>Ga0207639_10001550_pt1 | contig 15427 bp, 15 predicted proteins | sample KBSCornC32_FD_184299 | JGI IMG/M metagenome (GOLD analysis project Ga0207639, IMG submission 184299) | Corn rhizosphere microbial communities from Kellogg Biological Station, Michigan, USA - KBS Corn C3-2 (SPAdes) (version 2) | ecosystem: Host-associated > Plants > Roots > Rhizosphere > Soil ...
GGACCCAACGTGCCAGCCAACATCGCGCCGATCTGCATCGCGCAGGGTGCGCCGTCCGTGGGAGGTATCCCGCAGCCGATTTCAGGTCAGATCAACGTCTTCACGGGCGGTAACCCGAACCTCTCGGAAGAAAAGTCCAATACCTACACACTCGGCTTCGTGATCAATCCGCCCAACATGAGGCGCCTGAGCATTTCGGTCGATTATTTCAATATCACCATCAAGGGCGCGATCGACGAAACGCCGCCGTTCATCACCATCGACCAGTGCTACAATGTCAGTCAGGACATCAACAGCGCGGCCTGTCAGGGCATTGTGCGCAATACGCTGACGGGTTCATTGAGCGGTAACACCGAGTTTGGCGTGGCCTCGGTGCTCGGTAATATCGCGGCGATCAAGACCGACGGCGTCGATGTGACGGCAAGCTATTTCGGTGGCGAACCGGGCGGGTTTACCTGGGGCATATCGGCCGCAGGCACCTATACGCGCAACTACAAGAAGACCGCTGATCCGACAGCCGCCGCCGTGCAGTGCGCCGGTCGCTTCGGCTCCGCCTGCAACCTTGAGCCGATCCCGAAGTGGAAGCATGTCGCCAGCCTCAACCTTGGCTGGAAGGGCGTCAACTTCGTGACCCGGTGGCGCTACTTTGGCACGGTCAAGCAGGATATCGGCACAGACATCCTGAAATCGAAGATCGGCGCCTACAACTATTTCGACGAGACCGTAAGCTTCGAGGTCAACGACAACTTCACGCTGCGGGCCGGTGTGCAGAACGTCTTCGACAAGAAGTCGCCGATCGTCGGGGATACGGTGGGCGCGGACGCCAATGGCGGCAGCACCTTCCCCAACACCTATGACGTGATGGGCCGCACCTTCTTCGCCGGTGCGTCGGTGAAGTTCTGATCTGCCGGTCGTGCGCCGGACATCGTGGTTGATGTCCGGCGCACGACGGCGCAGATATTGCGCATGAACCTGGTACCAGCGGTGCGCGCGGCGGATGATCCGCATCTTCTGCCGCACCGCTTTTTGTTTGACGAACAGCAGATCACCTTCGTCCCCACCAGCCGGGAGCGGCTGGCCTCGGCAAGCTTTCTCGATGGCCGTGAGGATTTTTCGATCGGCGCGCCACTCGCGGTCAAGCTGGATGATCTTCAGGCCCGGATGACGCCGGTTCCCGGACCCGACCGCTACATCTTCCACATCGCCTTTTGCGGTTCGACATTGCTGTCACGGTTGATCGAGGCCAACGCGCTTGTCCTGCGCGAGCCGCAGATACTGGTCGATATCGCGACCCGCCGTGCAGCGTTTGACAAGACGGGCGGGACCGATCCGGCACTGCCGGCTGCTTTGGACCTGGCACGCGCCCTGTTGCGGCGGCCCTGGGAAACCGGACAGCCGGTAGTCGTCAAGCCGACCAACTGGATCAACAATATCCTTCCCGATCTGACCGCCGATCCCGAGGCCATGCGTCCAATCTTCATGACGATGGCGCGGGCGGCTTTTGTCCGCGCGGTGTTTCGCGGGGGATCGGACCGGCTTGCCTTTGCGGCGCGGGCGGCGGTGCATCTGAGCAGCCGGGGGCAGAAACATGCAGAATGTGTGGCGCGCGCGCTGAATAGGGATACGGACGAGCAGGGCAAGCTCGCTGCTTTGGCAATCGTGACCCATGATATTCAGATCGAGAGTTTCAGGGCTGTTATGGCGCGGGGAGGATGGGATGCTTGCCATTGGCTGACCATGGACGAGCTTTTGGCCGATCCCCTTGCGGCGGCGGTCAGGGCAGCGAGCGTGCTGGCGCTGGACATTCCAACCGCTGCGCTTGAGCGCAATTGTGTTCGCTGGGCTAGGCGTCATGCGAAACAGCCCGACGTCAATTATTCACGCGATGCGGAAACGATCGTGGATGAGAAAACCGCTGCGAGCCATCGGCGTTTGATTGAGGATGCATTGGCGTGGGCGGAGGAGGCGCTGGGGCCGGATCAAGGGCTTTTCGTGCGGAGCCAGCCCGTCACCGAGAGCCGGGGCGCGGAGGCGTAGGGCGCGATATAGCTTACGCTGTGCGGCTGTGGTACTGCGAACAGGCTGAGCGTGTTGAAACGCGGAAGCATCGTCTCCACGACATTGCCCTTGTCATCGTTGAACAGCAACAGCCCGCCCCATTCCGCAGGCCAGCCGCGCGACAGGTTCATGACATAGGCCAGCACCCGATCCTTACCGGCAACCGCATCGTCGTGACGTGTGAGAAAATCGCCGGGAAGATAGCGCGTCGCCTGCGCATCGGCGAAACGCACATCCGTGCGCCCGCTGATGCGCTGGAGCAATGCGAGCACGGGTTCCGAATTCATGAAGAGTGCGAAGGCGTCGAGAAGCGATCCGGACGCGACGCGTTCAGACTGGGCATCCGCAACCCTGATAATATCATATTGAAACTGAAAGCCGCTTGCTGCCGCTGCGTACATGGCGGCGTCGATCACCGCACGCTGATCCCCGGAAATTGCCCGGAAATCGCTGGTGGAAGCCTCAAAGACTTTATCGGCCGAATTGATGATGTGTCGCCAGTCCTCCGAGCTATCGAGATGCGCGTGAAGGGCATTGGCAGAATCGGACGCCAGAAAGTCGGTGATCTGCAATCGGCCTGCGTGAGCGAACCGGTCGGCCAGAGTTCGGGGATCAAGCGTCGGATCGAGGCGGAACAGGTCAGGCCGGTTCGCCGACACGCTCTAACCCACCCGCGTGACGTGGCCCATCTTGCGGCCGGGGCGGGGGATGCGCTTGCCGTAGAGATGGAGGTGGGCGGCGGGGTCGCTCAGGATCGCGGGCCAGTCATTGGCCTCTTCGCCGATCAGGTTGCGCATCTCGACGCGCTGCGCGACCAGCTTTGTACTGCCGAGCGGCAGGCCGCAGATCGCGCGAATATGATTTTCGAACTGTGAGGTCACCGCGCCTTCGATGGTCCAGTGGCCGCTATTGTGCACGCGGGGAGCCATTTCGTTGAAGACCGGGCCGTCGCTGCCGGCGAAGAATTCGAAGGTCAGCACCCCGATATAGCCAAGCTCTTCCGCCACGCGCAGGGCCAGCGCTCTGGCTGCGTCGGCCTGGGCAAGGATCGAGGGATGCGCTGGAACCGTGGAGGTATCGAGGATGCCGTCGCGGTGGACGTTTTCGGGTGCATCCCAGCTTGCGGAGCCGCCGTCGGCGTTGCGCACGACGATGACCGAGAATTCGTGCTCGAAACGGACGAAGCCTTCGAGGATGGCCGGCTGGCCGCCTATGGCCTGCCACGCGCTCGCGGCATCGGCGGGATCGTGGATGCGGGCCTGGCCCTTGCCGTCATAGCCGTTGCGCCGGGTCTTGAGGATGGCGGGCGTGCCGATCCGGGCAAGCGCCTGTTCGAGTTGATCGAGATCGTCCACGGCGGCCCAGGGCGCGGTACGGGCGCCCAATCCATCGACGAAGCTTTTTTCCAGCACGCGATCTTGCGCGATGCGCAGTGCCTCGGGCGTGGGCGTCACCGGCTTGAGCGGGGTCAGCGCGGCGATCGGCTCGAACGGGATATTCTCGAACTCGTAGGTGATGACGTCGACTTGCGCAGCGAAGCGGCGCAGCGCCTCGGCGTCGTCATAGGCCGCGCGGGTCCACGACACTGCCACATCGGCGGCCGGGCTACGCTCGTCCGGCGCATAGATATGGCAATTATAGCCGAGCTGCGCGGCGGCGACCGCCAGCATCCGCCCCAATTGTCCTCCGCCGATGATGCCAATGGTGGAAAGCGGAGCAATCGTCATTCCGGCTCCATCGGGACGGAGGCGGTCTGCTGCGCGCGCCAGTCGTCGATCCGGGCGGCGAGGGCGGGATCGGTGGTGGCGAGCACGGCGGCGGCGATCAGCGCGGCATTGGTGGCGCCGGGCTTGCCGATCGCCAGCGTGCCGACCGGGATGCCTGCCGGCATCTGGACGATCGACAACAGGCTATCCATCCCTTGCAGCGCCTTGCTTTCCACCGGCACGCCGAAAACGGGCAGGCGGGTCATCGAGGCGGTCATGCCGGGCAGATGCGCTGCTCCGCCGGCACCCGCGATGATCGCGACAAGCCCGCGGCCGACGGCCCCCCGCGCATATTCGTAAAGCCGCTCGGGCGTGCGATGTGCCGAAATGACACAACATTCGTGTGGAACGTCCAGCAGCTTGAGCATCTCGGCGGCGTGGCGCATGGTGTCCCAGTCGGACCGGCTGCCCATGATGATTCCGATTTTCGGAGCCAATCCGGCCGTTGTCATTTCCGCTCCCCAGCTGGCTAAAAAGCGCTCATATGCGGCTGTGTCGGGGATGGCAATGCAAAGGCGAAGTTGATCCAGATTGGGGCAGGGCGGGAACCTCCATGGCACCGGACCGGGATTCAAAGGTTGTGATTCGGCGCGGATGATCTAGTTTAGGTGCGGCGCGGGACTGCTTAGAGTATAGGACCGAAGCATTGAGCGAGCTTGAGCTTACCCCATTGATCAAGGCTGCAAGAGGGCCATTATCCGCGATTCCGGATATTGAGCTGACGCCCCGGGTGCGTGCTCTTCTCCACCAGCATATCGATGAGAATCAGCTACTTAGTTCCGCACTTGCGAAGATGCGCGATCGGATCGAGGAACTGGAAAGGCTGGTCGATTCCGACACGCTGACCCCGCTGCCCAACCGCCGCCGGTTCGTGCGCGAGGTGGAGCGAGTCGTTCAGCATGGACGCCGCTATGGCACGCCGTCCGCGTGGGTCATGTTCGTCGATCTCGATGGATTAAAACAGATCAACGATACGCATGGCCATATTTCCGGCGATGCCGCGTTGATCCACGTCGCCAATATCCTGCGCGCGATGGTTCGCACGACCGATGTCGTCGCCCGGATCGGCGGGGACGAGTTCGGTCTGCTGCTCGAACATATCGATGGGGAAGATGTCGGCGACAAGGCGGCCAGCCTCATCGAGGCCGTTGCCGATCAGCCGCTGATGCTGGGCGGCAAGAGCGTGCAGCTCAGCATCTCGATCGGCCTCGCACAGCTCAGCGCCGAGGACGATGCCGAGACGCTGATCGCGCGCGCCGACGACGCGATGTATGCGCGCCGGGCTCAGCTCCGGTCGGCGAGGTAGTAGCGCTCCTTCGCGCTCAGATCGCCGTTCAGTTCGTAGATGATCGGCTGCCCGGTCGGGATTTCCAGTTCGGTGATCTCGGCATCCGGAATGTTCGAGAGATGCTTGACCAGCGCCCGCAATGAGTTGCCGTGCGCCGAGATGGCCACGCGCTTTCCGGCCTTCAGCTCGGGCGCGATCCGGCTTTCCCAATAGGGAAGGACTCGGGCGATCGTATCCTTCAGGCTTTCGGTGTCCGGAATGGGGATGCCGGCGTAGCGGCGATCGGCGGCCAGATCGAACTCGCCGCCGGGCGCGAGCGGCGGGGGCGGTATGTCGAAGCTGCGGCGCCAGATCTTCACCTGATCGTCGCCATGCTTCGCGGCGGTCTCGGCCTTGTCGAGGCCAGTCAGGCCGCCATAATGGCGCTCGTTCAGCCGCCAGTCCTTCTCGACGGGCAGCCAGAGCCGGCCCATCGCCTCCAGCGCGATGTTGAGCGTCTTGATCGCGCGGGTCTGGAAGCTGGTGAAGCAGAGGTCGAAATCGAGGCCCCGTGTCGCCAGCAGCTCGCCCGCCGCCTTCGCCTCGGCCTCGCCCTTCGGCGTCAGGTTGACGTCCCACCAGCCGGTGAAGCGGTTTTCGAGGTTCCAGGCCGACTGGCCATGGCGAATCAGAACAAGCGTTGGCACTAACAGGCTCCCATGATTGGACGCGCCCTCTTAGATACTGATCGTCAGACGGGGAAGGGGCATGCGGCCGGCTCCATTTGACGACGCAGTTCCTGTGCGGCCAATCCCTATTCAACGTGCAGCGACAGGAGACGATATGGCGATCGAACGGTTCACGAAGATTTATGATGGCCCCGGCGGCCCGTTCGAAGGTGTGATCGCCTACGATACCGCCAACAGCGAGCCACGCCCCGGCGTGCTGGTGATTCCAAATATCCTCGGGCAGAAGGAATCGGACAATCAGAAGGCCGAGGATCTCGCCCGGCTCGGCTATGTCGGCTTCGCGATCGACGTGTTCGGCCAAGGCAAGCGGACGGTGCGCGGTGCGCCCGATGTGTCGAAATATATGGACGAGATGAACGCCGACCGCGCGCTGCTCCGCGATCGTCTCGATGCGTCGCTGGGCGTGCTGAAGGCGCTGCCGCAGGTGGATGCGGCACGCACCGGGGCAATCGGCTTCTGTTTCGGCGGAAAGTGCGCGCTCGATATGGCACGCAGCGGTCTGGATGTCCTTGGCGTGGTCAGTTTCCACGGCGTCTACGACCGGCCGGATTATGCCAATGTCGCGCCGATCAAGCCGAAGATACTGGTCTGCCACGGCTGGAACGACCCGCTCTGCCCGCCCGACGCTACCGTCGCCCTTGCCAATGAACTGACGGAGAGCGGCGCCGACTGGCAAATCCACGCCTATGGCCATACGGGCCACGCCTTCACTGATGTCAGCGTCAATGTCGATCCGGGCAAGATCGCCTACCAGCCCGACGCCGATGGGCGGAGCTGGAAGGCGATGTCTGATTTCCTCACGGAGATCTTTGGGTAGAGCATCAAGCGCCGCGTTCCCCAGCGAAAGCTGGGGTCCAGTTCCGGCGTTGCAGCTGGACCCCAGCTTTCGCTGGGGAACAACATGGGTCCTTGCGACAATGCCGCTGTGGTAATGCCCGCCGCGTCGCGATAGATGCAGCGGCGCACATCCCGGCAATTCAGGCAAACGCATGTCCCGCAGACAATCCAGACGCGATCCCTATGGAGACCTGAATCGCGAGGAGGCTGCTCCGCCGGAGGTAGTGACCTGCTGGCTCTGCGGCCGGCCCACCGGCAAGACCATCGTCTGGCACCACCCCGTGCCCAAGAGCCGGGGCGGGCGCGATGTCGTGCCCACGCACCCGATTTGCCAGCAGACGCTGATGGCCAATTTCACCAATTCCGAACTGCAGCGCCATGGCATGGATGTGGAGGGCCTGCTGGCCAACCCCAGCGTGCGCAAATTTGTCGATTGGGTGGCGAACAAGGACCCCGATTTCACGGCGACGACGGCCAAGAAGCAGCGCTGATCGGGCCGACCGTTCTGCATGAACCATTTGCGGACATAACAACGGTGAGGCAAACTCCTGCGATGCTCAAGCGCGTGATCCAGTCGACGTGGTTCCCATTTGCAGCCGCCGCACTGTTCGCAGGTTTTGGTCTGGCGTACGAAACTCAGCGGATGTGGTTGTTAGGTCTGGCCGGAACAGCGGCCTTTTGGGGTTGTGTCGGCTGGCTTAACGGCGCGTTTGGAAGTCGCGAGGAGCATCGAGAGGCGCGCTTCGATACGGCGAACAAGCGTAAGTCAAACGACGGATAGCCGCCACTATAGACGTTCTGTCGCCGACAGCATCCCCGCTTACAAATCGTCGATCATCTCCGCGATCGTCGCCAGGCATTCCTTCGCCAGCGCCCTTGACCGCTCTGGCGACCAGCCGCGTGCGGGATCGGGCTGGTCGTCATTGTCCTTGAAGGGCATTTCCAGCGTCATCGCCACGCAGCCGAAGCGGTTGGCAAGCTGGTTGGTGGACATCGACAGGTTGGCCTTGCCGGGCGGGGCGACGCCATAGCCGTGGCGGGTCTGGAAATCGCCGGTGCGCTCGGCGAGGCGGTTGCGGAAGCGGTGGTAGAGTTCGCCCTGCCGCTCGGTCCAGTTGGGGATCCCTTCGAAGCCGGCGATGAAGACGTGCGGGATCGATTCGTCGCCGTGGACGTCCATCGCGAAGGCGACGCCGGTCTGGTCCATGCGGGCGAGGGCGTGGAGCACCTCGGGACTATGGTCGAGGCTGGGCGCGTGCCATTCGCGGTTGAGGTTCACGCCGGCGGCGTTGGTGCGCAGATGGCCGCGGCGGGATCCGTCGGGATTCATATTGGGGACGATGTGGAAGGTCGCCTTTTCGCGTAGCGCCACGGTGACGGGATTGCTCTCGTCGGTGAGCAGGTCGAGCGCGCCTTCGATCCACCATTCGGCCATGCTCTCGCCCGGATGCTGGCGCGCATAGAGCCAGACATGCTTGGGGCCGGTGCCGAGTTCGAGGCAATCGAGCGGCTGGCCGTCGAGGGTCTTGCCCAGCTCGATCTGGATGACGCCCGACTTGCCCGCGATGCGGGCGACGAGATCGTGGTGCCGTTCCATCGAGTAGGGCGCGAAATAGGCGAACCAGATCGCATCCGCCTCGCCCTGATGGCGGATGGTGAGGACACCATCGGCGTAGCTGGTCTCGGCCTGAAGCCAGTCCTGCCGGTCATGGCTGTAGCGGGCGCGATAGTTGGGCCAGCCGTCGGGGTAAGCCGATCCGCCGCAATTTGTGATGCGCAATTCCAGCGCGCGGCCCTTCGCGCCAGCGACGCGGAAGTGGAACCACTGGTAGAAGTTCGAATCCTTGTCCTTGCGGATTGTCAGGTCGGCACGGTCGCCGTCGATCTTCTGGATCTCGATATTGCCGCTGTCAAAATCGCTCGTGATGCTGATGGTCATTTGACCGTGATAGTTTGACCCGAGACGCCGGGGAAGTCCTTGAACAATGCGGTCGCGAGACGATCGACCGCCGCGGCCGGTGTGGCGAGCGGCGTTCCGTCTCGCGCCTCGGTGCGGGCACGGCCTTCCCAGATAACGGAACCGTCCGAGCGGCGCTTGATCTGGACGAACAGGTCAGTGCGGGTGGCGCGGGGCGTGATCTTCTTGCCGACCGGAATGCTGACCCCGCCGCCGACACCCACGCCGCCGCCATAGGAGCCTCCGCCGAGGCCGATGCTGAAGCTGGAGCGCTCCGGGCCGGTCTGGCGGGTGGCGGTCTCGACATCGACGACAGCGACCAACTCGGACTGGGGCAGGTTGGGCGCAAGCGTGAAACCACGCCCCCTCAGCTCGCGCGCGATCGATCCGGCGAAATTCTCGAACTCGAGGCTCTTGGCATCCTGCGGGTTGCGCGGTTCGACGGTTATCTGGCCGGGGGCTATCGGCTGGCCGAGATGGAAGCGGGTGATCTGGACCGGCGGCGTCTGCGCGGCGCACCCCGCCAGCAGCAGCGCACCCATCAGGGCGGTTCCAATCCCGTTGATTCGCATATACTTCCCTCCCAAGACCGTTCCGGTCCTCCTATGCAACGAACGCTTCTAGGCTGAAAGCGCTGCATGCGGGGTGAACGGGTACGCCTTTGGCTTGACTTCGTGCGGCTGCTTGCATAGGGGAGCGCCTCATTTTCCGTTCACTCAGACGATTTAGACAAGGCAGGCGTTCGAAGCCATGAAGATCCGCAACTCGCTCAAATCGCTCAAGGGGCGCCACCGCGACAATCGCGTGATCCGTCGGCGCGGCCGCACCTATGTCATCAACAAGACCAACCGCCGCTTCAAGGCGCGTCAGGGCTGACATTAGCCGTCATTCCAGCGAAAGCTGGAATCCCTCTTGTTCTTGGTCAGCATGAAGAAATGAGATCCCAGCTTTCGCTGGGATGACTTCGTGTGCGTTACGGCACCGGGCTCCGGCGGGGCAGCGGCCCGCTTCCTTGCGCGCGCTGCCGCACGATACGCAGATAGCTGTTGACCAGCGTCTGGTTGATCTCGTCCCAGCCATAATGATCGCTGACGGCACGGCCCGCCTCTCCGGCCTTTGTCCGAATTTCCCTGTCATTGCAGTAACGGGCCAGGGCGTCGCTGAAGGTCCCGATGGCGCCCGGCTGAATGAGGCGACCGGTGACGCCATCCGTCACGAGGCTCGCGCTGCCGGTGGCATGCGCCGCGACCACGGGAAGCTCGCACGCCATCGCCTCGAGCGTCACATTGCCGAAGGTCTCCGTCACCGACGGGTTGAACAGCATGTCCATCGACGCGACCGCACGCCCGAGGTCGGACCCTGTCTGGAAGCCCACGAAAATGGCGTTGGGCAGGCGCCGCTCGAACCAGTCGCGCGCGGGGCCGTCGCCCACCACCAGCACCTTGTGGCGGCAACCCCGCGCTTCGAGCCGATCGACCGAATCGGAGAAGACGTCGAGACCCTTTTCCATCACCAGCCGGCCGATGAAGCCGATCACCGGTTCGTCATCGCCGATGCCGCGCTCACGGCGCCAGGTGAGGTCGCGACGGTTGGGGTTGAAAATATCCTTGTCGATTCCGCGTGACCAGATGCCGACGTTGAAGCTCATCCGCTGATCGCGCAGTAGCTGGGCCATCGATTCGGAGGGCGCGTAGATCGCGTCGCAACGTCGGTAGAAGCGGCGTAGCGCCGCTTCGATCACCGGCTCCATCCAGGCCATGCCGTAGTAGCGGAAATAGGTCTCGAAGCGGGTGTGGACCGAGGCGACGACCGGCAGATCCCATTTGCGGGCAAGGGTTACCGCACGATGGCCGAGCATCTCGGGGCTGGCGACATGGAAAAGGTTGGGGCGGAAGCTTTTCAGATCCCGCTTCACACTCGGCGGGATCATCACCGGCGCGCGATATTCGGCACGGCCGGGGACGGGGATCGAAGGCACGCTGACGAGATCGCCGGTCGGCTCGAACGCAGGTTGCTCCACCGTCGGCGAATAGACCCGCACCGCCGCGCCCTGGCGGAGCAGATAGCCCACAAGACGGTTTAACGCCTGATTGGCGCCGTCGCGGACATAGTTGTAGTTGCCGGTGAAGAGCGCGATGCGGAGCTGGGTGACGTCCATCGCGGCGATGGTTAGCGTGACTGACACCAAAGGCCAACGCCGGACTGTCAGCACAAGGCAGGGAGAAGTTTCGATGGACCGGATATTCACGACGATCGCCGCAAAGATCGCCGGCTGGGCGGGGCAACCGATCGCCTTCATTCTTGCGGTGAGCACGATCATCGTTTGGGCCTTGTCCGGACCGCTTTTCGGCTATTCGGACACGTGGCAGCTTGTCATCAACACTTCGACGACGATCATCACCTTCCTGATGGTCTTCCTGATCCAGAACGCGCAGAATCGCGATGCGGCCGCGATGCAGGCCAAGCTCGACGAACTGATCCGCGCACTCGAAGGCGCGCGCAACCAGTTCATCGGCATTGAGCATCTGACCGAGGATCAGCTCGAACATATCCGCGCGAAGATCGAGAAGGATTGCGACGCGGATTCCGATCGCGGCATCATCGGCACGATCGATTCGGTGATCAGGCGGCGGTAGGGTGGACCGTCATTCCAGCGGAAGCTGGAATCTCCTTTCTTCAACCGCTCAACAAGTGAGATCCAGCTTTCGCTGGGATGACGAGTTAGGCGTTTTCGACGAACGGCTCCGGAATGCGTCCGGTGCCCTGCCGCTCCAGCATCCAACCGGGATATTCGGACGGCAGGGCGCTCACGGCATCGAGCTTTGCGATATCGTCCGCATCAAGCGTCAGCTTGGTCGCAGCGAGGTTCTGGTCGAGCTGTTCCATGCGTTTGGCGCCGATGATCACGCTCATCACGAATGGTTTCGCGAGTACCCAGGCCAGCGCTACGGTGGCAACGTTCGATCCGTGCTTTTCGGCGACCTCGCGCATCGCCGCGACGCATTTCCAGCCGCGATCATCATCCACCGGCGGAAAGTTGAAGGCGGCGCGGCGGCCGTCGCCATTGCCGGGTGCGCCGGGGCCATATTTGCCCGAAAGCAGCCCGCCTGCGAGCGGCGACCACACCATCAGGCCGAGCTTTTCTTCCTCGATCAGCGGCACGACCTCGCGCTCCAGATCGCGGCCAGCGATGCTGTAATAAGCCTGTACCGACTCGAAACGCGCGAGACCCAGCCGTTCGGAAATGCCGAGCGCCTTGGCCATCTTCCACGCCTGCCAGTTGGAGACGCCGATATAGCGGATCATGCCCTGCCGCACGAGATCGTCGAGCGCGCGCAGTGTTTCCTCAATGGGAGTGACGATGTCGGTGCCGTGGATCTGGTAGAGATCGATATGGTCGGTCTGCATCCGCTCCAGGCTCTGCGACACCGAATCCATGATGTGCCCGCGCGAGGCGCCCCGGTCATTGGGCTTGTCGCTCATCATGCCGAACACCTTGGTCGCGATCACGACATCCTGCCGGCGCACGCCCAGATCCTTGAAGGACTGGCCCAGCAGTTCTTCCGACTTGCCGAACGAATAGACGTTGGCGGTATCAAAGAAATTCACCCCGGCCGCCAGCGAGCGTTCGACGATCGCATTGGCGCCGGACTGATCGACCCCCGCGATGCCACCCCACATCCCGGCTCCAGCTTCGCCGAACGTCATGGTTCCGAGGCAGATTTCGGACACGAACAGGCCGGTGCGGCCAAGCTGCTTGTAGCGCATGCATATCTCCTTTTTCGGCGGTGATCGGGAGATGGGGAAGGTGGGTGCCAAATTCATCCGTGCTGAATCAAAAAACGGGATCGCCTTTCGAAAAATCCTGACTTTCAAAGTTTACAAAGTTGACACCCAGACGAGGGGAAAAGCGCCTAACCAAAAAAAGCCCCGCCGATCGCTCGACGGGGCCTTTTTCAGCCGATGCTGGCTTCGCAGTCTATTCGAGGTCTTCGGTGGTGAAGTCCTCGCCGACCACTTCGCCCAGCGGATCGTTGCCGGTGTCGTCCTCGACCGGACGGACCAGCTCGGCGGCATGTTCCTCGGCCGCGCTCTGGGGCGCGATGAGGCTTTCCTGCCAGGTCCGTTGCGAGGCGCGGAGCGCCGCGTCGCGGCTGGAGGCGGCCACGCGCAGGCGGCTCATGCCGGCGCCAGTGCCCGCCGGGATCAGGCGGCCGACGATGACATTCTCCTTGAGGCCGGTCAGCGTGTCGACCTTGCCCTGTACCGAAGCTTCGGTGAGCACGCGGGTCGTTTCCTGGAAGGACGCCGCCGAGATGAAGCTGCGGGTCTGCAGGCTCGCCTTGGTGATGCCCAGGAGGATCGGCTTGCCCTGCGCGCCCTCGCGCCCTTCGGCCGCGAGCTTGGCGTTGGCGTCTTCCATGTCTTCCTTCTCGACCTGCTCGCCGACCAGGAAGGTGCTGTCGCCGGCATAGGTGATCTCGACCTTGAGCAGCATCTGACGGACGATCGTCTCGATGTGCTTGTCGTTGATCTTCACACCCTGCAGTCGATAGACTTCCTGGATTTCCGCGACCAGATATTCGGCCAGCGCTTCCACGCCGAGCACCTCGAGGATGTCGTGCGGATCGGGCGAGCCCGATATCAGGTTGTCGCCGCGCTTGACGTAATCGCCTTCCTGCACGTCGATGACCTTGGACTTCTGCACCAGATACTCGATCGGCTCCGAACCATCGTCCGGACGGATCAGGATCTTGCGCTTCGCCTTATAGTCCTTGCCGAACTCGACGCGGCCGGAGACCTTGGCGATGATCGCATTTTCCTTGGGCTTGCGTGCCTCGAACAGCTCGGCGACACGCGGCAGACCGCCGGTGATGTCGCGAGTCTTCGCGGCTTCGCGAGAGACACGCGCCAGCACTTCGCCGGCCTGTACGGTGGCGCCGTCCTCGACCGAGAGCGTGGCGCCCGGCGCCAGCATGTAGCGTGCGGCCTCGCCCGACGACGAGTCGAGCAGGGTCAGGCGCGGACGGAGATCCTCCTTCCGGCTGGTGGCGCGATACTCGGTCACCACCTTCTGGGTGATGCCCGTGGCTTCGTCGGTCTGCTCGCTGAGCGTCTGGTTCTCGATCAGGTCCTGATACTTCACGATGCCGCCGGTCTCGGTGATCACCGGCATGGTGAACGGATCCCACTCGGCCAGCCGTTCACCCTTGGAGACCGCAGCGTTGTCGCCGTGGAGCAACGCCGCACCATAAGGGATGCGGTGGGTCGCACGCTCGCGGCCCTCGGAGTCGACCAGCGCCAGTTCGCCGTTACGCGACAGGGAGATGGTACGACCACGCGCATCCTTGATCGTGCGAAGATCGCGATATTCGACCTTGCCATCGGACACGGCTTCGAGGTGCGATTGCTCGTTGAGCTGCGCGGCGCCGCCGATGTGGAAGGTCCGCATCGTCAGCTGGGTGCCCGGCTCGCCGATCGACTGCGCCGCGATGACGCCGACAGCCTCGCCGATGTTGACCGGTGTACCGCGGGCCAGATCGCGTCCGTAGCAGGCGCCGCAGACGCCGCCCTTGGATTCGCAGACTAGCGGGCTGCGGATCTTGACCGACTGGATGCCGATTGCCTCGATCGCCGCGATCATCGCCTCGTCGAGCAGCGTGCCCTCGGTGACGATCGCCTCGCCGGTCTTGCTGTCGATGATGTCCTCGGCCGTGGTGCGGCCCAGGATGCGCTCGCCGAGCGACGCGATGGTCGAGCCACCCTGCACAATCGCCTTCATCTCAAGCGCGCGCTCGGTGCCGCAATCCAGTTCGACGACGACGCAATCCTGCGACACGTCGACCAGACGGCGGGTGAGGTAGCCCGAGTTGGCGGTCTTCAACGCCGTGTCCGCGAGACCCTTGCGGGCGCCGTGGGTGGAGTTGAAATATTCAAGAACGGTCAGGCCTTCCTTGAAGTTCGAGATGATCGGCGTTTCGATGATCTCACCCGACGGCTTGGCCATCAGGCCGCGCATGCCGGCGAGCTGCTTGATCTGCGCCTGCGAGCCGCGCGCGCCCGAGTGAGCCATCATGTAGATCGAGTTGATCGGCTTCTCGCGGCCCTTGTTTTCGCCGTCCTCGTAGCGCTTGACCGCCTGGATCTCCTTCATCATCTCGGCCGCCACACGATCGCCGCAACGCGACCAGGCGTCGATCACCTTGTTGTACTTTTCCTGCTGGGTGATCAGGCCGTCCTGATATTGCTGCTCATAATCCTTCACGAGCGCGCGGGTCTCGTCGACCAGCGGGTCCTTCGCGTCCGGAATGATCATGTCGTCCTTGCCGAACGAGATGCCGGCCTGGAAAGCGTGGCGGAAACCGAGCGACATGATCGCGTCGGCGAACAGCACCGTCTCCTTCTGGCCGGTGTGACGATAGACGATGTCGATGACGTCGCCGATCTCCTTCTTGGTCAGCAGGCGGTTGACCGTTTCGAACGGCACCTTGTGCGACTTCGGCAGGCACTCGCCGAGCAGCATGCGGCCCGGCGTGGTCTCGTAGCGCTTCAGATACTGATTGCCGTCCTCGTCGGTCTGCGGGACGCGGCTGGTGATCTTGGTGTGCAGCGTGACCGCCTTGGCGTTGAGCGCCTGATGCACTTCCGACATGTCGGCGATCAGCATACCCTCGCCCGGCTCGCCGGTCTTTTCCATCGAGAGATAGTAGAGACCGAGCACCATATCCTGCGACGGCACGATGATCGGCTTGCCGTTCGCGGGGCTGAGGATGTTGTTGGTCGACATCATCAG
>Ga0207639_10001554_pt1 | contig 15394 bp, 20 predicted proteins | sample KBSCornC32_FD_184299 | JGI IMG/M metagenome (GOLD analysis project Ga0207639, IMG submission 184299) | Corn rhizosphere microbial communities from Kellogg Biological Station, Michigan, USA - KBS Corn C3-2 (SPAdes) (version 2) | ecosystem: Host-associated > Plants > Roots > Rhizosphere > Soil ...
TTGTGAATTCGAGAAGAGTCCTCGTCCAGAAATTCTCGGGTGCCGGCCTACGCGGAACGACGCGACCACTGGGTAGCCGGCGAGTCGTGTCGCCCCGGCGATGGGTTGTTTTAGGCTCCATGCCTAAAGCCGAAGTGATGGTCTCCGGCGTGATCGTCTGAGCCGAGATGCTAAGCGAGATCACCGCATCGTAATGAATCGGCGGCTCACCATCGATTTCGAGCGCACGGCTCAAAATACCGGCAAGGCCTGCGACAGCGAGCCACCGATGCGGACAGGGGAGAGCCTTGCGACGAGGCCGGTCTTGGGATCAGTCTCGATCGCGATGCCGCTCAGCGTTGCTTCGCCTTCGGCCGGGGTGAAACGGCCGTTGGAAATGCCGGTGAGGAAGCGGTTGAGCGGCTCGTCCGGCTCGACCCCGATGACAGAGTCGTAGTCGCCACACATGCCGGCGTCGGCCATGAGCGCCGTGCCGCCCCGGAGCACCCGGGCGTCGGCGGTCGGGATGTGCGTGTGCGTGCCAACGACGAGGCTGACCTTCCCGTCGAGGAAGTGGCCCATCGCCTGGATTTCGGACGTGGCCTCGGTGTGGAAATCGACGACGATGGCGTCGGCCTGTTCGCCGAGCGGGCAGGCGGCAACGGCCGTCTCTACTGCACGGAAGGGGTCGTCGACCGGGTCCATGAAGACACGGCCGAGGGCGTTGATGACCAGCACGCGGTAGCCGCCGCGCGTTTCGATCAGCGCGCTGCCACGACCGGGGACGCCCGCCGCCATGTTGATCGGGCGGAGCAATGTTGCCTCGCGCTCGATATAGACGAGAGTGTCACGCTGGTCGAAGGCGTGGTCGCCGAGCGTCACGACATCGGCGCCGGCAGCCCGAAGCCCGGCAAAGTGCTGCTCGGTCAGGCCACGGCCGTGGCTGGCGTTCTCGCCGTTGATGACGACGCAGTCGAATCCGTACTGGCTGACGATGCCCGGCAGGCGGTCGGCGACGGCGTCCCGGCCGGCGCGGCCGACCACGTCGCCCAGAAACAGCAACCTCATGAAACGGGCAACCTCATGCGGCGCTGTCCAGGCGCGAGAAATGCCGGACGCCCGCCTCGGTGACGATGTCGTCGAGCGGCAGGTCGTGCGGTTCGCGCGGAATATAGGCCAGTTCCTGGGCTGCGAAGGCGTAGCCGACGATACGCGGCTTATGCTTCATCTGCGCCAGCGTGCGATCGTAGTAGCCGCCGCCATAACCGAGACGCGTGCCTTCCTTGTCGAAGCCGAGAAGCGGCATGACGATAACGTCGGGCTCGGCGAGCGGGGCGATTTCGGACGGCGCAAGAGTGCCGAAGCCCGAGGGATAGAGCGGGGCGCCCTGTTCCCAAAGCCGCATTTCGAGCGGCTCATCGTCGCCGAGGACCACCGGCAGGCAGAGTGGCTGAAAGCTATCCATCAGGCGCATCAGCAGCGGCTTGACGTCAAGCTCCTCGCGGATCGGCCAATAGGCCGCGACGATATCGGTGGGCTCGAGATGCACGCCGCCGAGGAAATGGTTGGCGGCGGCAGCAGCGGCTTCGTCGCGAACGGAAGCCGAAATGGCCGTCCGCTGGGCCCGGGCTTTGACCCGCAGCGCCGCCTTGGTTTCTTCGATGGTGGTATCCGTCGACAAACGCGCCACTTCTCCTCGCTCATCTATAGGCCTCCCCCCGGCAACGGACCAAGCGCTTTTCAAGCGCGAGTCCCACCACTATTTCTTGGGGCCAAGGGTTTGGCGGGGCGCAATGGCACTCTCACAATTGCTGATCGTGATGATCGGCGCGATCGCCGTGACGATCGTGGCCGAGCGGCGGAACATCCAGCCGCCGCTGCTTCTCGCGCTGGTCGGCCTTGCCGTCTCGTTCGTCCCGGGTTTTCGCCGCATCGAGCTCGAACCTGACGTGATCCTCGCGGTCATGCTGCCGCCGCTGCTGTTTTCGGCGGCGAGCGAGTTCTCGTTCGAAAGCTTTGCCCGGCGGCTGGGCTCGATCATCAACCTCGGGGTGCTGCTGGTCATCGTGACCACCGGCGTTGTCGGCCTCGTCGGCTTCTGGCTGGTGCCGGCCCTGACACTGCCGGGCGCCATGGTGCTCGCGGCGGTGGTCTCGCCGCCCGACGCCGTGACGGCCGTCGCCATTGGCCAGCGGCTCGGCCTGCCGGAGCGGGTGATGACGGTGCTCAAGGGCGAGAGCCTCATCAACGACGCGGCAGCGCTGACGCTCTTTGCCTTCGCCACGGCGAGCGTCACCGGGGTGCGGCTCTTCATCCCCAACCTCTTCTTGTACCTGATCTATAGCGCGGTTGTCGGCGTGCTGGTGGGCATGGCGTTGGCGGTGATCGTCCATCGCATCCGCCAGCGGCTGACCAACGCCTCGCTGTCGACGGTGCTATCGGTGCTCGTGCCGTTTGCCGCCTATCTCGTCGCCGAGGAACTTGGCGCCTCGGGCGTGCTGGCGGTCGTCGCGGCCGGCTTCACGCTCGGTCACCACGTGAGCGGCGCGGCCTACGATGCGCGGATCCAGGAGCGGCAATTCTGGCACACGACCGACGCGCTGCTCGAGGCCTTCATTTTCGCCTATATCGGGCTCCAGTTCCGCTTCGTCCTCGAGGATGCAGCGCGTAGCGGCGTTGGCCTCACGGCAACGATCGGCATTTCGCTGGCCGTGCTGGCGGCGGTGATCGTCGTGCGGCTGGCCTGGATATTTCTCACCGGGGCTCTCGCGGCCTGGCGCTACCCCAAGGTGGCGGCGCTGCGCGCGCAATTGCCGGCCGGGGATCGGCGGTTGCGCCGCGATTTCTACCCGCCGTTTTCGTGGCGCGAGAATCTCGTGCTGGGCTGGACGGGGATGCGAGGCGTGGTGACGCTGGCGGCTGCGGCCGGTATTCCGCTAACCGCGCTCGACGGGACGGCGTTTCCGGGCCGCGACATCGCCGTGGTCGTCGCGTTCGTCGTGACGATCGGCACACTGCTGCTCCAGGGGCTGACGCTGCCCTGGCTGATAAGCCGGCTGAACATCAGCGATCCCGCCGATGCCACGCGCCGGCAGGCGCAAGGCAAGCTCGCCCAAAAACTCATGCGCGAGGCCATGGCGGCCAAGGTGACCTCGTTCCGCGACACCCATCCCTCGCAGGAAGCGCGGCAGGTTGCCGACCGGATGCTGCTTCGCTTCACCGCCGAGAATCAGGCCGACGCGCCCGCCGATCCGGCGCGCAACGCGCTGATGCTCGACCTCACGCGGCAAGCGCTGGGGGCCCGCCGCGTGGCGCTGATCAAAGCGCGCGACGAGCGGCGCATAGACGACGACGTGATGCGCGAAGAGCTCGAGAAGATGGACCTCGAGGAAGCGGTCGTCGCCAACTGGACGCCCGACCGCTTCGGGCGCTAGCTGAAATCAAGCGTGGAAGATCAGGTGCCGCCCTGGCCGTGGGACATGCGATCCCGGGAACCTACTCACGTAGGTGGGCGCCGTATGTCCGAGCCCACGGGCCCGGTCAGGGACAGCTCCCTTCAGGATCGATAAGGCCCCGGGGATATTGAAGTCCTCACGCACCGGGCAGCGAGAGAGATATAAGCGGTCTGTGGCGGGCCGCCAAGCGCCGAAGCGGGCGTCAGGGCAAATGACGGTTGGTATCCTGGCGACCGTGCAAAACGCGGATCACGAAAACGTCCGACGGCCGGATCGTGTAGATGATGACGTGCGATCCATAGGGATGAAATCGCCTCGAATGGCCGTCCTTTGTTCGTTCGCGTGCCGCCTCTGGAAACTCGGTGATGTGGCGAAGCTCGGCGAGCAGGCCTTGGTAGTAGCGTTCGGCTTGCTCCAGGCCAAACATTTGGATGCTCGATCGGAAGATCGCCAAGATATCGCGATCGGCCTTCGCCGAGAGTCGATACTTCATGCCTGCTTGCGGCGTTTATCCGCCCGTCTCGCGGTGGCTTTTGCTTCGTTCCAGATATCCTCAACCGAGCGCTCACTGACCCCGCTGTCGATTCCCTCCTGAATCAGCGCGTCGAGCTCGGCGATGGCGGCAGCGCGCTGCTGATCCTGGCGGATGAGGTCGCGGACATAGTCGCTGGCGTTGCTGTAACGGCCGGTTTCGGCGCGCGACTCGACCCAGGCCTTCATCTGGTCGGGCAGTGAGATGTTCATGGTGGCCATGGTGCGGCTCCGTTGAATGGCAAACTTTGTCAAATCTTGTCATCCGAGCTTGCTCCGGTCAAGCAGCGGCATTGACTCACGGCGGCTGGCACACCTCGCCGAGCATCACCAGTCCGTTCCGTTGAGGATTGCTCAACCATGTTGCCGCAGCAATCCGCGGCAGAGCTGCAACATTCAGGGTCCGTTCAGGCCGTTTCGCCAAAAAGGGCTTGTTGTTGTCACGGATTTGCCGAGTTCGCCCTTGAGCAAGGGCATCGTATTCCAGGGATCAGTTGAAATGCGCAGCTTCATTGCTTCGGTTGTCGTCATCGCCGGTGTGCTCATCGGCCAGCAATGGGCTGCCAAGGCCAACGAGACGCATGTCGCGTCGATGTCGGCCGCCACAGCTGCAATTACTGCGTGGATGACGGACGCCCGCTGAGCGGACGCCTTAGGACGCCTTGCCGCCGAACGCGAAGAAGCCGCGCCCCAGCATGATGCCGAGGGCGGTGTTCTTGCTCGCATCCCAGGGCTGATGATCGCCGACCCGCTCGTGGCTGCCTTCATGCAGCGCGATCGGCAGCAGCATGGTCGGGTCGGACGGATCGCGAACGAAGTACAAGCCGGCCGAGTTGCCAAAACCATTGTCGCAGTCGGTGAACAACTGGCCGGGCCCGATGCGGCCGGACATGTTGATTGACTGAATGTGGCAGGACTGGATTTCCGGCTCGCGCATCATCGGCGGCTTGAGCGAAACGAGGATCACTTCCTCGCCTACGGCGAGCCTGATGTTGTCGAAGTCGGGGAGCGCAAGCGCTTGTGCGCCGGCGATGGAGCGGAGCAGGCGGAGCTTGGCGCGGTCACGCATCGGCGAATCCGACTGCGGCTCGAAGCTCGCAAGTTCCATCTGCCGGCGGTTTTCCGGGACCGAGATGGGGTAGGGCGTCGCCTTGGCGCCGTTGGCCGCAAGGTCGCGGTAGGATTTGACGCCGCACTGGTCCAGCGGCTCGATGAAATTGGCCTTGTGGTCGGTCCGGCCGATGTCGATGACGCCGTGCGCGTTGGTGTAAAAGCTCGACGTGTCGCCGCCGAGGAACCAGCCGTTGAGCACACCGCCATTGTCGTGGGTGCTACCGGGGCACATCACCTCGAGGCCGGCCGCGAGGATGCGGTTGACCATCTTATTGGAGATGCCGAGCGCGCGGGCGCCCTGCGCCAGCGGCTTCCAGTCATCGGTCGGGCCGATGATCGCCGCCTCTGCGGGCAGGCTCGGGCACAGCAATGCCACCCCTGTGGCCAGGGCAAGCAGTATCCTTCGCATCGCAAATCCCCCCGGATTGCTGCTGACCGGTTGATGTGTCCGGCAACACGACGCTGAGGGGAGTGTGCGGGGAGCTTTTGGCGCGCGTCAAATTACAATGTTAACGGCAGTTAACTCGCCGGACAGGTTTTTTACGATTCGCGCCTTGATGTTGCCCGGTTGCCTCGTTTGCGGCGCAAGCGCGGCAGAGCCCTCGGCAGAATTGACGAGGGCAAAAATCGGGAGGCGGGCGGAAACCTAGGCGCTGCCGGGCGCGGCGCCGGTCTCGTCGATGGCCGTCGCGATGGATTCGAGCTTGCGCGCCGCTTCGCCGAGCTGGCGGGCGAACTTTTCCTCCATCGCCTCGTTCTCGGCCGACAGCGCCTCGCCGGCGCGGGTCAGGTCGGCGACATCCTGCTTCAGTTGCTTGATCTGCCGCTGCGCTTCGTAGAGCTCGTCGACCGCGGCGATGCCGGCCATCACCGTGAGGCGGCTGTCGCCGATCTCGCCAAAATTGCCCTTGAGCGCGTCGATCTTGGCGTTGAACACATCGGCCAGCGACTGCAGGTGTGCTTCCTGCCCCTCCTCGCAGGCCATGCGGTATTTGCGGCCGTTGATTTCGACATTGACCTCAGGCATGTCCCATCCCCTCCGGCTACTTGGCGAGCACCTGCCGCACCGTCTCCATGGCATCCACCAGGCGGCGCGACACTTCGTCGGCGCTGGCGTCGAGCCGGCGCGCCCTGGCGCTGGCTTTCTCGAGGTCGCCGGCGAGGCGGGCGCGCTCGCCGTTGAGGCGCTGGACGTCGCTCTCGATGCGGGCGTGCGTGCGCACTCGTCCGTTGAGCGCGCGCACGCTGGCTTCGAGGCGGCCGATGGCGCGATCGAAGCGCGCCGCCGCGCTGATGAATCCTTCGTCGTCCGATGCTTCGCCCAAACCGCCCCGCCCGGCGCTGAATCACTTGAGTCTCATCATAGACCTTGATGAGTCACCCGCAACTGCCTCGGCGGGAGGGCGTTGCAGGGCAGGGCGCCAAGCGCTGTCATTGACAGGCCATGCCAACCTGTTAAGCCTGCCAGCCGCCTCTGATGACCCTGCCAAAGGCCAAGGAAACCGGCCATCTCGGTCCCCGAAACCCACGAAATTCGAGCCCTTCCATGACAGATCAGCCCACCGCCGATGAAATGGCCAATGCCATCCGCTCGCTCTCGATGGATGCGGTGGAAAAAGCCAATTCCGGTCACCCGGGCCTGCCGATGGGCGCGGCCGACGTGGCGGTGGCGCTCTTCACCAAGGTGATGAAGTTCGATCCGGCGGACCCGCACTGGCCCGACCGCGATCGCTTCGTGCTCTCGGCCGGTCACGGCTCGATGCTGCTCTACTCGGCGCTCTACCTCCTCGGCTACGAGGACATGACGATCGACCAGATCAAGAATTTCCGGCAGCTCAACTCGAAGACGCCGGGACACCCCGAGCATGGTTTCGCGGCGGGTGTCGAGGCGACGACCGGGCCGCTTGGGCAGGGCATCGCCAACGGCGTCGGCATGGCGCTGGCGGAAGCGCATCTGCGCGCCCAGTTCGGGGCCGACCTTGTCGACCATCACACCTGGGTGCTCGCCGGCGACGGCTGCCTGATGGAGGGCATCTCGCAGGAGGCGATCGCGCTCGCGGGGCACCTCCAGCTCGGCAAGCTCACCATCATCTGGGACAACAACCACGTCACCCTCGACGGCAAGATCGAGGACGAGGATTCGACGGACCAGCTCGATCGCTTCCGCTCGGTCGGCTGGCACACCATCGCGGTTGACGGCCATGACCAGAAGGCGGTCGAGGAAGCGCTGCTTGCCGCCAAGAAGAGCGATCAGCCGACGCTGATCGCGGCGCGCACCACCATCGGGTTCGGTGCGCCGACCAAGTCTGGCACGTCGAAGGTGCACGGCTCCCCGCTCGGGGCGGAAGAACTGGCCGGAGCGAAGAAGAACCTCGGCATCACCTATCCGGCATTCCAGGTGCCGAACCAGATCATCGACGCCTGGCGCAAGGCCGGCGAACGCGGCGCCCCGGATCGCGCCGCCTGGCAGGGCCGGCTCGACAAGGCCGATGCCGAAAAGCGCGCGCAGTTCGAGCGCCGCCAGGCGATGGGCCTGCCCGAGGGTTATGCGGGCGCCGTCGATGCCTTCAAGCAGAAGCTCGCGGCCGACAAGCCCAAGATCGCCAGCCGCAAGGCGAGCCAGAACGCGCTTGAGGTGATCAACGGCGTCTTGCCGGGAACGCTCGGTGGTTCGGCCGACCTCACCTCCTCGAATTTTACCAACACCAGCCAGACGCTGCCGGTGCTGCCGGGCGATTTCGCCGGCCGCTACGTACGCTATGGCGTGCGCGAGCACGCGATGGCGGCGACCATGAACGGCATCGCGCTGCACGGTGGCCTGCTGCCCTATGGCGGCACGTTCCTGACGTTCACCGACTACGCCCGGCCGGCCATCCGCCTCTCGGCCCTGATGCGCCAGCGCGTCGTCTACGTGATGACGCATGACTCCATTGGCCTCGGCGAAGACGGGCCGACGCACCAGCCGATCGAGCACCTGTCCTCGCTGCGGACTATTCCCGATCTTCAGGTGCTGCGTCCGGCGGATGCAACCGAAACGCTTGAATGCTGGCAGATCGCCATCGAGAGCAAGGACCGCCCGTCAGTCCTGGCGCTGAGCCGACAGAACCTGCCGCCGCTGCGGCTCGACTACGTGAAGGAAAACCTTTCGGCGAAGGGCGCCTATGTGATCGCCGGCGACAAGAATGCCGACATCGTAATCTTCGCCACGGGCTCGGAGGTTTCGATCGCGGTCGACGGCCAGAAGCAGCTCGCCGCCGAAGGCATCGTCGCAAAGGTCGTGTCGGTACCCTCGATGGAGCTCTTCTTCCGGCAATCCGATGCCTATCGGGCCGAGATCATCGGCAAGCCGCGGGCGCGTGTTGCGGTCGAGGCCGGCGTGCGCATGAGCTGGGATCGCCTGCTCGGCGAAACCGGACGATTCGTCGGCATGCATTCGTTCGGCGCCTCGGCCCCGATCGACGTGCTCTACGAGCACTTCGGCATCACGGCCAAAGCGGTGGTTGAAGCCGTCAAAGCGCAGTTGTAAGAAGCGCCCGTTTTCCCGCCTGTTTCTCTAGTCTCGCCCCAAGAAGGAGCGCCCCATGGCCGTTCGCGTCGCAATCAATGGTTTTGGCCGCATCGGCCGTCTCGTCCTCCGCGCCATCGTCGAGTCCGGCCGCAAGGACATCGAGGTGGTGGCGATCAACGACCTCGGGCCGATCGAGACCAACGCGCACCTGCTGCGTTTCGACTCGGTGCACGGCCGCTTCCCGCATGAGGTGAAGGTCGAGGGCGATACGATCTCGGCCGGCGACGGACAGAAGTTCAAGGTCACGGCGGTCAAGAACCCCGCCGAGCTGCCGCACAAGGAGCTCGGCGTCGATATCGTGCTCGAGTGCACGGGCATCTTTACGGCGCGCGAGAAGGCCGCGGCGCACCTCACCGCGGGCGCCAAGAAGGTGATTATCTCCGCGCCGGCCGAAGGCGCCGACTACACCATGGTCCTCGGCGTCAACGACAAGGGCCTGAAGAAGGACCACATCGTCATCTCGAACGGCTCCTGCACGACCAACTGCCTCGCGCCGGTTGCCAAGGTGCTGCAGGACCTCGTCGGCATCCAGCGGGGCTTCATGACGACGATCCACTCCTATACGGGCGACCAGCCGACGCTCGATACGCTGCACAAGGATCTCTACCGGGCCCGCGCCGCGGCGCTCAATTCGATCCCGACCTCGACCGGCGCCGCCAAGGCGATCGGCCTCGTGATCCCCGAGCTCGCCGGCAAGCTCGACGGTTCCTCGATCCGCGTTCCGACCCCGTGCGTCTCGCTCATCGACCTCAAGATCGATGCGGCGCGTGCCACGACCAAGGACGAGATCAACGACGCCTTCAAGAAGGCGGCAGCCAGCGGCCCGCTCAAGGGCATCCTCGCCGTCACCAGCCAGCCGAACGTTTCGAGCGACTTCATCCACGACGCCCACTCGGCGACCTTCCACCTCGACCAGACCAAGGTGATCGAGGGCACGTTCGTGCGCGTCGTCGCCTGGTACGACAACGAATGGGGCTTTTCGAACCGGATGGCCGACGCCACCATCGCGCTCGCCGCGACGCTCTGATGCGCTGCGGCCGGTCGATCGCGACGGTGCTGCTCGCGAGCCTTGCCGGGCTCGCGGCCCTGCCGGCGTCGGCGGCGGGTTTCGTCGACGAGAAAAGTGGCCTCAAGGTCGATCCGCCGCAGCCTTTCGTCGTGGCACCGGCCAAGACGCAGTCCTACGACGTCGCGGTAATCATCAACTCGCTCAATGGGTCGCCCTCGCTCGGCGCGGGCGACAACTACCTCTGCCAGATCGGCTACAAGGCGCTGCCCGACAACGCCGATTTCGCCCAGGAGGAGATCAACCTCCAGGTCGAGCAGCCCGAATGGCTCGACAACGCTGCCGCCGCGCTGTCGCAGACGTTCGACGTCACCGGCAAGGCGACCTTCGTGCTGGGCGGGGCGACCGGCGTCGAGCTCGTCGGCAAGCCGAAGAACGGCGCGCCGGGGGCCGGCGTCTTCGTCTCGATGATCGACACGCCCACTGGCCGCACGACCATCAACTGCGCGACGCGCCCCGAGGAACTCGACGGCGCCGTCAACCAGTTCCGGCTGATCCGCGCCTCGATCACACTGCCCGGCGGCAAGGCGCAGTAGAGTCCATTCAACCGGTCGGGCTTGTGTCGGTGGCATCACAGCGCCGCTGCAATCGCCTGCCCGCAGGACGTCAACACTTTCCTTACGGCAACTACGCCATGTAGGAAGGAAAGACGTATGATGATTCGAGCCGGGTTATGTTTTCAAAGTCGATTTTGTTCGCTTCGATCGTGATGCTCGGCATGACGCCCCTGGCAGCGCAGGCCGCAGGTATGCAGGCCGCGCCCGCGCCTAGCCCCTATGACGGCTTTGTTTCGCTGGCGGTGGGAGGCGAGAGTGTTACCGACAGCTTTTCCGGGAACGCAACCGGCATCAGCCTGACGGGCGCGGCAAGCGTCGAGGCCGCCTTCAGCAATATGCTGGGCTTCCAGGGCGATGTCGTTCTCCAGTCGCGAAACCAGACGGAGCGCAGCGCCAGCTTCTCGAATTTTCAGGGCGATATTGCTGCCCATGGGTTCTATCGCGAGCCGGGGCAATTCCTGGTTGGTGGGTTCATCCAGGCTGGTTCGGATACGCAGGTCGGCAACGGCAACCACTTCAACGAGGCAGGGATCGAGCGGCTCTATGGCGGCGGCGAGGGGCAGCTCTGTTGGGGCGACTTCACGCTATACGGGCAGGCTGCCCTGCAGGAGGGAAGCGATGGGGAGAGCCCGCTGGCCTTCGGTTATGTCGCCGACGTCGAAGCGCGATACTTTCTCACGCCGAACCTCAAGCTCGATGGCCACGTGGGCCTCGATCACCTCGATGCGAACAGCTTCTCCGACGCGCTGACGAAGGTCAACGTGGGCGTGGGGGCGGAGTATCGCCTCGATGGTTCGCCGATCAGCGTCTTCGCGCAGTACGACCACGTGCATCGGCTGTTCGACAACGGCTTCGCCTACAACATCGACGACAACCGTTTCCTCGCCGGCGTGAAGTTCAACATTGGGGCGGATACGCTGGAAGAGCGCGACCATAGCGGTGCGTCGCTGAAGCCGGTCACCTTCGATCCGCTGTTCATTGTTCCGCAGGACTAGCGGTCAGGCGGCCGAGCGCTCGAGGGCTGTGGGCTCGGCGAGATCGACGCGATTGCGGCCGGAGTGCTTGATCCGGTAGAGCCGCCCGTCTGCCGTGCGAAACAGGTCGCCGAAGGTGACGGCGCTTTCGAACAGCGCGCCGCCGATGCTCACGGATATCGTGTGGGCCGCGCCGGCGGAAAGTCGATGGCGGCGACCGACCAGCGGATGTGCTCGGCGACGGCATCGGTTTCGATCGCGTCGGCCCGGGCGAGAAACACGCCGAACTCCTCACCGCCGAGCCGCCCGACGATGTCGCCCGAGCGGGAGGCGCGCTTGATGGCGGCGGCGATGAGTTGCAGCGCCTCGTCGCCGCGCTCATGGCCGTAGCGGTCGTTGATGGTCTTGAAGTGGTCGGCGTCGATGATCAGCAGCGCGCCATGCGGCGGCATGGCGCCGCCGGTCGACGCGAGGGCGGCTGTCACCTGGTCGGTGAAAGCACGGCGGTTGAGGCAACCGGTCAGCCAATCGGTCGAGGCCAAAACCTGGAGCTGCGCGTTGGCGTGTTTCAGCTTCTGCCGGCCGAGCGAGAGGTAGAACATCGTCGGACCGCCGAGCAGGATTGGCATGATGATCGATGCGGCGAGGCCGGGGCCGTTGATGCCTTGTGCGAGGACGCCGAGGAGCGCGGTGCTGGCCAGCGCCGAGATGATCACCGAGCCCAGCGTGACGAGTCCGGTCCAGCGCGCCACCGCGAGCCACGCACTGCGCGGCAGGTCCAGGCTCGGCGTCAGTGCCATGATGCGTCGTCCCCCGTATCATGCACTCCTCCCACGGAACTGGTTGCCGTTTGGTGCATGGAGACCGAACAATCGCGCGGAAGGTTGCCGCTTTGTTCACCTTTCGCTTGGTAGCCTCGGGGCCGTCGAATAAGGTCAGGCGCCATGGGGCATGTGCGAATCATCGGCATCGATCCGGGGCTGCGGCGTTGCGGCTGGGGGATCATCGAGAGCGAGGGTAACCGGCTGCGCTTCGTCGCCGCGGGCACCATCACGCCGCGCGTCGATGAGGCGATGCCGGCCCGGCTGCGTCAGCTCTTCGAGGGACTGTCGGATCTGATCCGCCGGCATGCGCCGGACGAAGCGGCGGTTGAGGAGACGTTCGTGTCGGCCGGTGCGCGTTCGGCGCTGCAGCTCGGGCAGGCGCGCGGCGTCGCACTGATGACGCCGGCGGCGCTCGGGCTGCCGGTCGGCGAATACGCGGCGAACCTCGTGAAGAAATCGGTGGTCGGTGCCGGCCACGCCGACAAGACGCAGATCCAGATGATGGTCAAAGTGCTGCTGCCGGCGGCCGAGTTCTCCGGCCCCGACGCGGCCGACGCGCTCGCCATCGCCATCTGTCACGCGCACCACCGCAAGGCCGCGGCGCTGAGGGCAGTGGGATGATTTCGCGGCTCAAGGGACTGATCGACGGGTTCGGCGACGACCACGTGATGATCGACGTCGGTGGCGTCGTCTACGAGGCGTTCTGCTCGTCGAAAACGCTCGCCACGCTGCCACGCGTAGGCGAGGCGGCGGTGGTGCAGATCGAGATGATTGTCCGCGAGGATTTGATCCGCCTCTACGGCTTTGCGACCGAAGCCGAGAAAGCGTGGTTTCGGCTGCTGATGACGGTGCAGGGGGTGGGCGCCAAGGTCGCACTCTCGATCCTCTCGACGCTGGCGCCCGGCGAGCTCTCGAGCGCCATTGCGCTGCAGGACAAATCGATGATCGGCCGGGCGAATGGCGTGGGGCCAAAACTCGCTGTGCGGCTCGTCACCGAGCTCCAGGGCAAGGTACCGGTGCTCGGCGGTATTGAAACGGGTGTGATCGGCCTCCAGGCTGCGCTCGGCGAAGGCCGGGCTGGCGGCAACGTGACCGACGCGGTTTCGGCGCTCTCCAACCTCGGCTATTCGGGTGCGCAGGCGTCGGCCGCGATCGCCCGGGTGGTGGCGAAAGAGGGCGATGACGTCCCGACGGAAAAGCTGATTCGGCTCGGGCTCAAGGAACTGAGCAGCTAGCTTGTAAGAGGGAGAGAGATTCCTTACTTTCTGCAACAAGTAAGGAGCGCTCATGGGACATTTTGCCAAGGTAACGAGCAAGGGACAAATCACCATACCGAAGCAGGTAAGGGATTCTCTCGGGCTCAACAAAGGTACAACGGTGATTGTCATCGAGAAGGATGGGGAAGCGATCCTCAGGCCGAAAACTGGGCGGGCGGTTGATCTGGCTGGCTTCCTGGGCAAACCGCCGAGTGGGAGGAGTTTGACGATCGAAGAGATTGACGATGCTATCGCGGAAGCTGCAGCCAAGAAATTCGGTCGGTCCGTGCGCCGGTGATTGGTGTCGACACAAACGTCTTGGCTCGGCTGTTCGTCGATGACGGCTCGCCTGAGCGCCTGCGGGCTATGGAGTTTTTCACCAACCGCGGCGCCGACGAGCTCGTCTTCGTAAGCCTTGTCGTGCTGGTCGAGTTTGTTTGGTTGCTATCCGGGCGGTACGAGTTTACGCGCACGCAAATCCTGGATGCGCTTGAAGCGCTTCTCAAGAATGCTGGCTTTGTTCTTGAATGCGAGGATCTCGTCATCATTGCTCTCGAGAGAGCTCGATCCGATGGTTCAGGCATCCCCGATAACTTGGTTGCAAGGCTGGGCGAAAGGGCGGGGTGCGCCGCTACTGTGACCTTCGATCGTACCGCTGCGAAGCGTATTCCCGGCATGGAGCTGTTGAAATGACGTTCCATGCCTGACGACCTCACCTCCGGCTCTGCCGGCCGCGATGATCCGCTCGATGTGTCGCTTCGTCCGACCGGCTTTGCCGAGTTCGTGGGGCAGGCGGATGCACGGGCCAATCTCGAGGTGTTCATCGAGGCGGCGAAGCGCCGCAAGACCGCTCTCGACCATGTGCTGTTCGTCGGTCCCCCCGGGCTCGGCAAGACGACGCTGGCGCAGATCGTGGCACGTGAGCTCGGCGTCGGCTTTCGGGCAACCTCCGGTCCGGTGATCGCCAAGGCCGGCGACCTCGCGGCGCTGCTGACCAATCTCGAAGAACGCGACGTGCTCTTCATCGATGAGATCCACCGGCTCAACCCGGCGGTCGAGGAAATCCTCTATCCGGCGATGGAGGATTTTCAGCTCGACCTCATCATCGGGGAGGGGCCGGCGGCGCGGTCGGTGAAGATCGACCTTGCCAAGTTTACGCTGGTCGGCGCGACGACCCGCGCGGGGCTGCTGACGACGCCGCTCCGCGACCGCTTCGGCATTCCGATCCGGCTCAATTTCTATACGCCCGAGGAGTTGGTGAAGATCGTCGAGCGCGGGGCGCGGCTGCTCGGCGTCGGCATGGCGCCGGATGGCGCGATGGAGATCGCCCGCCGGTCGCGCGGCACGCCGCGCATTGCCGGCCGGCTGCTGCGGCGCGTCACCGATTTTGCGCTGGTCGACGGCGCGAGGGAAATCACCCGCGCGATCGCCGACAAAGCGCTGCTCCGGCTCGACGTCGACGCCCGCGGGCTCGACCAGCTCGACCGGCGCTACCTCACGACGATCGCCAATTTCTACGGCGGCGGGCCGGTCGGCATCGACACCATGGCGGCGGCGCTCAGCGAGCCGCGCGACGCACTCGAGGAGATCGTCGAGCCCTATCTCATCCAGCAGGGCTTCATCCAGCGCACGCCGCGCGGCCGGCTGCTCACCGCCATGGCGTTCCAGCATCTCGGCCTCAGTGTGCCGCAAGGATTTGTGGGCATGCAGGCGAGCCTCTTCGAGGAGGGGGAGGAGTGAACGATGTGGCTCGGCACATGGTGCACTTTCCTGTCGGGAGCCGCCTCTTCAACTACCGCGCGGCGGCAATTGCCATGCGTGACAGGCATGTCCTGGTCTGCCGCGAGGGCGAGGACGACTACGTCATGCTGCCGGGCGGGCGCGTCGAACTCGGCGAGTCCTCGATGGAGGCGCTTGAGCGCGAATTGGCCGAAGAGCTGCAGTCGCCGTCGACGATCGGTAGGCTCGCCTATACGGTCGAGAATTTCTTCTTTCATGACGGCAAGCAGGTGCACGAGCTCGGCGCCTACTACCTCATCGATCTGCCGGCGACGTTTCCCTTCAGGCGTGG
>Ga0207639_10001555_pt1 | contig 15389 bp, 10 predicted proteins | sample KBSCornC32_FD_184299 | JGI IMG/M metagenome (GOLD analysis project Ga0207639, IMG submission 184299) | Corn rhizosphere microbial communities from Kellogg Biological Station, Michigan, USA - KBS Corn C3-2 (SPAdes) (version 2) | ecosystem: Host-associated > Plants > Roots > Rhizosphere > Soil ...
GACGTCATGTGCGCCCTTCTGGGACCGCCGGCCCTCGCCGTTCCGATGTTGCCGGCCAAGCAGCCCGGCGAGACGAACCGCACGCTGGTGGACATGACGACCGCGGGCTGCGGTCAGGCTTGCCACAACGAGATGATCAACCCCATCGGTTTCGCCTTCGAGCACTTCGACGGTATGGGCCAGTACCGCGAGACCGAGAAAGACACGGCCGGAAACGGCGGGCCGCTGACGATCGACAGCAGCGGAACGTACGCGTTCATCGATGGCAAGAAGAGCTACTCGGGGGCGCCTGAGCTGATGCAGATCCTCGCGAACGGGCAGCAGTCCCACATGTGCTACGCGAAGAAGCTGTCGGCTTTCGCCCTGCAGCGCGACGTCATCGCCTCTGACATGCCGCTTCTGACCGCGCTGGCGACCACCAGCACGTCGAGCAGCGGTTCGGTGAAGCAGCTGATGCTGGACCTGGTGAAGCAAGACGCGTTCAGGACCCGTTTCGGAGGTGCACAGTGAAATCGAAGGCTGAAGAAATCATGGGCCGCACGCCGAATGGACGCCGCGTGAATCGCCGCAACTTCCTGAAGGGGGTGGGGACGGTAGCCGTCGGGCTTCCGTTCCTCGAGAGTCTGCCTGAGCGGTCCGCCTGGGCGGCCAGTGCACCTCCGGTGTTCAGCTTTTTCATCGTCGCCCAGAACGGCGTCGTGTTCCCCAAGTTCTTCCCATCGGCGACGGGGCCCATCAGCGCCTCGAACCTCACCGGGGACGTCGCGACGGCGCCGCTGGTGGCGCACGCGCAGAATCTGCTGTTCATCAAGGGTATCAACTACCAGCAGCCGGGGCCGCAATCCTGCGGCCACGCCGAGGGTTGCACGCAGACCCTGACCGGGATCAAGCCCGGAATGACGGGCAACAAGGGCTACTCGGGTGGCCCCTCGGCGGACACCGTCATCGCGAAGGCGGTGAACGGTGGCGCCGAGCCGCTCGCCCTGTATGCGGGCCAGAAGGGCTTCATCGCCGAGCGTATCTCGTTCAAGGCGGCTGGGTCGGGCCAATTGCGGGGCGCCGACGTGAACCCGTATTTGCTCTACTCCAAGGTGATGGGCCTGCCCGCCAGCATGCCCTCGACGGGTGGCGGTGGCACCACCACCCCGACGGCCACGGATGCGGCGGCGGCGGAGCTCGCCAACTCTCGCAAGAGCGTGAACGATCTGGTTCGCGCCGAGATGAAGAGCCTCCTGAGCAACACGACGCTCAGCTCGGCCGACAAGTCCAGGCTCCAGCAGCACTTCGACGCGATTCGGGACACCGAGATCAAGATGAACATGGCGGCGGGCGCCGTCTGTTCGCTGGACGGGATCACGACGTCGAAGTACGAGGCGCTGAAGAGCGGGTTCGCCTTCAAGGGCGACAACGGAGGCATGGACGACACCATCAAGCTGCACCTCCAGATCGTCGCCATCGCCTTCGCGTGCGGGTACAACCGGACCGGGACCCTGCAGTGGGGCGACGGGACCGATGGGACGAAGTACCCGACCACGACCGCCATGCAGCTCGGCTGGCCGTTCCACCAGATCAGCCACCGGATCATGTCGGACTCCGCGTCGGGCAACAACCCGACCGCCGAGCAGGCGCATCACGAGATCGACACCTACCGGATGACCACGCTGGCCGCGGGGCTCGACGTGTTCAAGGCGCACGGCCTGGCCGACAAAGCGGCCATCGTGTGGACGAACTCGATCGCGGACGGTCCGTCGCACTCCACCAAGAACGTCCCGATGATCATCTGGGGCAGCGCCGGCGGCGCTCTGAAGCAGGGCGCGTACATCGACGCGGCCGGTTCTCAGAACGACAAGATCCTGAACACGATCATTCAGGCGGTGACGAAGGATGCGTCCACGCCGGCGACGCTGCTGGGCTCGGGCGGCACGTTCGCGGGGATGAACGCGTAGTCGCGTTGACCCGCTGGAGCCGCCTCGTCCTCTCTGGACGGGGCGCTCCCTGGGCGACACCGTGTGATCCGGCTGGCTCACCGGTGTCGGCGTTCGGGTCGTCGTCGGCGGCCCGACGACGCTGCGATTCGATCTTCGTTCGATGACACATCCTGTGCGTGGGACAGCTCGCTGCACCGTCCCGTGGGTGCGACTCGGGCTGCTGGCAATCACCCTGGCGGGCTCGGGGTGTCGTGAGAAGCCCGATCCCGTCGTCACCGACTTCAGCGAATCCTTCGATCGCGAGGAGCTCGGTTCCGACTGGCGTGACAGCGGCGGGCACTACGGCATCGTCAATGGCGAGCTCGCGGCCCGAAACGTCCGCCATCACCCGCTCTGGCTCCGGAAGAAGCTGATGCCGGACGTCTCTCTCGAGTTCGACGTGCGGACGACGAGCCCGGACGGTGACATCCGTGTCGTCCTTTTCGGCGATGGAAAATCGGCGAACCCGGACTCCCCGGGGTGCCTGTCGAGCGGTTACGAGCTGGTCTTCGGGGGTGGGAAGAACAAGCGCTCGGAGCTGTGTCGCGGGGGCGAGAAGGGCGCCGGACATCAGAGGGTGCGCACCGATTGGCCGGTGTTCCCCGGGATGGTGTACCACTTCTACATCACCCGGAGGGGCGGGCTCCTCTCCTGGTACATCGGCGGCCACGACATGATGGCGTGGGAGGACCCGAATCCCCTGACGGGGCCCGGACACGAAGCGTTCGGGTTCGACGGAGGAGACTCGGAGGTCTTCTTCGACAACCTCGTGATCGCGCCGTACCACCCCTGAGGACGGTTCGTCCGACGGCGTGGCCGTCCGTCTCTCGAGCGAACGGGCTCAGCCGGCGCTGACGAGGATGTCGCGCTTGCCGAGGAAGTTCTCGCGCAGGTAGCGGACCGTGTCGTAGAGGGTCTCGGTGGCGTCGCGAGGCTGGAAGCTCAGCTCGCGCGCGGCCTTGTGGCTCTCGAAGAACCAGTGGTGCTCGGCCATGTCGACCGTCATCGGCTCGATGGGCGGGGTCTTCCCCAGTCGGCGGAAGAGCGCGGCCTGCGCGTGCGCCGCCCAGAGCGTCATGTTGCCGCGGCCGCGCACCAGGGGGCCGGGGATCTTGGTCATGCGTTCGAGGCGACCGAAGAGCTCGGCCAGGCTCCAGTTCACGGCGCCGAGGAGGTACCGCTCGCCCGGGCGCCCGCGCTCCATGGCGGTCAAGAACGTCGTGGCCACGTCACGGACGTCCACGAAGTTCAGGCCCCCGGGCGGGGTCATGACGATCTCGCGCCCGAGGAACTGCATGACGACGCGCGTGGAGCTCAGACGATCGTCTCCCGGGCCGAGCAGCAGGCTGGGGTTCATGATCACCAGCTCGACCGCATCGCCGCACGCGCGCTTGGCGGCTTCCTCCTGGTACAGCTTGCTTGCGTAGTAGGGCCAGCGGCCGATCAGCTCGATGGGGGCTGGACAGCTCTCGTCGAGGCCGGAGTCGGCGCGCTTCGACACGGCGATGGTGCCGCTGGTCGACGACAGGACCATCCGGCGCACGCCGGCTGCGGCCGCCGCCTTGCACAGCAAGCGCGTCCCCTCGACGTGAAGCTGGTACATGCGGTGCGCGTCCGCGTCCTTCGTGGATACCAGCCCCGCCAGGTGATAGATGCGGTCCACACCGGCCAGGGCGCGGGCCACGTCGTCCGCCGACAGGACCGAACCGCGCACGACCTCGACTCCGTCGAGCCCGCGCATCCAGCCGGGGGGCTCCCCGGATTGCATGGCGCGCACGGGCCCGAGCTTGCGCTCGGACAGCAGCCGGACCAGATGTCCGCCCAGGAACCCCGACGCGCCCGTGATCAGGGTGATCCCCGCCCCATGGCTCGCCGGGGTGATCGTCTTCTCGGCGGGCGTCGTAGTGGTCGCCTTGGTCATCGTTGCCGTCACCTTCGCCGTCAGCTTCGCGTCCACCTTCGTTTTTTCGGGCGCCTCGTCGGTCCCGTTCGTCTTGTCGCCAGCGGCCATCACGACACCGAGAGCAGGCGAGGCTTGCGGGCGCCCGACGCGCGCTGTTCCGCGCCGGGAGCCAGACGCTCGCCGTCCCATCCGGCGCGCGCGGCGCCGAGGTCCAGCCGGACCACGATACCGTCGCGCAGGTTCTCGACGATGCGCTGGGTGACCTGCGAGATCAGTCGCCAGGCCTCCTGCTGGGGGAGCCCTGCCACCAGCTCGTTCAGCATGTCGATGCTCAAGAAGGGGCCGAAGGCGACCGAGAGATCGCGCGCGCGCGGCAGCGCGGCGCCCTTGGGCAGAGAATCGTAAGTCCCGCCCAGGTAGGCGGGGAGCACGCCGACGCCCGACCGAAGCGCCAGGTACCCGAGGCTGGGGAGGAACTCGGCCATCACCCCGTCCAGCGAGCGCGTGCCCTCGGGGAAAACGACCATGCTCTTCCCGCGGCGGAGCACCTGCTCGGCCGTCGCCATCGACTTGCGGATGGAGCCGGTCCGCTCCATCGGCACCAGGTTCGTGAAGTTCTGGAAGTACGCGCGCCGGTAGCGGTTGCGGAAGAAGTAATCCGCCGCCGCCATCGAGGTGATGTCGCGCCCCGCCTCTCCGAGCGCGACCTTGAGCAGGCCCATGTCGAGGTGAGAGCAGTGGTTCGCCGCTGCGATGAAGTTCGTGTGCTTCGGGATGTTGCCCGTCCCGCCGACGTCCGACTTCAGCACGCGCTGGTAGAACAGCCGCTGCGCCACGCCCAGGCCGGCCTTACCGGCCCGGGCCACCGGACCGGGGACGTAGACGTCGTCGTCCGAGCCGCTCTTGTCACCACCGCCCACGAGGGCGGGCTTGCCGGACCGCCCGACCAGCGCGCCGGGGCCGCTGCTCGCCCCGCGCACCAACCGGTGCAGCTCGCGGACGTCGGCCGCGCCGGTGAAGTCGGTCGATTCGGGCAGGACGACGCCTGCGCTCTCGAGCGCGGCGCCCAGCTCGGTGTACATCAGGCTGTCGAACCCGAGCGCCTCGAGGCGGCTGCCCGGGTGGAGATCGCCGCGCGGCTTGCCGCTGACCTGGGCCACGATGTCGAGCAGCCAGCCGATGCCGGCCTCCTCGGGCGACGACGCCGCCACCATCGGCCCGTCCCCCTCGGCCTTCTTCAGGCGCACCAGCTCGGCCACGATGTCCCGCCGCTTGATGCTGCGCTTGGCGGTCTTGGGCAGGTCGCCCTCCCAGATGTGGGTGGTCTTGATCCGCTTCCAGAACGGCAGATCGGCCGAGACCTTGCGGATGTGCTCCTCGATCTTCTGGTGAACCTCGGCGTGTGACAGCCCCGGGTCGTGTTCGTAGTTGGGCGCGATGGCGGCCGCCACGTGCTCGGCCACCCCGTCGGGGACGCCGACGACCGACAGCTCCTTGATGTGGGGCGAGCCGCGGTAGAGGTCCTCGATCTCGTCGGGGTAGACGTTCTTGCCGTTCGAGTCGACGATGATGTCCTTCGACCGGCCGACGATGTAGAGGTTGCCGTCCTCGTCGAAGCGGCCGAGATCGCCGGTGTGGAACCAGCCGTCGCGGATGGCGGCGGCGGTGGCGGCCTCGTCCTCCCAGTAGCCCGCCATCACGTTGCGGCCCCGCGCGATGACCTCGCCGGTGCCGCTCGCGTCCGGCTCGTGAATCTTCACCTCGACGCCGGGGAGGGGCTGGCCCACCGAGCCCACCAGCGCCTTCTGCTTGGGGGACGTGACGGTCAGGACCGGCGCTGTCTCCGTCAGGCCGTAGCCCTCGAAGAAGTCGAAGCCCATCCCCATGAAGCTCTTCATCACCTCCTGGGGCAGGGCCGAGCCGCCGCTGATGAGGTAGCGGATGCGCCCGCCGAACCCCTCGTGCACCGGCAGGAAGAACAGCATCCCCAGGTCGAGGCCCGACCGCGAGCGCAGCTCGTAGTTGGCGGTCATCAGCCCCTTCATCGCCAGCTCCAGTAGGGGCGTCTTGTCCGAGAACCGCTGCAGCACGCGGCGACGCAAGAGGTCCCAGAGCGCCGGAACGCCCACGATCGAGGTGACGTTTCCGCTCTTCAGCGCGTTGCCGATCGCCTCGCCCGTCAGCTCGGACAGGTAGGTGATCTGCGCGCCGCGCGCCAGCGGCATCAAGAGACCGGTCGCGAACTCGAACGTGTGGTGCAGCGGCAGCACCGAGAGCATGCCGTCGTTCACGCCGAACTCGAAGATCTTCGACAGCTCGGCCACCATGAACGTGAAGTTCCGGTGGGTGAGCATCACGCCCTTGGGCTTGCCGGTCGTGCCCGAGGTGAAGATCAAGGTCGCCATCGTGTCGGGGTTGACCTTGGTCAGCAGCGACCTGGCGCGCTCCTGCTCGACGCCTTCGTCGAGGAGCTGGAATCCCTGGGACAGCGGCCACACCCGGGTGGGGAGGCCCGCCTCGCGCAGCGCCCGCGTGAGGTTGCCGCGCTTGTCGTGAAGGTCGTCGCCGATCAGCAGCCCCGTCGCACCCGAGGCGCGCGCCACGTTCACGATCTCGGCGACGGTCGAGTCGTTCGCGACCGGCACCGCGGTGGCGCCCAGCTTCAGGATGCCGAAGTAGGCCATGCTCCACTCGGGCGCGTTCTTGGCGAAGAGGATCACGCGCTCGCCGGCCGTGACGCCTTCTCCGACCAGGAACGCGCCGATGCGCGTGGCCAGCTCTTGCAGCTCGGCGTACTTGTAGACCTCTTCGCGCTTGCCGCGCTCCATGCGCAGCGCCGGGCGGGTCGCGTGCAGCTTGGTGGTCGTGTCGAACAGCTCGAGGAGGTCGTGGTACCCGTAGACCTGCTTCGGCTTCGGGGCGTACGTCGAGTCGAGCTCGGGCAGCACCCACTTCTGCAGGCCCGGGAAGTGGATGTTCATCCAGTAGTCGTACCAGTCGAGATCCTCCGGCCCCCAGCGGAGCAGCTTCTGGTCGCCGGGGGGCATGCGGTCGCGCAGCGCGCGGATGTTGTCGGCGCGCAGCACGTACTCGTTCTCGAGGATGAAGGGCCGGAACAGCTCGATGTTCTCCTTGGCCTCGTCGGTGATGCGCACCACCTCGTCCATCGCGTGCTTGCCGCGATCGATGAGCTCGGTCAGCCGCCCGCCGCCCCAGCGCGGCTGCAGCCGCCCGAGGGCGCGCGCCGTGCGGGTCGCGACGCGGTTGAGGAGCGGAATCGATTTCTTGTCGTAGTCCTCCGGCGTGACGGGCCGGAACTCCATGCGCGCCGCCAGCGCGTTGATGAGGCGGTTGCCGGACTCCTTGTCCTGGAACCGCTTTCGCTTGTACAGGCCGGTCAGCGTCACGATGCGCGAGATGCGCCCCGGGTTCAGGTCGCCGCTGGCCAGCTGATGCACCAGCTTGGGCTGTTCGACCATCAACGCCGCCGCGACCATCAGCATGCCGGCGCAGACGTGGTCGACCGGCACGATGTCGAGGATCAGCTTGTCCGAGACCGGCAGCACGTTCTGGCCCTTCAGGGCCAGGTAGACGAGCGGCGCCGACGTGGTGAACCCTTCGTTCCAACCCGGGAACGGATACTCGACCGCGCTCTCGACGATGGCCGGGCGCACGATCGAACGGAACATGTCCTTCTCACGGGCGACCAGCTGGTCACCCATGCTCTTCGTGTACGTGTAGATGTTGGGCCAGCCCCACTGCGCGGCGCGCTCGACGCCGCGGCGGGTGGCCTCGGAGCGGATCCACTCCTTGCGCTCGCGTGCCACCGCCAGGCGCAGCGCGCCCTCGTCGTCGGGGTTGCGGCTCTCCTCGCGCAGACGCTGGCGGGCCTTCTGGCGCAGGCGGGCCAGCACCTGGGCGTCGTCCGCCTCGGCGCGGATGGCGGCGGCGATGCGATCGCTGTCGGCCATCTCCTGCTCGACCGAGAACTTGGTGCCCGGCAGCTCGGCGTGGCGTGGGTAGTAACCGATCAGCTCCTCGTCCTCCCACACTTCACCCGAACGGTTGCCGGCGACGAAGCAGGTGCTGGTGTGGAGCAGGGCCGGGCGCCGCATCCGTCTCGTGAACGCGATGACGTTCTTCGTCCCCTCCACGTTCGTGCGGAGGGCGGACTCGAGCGGCGGGTTGAACGTCACGCGCCCGGACGAATTGATGAGCACGTCGATGTCCTTCGCGACGCGCTCGGCCTCTTCCTCGGAGAGGCCCAGGTTGGTGGCCGAGATGTCGCCGTCGACGACGGCCACCTTCGTCTTCAGGAAGGCGGCCAGGCCCTCCGGGCCGCCGTGCTGCGCGCGGAGGGCGTCGAAGGCCGGCGAGGTCACGACGCTGGCCCAGAAGCGGGCCTCGCTGCTGGTCCCGGAGCCGCGGCGGACCATGACGTAGACGCGACCGACGTCGGGGAACCGGTGCAGCAGCATGCTGAGCAGCACCTTGCCGACGAAGCCGGTGCTGCCGAGGATGAAGACGTTGCGCCCACGGAAGATCTCGGAGGGCGAGAACGGCCCCCCGGCGGGTGGCAGACGAACCAGGGCGCCCGCGCCGGCGGCCGGCGGCTTCCCGTGCCGGCCTGGTGACGAATGGTCCATGTTCAGGCGGCGTTAGATACCGCGAGCGGCGCGGAATTGCCACCCGCCCCGGGGAACCGGGCCGGTACCCGAGGCGGGCCGGCTCGGTGGATCGGAGGACGCGAGCGCTGCGGGGCGTCGGCAGGGGTGGCCAAGCCGACGGCCGTCGCTCATTCTTGGGCCCGGCCGGGCCCACAGCCCGAGGAGGTCCCATGAGCGAGAAGGCGAAGATCGAGGTCGGGTTTCAGACGTTCGTGTCGGATGGCGGAGAAGAGTTCGGCGCCGTACGGGAGATCTCGAGGGACGGCAAGACCCTGACGGTCTATGTCGAGAACGCCGGCGACTTTCACGTCCCGCAGGCCGCGGTGGCCGCGGTGCACTCGCAGAAGGTCGTGTTCGACTGCGCCAAGCTCGAGCCGGCTCTCCGGCGCGCCATCGGGCACGCCCACGAAGCCGAGCGGGAGTGAGGGCGGGTCCGCGACGTCCTCCGGGGAGGGGCGTGGTAGCGTTGCGAGCTTGAACGCCGCCGCGCTGCCCCTCGAGGTCCGTCGCGCCCGGAGCCGCTCCCGGGCGGCGGTCGCCCTGGCGGCCCTCGTCGGACCGACGCTGCCGGCCTGCCGGCGCCCCGGGGGCCCGACGGGGACGGCCGCGCCCAGGGTCGCGGGGGCAGCGCCCTCGCCCCGGGCTGGTGCGGCCACGGCCGGGGATCGGTCGGCCGGCGCCGACGACCCGCCGCCGATCGAGGCGAGCGCCGTGTGGGGCGGGCTCCGCGTCCGCACGCTCGGCGAGCGCGCGCGGCCGCAGCAGGTGGTCGTCCTCTTCCACGGCTGGGGCGCGCCCGGGACCGACCTGGTGCCGCTCGGGCAAGTGCTGGCCGAACCCGGTCGACTCTTCGTCTTCCCGGAAGGTCCGCTCGTCAGTCCGGGCGGTGGCCGCGCCTGGTGGCACATCGACATGGCGCGCCTCCTGGCGGCGCGGGACACCGGGGCCGAGCGCGCTCTGCGGCGCGAGGCGCCCGCCGGGCTGGTCGAGGCGCGCGCGCAAGTGGGCGCGCTCCTGGCCGAGGTCGGGCGACGCACGGGGGTGCCCGCCTCGGGGCTCGTCATCGGGGGCTTCTCTCAGGGGGCGATGCTGGCCACCGACGCCGTCCTGGCGTCGCCGGACGCCGCCGGCGCCCTGGTGGTCCTGTCGGGCTCCATCGTCGCCGAGGAGATCTGGCTCGATCGGCTGCGCCCCCGCGCGGAGGGCGCCACCGCCCCGGCGCCCGTGCCGGTGTTCATGAGCCACGGCAAGGGCGATCCGGTCCTGCCGTTCTCGATCGCCGACGACCTGCGCGGGCTCTTGCAGGCCGCTCATCACGAGGTCACCTGGGTCCCCTTCGCCGGCGGCCACGAGATCCCATCCCCCGTCCTCGCCCAGCTGCAATCATTCCTGACCCGCGTCCTCCGGTAGTCCGGGCCTCGGGCGGCCCTCCCGGTCTCTCAACCCGGGCCGGCAAACTGTCGAAAGACAAGCCCGGACATGGACTTGGGCCCGAGCTCCCTCGCAAGATCCGATTCAGCACGGCCAGCGGGCGCTCCCCTCGCGCGGCCGCGCCGGGGGGCCGCCGCCGCTCGTCGCACCTTCGTCGCGATCCTGTGCGGGCTCGCCGCCGGGATGCTCACGCTCGGTTGCAGCAAGGGCTCGTACTCGTCGACCGCCAACGCCGCCGACGGCGGCGGTGACGGCCTGCCGGACGGCGCGCTCCCTCTTTGCGTGGAGGACGGAGGCGCCACCGGCGCGGTGGCCCTGTCCGAGGCCGGCGTCGCCTCCGACGTCGACGAGTTCGCGCCCAACGCGCCGGTCGCCAAGATGGTGTCGTCGATTGGCCGCGTGAACATCTACGCCGCGACGGCTCCCCGCTCACTCGATCGCGTCGACGTCTACCTGGGCTCGGCGCTCGCCGGGACGCGCGTGACGATCGCCGTGCAGGAAGCGGCCGCGCAGGGGGCGGCGTTCCAGAAGGTGTTCGACGTCCAGCTCGACTTTGGGGCCTGCCGTGGCTGGGCCAGCACCGGTCCCATCTCGGTGCCGCTCGTCGCCGGGCACTTCTACGCGATCGGCCTCGATCCCAACCAGCCCATCGACGCCTACGTCAGCACCGACGCCAACGCGCTCCCCATCGACGGAGCCTTCGGCCGGCTCGTCAGCTCGAAGACGACCAGCAGCGTGTCGAACGCCGGTCTCACCTGGGACAAGGCCTCCACGGCGGAGTTCAACCGCCAGCGCCTCGCCACCTCGCCCCGCGTCCCTGACGCCCGCGACGTCGTGGTCGACGCCGCGGCGACCCCCGACGCTGGCGATGCGGCCGCCCCCGACGCCCCTCGCGGCTAGACCGATCGTCGTGCGCGACGGCCGCTCCGACCGAAATCGTCGGGAAGCTGCCACCAGCCGTCCTTCGAACCGACGCGGGGCTGTCCTCGGTGTGACCTGGCTTGGCCACATGCGGGATCGACAGCGGACGCTCCTCCTCTGGACGTGCAGCGTCCTCGTCGCGGTCGTGGCCATCGCCGCCATCAGCCGGCCTCGTTCCGAAGAAGTACCGCACTTTCCCCCGAGAGCAGGAGGTGACGGTTCGCCGCCGGTGACAGTCCTCCGACGCCTCCGTGGACTGTCCTTGATGGGCGCGTGTCCGCGCGACGGAGGTGGCGAGGTCGCGCCGGGCGCGCCCTTCAAAAACGCCCCTTAAATACTACTAATTCTCAGCAAAAATCAATAGCTAGCGAATTTGGGCGGGATGGCCACCATGGATCTTCTTTCGAAAGGAGGACCCATGACCTCGCTCAGGCGATCGCAAGCTCCGACCTCGACGACGGACCTTCTCTTGCGCATCCTCGAGCGGCCCGGGCTGGTCGCGGCCGTGCGCGAGCTGCCCGGCGCCGTCCTCGGACGGCTCATCGATCGGATCGGGTTGGAAGACGCGGGGGAGCTGGTGGCGCTGGCGAGCACACAGCAGCTCGAGCGCGTGTTCGACGACGATCTGTGGCGCGCGCAGCGGGCGGGTGGGGACGAGACCTTTCGGCCCGAGCGTTTCGCGCTCTGGCTGCGCGTCATGTTCGAGGCCGGAGACGAGGCGGTGGTGCGGAGGTTGTGCGAGCTGCCGGAGGAGCTCGTCGCGCTGGCGGTGCATCGCCTGGTCCTGGTGATGGACGAGGACGTGCTCGAGGAGCTGCTTCGCCCCGGAGACGAAGAATCGGAGGACCTGCAGCGCGCGCTCGAGGACTCGACCTTCGAGGAGTGGGAGGAGTTTCGTTTGATCGCGCGCGACCCTGACGCCTGGGAGGACGTGTGGAACGCGCTGCTGCTGCTCGATCGCGACCACCACGATCGGCTGCGAGACATCTTGCAGAGGTGCTGCGACATGGCCACCGAGTTCATCTCCGGGCAGGGGGGCCTCTTCCAGGTGTTGACGTCGGACGAGATGCTGGAGAGCGACGTCGCGGCGGCCCGCGAGGATCGGCGAGGCGCGGAGGGGTTCGTCAGCCCCGCCGACGCCCGAGCGTTCCTGCAGCTCGCGCGGCAGGGCGAGGGGGGCGGCGCGACGGAGGACCGCGACCCGCTCACGCGGGCCTATTTTCGCGGGCTCGCGACGCCGCAGGCGTCGCCGGAGGGGGGCGCCGCTCGCGCCGGCGTCGTTCCGCCGTTCGAGGGGGCCCCGCCCGCCGCGGCGTCCGGGGAGGGGAGCGAGCTGGCGGCGCTGCTGCGTGAAGAGGAGGTGAGCGGCCCCGCGGGGGCGGGGGTGTCGCTTCTGGCGGCGCTGGGGAGCGGCGATGTGTCGGCGGGCGACGCTCATCACGTCGCGCCGCTCTTCGAGAGGGCGCTCGGCGATCTGCGCCGGCGCGATCCCGAACGCTTCGCCGAGCGCGTCCGCGAGGTGGGCTATCTGGTGAACGTCTGGATCGCGGGCGGCGCCACCGGCGGGCGGCGCCCCCGCCCCGTCGAGGCGCTGGAGCTCGTGCTCGCGACGTGCGAAGCCGGGATGAAGGCGCAGGCCGGCGCCTCGCCGGTGAGGCCCGAGGAGGCGCTGGCCCTTTTGATCCGATGGCCGGCGGACGTGCTGTTTCGGCGCGGCCTTCGGAGCACCGGCGGCGCGAGCTGAGCGACGGGCGGGCCCCGTCCACGGGATGGCCCCTCGGATGGGCCCGCCCCGGCGAGGTATAAGCCGGCTCGGGCATGATGGTCCCCCTCCGCTGCCTCGTGGCGATCTCGTGCACGGTCGTGGTGTCGGGCTGCGGGGCGAATGGTCCGCCTGCCGACCCGGGCCCGGCCTATCCTGACCGCCGCGTGGTCTTCGAGGGCGCGGCCGGCCACGCGCTCGGGTATGTCGCCAATCGATATTCGGACACCGTCAGCGTCGTCGATCTCACGTCGATGACGGTGCTGGGCGAGGTCCCGATCGGCATGAACCCGGTCGAGATCGATGGCCCGCGGCGGATCGCGCTCGATCGCGCGCGCGGGGTCGGATACGTCGTGTTCACGTATCCCGAGTCGGTGGTCGGCGCGCACGCGGTCGCTCACGGAGCGAGGCCTCCGTTCGGCTACGTGCGCGAGCTCTCGTTGCGCGATCTCGCGCCGCTCGGGGACATGGCCATGGATCGACGAGCCTTCTCGCTGTCGCTCACTCCGGCCGGCGGGCTGCTGGCGGTCGTCCACTTCGACCAGGAGCTGGCGGCGCTCCCCTCCGATCTCGAGACGCGGCGGGCGAACCTGTTGCTGGTGACTTCACCGGACCAGATCGCGAGCGGCCTGGCGGGGAAGCGCAAAGGGCCCGTGTGTGTCTCGCCTCTCGACGTGGTGCTGGGCCGCGACGGGACGCGGGCGTTCGTGGCTTGCGCCGGGGAGGACCAGCTGGCGGTCGTCGACACGTCGAGCCTGGCGGTGCTGGCGCGCGTTCCGGCGGGCGACGGGCCCGCCAACGGTCCGGCCGCGTTGGTCCTGGACCCGGCCGGCACCCGCGTGCTCGTCACCAACGAGCTCACCAGGCGGGTGGTGGCGTTCCAGGCCGACGATTCGGCGGCGGAGCTCGGAGCCACCGACGAGCTGCCCGGCGTTCCCGGTCCGGTCGCGTTTCTGGCGAGCGGCGAGTGGCTGGTTCCTCTGCGCGCGCCCGACGGGGCCGCCCGGCTCGATGCCGCGAGCGGCGCGATCCTCGCGTCCACGACCTACGCCGCGGAGCAGTGCCGGACCCCGAGCACGGCCACCGTCAGCGCCGGCTCGGGCGTCTTCCTGGTCTGCGAGGGGGACCACGAAGATCCCGGCGGCCTCGTCCGGCTCGATCCCGTCACGCTCGAGGTGCAGGCGCGCGTGCCGCTCGGGCGCTTTCCGGACAGGCTCGCCGTCCTCGAGGCCGATGAGCCGGCCGCCGGCCCATGAGGCTCAACCGCGCGCTGTCGCTGCTGCCGCCGCGCGGCCGCGCGCTCGTCGTGGGAGCGGTGGTGGGATCCCTGGCTTGCTCGTCCGGGGCAAGGGGAACGGCTGGGATCGAGCGAGGGGCGAAGCTCTTCGAATCCCGCGAGCTGTCGGATTCGAACGCCAACCGATACACCTGCGCGACCTGCCACGATGCCGCCGCGGGCCCGACGACGCCGACGGCGCCCCTGCAGCCGGGGTCCGTGCTGGCGGGCGTCACGCGACGCCCTTCGTTCTGGGGGGGAATGGAGATCGACCTGCTCGCCGCCCTCGACGATTGCCGCCGCCTCTTCATGAACGATCGGGACCCGCTGTCGCGCGACGATCCCGCGGCGCAGGACCTCTACGCTTACCTGGCGAGTCTCGAGCCTGGCGATGCGGTTCCCGTCGCCTTCACGGTTCCGACCGTCATCGCGAACGTGGCCCGCGGCGACGCGGGCCGGGGCGCCCCCCTGTTCGCGCGCGCGTGCGGCCGGTGCCACGGCGAGCTGCACACTGGCCGTGGGAAGCTGGGCAGCAACGTCCCCGCGCTTCCCGAGGACGCTGTCGCCTCGCACGAGGGCTACGACCTCGACACCCTGCGCCTGATCTTCATCGAGAAGACGCGTCACGGGGGGTTCTTCGGCTACTCGGGCGTGATGCCGCCGTTCTCGGTGCAGGCCCTGTCCGACGAGCAGCTCGGCGACATCCTCGAGACGCTCGGCGTCCTGGGCGCGAGCTGAGCCTCACATCCGAACTTCGGGGACCAGGGTGGGCACGGGGCGGTCGGTGCTCGTTCCGTCGCCGAGCTGGCCGGATTCGTTGGAGCCCCAGCAGTGGAGCGAGCGACCGGCCGTCACGGCGCAGGTGTGAAAACCGCCGCCCGTCACCGCGACGACGCTGGCGAGACCGAGCACCCGGACCGGTGTCGGGCGGTCGTCGGTCGTCCCGTCGCCGAGCTGCCCGCCGGCGTTCCACCCCCAGCAGAGGAGCTGGCCGTCGGCGAGGGCCGCGCAGGTGTGGTTGTAGCCGGCGGCGAGCGCGACCGCGGTGGCGATCCCCTCCACCGCGACCGGAGCGGCCCGGTCGGTGGTGGTGCCGTCGCCGAGCTGGCCGTGGCTGTTGGCGCCCCAGCACACGACCGCGCCGGTCGCGCGCAACGTGCAGCTGTGGTTGAACCCGGCGGCGACGGCGACCGCGTCGGAGATCCCGTCCACCGGGCCCGGGAACGATTGCGGATCGGTGCCGCCGTTGCCGAGCTGTCCGGCGTCGTTCTCGCCCCAGCACTGGACCGTCGCGTCCTCGATCAACGCGCAGGCGTGTCGGCCCGCGGCCGCCAACGCGGTGGCCGGCGGCAACGAGAACACGTCGACCGGCGCGGGCCTGTCGACGGTCGAGCCATCGCCGAGCTGGCCGGCGTCGTTGTGCCCCCAGCAGCGCGCCGTTCCGCCGCGGACGACGGCGCAG
>Ga0207639_10001560_pt1 | contig 15365 bp, 13 predicted proteins | sample KBSCornC32_FD_184299 | JGI IMG/M metagenome (GOLD analysis project Ga0207639, IMG submission 184299) | Corn rhizosphere microbial communities from Kellogg Biological Station, Michigan, USA - KBS Corn C3-2 (SPAdes) (version 2) | ecosystem: Host-associated > Plants > Roots > Rhizosphere > Soil ...
AAGTGGCTGTTCGTGCTGCTGCTCCTCGGCGCACTCGCCGCGGTCGCCGGCTTCGCGGTGTTCGTGCTCTACCCGGTGCACACGATCCCGCCCGAGGAGCACGTCGACGACTACCGCTACCTCGACCAGGGCTGGGGCATCACCGCCGACAGCGCCGAGCGCCAGGCCTACTACTACACCGCGCAGGGCACCTCGATGCCGCAGGGCGCGCTCGTCACGCCGTTGCGCTATGCGTGGTTCACCAACCTCGAGATGCCGTTCGGCAGCGAGCGCTTCGCCGAACCCGAGCACCTGCGGCGCTACCGCTTCATCGTCGACCCGCAGCCGACGCCGAAGAACCCCGACCGCCTGCCGGTCGGCTTCACCCGCCATTTCGATGCCGCGCTCGGCCAGTACGTGCTCGACATCACCTGCGCCGCCTGCCACACGGGCGAGATCCACGCGCGCAAGGGCGACCGCACGATCGCGATCCGCATCGACGGCGGCCAGGCGATGCACGCGTTCACCAACATGCAGCGCGGCGCATTCGGCCCGACCCTCGTCGCGTCGATGATCGCGACCTGGACCAACCCGGCGAAGTTCGACCGCTTCGCGCGCAAGGTGATCGGCCCGCGCTACCCCGAGGGCAAGTCCGCGCTGCGCGGCGAACTGTGGGACACGATCGTCGCGTTCGCGACGCAGGGACAGAACAGCCCGCTGCGCCACCTCTACCCGGTGCAGGAAGGCTTCGGCCGCACCGACGCGCTCGGCCGCATCGCCAACACCGTGTTCGGCGACCACCTCAGCACCGGCAACTACCAGGACGCGACCGCGCCGGTCAGCTATCCGTACGTGTGGAACATCTGGAAGTTCGACTGGGTGCAGTACAACGGTTCGGTCAAGCAGCCGCTCGCGCGCAACATCGGCGAGGCACTCGGCGTCGGCGCGGTGATCCGCCTCACCGACGACTACGGCAATCCGCTGCCGCCGGAGCAGCGCTTCACCTCGTCGGTCGACATCGAGCACCTCGACACGATCGAGCACACCTTGCAGAAGCTCACGCCGCCGCATTGGCCCGAGGACCTGCTCGGGCCGGTCGACCACGCGCTCGCCGATCGCGGCAAGGTGTTGTTCGAGGCGCATTGCGTGCAATGCCACGGCCCGCACCCGGCCGATCGCGCGCGCCAGCTCGCGAGCGCGCCGGGCAAGCCGTCGCCGGAGACCGAATGGATGATCGAGGTCGTCCCGGTCGAGCACATCGGCACCGACGCGACCGAGGCGAACGGCTTCCTCGCGCGCCACTACGACCTCACGCGCGCAGGCCTCACGCGCGACGACGTCGACCGCGTGCTGCGGCCGCTGCTCGTGCGCAACCTCGCGCGCGACGCACGCTGGCGCCTCGACGAGACGATCGCCGGACGCCGCGCCGCGGGCCAGGACGCGAGCGCGCTCGAAGCGCTGCGCGCGGCGTATCCCGATCCCGACGCGAGCGCGGCGCCGGCGATCCCGCACGACAGTTTCGCGGCGATCGCGACCGCGCTCGGCGGCGCCACGGCCCTCAGCACGATGCCGCCGACGCAGGGCTGGGGCTGCGACCTCGCCTGCCAGACGCGCGCGCTGCTCGTCGACGTCGTCCAGGGCAGCGCGCAGGTCGACGCGCAGCTCGCCGGCATCGACGTCGCACGGCTCACCGAAGGCGAAGGCCTCAACGTGCTCGGCCTCATGATCAAGGCGAAGTATTTCGCCGACCGCGGCATCCCGTACGAACGCCAGCAATGCCTCGAAGGCTTCGGCATCCTCGACCTGCCGCAGCAGGTCGCCGGCTACAAGCCGCGCCCGCTCGAAGGCGTGTGGGCGACGCCGCCGTTCCTGCACAACGGCTCGGTGCCGAACCTCTACGAGATGCTGCTGCCGCCCGCACAGCGCAGCGCGCGCTTCTTCGTCGGCCGCCGCGACTTCGACACGAAGCGCGTCGGCTACGTCGACGTGCCGGCCGACGCGGGTGAAGCGGACGGCTTCTGGCTCGACACGAGCAAGGACGGCAACCACAACACCGGCCACGCGTTCACCGCGACGCCGCAGCAACTGGACGCCGCGCGCGCCGACCCGAAGGCGCATCCGCTGCCGCCGGGCGTGATCGGCCCGCTGTTCACCGACGAGGAGCGCTGGGCGATCGTCGAATACCTCAAGGTGCATCGCGACCTGCCCGCGACGCCCGCGGGCTTCGTGCCGCCGGACTGCGCGCGATGAGCACGCCGCACGAACGCGGCGGCTACGTCGACGACTTCGCGCACGTGCTCGCCGAGGAACAGGCGTGGCTCGCGCAGCGCCGCGCCGCCGCCGGCCTGCCGCCGCCCGCCGACGACGTCGTCGGCCTCGCGTTCTCCGGCGGCGGCATCCGCTCGGCGACGTTCAACCTCGGCGTGCTGCAGGCACTCGAACGCGCCGACGTGCTGCGCCACGTCGACTACCTCTCGTCGGTGTCCGGCGGCGGCTACGTCGCCTCGTGCTACACGTGGCTGCGCGCGCGCCTCGCGCCCGCGCAGGCGACGCACGCATTCGCAGCCGCACTCGCCAACGGCAGTGGCAGCGTGCTCGACTGGCTGCGTGGCCACGGCAAGTACCTCGTGAGCCACCGCGGCTTCTCGATCTGGACCCTGCTCGCGTCGATCCTCGCGGCGACGTTCGCGAACGTGCTCGTGCTCGGCCCGCTGCTCGTGTTCGTCGTCTATTCGCTCACGCTCGCGTGGCTGCCGGTCGAGTGGCCGTCCTGGCTCGCGCTGCCCGGCGCGCGCGCGATCGAAGGGCATCACGGTTACTGGCTGCTGCTCGCCGCGGGACTCGCCTGCCTCGCCGCGTTGCCGCCGCTGGCGACGCTGTTCGCGCTCGTCGCGGGCATCCCGGGGCTCGCCAGCGTGCGCCGCATCGACGCGCTGCGCGTGGCGATGGGTCGCCTGCTCGCGTTCGCGCCCGTGCTCATCGTGCTCGGCCTGATCCCGGTCGCCGCGCGCTTGGGCGAGATGGTCGAACACTTCTCCGCCTTCCGTCACGCGCACGCGCTCGGCAAGCACCTCTCGTACCTCATGCCCGCGTTCGGCGGCGTCGTCTCGATGCTGCTCGACCGGCGCAAGGGCGGCGACAGCAGCGGACGCCTGACCACGATCGGCCTCGGCCTGCTCGTCTACGGCCTGCTCATCCTCTGCTACCACATCGCCGCGTCGGTCGACTTGCTGCGCTCGCCGGTGTTCGGCGTACTCGTGCTGCTGTCGGTCGTGCTCGCGTTCGCCTGCGACATCAACCGCATCTCGATCCACGCGTACTACCGCGCGCGCCTCAGCGACACGTTCCTGCCCGGCCTCGCCGGCGACGGCGGCGACACCGATCCGGGCGACTTCGACCTGCGCTCGCTCGACCCGACGCGCGGCGCGCCGCTGCAGCTGATCAACACGACGCTCAACACGACGAGCTCGGACGACGAGCGCCGGCGCAGCCGCACCGGTGCGAGCTTCTTCTTCTCGCCGTTGTTCGCGGGTTCCGAGGCGACCGGCTGGCGGCGCATCCGCACCTACGCGGGCGGTTCGACCGCGTTGTCGACCGCGTTCACGACCTCGGGCGCGGCGATCGACCCCGACATGATCGCGACGCACGCGCGCTCGGTGTCGTTCCTGATGGCGCTGCTCAACGTGCGCCTCGGCTACTGGGCGCGCAACCCGAAGTACGCGGGCGAGCGGCCGCCGCCGCTGCCCTGGTGGTGGATCCTCATCGCGCGCGAGATGCTCGGCATCGGCCTCGACGAGAAGCGCCGCCACGTGCACCTGTCCGACGGCGGCGGCTTCGAGAACCTCGGCCTGTACGAACTCGTGCGCCGGCGCGTGAGGTTCATCGTCGTGACCGACGCCGGCGCCGACCCGCAGACCACGCTCGGCGACCTCGGCCGCGCGATCGAACGCGTGCGCGTCGACTTCGGCGCGGAGATCGAACTCGGCGCCGACCGCTTCTACCACGAGCGCGAACGCATGCTCGCGCAGCAACCGTGGCTGCTCGGTCGCATCGTCTACGCCGACGGCACGCACGGCCGCATCCTGTACGTGCGCCCGGTCCTCTGCGCTGGCCTCACCGCGGACATCTACGCCTACTGGCGCGCGCACGCGGCGTTCCCCGACGAGCCGACCAGCGAACAGTTCTTCGCCGAAGCACAGTTCGAGGCGTACCGCGCGCTCGGCCAGCAGATCTTCGAGGCGATGCTCGGCCGCGACGCGCCGGGCCGCGGCGCCGCGGCGTGGTTCGACGCGCTCGAGGCGCAGCAGGCGGCAGCGCTCGCCGCGGCGAGCGCCCCGTCGACCGCAACCACGAGGTAGGCCGGACGCGCGCGGCGCGGCCGGCACGCGCGACGATCGCGGCGACATGCCGGCCGGCCTTCGGTCGTCCGGCCTACAGGGTCTTGAGGTACTCGAGCAGGTCGTGCTTGTCGGCGTCCGCGAGCGTCGTACCGTACGCGTGGCCCGCGTTCGAGTTGCCCGGCAACGACGTGTCGAACGCGCGCGGATGGTCCGGCGCGCAGGCGACGAGGCCGACGCGGACGGGATCGAACTCGCGCGTGCCGGGCACGAAGCGCGTGCTGCGCGAAGCCGGTGCGGCGAGCAGGTCCACGAGGCTCGGTACCGAGCCGTTGTGCAGGTACGGCGCCGACGCCCAGACGCCGCTCAGCGGGCGCGCCTTGTAGCCGCCCGGACGGCTGTCGGTCGCCGCCTTGAGCACGCGGTGGTAGCCGACGACCGCATCGCGCACCGCGGCGAGCGGATGGCGCAACGCGGCACCGACCGCCGCGTGCACGACGAGGTCGGTCGTCGGCACGTCGTCGCCGAGCGGATCGCCGGCGACGACGCCGATCCTGCGCCCCGCGAAGGCGCCGCTGTGCGACACCGAAGCGAGGAAGTTGTCGACCATGCGCGGATCGGTACCGACCTGGTCGAGCGGCGTGATGACCGCCTTCAGCTCGCGCTTGCGATCGTCGCGATCGGACAGCACGTGGCAGGTCGCGCACTGCTGCGCGTAGACCTTCGCGCCGCGCGCTGCGGCCGCGACGTCGGGCGCACCGAACAGCGCGACCGGCCAGCGCGGGGCGCGCAGCGCGTAGAGGTCGCCCTGGATCTGGCCGAGGTGCTCGAAGTCGATCGACGACGGGTAGCCCGCATGGCCATCGTGGCCGCTGATGTCGAGCGAACCGTACACCGCGAGCGCGGTCGTCACGTTCTGCAGCAGCGGACCCGGGCCCGCGTTCGGCGCGGAGCCGTTCCACTGCACGAGGTCGAGGTGCGGCGCGTCCCACAGCACCGGGAAACTCACCGGCGCATCCGGCGCGCGCCGGTTTCCCTGCTCGCCGAGGAACTGCACCGCGACCGCGTTGAAGATCTGCCCGAACGCGTCGAGCCGGCCCGGTCCGTACGGCACGTCGACGTGGTTCATCGCATGCCGCGCGGCGATGCGATCGGCGAGTGCGTCGACGTCGCGACGCAAGCTGTCGCGCGCGTCGGCCGCGGTACCGAGCGCGGTCGCGAAGCGCTCGAAGCGCGCCTCGTCGGCGACGGTCGCGCGCAGCGCGTCGACGAGTTCGCCCTCGAACGCGTCGAAGTCGAGCACGCCCTGGCCGCCGTCGATGCGGATGCGGTGTCCCTGGTAGCGCACTTCGCCCGTGTGGCAGGCGCCGCAGCCGAGGCCGGTCCAGCCCTGGCCGTCGGCGTCCGTCTCGTGCGTGAAGCCGACCGGGAACGCGTCAGGATTGGCGGCGGTCGCGGCCTGCACGAGGAAGCCGAGCGTGTCGAGGTGCTCGTCGGACATGAAGCGGCTCGTCGTGCCGGCCTGTTCGAGCGCCTTCAGCCACGCGGTCGGCACCAGGCGCGAACCGAACGAGGAGAACCACGCGCGCTCCTGCACCGCGCGGCTCCAGCCCTGTTCGAGGTTGGTCGCGCCGCCGCCGCCGGCGACCGCGTCGCCGTCGGCGACCTGCGCGCCGTCGCACGCGGCCAGCAGCACGCTGATGCCGGCCAGGGCCAGCCACCGGTTCTTGCGCATGTTCCGACTCCCCCGAGCCCGACAGCCTGCTATTCTGGCCGGGTTCCACCGCTACGCAGGGGAAACGTGGCCAGATCGAGCGCAACGCCGCCGTCGCGCCTGTGGGCTTTGCTCGCGGCACTCGCGCTGGCGGCGACGCAGAGTGTGGGCGCTTCGCCGCTGAAAGTCGATGCGGACTTCGCGTCGCTCCCGCTCGGCGGCCACGTCGAGGTGCTCGAGGACAAGGCCGGTACGCTCGACTTCGACGCCGCGCGCGCGTCGGACGCGTTCAAGCCCGCGCCGCCCGCGGTCGGCACCAACTTCGGCTTCACGCATTCGAGCTGGTGGGTGCGCTTCACGCTCGCCAACGGCGGTGACGTCGACCGCGAGCTCATGCTGCGCGAGGACTACCCGCTCATCGACTACCTCGAGCTGTGGGCGCCCGACCGCAGCGGCGGCTGGCGCCACGTCGCGACCGGCGACCGCACGCCGTTCGCGACGCGCGAGTTCGTGCACCGCGACTTCATCTTCGAACTCGACGTGCCGGCGCGCTCCGAGCGCACGTTCTACCTGCGCGCGCATTCGGACGGCCCGGTCGACCTCAACCTGCTGCTGTACCGCCCGCACGCGCTGGTCGGCGCGATCAGCACCGAGCAACTCGCCTACGGCGCGTACTACGGCGGCTTCCTCGTGCTCGTGCTGTACAACTTCTTCCTCTTCGCGATCGTGCGTGACCGCGCGATCTTCTACTACCTGCTGTACGCATCGAGCTACGGTCTCTACTTCGCCGTGCACAACGGCCTCACGTTCCAGTTCCTCTGGCCCGACAGCCCGCACTGGGCGAACCAGGCGCTGCTCGTGCTGCTCGCGCTCGCGCTCGTGTTCGGCCTGCAGTTCACCCGCACGTTCCTCGGCACCGGCGGCTTCCTGCCGCGCCTGGACAAGCTCGCGGTCTCGCTGCAGGTGCTCGCGCTGCTGGCGCTCGTCGCGTCGTTCTTCGCTTCCTACGGCGTGCTGATCCAGCCGCTCGCGCTGCTCACCGTCGTCGTCACGCTGCTCATCATCGCGATGGGCACGGTCGGCCTGTTCAAGGGTTACCGGCCCGCGCGCTACTTCATGCTCGCCTGGGGCATGCTGCTCGCCGGTGTGCTCGCCTACATGCTCAAGGTGTTCGGCCTGCTGCCGCACAACATGCTCACGCAGAACGGCTTCCAGGTCGGCTCGCTGCTCGAGATGGTGCTGCTCTCGCTCGCGCTCGCGAGCCGCCTGCGCGAACTGCGCCGGCAGAGCCGCACCGACACCCTGACCAAGGTGCCGAACCGGCGCAGCTTCGACGAGACGCTGCCGGCCGAGTTCGAGCGCGCGCGCCGCGGCGGCAGCGCGATCGCGCTGCTCGTCGCCGACATCGACCACTTCAAGCAGTTCAACGACACCCACGGCCATGCGCGCGGCGACGAGGTGCTCAAGCTCGTCGCCGACCGCCTGCGCGCGGGCGTGCGCCGTGGCGACGCGGTCTGCCGGTTCGGCGGCGAGGAGTTCACCGTGATCCTGCCCGATGCGGACGCGCGCGAAGCGTTGCGCATCGCCGAATCGCTGCGCCGCGGCGTGGAGACGAGCACGTCGGGCGACGGCAGCATCACGATCAGCGTCGGCGTCGCCTGCAGCCAGGACGCCGGCATCGGCGGCGTCGACGACCTGTTCCGTGCCGCCGACGCGGCGCTCTATCGCGCCAAGGACCTCGGCCGCAATCGCGTCGTGCACCAGGGCACGCCGCAGGTGGCCGCCGACACCGGCGCGGAGCCGTCGCGCGCGGGCGCCTGAGCGCAGCGCGAACGACGCGGCGCCGCTTCGACGACTCCGCTACCGCCAGTCGAGCCATCGGGTCGAATCCGCTTCGCTGGGAACGACGACCCAGAATCCCAGATCGGGCCAGTCGTCGACCGACAGCGGGATCCACGCATCGCCCAAGCCCAGATCGACGAAGGGAGCCAGCCATTCCTTTCGCGGCTGCGTTCCCGGAGGCGAAATGAGCAGCAGCTTCATGTCGACGCGATCACGGCGATCCGCCGCGTGACGAATCGCAGCGAGACGCTTCCATTTGGACTCGAGCTGGCCCGGCGTGAACGGCGTCGCGCACTTGGCCTCACCAAGGACGATCTGCGTCACTCCGTCCGTCCGCTCCCACGCCAGCAGCAGATCCACGTCCTCCTGGTTGTTCCGGATCGGGTTCGCGTGCGCCGCGTCGCGCGGAGCCGGCATGCCGTCACCCGGCGTGTGCGGCGTCAACGCCGCCCACAACCAGTTCAGGTGGTAATCCATGGCTGCGTAGACCTCGCCGGCTCGCGGCTCTTCTACCTGGATCGCGGCAGCGACCGCGCGGATGAACCCGGGACAGGGATCGAAGTGACCGAGCACTTGGCGGATCAGCCAGTACCGCTCTTTTGCATTGAAACGGCGCAAGCGCTCGATGAGCGGCAAGGATCGGTCGACATCGGTCATGCGCATTCCTCGTTGAAATGGGTCGAAGACAGCCAGCAGGTTCCGTGCCACCTGCGGGCTATCGTTCCTCCTCCCACCAGCGCACGACCGCCGCGGGCAGCCGCGCTTCGATGTCGAGGCCGACCTCGCGGCATGCGTCGAGCGTGTCGCGCAACGCGTGTTCGAGGCGACGCCGCTCGTTGCCCGACGTGTCGTAGACGCGCGCGACGTCGATCGCTTCGAGCAGTCGCGTGGACCAGCCGAACAGCGCGTCGCAACGCGCATCGAGCTGCGAGCGCAGCCAGGTGCCGATCGGCCGGCTGAGCGTGAAGTCCTGCGACGCGGCGAGCGCGGCGGCGGCATCGGCCGCCTCGTCGAGCACGCCGCGGAACCATTCACGCTCGCCGCCTGCTTCGGACGCGGCTGCGAGTGGCGCGAAGGCGGTGTAGGCGGCGAAACGCTGCAACAGCGTGCGCTCGAGCGCACGCGCCTGCGCGACGCGCGCGGTCTCGACCAGCGCGCCGGCGCGGAAATCGAAGAAGCGCAGGCAGCGCGGATGCAGGCTGCGCCAGCGTTGCAGCGGATCGCGCGCGAAGCCGATCTTGAACAGCGTGTCGTCGCGCACGGGCAGCACGTACACGAACGCGCGACCGCGCGACAGCTGCAGGGGCGGGCCCGGGTCGCCGGTGGCGAATGCGTTGTCCACGACTTAACGCCGCCTGTGCCGGCCTGGAGTCCGTTCCGCTGGGGTTGCGCGCGGACGCCTAGGGTGGGAACTCGTGCACGAACCGAGGAGGTAACCGTCCATGAATACGAAGCTTAGCGCGCTGGTACGTCCGGCGCTGATCGCCGCGACGCTCGTTGGCACGGGCACCGCGCTCGCCGCCACCACGCCCGCGGATCGCGAGTTCGCGACCACCGCGGCGAAGGCGAACGCCGCCGAGATCGCGATCGGCCGCCTCGCCGCGACGCACGCACAGGATGCGAACGTGAAGGCGTTCGGCGAGCGCATGGTCGCCGACCACACCAAGGCCGCGGATGGCCTGAAGACGGCGGCGACGGAGGATGGCATCACCTTGCCGGCGACGCCCGCGAGCAATCCCGATGCCGATCGCCTCGCGCGCCTGCAGGGTGCCGAGTTCGATCGCGCGTTCGGCGAGCAGATGCGCGGCGACCACGACAAGGCGGTCGCGCTGTTCCGCAAGGAAGCCGGCGCTAACGGCGATGCGCAGGTGAAGGCGTTCGCCGCGAAGACGCTGCCGACGCTCGAGGAGCACCAGAAGATGGCGCAGTCGTTGCCGGGTGCGTCGAAGTAGGGAAATGCCTTTCGCCCGCGGCGCAGAGCCTTGCCGCGCGCGATCCCCGGAGCGTCCTCGTGCAGCCGAGCCGCCTTCCCCGGCACCTCGCTGCCGCGCTCCGGTTCGGGACCGCCGAAAGGCGGTCCCATTTTTTCGACCGCGCGCGGCGCGTGCTCCCTGCGTGCATGTAGGGCGATCGAGCACGCGGTGCGAGTCCCACCGCGTGCTCGGTCGTCGCCAGGAGGGAACGGACGGCGGCACGCGCATGCGCGTGCCGCCCTACTAGAACTCGTCGACGAATTCGGCCACGAGCCCGTACTCGCGCGCGGCGCGCTCCACTTCGCGCACGACGCCGCGCGCGACCGCATCGCTGAGCGCATGCACTTCGATGTCGTGGAAGTCGCTGCGACCGACGTCGTCGGGAAGGTCGAGCGAGCTGGAATCCTCGCGCAGATGTGCGCCGTTGTCGGCGACCTCCTCGACGCGGTCGATGTCGTCGAGCGCGCCGATGCGCTTGAGCAGCGCCTGCACGGGGTCTTCGGGTCCGGTCACGCGGAATCGCACGGTACGCATCGGAGCCTCCGGCACGGGATCAGTGCGGCGTCGCGACGCCGCGCAGGAATGCGTCCTTCGCGCCTTCGCTGTCCGCCTGCGCGATGTTGCTGAGCGCGACGAAACCGACTATGCGCTTGTCGCGGTTGACCACCGGCAGGCGCCGCACGCCGAGTTCGGCCATGTTGCGGGCGACTTCGGCGACGTCCTGGTCGTCGTAGCAGTAGCGGATCGTGCCGGTCATGACGTCGCGCACGGGCGTGTCGGCGGGAAGGCCCTGCGCGACCGCGCGGATGACGATGTCGCGGTCGGTGAGCATGCCGACGAGGCGATCGTCGTCGCCGACCGGCAGGCTGCCGATGTCGGCCTTCGCCATCATGCGCGCGGCATCGGCGATGGTCTGTTCCGGACGCGCGATCACGATGTCGGGCGTCATCACCTGGTTGATCGTCTGCATGGCGTTCTCCTCGGTTCGTTCCGCATCAGCGGTGGTCGTGGACGTGTTCGATGTCGCACGCGGCGTGGCCGCAGGCGCAGCGCTCCTCGCGCTGTTCGGGTACTTCGATGCCGGCGTTGGCGCAATGCGGGCTGCAGTAGGTCTGGCCCGGTTCGACGCGGCAACGGCAGCCCTCGTGCGCGCACCAGGACGCCGCATCCGGCGACGACGCGGTGTTCGCGGGAGTGGCCATGGTCGCGCTCCTGTACCGGAATCCGTCGCGCGGGCCGTGCGCGCTGCATGCACGGACGCGGTGCGGTCGAATCTACGCACGCCGCGGGAACACGAGGTGAACGCGGCACCGCCCGCCGCGCCCGCGTTCAGCCCGCCTCTCGACCGCGCGTGGCACCGCGCCGCGGGATCGCGCACGCACGGCGACACCCGGGCCGCGCCACCGTGGCAAGATGTCGCGCGTGAACGAAGCGGCGCGTGCGTCGCAAGGAATCGAGCCGATCGCCGGTCCCGTTGAGCAACGGACGTCCACCGACGTGTCCCGCTGGAGCCTTCGATGACCTCGCCCTCCCGACCTTCTTCCCCCGACGCCGTCCGCCGCAGCCTGCTGCTCGGCGGCGCGGCCGCCGTCACCGGCCTGCTCGCGTTCGGCCTGCGCCGCTCCCTCACGCCTGCGCGCGCCGCGACGAACGAGCACTTCGAGGTGACGCACACCGACGAGGAATGGAAGACGCGGCTCACGCCCGACCAGTACGCCGTGCTCCGCCACGAAGCGACGGAGCCGCCGTACAGCAGCCCGCTCGAGCGCGAGCACCGCAAGGGCACGTTCCATTGCGCCGGCTGCGACAACGCGCTGTTCTCGTCGGTGACGAAGTTCGAGAGCGGCACCGGCTGGCCGAGCTTCTACAAGCCGCTGCCGCACGCGGTCGGCGAGTCGCGCGACATGACCCTCGGCATGCTGCGCACCGAGGTGCATTGCGCGCGCTGCGGCGGCCACCTCGGCCACGTTTTCGACGACGGCCCGAAGCCGACCGGCCTGCGCTACTGCATGAACGGCGTCGCGCTCAGCTTCGCGGCCGAGGCCTGAGCCACGATGACGTTCCTCATCCTCGCCTACCTCGGCGGCGTCCTCACGATCCTCAGCCCGTGCATCCTGCCGGTACTGCCGTTCGTGTTCGCGCGCTCCGACCAGCCGTTCGTGCGTTCGGGCCTGCCGATGCTCGTCGGCATGGCACTCACCTTCGCGCTCGTCGCCACGCTCGCTGCAGTCGGCGGCGCCTGGGCCGTGCACGCGAACGTGTACGGTCGTTACCTCGCGCTGCTCATCCTCGCGCTGTTCGGCCTCACCCTGCTGCTGCCGCGCGTCGCCGATCACCTCATGCGACCGCTCGTCGCGCTCGGCGCGCGCCTGTCGAACAGCGGCGACGCGGACGCACCGTCGACGCTGTCGTCGCTCGTACTGGGCATCGGCACCGGCCTGCTGTGGGCACCGTGCGCGGGACCGATCCTCGGCCTCGTGCTCACCGGCGCCGCGTTGCACGGCGCCAACATCGGCACGTTCGGGCTGCTGCTCGCCTACGCGGCGGGCGCGGCGACCTCGCTCGCGCTCGCGCTGTTCGTCGGCGGGCGCGTGTTCGGCGCGCTCAAGCGTTCGCTCGGTGCGGGGGAATGGGTGCGTCGCGGCCTCGGCGTCGCCGTGCTCGTCGCGGTCGCGGCGATCGCGCTCGGCGCGGACACCGGCTGGCTCACGCGCCTCTCGCTCGCGCGCACGAACGGTGTCGAGCAGTCGCTCATCGACGCGATCGGCGCGCGCTCGCCGGGCGCGGCGCCGTCCGCACCCGCGGGCGAAGGCGCGATGACGGCGGCGAAGCCGCATGCCGCCGTCGACGGCGTGCGCAGCGAAGGCGAGCTGCCGCCGCTCGACGGCGCGGTCGCCTGGCTCAACTCGCCGCCGCTCACGCGCGAAGGGCTGCGCGGCAAGGTCGTGCTGGTCGACTTCTGGACCTACTCGTGCGTGAACTGCCTGCGCACCCTGCCGTACGTGCGCGCCTGGTACGCCAAGTACAAGGACCAGGGCCTCGTCGTGATCGGCGTGCACGCGCCCGAATTCGCGTTCGAGAAGGACGAGACCAATGTGCGCCGCGCCGTCGCCGACCTCGCGGTCGACTATCCGGTCGCGCTCGACAACGACTACGCGATCTGGCGCGGCTTCAACAACGAATACTGGCCCGCCCACTACTTCATCGACGCGCAGGGACGCATCCGCCACCACCATTTCGGCGAAGGTGCGTACGAGCAGTCGGAAACATGGATCCGCGAGCTGCTCGAGGAAGCACGCGGCGGCATGCCCACCGCGATGCCGATGGACGCGCAGGCGGTGCAGCCCGACACGAGCGGCCTCGCGCTCGCGCCCGCGAACGCCGACGTCGGTTCGCCCGAGACCTATCTCGGCTACGAGCGCGCCGAACACTTCGCGTCGCCCGGCGGGGCCGTGCACGACGCCGCGCACGACTACGCGGTGCCGGCGACCTTGCCGCTCAACGCGTGGGGCCTCGCGGGCACGTGGACCGTCGCCGACGAGAAGGCGCGCCTCGACAAGCCTGGCGGCCGCATCGTGTTCCGCTTCCACGCGCGCGACCTCAACCTCGTGCTCGGCCCCACGGCCGACGGCAAGCCCGCGCGTTTCGTCGTGCGCATCGACGGCGCGCGCCCCGGCGACGACCACGGCGTCGACACCGACGCCGACGGCCGCGGCACGGTCACGCAGCAGAAGCTCTACCAGCTCTATCGCGCGAAGGGTGCGGTGGACGACCGCACCTTCGAGATCGAATTCCTCGACCCGGTCGAGGCGTTCGCGTTCACGTTCGGATGACCCGGAGTATCGCCATGTCCACGTTCCCTGCCCGTTCGCTGCCGCGCGCGTCGATCGCGTTCGCGCTCCTGCTCGCCGTCACCGCGTGCCAGCGCATCGGCCATTCGGCCGAACCCGCGGTCGCGATCCCGCCGCCGGCCACGGACGAACCGCTCGCCGGCTCCGACAGCGAAACCGCGGTGTTCGCAGGCGGCTGCTTCTGGGGCGTCCAGGGCGTGTTCCAGCACGTGAAGGGCGTGAGCAAGGCGGTGTCCGGCTACGCCGGCGGTGGCAGCGGCCACGCGCACTACGAGGACGTCGGCAGCGGTCGTACCGGGCATGCCGAATCGGTGCAGGTCACGTTCGATCCGCACCAGGTCACCTACGGCCAGCTGCTGCAGGTCTACTTCTCGGTCGCGCACGATCCGACCCAGTTCAACCGCCAGGGACCCGACGTCGGCTCGCAGTACCGTTCGACGATCTTCGCGATGAGCGACGCGCAGAAGAACGTCGCCGCCGAGTACATCGCGCAACTCGACAAGAGCGGTGCGTACGCACGGCCGATCGTCACGACGATCGAGACCGGCAAGACGTTCTACCCGGCCGAGCGCTACCACCAGGACTACCTCACGCTGAACCCGACCGAGCCGTACATCGCGATCAACGACCTGCCGAAGGTCGAGAACCTCAAGCGCCTGTTCCCGGAACGCTGGCGCGAGCAGCCGGTGCTCGTTTCCGCGCACTGATCCGGGCGCACGAATCGCGGCTGAACGCGCGCGCCGGTGCGTGGCCGCGATTCAGCCGCGCGGGCCGACGCTCGTGGCTCGACCCGCCGACCCGCGGGCACCGGGGCCACGCCATGAAACACCACGCACCGATTCCGCCGGACGACCTCGACGCGTTGCCGGCGCAGGCGATCGCATCGCTCACCCACGCGTTCCGCCGCGAGTTCGCGCGCGCGCCGTCGCGGCGCGAGCACGTGCGCATCGAACGCGAACGCTCGCGCCGCTTCGTCGATACCAACGGCCGGCACTGGTCGCTCGAGGAGCGCTGAGATGAACGCGCCGACCCTGTTCTCGCTCGCCTTCGCAAGCGCGCTCGCCGCGGACGCGCCGCCGTCGACGCTGCCGCCGTTGTCGTCGACCGGCCCAACTCCGACCTTGCCGCGGCCGCACAAGACGCTCGTGCCGACCGTCGAAGTCGCCGAGACGGTCGGCTGGAAGGAGGCCGAGACGCCGACCGCGGCCGCCGGCTTCGCGGTCGCCGAATTCGCGCGCGATCTCGATCATCCGCGCTGGCTGTACGTGCTGCCGAACGGCGACGTGCTCGTCGCCGAATCGGACGCGCCGCCGAAGCCCGACGACGGCAAGGGCATCAAGGGCGCGATCATGAAGACGCTCATGAAGAAGGCCGGCTCGGCGACGCCGAGCGCGAACCGCATCAGCCTGCTGCGCGACGACGATCGCGACGGCAAGGCCGACCACAGCTTCGTGTTCGCGAGCGGCCTGAACTCGCCGATCGGCATGGCGCTCGTCGGAGACGCGTTCTACGTCGCGAACACCGACGCGGTCGTGCGCTTCATGTACGCGGCCGGCGCGACCCGACTCGACGGCAGCGGCGAACGCATCGTCGACCTGCCCGCGGGCACGATCAACCATCACTGGACCAAGAACATCATCGCCACGCCCGACGGCGCATCGCTGTACGT
>Ga0207639_10001561_pt1 | contig 15364 bp, 14 predicted proteins | sample KBSCornC32_FD_184299 | JGI IMG/M metagenome (GOLD analysis project Ga0207639, IMG submission 184299) | Corn rhizosphere microbial communities from Kellogg Biological Station, Michigan, USA - KBS Corn C3-2 (SPAdes) (version 2) | ecosystem: Host-associated > Plants > Roots > Rhizosphere > Soil ...
AACGCGGCGCCGAACGGCTGTGCGGTCAGCGGCGGCTACGTCTACCGCGGGCCGATCGCGCCACTGCGCGGAGGGTACGTGTTCAGTGACTACTGCACCGGCGACATCTACGTCGTCGCGAACACCGCGGCGACCGTATGGACGTACGAGACGCTCGCGGGTACGCCGGGCCTCAACACCTACGGCTTCGGCGAGGACGCGCAGGGCAACCTCTACGTCGGCAGCTCGGGCGGCGAGATCTATCGGTTCCATTCGCCGAGCTACGACGACGTCATCTTCGCGAACGGGTTCGACTGATGCGCGCGCGCGCGGGAGTCGCGCCGCGTTGCAGGCGCGTCGCTGCATTCGTCGCTCTCGGCGCGGCCACGTGCGCGTCCGCGCAGACCGTGCCGCCGGATCTCGCGCTCGAGATCGTCACCGATCAGGTGACCGCGCCGATCGGCGTGCGCGCGCCGCACGACGGCAGCGGGCGCCTGTTCGTGATGAGCCAGGCCGGCACGATCCGCATCGTCAAGGACGGCGTGTTGCTGCCGACGCCGTTCCTGACCGTGCCGGTCACGTATCCCGGGTCGGGAGGCACGAGCGGCCTGCTCGGCCTCGCGTTCCATCCCAACTACGGCCACGAGGGCGCGCCGCACGGCGACGAGTTCTACGTCGTGTCGATGCGGCCGCCGGGCTGCACGCCCGCGGGCACCTGCCTCGGCAGTGGCCCCGACGAGGTGCTCGAACGGTACACGGTGTCGGCCGCGGACCCGGATGTCGCCAACCCGACCGGCACGGTCGTCATGCGCCTCGCCGACAACGCGCCGCCGTCGTACCACAACGGCGGCGACATTCATTTCGGCCCGGACGGCTATCTCTACATGTCCTCGGGCGACGGCGGCCAGGAGAGCGGCACGCACTGGCTCGCCGAATGCCTGTGGAAGAAGCCGAACGACACGACCTCGGCGAGCTGCGGCACGAGCTCGACCACGCCGCAATACTTCCTGCGCGGCAAGATGCTGCGCATCGACGTCGACGCGCGCGGCGGCATCGCCAGCGCCGAGATGTGCGGCACCGCGACCGGCGTCGCGGCCGAGTACGCGATCCCGCCGGACAATCCGTACGTCGGCAGCAGTCAGACCTGCGACGAGACCTGGCTGTACGGCTTCCGCAATCCGTGGCGCTGGAGCTTCGATCGCGCGACCGGCGACGTGTGGATCGGTGACGTCGGCCAGAGCCAGTACGAGGAAGTGGACTTCCGCGCGGCCGGCTCGACCGAGCCGCCGTTCTACGGCTGGCACTGCATGGAAGGCACGGTCGTGTTCAATTCGAGCCAGGCGTGCACGGCGCCGATCGCGCCGAACGTGTTGCCGCTGCTCGAGTACACGCATGCGGGCGGTCGCTGCGCGATCACCGGCGGCTACCGCTACCGAGGCCCGATCGTGCCGTTGCGCGGGATGTACGCCTACGCCGACTCGTGCTCGAGCGAGCTGTTCTTCGCCAAGCCTGACGAACTCGGCCAATGGAGTTCGACGGTCTGGCGCAACGACGCGAACGGCTACGGCACCTATTCGGGCTTCGGCGAGGACGAGGCCGGCAACCTCTACGTCGCCAACACCGCGACCGAAGTCGTCTACCGGTTCGTGTCCTCGCAGACGACGATCACGCACACGGTGACGCCGCACGCGGGTGCGGGCGGCGCGCTGTCGCCGGCGGCGCCACAGGTCGTCGAGGAGGGCGCCACGGTCGCATTCGACGTGCAGGCGGATCCCGGCTACGCGATCGACGCGATCGTCGGCTGCGGCGGCACGCTCGCGGGCACGCTCTACACGACCGCGGCGATCGTCGCCGACTGCTCCGTCGATGCGACGTTCGCCGTGAGCGCGTCGGACATCGTGTTCCGCGACGGCTTCGACGCGGCACCCGTGCGGGCGCCGCAGGCGGGACTCACTGCGCGGGCTGTTCCTTCAGCGCGATCGCGTTGATGCCGTTGTCGGCGAGCGAACGCTTCGCCGCTTCGAGTTCGCTCGCGCTCGGGTACGGGCCGAGGCGCACGCGGTGCCAGGTCTTGCCATTGATCGTGACCGGCTGCACCTGCGCGACGAAGCCGGCGAGCGCGAGCTTCGCCTTCGCCTCGTCGGCCGCCTTCGGTTCCGGATACGAGCCCGTCTGCAGGATGTAGCGGCCGGAGGCCGCGGTGGCCGGCGTCGTGCCGGTCGTCGCCGGCGCCGTCGTCGCGTTCGCGCGCGCCTGCTGCTCGGCCTTCGCCTTCGCCGACAATTCGGCGTCGGGGATCACGACTTCCGCTTCCGGCAGCACCTGGTAGAAGTCGTAGTTCTTCTTCGGCTTCGCCTCGGCGACCGGCGGTTCGCTTTCCTTCGGCGCGGTCGCCTGAGGATTCGGTTGCGGCAGGTCCTTGCGGCGCAGCAGCGGCGCCCAGTCCTTGACCAGCACGAGCGCCATCAGGCCGATGCCGAGCAGCATGCCGACCAGCACCCACAGCCACGCCGGCTTCTGCTCACCGTTGCCGCCACGCGTCGCCTGGCGTCCCTTCTTCGCTGCCATCACATGCTCTCCGGGGCGGACACGCCCAGCAGGTCGAGGCCGTTCGCCAGCACCTGGCGCACGGCGTTCGCGAGCGCGAGCCGCGCATCGCGCAGGCCGGCATCGTCGACGATGAACTGGCTGGTGTTGTACCAGCCGTGGAACGCGGCCGCGAGCTCGCGCAGGTAGGTCGCGACGAGGTGCGGCTCGAGGTTCGCGCCCGCGTTCTCGACCGTTTCGGCGTAGCGCGAGAGCTCGGCCAGCACGAGCTGCTCGGCCTCGCCGTCGAGGCGCGCGAGGTGAGCGAGGCCGTTCGCGCGGTCCCAGGCGAGGCCGCGCTCGGCGAGCTGGCGCATCACGCTGGCGACGCGCGCGTGCGCGTACTGCACGTAGTAGACCGGGTTGTCGTTGGTCTGCGCGCGCGCGAGATCGATGTCGAACACGAGCTGAGAATCGGACTTGCGCGCGATCAGGAACCAGCGCGTCGCGTCGCGGCCGACCTCGTCGATGAGGTCGCGCAGGGTCACGTAGCTGCCCGCGCGCTTGGACAGCTTCACTTCCTCGCCGCCGCGCATGACCGTGACCATCTGGTGCAGCACGTATTCGGGCCAGCCCTGCGGGATGCCGCAGTCGAGCGCCTGCAGGCCGGCCTTCACGCGCATGAGCGAGCCGTGGTGGTCGGAGCCGAGTTCGGTGATCGCGCGCTCGTAGCCGCGCAACCACTTGCTGCGGTGGTAGGCGACGTCCGGCACGAAGTAGGTGTAGCTGCCGTCGGACTTGCGCATGACGCGGTCCTTGTCGTCGCCGAAGTCGGTCGTGCGCAGCCACAGCGCGCCGCCTTCCTCGTAGGTGTGGCCGTGCGCGACGAGCTCGCGCACGGTCTCGTCGACCTTGCCGTCGCCGTACAGCGAGCTTTCGAGGAAGTAGACGTCGAAGCCGACGCCGAACGCGGCGAGGTCGCCGTTCTGCTCGCGGCGCAGGTAGGCGACGGCGAACTGGCGGATCGCGTCGAGGTCGGCCGGATCCTTCGCGCCGGCCACCGTGTGGCCTTCGACGTCGACGCTGTCGCCACGCAGGTACGCGGCGGCGACATCCTTGATGTAGTCGCCGCGATAGCCGTCCTCGGGCCAGCCCTCGTCGTCGGGCCCCTTGCCCAGCGCGCGCGCCTGCACCGAGATCGCGAGATTGTTGATCTGCGCGCCGGCGTCGTTGTAGTAGAACTCGCGCATGACCTTCCAGCCGTTCGCGTCGAGCACGCGCGCGATGCAGTCGCCGATCGCCGCGGCGCGGCCGTGGCCGACGTGCAGCGGGCCGGTCGGGTTGGCGGAGACGAACTCGACGCCCGCGGTGCGACCGTCGCCGGCATGGCCGCGGCCATAGGCGGCGCCCTGCACGAGGGCCGTGCGCACTTCGCCCTGGTACGCGGCCGGGCTCAGGAAGAAGTTGATGAAGCCCGGGCCGGCGATCTCGACCTTGGCGATCGCGTCCTGCGCCGGCAGGGCGGCGACCAGCGCGGCCGCGAGGTCGCGCGGCTTCCGGCTCGCGGCCTTGGCCAGCAGCAGCGCCGCGTTGGTGGCGAAATCGCCGTGGTCGCGGTTCTTGGTGCGTTCGACGACGAACGCGGCGGTGGTGTCCGCAGGGAGTTCGCCGCCGGCCTGCAGGGCGGCGATCGCGGCGAGGACGAGGTCGCGGAGCTGTTCTTTCACGGGGTCGGCCAGCGTGGAAAAGCCGCGTATTGTAGCGGCCCGGCCACCGTTCGGCGCGCCGGTCGCGCGTTGTCATCGTAGCGTCGCCCGTGGCGGCTAAGCTCGTCGCCTCGACCGGATGGAGCAGGCGGCGTGCGGGATGCGCACGGCGCCGAGGGTGCAGGGACGCACCGAACCTCCGCGCCGCTCAGACCGTGAGGTCGGCGAGGGTCGCGCGGTAGGCTTCGATGACCTGGTTGCCGGTCTGCGGCGCGCCCTGCACCGCGATGCGTGCGCGCACGCCCATGCACAGCGCCTTGAGCTTGGGTGCATTCGCCTCCTTGCCCGGCCCGAACGCTGCCACGCCGGCATCGGACTGGAAACGGTGCAGCTCGAAGAAGAAGCGATCCTGGCCGTCGGTGAGGAAGCCGAGCACCGGCAGCGCGCTTTCGCCCGCGGCGAGCGATCGCCCGCTGAGCATTTCGCGTTCGCGGCACAGGTTTTCCGCGGTGCTCGCGAAGCGCGTGAAAGGTTCGGCGACGTTCGCCGTGTCGAGGTCGGCGGCGACGAGCGCAAGGCGTTGCGCCGCGACGAGCAGCGGGTCCTGGCGCCAGCCGGGACTGCGCCGGTCGAGCACCTGGTCGAGGCGCGAAGCGAGCGCGCCGCCGCTCTGCACGAGATCGGCGGCGTTGTAGTGGTAGCCGCCCGGCACGGGCCGCGCGTCGAACGTGCTGCCCGCGATCATGAGCTCGAGCGCCGCATGCAGGTCCGCATCGTGTTCGCGCGAGAAGCCGCAGGCGTCGAGGATGCGTTGCGCCTCGTCGATGCTCGCGCGCTCGTTCGCACCGATGCCGTCGACCAGTTGCGGCGCCTCGCGCTGGCGCAGGTCGTGGCAGGCGCCGAACAGCATCAACGCGCACCAGTCGCGCAACGCCAGCGCGCGCAGCCCGAGCGTGTCGCGCAGCCGGTCGATGCGGCTGCCGCAGATTTCCAGCACGTGCCCTTCGTTGTGGTAGGCGTGGAAATCGCTGCCGAGGTTGCCGTGGCGGACCGCGAGCCGCGCGTGGCCGAGGCGCACCGCATCCTCGGTGTGCGCGAGCAGCGCCGCGTCGCCCGGTCCGAGCAGGGCGGTCCATTCCGCGCGCCGTCGCGCGAGCAGGGCTTCGATCGGCGCGGCAGCCGCGCCGGCGAGCGTGCGCGCCGCCGCGACGTCGGGAATCCGGCGCTCCGTTTCATCGGCTGGATAGCGACTCGGGAACGGCAGGATCACGGCGGTCGAATGGGATGCGGTGACGTTGGGCGCGAGTATAAAGGGGGAAATCGCCGTGGCGCGGCCTACAGCCAGCCGCGCTGCGCGAGCGAGGTCGGCGCGCCGTGGCCGACCACGAAATGGTCGAGCAGGCGCACGTCGACGAGGTCGAGCGCCTCGCGCAGCCGCAGCGTGATCGCGCGGTCGGCCGCGCTCGGTTCGGCGACCCCGGATGGGTGGTTGTGCGCGAAGATCACCGCGGCCGCATTGTGCACAAGGCAGCGCCGCACGACCTCGCGCGGATGCACGCTCGCGCCGTCGATCGAGCCGCGGAACAGCTCCTCGAACACGATCACGCGATGGCGGTTGTCGAGGAACAGACACGCGAATACCTCGTACGGATAGCCGGCCAGGCGCGCCTTGAGGTAGCGCGCGCTCGCCGCGGGGTCGGTCAGGGTCTCGCCGCGGCGAAGCTCCGCGTCGAGGTAGCGCCGGCCGGTCTCCAGTGCGGCGGCGAGGCGGCACCAGGCGACCGCGCCGAGGCCGGCCTGCGCGTGTGGCGCGTCGAGCAGCGGCTTGAGCCCGCCGGCCTCGGCGAGCAGGTGACGGGCGAGGTCGACCGCCGTCTGTCCGCGCCGCCCCGAGCCGAGGAATACCGCCAGCAGCTCCGCGTCGGACAGCACGCCGGCGCCGTGGGCGAGCAGCTTCTCGCGCGGACGTTCGCCGTCCGGCCAGTCGCGGATGCTCATGCGGGCGCCCCCGCCGCGAACGGCATGCACGCGGGCGCAGCGGTGGCGGCGACAGGATCGGCGGATCCAGGGCGGGGAATTTGATCCATCCCGCCAATCTAGGGCGGGCTGCGAGCCGTTCGCAGCGGCGCGCGCCCCGAATTTCAGTAAGCTAGCGTTCCCCTGTCCTGTCGGTGGTTTCCTACATGACTTCCCGGTTCGACCTCGACGGACGTTCGCTCGCGCCGGCGCGGCGTGCTCCGCGCCCGGGCGCCGGCCAGTGACACGGCGCGACGTCCACGTGCCGGAGCGTTTCGCGCCGTCGCGCGAAGCGCTCGCCGGCGTGCACGTGCTGCTCGGCGTGTCCGGCGGCATCGCCGCCTACAAGGGCGCCGAACTCGTGCGGCGACTGCGTGACGCCGGCGCCGAGGTCCGCGTCGTGCTGACCGAGAACGCGGCGCGCTTCGTCACGCCGCTCACGTTCCAGGCGCTGTCCGGCCACCCGGTGCGCACGAGCCTGTGGGACGAGTCGGCCGAAGCCGCGATGGGTCATATCGAGCTCGCGCGCTGGGCCGACGAGGTGGTCGTCGCACCGGCGTCGGCCGACCTGCTCGCGCGCCTCGCGCACGGCTTCGCCGACGACCTGCTGGCGACGCTCTGCCTCGCTACGGCGGCGCCGATATCGGTGGCGCCGGCGATGAACCAGCAGATGTGGGCGAACGCCGCGACGCAGGCGAACCTCGCCGTGCTGCGCGAGCGTGGCGTGCGCGTGCTCGGCCCCGGCTCGGGCAGCCAGGCCTGCGGTGAATTCGGTGCCGGGCGCCTGCTCGAAGCCGACGAGATCGTCGCGCGTCTGGTCGAGCGGCGCCGGCCGCGCGAGCTCGAGGGCGTGCGCTTCCTCGTCAGCGCGGGCCCTACCTACGAAGACATCGACCCGGTGCGCTTCATCGGCAACCGCAGCTCCGGCCGCATGGGCTTCGCGGTCGCCGCGGCGGCAGCCGAGGCAGGCGCCACCGTCACGCTCGTCGCCGGACCGGTGCACCTGCCGACGCCGCGCGACGTCGACCGCGTCGACGTGCGCAGCGCGCGCCAGATGCACGACGCCGTGCTCGCGCGGGCCGGCGCGAGCGACGTGTTCGTCGCCGCCGCGGCAGTCGGCGACTTCCGGCCGCGCGACATCGCGCCGCACAAGCTCAAGAAGGCGACCCGAGACAGCGGGCTCGAACTCAGCCTCGTGCAGAATCCCGACATCCTCGCCGAGGTCGCCGCGCTCGACCCACGCCCGTTCGTGGTCGGTTTCGCCGCGGAGACCGAACGCGTCGAGGAATACGCGCGCGCCAAACTCGAGCGCAAGCGCCTCGATCTCATTGCCGCCAACGAAGTCGGCGCGGAGCTCGGTTTCGAGCGTGACGACAACGCCTTGCTGCTGCTCTGGCCCGGTGGCCGCGAAGCGCTCGAGCGTGGCGACAAGGCCGACCTGGCGCGCGCGCTCGTCGCGCGCATCGCGCGCCTGCGCGCGACGAGCGGCGGGGTGCGCGCATGAGTCCGGCCGACGGCGTCGCCGCGCGCCCGATCGAGCTCAAAGTGCTCGACGCGCGACTGGGACGCGAGTTCCCGTTGCCGTCGCCGGCAACGGCCGCGTCGGCCGGCGTCGACCTGCGCGCGATGGTCGACGCGCCACTCGTGCTGGAGCCCGGCGCGAGCGTGCTGATCCCGAGCGGCATCGCGGTCCACATCGGCGATCCCGCCCTGTGCGCGCTCGTGTTGCCGCGCTCGGGCCTCGGCCACAAGCACGGCATCGTGCTCGGCAACCTCGTCGGCCTCATCGACGCGGACTACCAGGGGCCGCTGATGATTTCGTGCTGGAACCGTTCCGACGCGGCCTTTACCATCGCACCCGGGGAACGCATCGCCCAGCTCGTGATCGTGCCGATCGTGCGCGCGGTGTTCCGCGTCGTCGACGAGTTCGCGCCGAGCGAGCGCGGCGAAGGTGGATTCGGCAGTTCAGGCAGGCACTGACGGCGCACGCGCCGCGGTTGAGGCGGGTCGGATCACGAGGAAGGGCATGGCCGCAACAGGCAATACATCCCCGAAGGAATTGGGCGCGCGGGTGCTGCGGCGCCTGGCGCCGGCGTTGCGCACGCTCGGGCCGTTCGCGCTCGGCACGTTCCTGCTCGTGTTCGGCTCGTTCATGTCATGGCAGACCTGGCTGCTCTGGCTCTCCCATCGCGGTACCGAGAACGCGGACGGTGCGCGCGCCGAAGCGATCGCAGCCATCGCGGGCGAGGTGCGCGAACGACAGCAGAACGTGCAGCAGGCGCTGGCCGACCCGAGCGTGCAACAGGCGCTGCAGCTCGGCAGCGAGGGGCGTGTTCCGGCGGCGGCGGCGCTACGGCAATTGCTGCCGAAGGCGACGGACGCCGAGTTCTTCAGCGCCGACCTCGACGAAGTGCTTTCAGGCGACCTCAAGGCGATCGGTTACGCCAAGGCCGCGGCCCTGATGCAGGCGAAGATCAATCCGAAGCAACCGCTCGCCGAGATGCGCACGGAGGCCGAGGGCCAGCAGTTGATGATCGCGATGCCGGCGCGGGTGGGCGAGCGCGTCGTCGCCTTCGCGGTGGTCGAACTCCCGTTCAAGCCGTTGCTCGCGGCATTCGCACGCACGTCGATCAGTGGCGCGCGACTCGAATTGCGCCAGGGCGATGGCCGTGGCGATCTCATGATCGCGAGCGTGGGCGAGCACAGCGGTTCGTCGATCGGTGACGTCGGCGAGCCGATCCCCGGTACGCGCCTGCGCATCGGCAAGGCCGATCCCGGCTACTTCATCATGTTCACCGAAAACCTGGCCGTCTCGCTGCTGTTGAGCCTGGCCTGCCTCGCGGGCGGCTTCTTCGCGTTGTGGGCGCGCAGTGTCGGACGCGAGCGCGCGGTCGCCGTGTTGCAACGCAAGCCGAAGGAGGTCCAACCGGAAATGACCCTCGCACAGGCACTCAAGGTGCAGCCGGAAGCCGTCGCCACGCCCGCGGCCAGAACCGCGCCGGCAGCACCCGTACGCGAGAAGAAGGAAGAAGTCGTCACGGTCGATCCGAGCATCTTCCGCGCCTACGACATCCGCGGCGTCGTCGGCGACACGCTGACGACGGGGTGGCGCGGATGATCGGTCGGCGCGATCGGCAGCGAGGCCCGTGACCGCGGCCTGACCGAGATCGTCGTCGGTCGCGACGGACGCCTGTCGGGTCCGGACCTCGTGTACGCGCTGATCACCGGTTTGCGTTCGACCGGTATCGACGTGATCGACATCGGCACCGCGCCGACGCCGGTCACCTACTTCGCCTGCTACCACCTGCGCACGGGTTCGGGCATTTCGGTCACCGGCAGCCACAACCCGCCCGACTACAACGGCTTCAAGATCGTGCTGGGCGGCGAGACGTTGTCGGAGGACGCGATCCAGAACCTGTATCGGCGCATCGAGGCCGAGCGCTTCGTCGACGGCATGGGTGGCCTGCAGACGCTCGACGTCAGCGACGACTACATCCGCCGCATCACCGATGACATCCAGATCGAGCGCAAGCTCAAGGTGGTCGTCGACTGCGGCAACGGCATCCCCGGGGCGATCGCACCGGCGGTGCTCGAAGGCATCGGTTGCGAAGTGATTCCGCTCTACTGCGACGTCGATGGAACGTTCCCGAACCATCACCCTGATCCGTCGGACCTGCACAACCTGCAGGATCTGATCGTGTCGGTGAAGAACGTCGGTGCGGATATCGGCCTCGCCTTCGACGGCGACGGCGACCGCCTCGGCGTGGTCACCGCGAGTGGCGAGGTGATCTTCCCCGACCGCCTGCTCATGCTGTATGCGAGCGACATCCTGCTGCGCAATCCGGGCGCGACGATCATCTACGACGTCAAGTGCACCGGCCACCTGCAGCCGCTGATCCTGCAGCAGGGCGGCAGCCCGCTGATGTGGCGCACCGGGCATTCGCTGATCAAGGCGAAGATGCGCGAGACCAATGCGGCGCTCGCCGGCGAGATGAGCGGCCACTTCTTCTTCGCCGAACGCTGGTACGGCTTCGACGACGGCATCTATGCGGCAGCGCGCCTGATGGAAATCCTCGCCGCGGATGTCGACGGGCGCACGCCGGAGCAGGTCTTCGCCACGCTGCCGAAAGGAGTGTCGACGCCGGAACTCAAGATCCCGATGCGCGAGGGCGAGCACTACCGGTTCATCGAGGCGTTTCGTGCGCGCGCCAAGTTCGACGGCGCGCGTCTCACCACGATCGATGGCTTGCGCGCGGATTGGCCGGACGGCTGGGGCCTCGTTCGTGCGTCGAACACGACGCCCGTGCTCGTCCTGCGTTTCGACGCGGACAACGCGCCCGCGCTGCGACGCATCCAGGAGGTGTTCCGCAGCCAGCTGCTCGCACTCGACTCGTCGTTGCCGCTGCCGTTCTGATCCTCGCCGCCGCGGCGGCGAGGGGCGGGCGCGTCAGCGGAACCATTCCTCTATGCCGTCGGGCTCGTCCGGTGCGTCGCCGTCGGTGTCGCGCAGTTCGATCGCCTCGACATCGGCGTCCGCGTCCGGGACGGCAGCGACCACGGGCACCATCCACTGCTCGCCGCAGACGTTGCATTCGCGCCGATCGGCGGCATGGCCGTCTTCGAATCGGACGCGCTCGATCATCGAGCTTTCGCTGGATTCGCAAGAGGGGCAACGATTCATCGGGCAATCCTCGACGAGGTACTCGCGTGCCTACTTCCTCGTTTCGGCGATGCGTGCCTTCAGTTCGCGGTAGTGCGCGACTTCATCGTCGAAATGGCTGCTCGCCTCGGTGCGATCGGCTTCCTGCTTGGCCACGGCGGCCTTCTGCACGTCCACCTTCTTGCGCATCACCGCCAGCTGCTTGGCTTGCTCGGGAGGAAATTCCTTGCCGGTGCGTTCGGCTTCGGCCGCGCGATCGAGCAGCTCGGCGAGCGACTGCTCCTGGTTGCGCAGGCTGACCTCCGACGACTTGATCTGCTGGTTGAGCATGTCCATTTGCTGCTGCTGGGCACGCTTGAGATCGTCTTCCTGCGGGTAATTGCTCAGCAACTGCTCGTCGTCGCGTGCGCGCTGCTCGGCGACCCTGCGGTCGGCCGCTGCTTTGTTCGCCGCGACCTTCGCGGCGGCCAGCTCGTCGGCCGTCTTCTCCCGCTCGACGTGCTTCACGACGATGCCCTGCGAATTGACGATGTCGTAACCGAGCTTCGTCGCCTCCACGGGCACGGAGTCGCTGTAGTGCAGGTTTCCCTGTGCGTCCCGCCACTTGTAACGGTTGTGGTCGGTCGGCGTGCCGGCCGCGAAGGTCGCGCTGGACGCGGTCGCCCCGATGCAGGAAGCGACGACGAGGACGAGCAGGCGGGACGAGGGAATATGCATGGGGAGCCTCCGGGCGCGAGTATAGCCAGCCGGGTGCGCCGGCGCGGTGTTCAGCTCGCCACCCCGTAGCGCTCCCGATATGCGGTCAGGCGTGGCCGATGATCGGCGAGATCGGGGCGGTCGGCCGCGTAGGCGAGCAGATCGCCGAGGCGGGCGATCGCGACGGTCGGGATGCCGTGCTCGGCGGCGAGCTCCTGCGTCGCCGAGCGCTCGCCCTGGCCCCGCTCCTCGCGATCGAGAGCGATCAGCACGCCGGCCGGTTCCGCACCGGCAGCGCGGATGAGAGCGAGCGATTCACGGATCGCGGTGCCGGCGGTGATCACGTCGTCGACGATGAGGACGCGCCCGCGCAGCGGCGCGCCGACGAGCAAGCCGCCCTCGCCGTGATCCTTCGCTTCCTTGCGGTTGTAGGCGAACGGCACGTCGCGTCCGTGATGCTCGGCGAGCGCCGCGGCACTCAGCGCGGCGAGCACGATGCCCTTGTAGGCGGGGCCGAACAGCATGTCGAACGCGATCCCCGACGCGGCGGCGGTCGCCGCGTAGGCGCGACCGAGCGTGGCGAGCGCGGCGCCGGAATCGAACAGGCCGGCATTGAAGAAATACGGGCTGACCCGTCCCGACTTGAGGGTGAACTCGCCGAAGCGCAGCGCATTGCGCGCGAGGGCGAGGTCGAGGAATTCGCGTTGGCTCGATTTCATGGGCGTTGGGGGTTGAAGGCTGAAGGCCGAGAGCCCTGAGTTTACGGCGTCGCGGGCGGCGTCCGCGAAGGCAATCGCGGTGTTGCCAGCCATGGCACGCACACGGCACGCTAGACCCCCAGCCCTTAGCCCTCATTCCTCCATGCGCATCATCTCCTTCAATGCGAACGGCATCCGCTCGGCCGCGAACAAGGGCTTCTTCGACTGGTTGCGCGCGCAGCAGGCCGACGTCGTGTGCCTGCAGGAGACCAAGGCGCAGGAGGACCAACTCGCCGATCCGATGTTCCGCCCCGACGGACATCATTGCTTCTACCGCGATGCGACGACGAAGAAAGGCTACAGCGGCGTCGCGATCTATTCGAAGCGCGAGCCGGACGAGGTGCGCACGTCGCTCGGCTGGGCGACGTTCGACGACGAAGGACGCTACATCGAGGCGCGCTACGGCAACCTCAGCGTGGTTTCGTTCTACATCCCGTCGGGTTCGTCGGGCGAGGAGCGCCAGGCGGTCAAGTTCGAGGTCATGAAATGGCTCAAGCCGCTGCTCGACCAGTGGCTCGCGAGCGGGCGCGATTACGTGCTGTGCGGAGACTGGAACATCGTCCGCGCGAAGAACGACATCCGCAACTGGAGTTCCAACCAGAAGAATTCCGGCTGCCTGCCGGGCGAACGCGCGTGGCTCAACGGCATGATCGCCGACGCCTGCGGCGACGGCACGCCGGCACCTGCGCACGGCTGGCTCGACAGCTTCCGCGCGCTCAAGCCGGACGCGGTCGAATACACCTGGTGGAGCAATCGCGGCGCAGCGCGCGCGAACGACGTCGGCTGGCGCATCGACTACCAGTTCGTGACGCCGTCGCTGCGCGATCGCCTGCGCGCGTGCGCGATCACGAGTGATCCGCGCTTCTCCGACCACGCGCCGTACAGCGTGGACTACGCGTGATGAAGCAGGCGCTGCGGGGCTGGTGGCAGTCGCTCACCGTCTACACCGATCCACGCATCCGCCCGATGCTGTTCCTCGGCTTCGCCGCCGGCCTGCCGTTTCCGCTCGTGTTGACGACGCTGTCCGCGCGCCTGCGCCAGGCCGGCATCGACCGCACGACCATCGGCATGTTCAGCCTGGTCGGGCTCGCGTATTCGCTCAAGTTCTTCTGGTCGCCGATCGTCGATCGCTTCCATTTGCCTATCGTCGGCCGGCTCGGCCAACGGCGCAGCTGGATGCTGCTCGCGCAATCGGGTGTCGTCGCCGGGCTCGTCGCGATGGCGATGCTCGATCCGGCCAGCGCGGCCCACGGCATCGCGCTGCTCGCGACCGCGACCGCCTTCTGCGCGGCGACCCAGGACATCGCCGTCGATGCCTATCGCATCGAATCGGTCGACGCCTCGCGACAGGGCGCGGCGGCGGCCGCATACCAGATCGGCTACCAGCTCGCGCTCATCTACGCGGGCGCCGGAGCACTGATCGCCGCGAGCGGACTCGGCTGGACGGCGGCGTATCTGCTGATGGCAGGCTGCATGGTGATGGGACCCGTCACGGTCCTGCTGATCCGCGAACCGGAGCGGCACGGCGCGCGCGGCAATGACGTCGACCCCGTGCTCGTGCGCGCGACGATCGAACGCATGCGCCCCTCCGTGCTCGCGGCCGCGATCGGATCGACCGCGTTCGTCGGCGTGGCGCTGTGGCTCGCGCTCGTCGCGGCGAAGGAATCGACGCTCGTCGTCAAGGTCAGCTTCGGCGCGATCCTGCTGCTCGAGATCGCGCTGCTCTCGATGCTGCGCATCGAGGTGTTGCGACCGGCGCTGGAAAAGCTGACGGCATCGGTGGTGCTGCCGCTCGTCGACTTCTTCCGGCGCTACGGCGCGCGCGTGGCCGTGCCGATCCTCGCGCTCGTCGTCATGTACCGGCTCAATTACATGACGATGGGCGTGGCGGCGAACACGTTCTACCTCGATCTCGGCTACACGCTCGACCAGATCGCGCTCGTGTCGAAACTCTACGGCGTCGCTTTGACCTTGACCGGCGCCGTATTCGCCGGCTGGCTCGTGAAGCGGCTCGGCCTGTTGCCTACGATGCTGGTCGGCCTGGTGCTACTCAGTGCGGCGAACCTGTTCTACGCCTACATCGCGGGTTTCGGCACCGGTTCCTCGCCCGATATCGCATGGCTCGCTGCGGCCGTCAGCCTCGACAACGTCGCCAATGGCATCGCCGGCACGGCCTTCATCGCCTACATGTCGTCGCTCACGAGCAAGCAGTACACGGCGACCCAGTACGCGCTGTTCGGCACGCTGTGGAGCCTGCCTGCCAAGAGCCTCGCGAGCCAGTGGGGGCGCATCGTCGACGCGTGGGGATATCCGCCATTCTTCGTCTATACCGCGCTCATGGGGGTGCCGGCCCTGCTGTTGATCCTGTGGCTGATGCGCAGGGCGCCGGCTCGACCGGAGTGAACCGCGCGCCTCGCCGCGATCAGCGCCGTGGCCCGGCGTGGATGGCGCCGAGGACGCGCGGACCACGCGCGCCGGTGACCGAGGGCAGGTTGCCGGGCACGCCGTCGAGGCGCGCGCGGGCGAGCCAGGCGAAGCCGGCGGCTTCGACGAAGTCGGGATCGATGCCGAGCGCGGCGGTCGTGCCGACGAGCATGTCCGGCAGTTCGCGCCGCAGCGCGTCCATCAACGCGGCGTTGTGCACCCCGCCGCCGCAGGCGTAGACCTCGCGTGGCGCCGTCGCATGTGCGCGCAGCGCCTGCGCGATGCTGCGTGCGCTGAGCCCGAGCAGGCTCGCCTGCACGTCCGCCGGCGCGACACCCGCCGGAAGGCGCGCGAGCAGCCAGTCGAGGTTGAACACCTCGCGCCCCGTGCTCTTCGGCGGCGCCGCGGCGAAATAAGGGTCGGCGAGCCAGTCGCCGACGAGCGCCTCATTGCTGCGGCCGCTGCGCGCCCATGCACCGCCATCGTCCCGCGCGGTGCCGAGATGGCGCGCGGCCCAGGCGTCGAGCAGGCAGTTCGCGGGGCCCGTGTCGAAGCCGAGCACGGGTTCACCTGGTGCGAGCAGCGTGAGGTTGGCGATG
>Ga0207639_10001571_pt1 | contig 15315 bp, 10 predicted proteins | sample KBSCornC32_FD_184299 | JGI IMG/M metagenome (GOLD analysis project Ga0207639, IMG submission 184299) | Corn rhizosphere microbial communities from Kellogg Biological Station, Michigan, USA - KBS Corn C3-2 (SPAdes) (version 2) | ecosystem: Host-associated > Plants > Roots > Rhizosphere > Soil ...
CCCAGGTCGAGGCCGATCACCAGCAGCGCGGCCACCCGCCCGGCGGCCTTGATGGGCGCCACCGCCACCGCCAGGACCCGGTCGGACAGCGTCCACACATCCGACGCCGAGCCGGTCATCGCCTGAGTGAAGACCGGCGCGGTCCCCAGGTCGGCCCCCCGCAGGCTATCGGCGCCGGTGACGCCCTTGACCTTCCCGGTGGCGTCCAGCACCGCCATGCAGCTCGAGCCGGAGGCGGTTCGCAGATCCGCCAGCGTGTCGTTGAGGGTCCCTTCATCGAGCTTGGCGACCATCACGAGCGAGCGAACGCGCACGTCCTCCGAGAGCACGCGGACCTGCGAGACCAGGTACGCCCGCATGTTCTCGATGTGCTGCTCCCAGACGTTGGCGACCGTGTCCAGCGACCGCGCGTCCGCGTTGTCGAGCAGGGCGTCGATCTGCTTGCCGGCGGTCCCGCTCGCGATCAATACGACGCTATAAAGAGCAAGGCCGCCTCCGACGAGGAGGCCCATCCGGGACCGAGGCTGGGCCGAATCACGTCTCATGGCTTGTGGTGACACTGTCTCGGCCCGTGGGCCGCTCATGGTTTTCCTTCGCCGCCCCCCACCTTCGTGATCTGCTCGCCTGCCTGGAGCTCGAGGATCTTGGAGAAGACGATCTTCGACTTTACCTCGACCCGGAGCTCGTGGCGGCCGGCCGTGGTCTCGACTATCCCGTCGGTCTCGAGCTGGACCCCGTCGAGAAACACGGAGGCGCGGCGGGGCAGGTCGGTCAGCCGCAGGATCGCGCTGGTCTGGACCAGCTTCACGACCTGCGGCCTCCCCGGGGTGGCCTCGGGGGTGACGGTGAGAGCGGCCGGCCGATAACCGTCCTTCGAGAGCTGGACGCGCAGCGGGCGCGCCAGCGGAAGAGCGTTCAGGGTGGCCGGCGTGACCAGGCCGCTCGGCGAGCCGTCGATGAAGATCAGGGCGCCCGGTGGTTCACTGCGGACCTCCACCGAGCCGAGCGCCGGGGCCACCGTCGCCGACTCGGAGGTGGGCGCCGCGAGGCGTCCCAGCACCACGGCCCCGCCGATGACGACGGAGCCGATGGCCAGGGTCAAGGTCGCGAAAGAGAGGCTGCGAGGCCGGGCGGGCGGGGGCGGCGCGACGACGGCCGGGGTCACGCCGATCCGGGAGGACGTGCGGCGTGCCGGCGCGGACGGGGCGCCTTCGGGGACCCGCGATTCGGCGAGGTCTCCGCTGGCGGCCGCCATGGCAGCGTTCGGGTCGATCACCTCGACGGTGGTCACCACCTCTTGCAGCGGCTCCGATCGCGCGGGGAAGCCCAACCCCGAAGGCGTGCGGGCGCTGGTGGCACCCGGTGTTCCTGCCGCCGCCGATGTGGGAGACGTCGTCGGCGCGTCGGAAAAGGCGCGGGAGTGCCCGGGGGTACGCCGGATCGTCGTCGACCACAGAACACGGGGCCTCGCCTCGCCTCCGCCCGTGGTCGAGTCCAGATCGGGGGCAGACCCGATGCCCGCCGTCCCGGTGCCGAGCTTCAGGTAGGCGAGCGCCGACTCGATGTCGGTCCCCTGGCCTATCGCCTTCTTGCGCGTGGCGCGCTCTTTCCCGAATTGCTGCTCGAGCCAGCCGCCGATGGCCTGCTCGTTCGGCGCGTGCGGACGCGTCGCCAGGAACTGCCGCAGGGCCGCGGAGAGATCCGCCGCGCTCTGGTAGCGACGCGACGGATCGCGCGACAAGCAACGCATGACGATGGCATCCAGCGCCACGGAGGCTTCGGGCCGGAAGGTGCTGGGCGCTTCGATTCGCTTCGATCGGACCGCGTCGATGTTGCTGACGTCCGTTCCGCCGCCGAACAGGCGCTGCCCGGTGATGCACTCCCAAAGCACGATGCCGAGACAGAAAATGTCGGTGCGGCGATCGACGGGAGCGCTCTCGATCTGTTCGGGGGCGCAGTAGGCGTAGTTGCCCCTGAACACCCCCGAGAAGGTGGTGGACGTCGCGCTGGATTCCTTGACGACCCCGAAATCGAGGAGCTTGACCGCGCCGTAGTAGGTCACGACGATGTTGCAGGGATTGACGTCGCGGTGGACGATGTTGGCGGGGAGGCCGTCGTCATCCAGCAACTCGTGAGCGTAATGCAGACCTTCGGCCACACGCTGGGCCAGGGTGGCCGCGATCTCGATCGGCATGGGCTGCGTGGCGGAGCACTTGGAGAGGATCTTCGCCAGATCCTCTCCCGGCAGGTACTCCATGCTCATGAAGTAATTGCCGTCGACCTCGCCCAGCTCGAAGGTGGTGATGATGTCGGGGTGGTCCAGGCGCGCGGCCACGCGCGCCTCGGTGATGAACATCTCGCGCAGCTTCGCGTCCTGAGCAAGGTGAGGAAGGATTCGCTTCAGCGCGACGACCTTCCTGAATCCTTCGGCTCCGGTCCGCTCGGCCACGTACAGGCGGCCCATTCCCCCTTCTTCGAGGACGCCACGAATGCGGTAACGACCGAAGGTCTCGCCGCTTCCGGTGGTGTCCTTTCCCATGGTTGGTGTCGACTGGTGCAGCAAAGGCAAACTCCGGCTGTCGACAGTAACGCGTTTCGCTACCTCCCAGCAAGCGAATTCGGAAACTGACTCTGAGTCGATTGGCAGGCCCGCGGGATTCAGGCCGCCCAATCTTGTCGTTGTCGCACGCCGTCGCACGCGGGCACGCGCGCTGCGTCCGGGGCACCCCGAAGAACGACGGGGATCGGGGTTGAAAAGTCGGCGCCCGCCGGATGGGGCGGGGCGCCTCCGGACTCTCGAGGTCGGCGCTCCGGGCGTCCGCGCGTCGGTGTTCGCGCCACCGTCAGGGGGCCGCCACCGTCGAGGGCGGCAACGCATCGGGCCCCGACCCGTTCTCGTAGCGCGCCGGAAACAATTCTCGATGGCGCGCGCTCGTAACGATTTCGGTGCCATTTCGCAACTCTTCAGAACCAAATGGGCGGTTTCGTTCTCGAGATGGCAGACCCGCCCCTGTTGGGCCACTTCATCGCCATTGTGGTGCGGGGTGGGTTGCGCAACTCGGCAACCTCGGTCGCGCAACGATGCTGCTTCAATGAGACCAAAATGACCCATCCAGAACAGGCCTCAAACGAATGAGCGAGGGACCGCGAACGGTGAGCGTCGAGGAGGTGCGTTGGCTCTTGCGAAGCGGTGGCGCCCGAACCTAGGATCCCGCCCGGGGCATTGCTGAAAACCTTCGACAGATTCCGGAAGGCCGTGGGCCGCGGGGCTGCGGCGCTGCGCGTACCTGCGCACGCGCGCGAGCCGGTTCCGCCTTCCTCGCCGTCCGGCGCGGATGCGGCGACCGATCCGGCAGGTGAGGAAGATGAGGAGGAGGGCGGCGCCGAGGCTGGCGAGCGCGCGCGCGCCCTCGTCGAGGCGAACGAGCTGCTGCGGTCCTCGCGCGAGGCGCAGGCGCTGGAGCTCGCGCAGCTGTGGATCCAGCGGGATCCCGAGGATCTGGATTTTCGCCGGGTGGCCGGCGACGCGCAGAAGGCGCTGCGTTGGCTCAAGGAGGCCGGAGAGAGCCTCGAGCTCGTCCGGGCCGCCCGCGGTGACGACGCGGCGATCCTTCGCGCGCTCGGCGAGATCTACGACGGGCTCGGGCGAAACTCCGACGCGATCGCTCGCTGGGAGTCGCTGGTCGAGCTCTCCGCGGGGCAGGACCTGTCCGCCATGACGGCGCTCGGGATCGACCTTTCGCGCGCCGGCGAGCACGCCCGCGCCGTCGAGATCCTGGAGGTGGTCGTCCATCGTCGCCCGGACAGCAGCGCCGCCTTCGCCGATCTCGGCATGGCGCTGCTCGAGGCGGGGCGGGTCAACGACGCCGTGGGGGCCTTCTCGAGCGCGAGGGCGCTCGATCCTTCTTCGGCGCAGGCCCACTGCGGACTGGGCCTCGCCTATCAGGGCCTCGAGCGGTGGCACGAGGCGACCGACGCGTTCGCCGAGACGGAGCGGCTGGCTCCGGAGAGCGCGGTGGGGCCTTACAACCTGGGCCTGGCGCTGGGCAAGCTCGGCGACACGAAAGGGATGCGCCACGCCCTGCTCCGGGCGGCCTCGCTCGAGCCGGACGACGAGGAGATCCAGGCGGCCCTGGAGCGGGTCTTCACGGCGCCGCGCGCTCCGGACAGGGCGGAGGCCGAGCGGACGCCGAACCCCGAGACCCCGCAGGCGGCGTCGATGAGCGGCTCGCTCAGGACCTTTCAGCTGCTGGACCTGCTCGAGTTCCTTCGCATCCAGAATCAGACGGGGACGCTGCTCATCTCGTCTCAGCTCGGCGTGGGGAGCATCGTCCTGTCACAAGGAAGCCTCGTCTCCGTCGCGACCCCGGGACGCAAGCCCCTCGGGGACGAGCTGGTCGACCGAGGGTTGGTGGCACGCGCGATCGTCGACGAGATCACGAAGGCACGAGCTCCGGGGCCGGGCGCCGCCGACGATGAGCTGGGCGAGACCTTGTGGCGCGACGGGCTTCTCTCGCGCGAGCAGCTGCAGCAGGTTTTGCTCGACCGCGCGATCGACGAGGTCGAACGGTTGAACGGGTGGGTGGACGGAGCTTTCCAGTTCCATCCCGGCGCGCCGACCGGGGGAATCCCCATCGCGTCCAAGTTCGATCTCCGGCGGCTGGTCCTGGAGATGCTGAGACGGGCCGAAGCTCGGCCCGTCGCGGTCCCTCGATAGGCCCCGGTCCCAGCGGCCCGTTTCATCGGGGCATCAGGTCGAGCGGCGATGCGCGAGCTTGTAGACGGCGGGGAACAGCAGCAGGGTCAGCGCCGTCACGGTGACGAGCCCACCGATGACCACCGTCGCCAGGGGGCGCTGCACCTCGCTGCCCGGCGCGTGTGACAGCGCCATCGGTAGGAAGCCCAGGGCCGCGACCAGCGCGGTGAGCAGGACCGGACGCAGGCGCAGCTCGGCCGCGCGCGCGATGGCTTCACCTGGCCGTTCGCCCTGGGCCTGGAGGTGCTGGCAGAACGACACCAGCACCAGGCCGTTCAGCACCGCCACCCCGAACAGGGCGATGAAGCCGACCCCTGCCGTGATGCTGAAGGGAATCGCCCGCCACCAGAGCGCGAGGACGCCGCCGACCGCGGCGAAGGGGATGTTGGCGAGCACGAGGAGGGCCGGCTTGACCTTTCCGAACGCCAGCCAGAGCAGGAACACGATGAGCCCGAGGGCCACCGGCACGACGATGGTCAGGCGGGCCCGCGCGCTCGCGTAGTTGCGATACTGGCCGGCCCACTCGATGCGGTATCCGGGCGGCAGCGCGATCGAGGCGGCGACGGCGGCGCGCGCCTCCTCGACCGCGGAGACGACGTCCCGATCCCGCACGTTGAGCTCGACCACGAAGCGTCGGGATTGCTGATCGCGGTTCACCAGGGCGGGCCCTTGCTCGAGCGTCACGTCGGCCACGTCGCCGACCGGGACGATCTGACCGAGCGTCGACTTGAGCGGCAGCTCCCGGATGGTGTCCAGGTTGCCCTGGTAGTCGAGGGCCGTTCTCACGACCAGGCCGAAGCGCCGATCGCGCTCGAAGATGTCGCCCACCTTGCGCCCGACCGCCATCGTCTCGGTCGCCAGGTTCAGGTCCTCGACGGTCAGGCCGTAGCGGGCCAGGCGCGCGCGATCGGGCCGGATGCGCAGGTAGGTGAGGCCGGCGGTCTGCTCGGCGCGCACGTCCGTGACGCCGGGGATGCGGGCCAGCAGGCCCGCGATGCGCTCGCCGGTCACGCGCAAGGTGTCGAGGTCGGGCCCGTAGATCTGCACCGCCACGTCCGACCGGACGCCAGCGATCAGCTCGCTGGTGCGGTTCTGGATGGGTTGCGAGATGGCGGCCGTCACCTCCGGCACCTGCGCCGCCAGCTTGCGGGCGATCTCGCCGGCCAGATCGTCCTTGGTGATGCCGGGCCGCCATTCGCGATGGGGCGCGAGCCGCACGAAGATGTCGCTCTGCTCGACGCCCATGGGGTCGGTGGCGATCTCCGGGGCCCCGGCCCGCGCCACCACGTGGCGGACCTCGGGGATCTCGAGCAGCGCGCGCTCGACGCGGCTGTCGGTGGCGATGGTCTCGCTGAGCGAGATGCCGGGCAGGCGGCGCGCCTCCACCACCAGATCGCCTTCCTCGAGCTGCGGAACGAACTCGGCGCCGAGGCGCGACAGCAGGAACGCGCCCCCGCCCAGGAGCAAGAGCCCGGCGCTCACCACCAGCGCGGGGCGCGCCAGCGTCCACCGGAGCAACGGACGATACCCGCGGCGCGCCTGGCGCATGAGCCAGGTGTCGCCTCGGGGGCCGGCGCCCCGGCCCCCGAGGAAGTAGCTGGCGAGGACCGGCACGACCGTCAGCGACAAGATGAAGGCGCCGAGCAGCGCGAAGAGCACGGTGCGGGCCATCGGGTGGAACAGCTTCCCCTCGATGCCGCGCAAGGCGAGGATCGGGAGGTAGACGACCGCGATGATCAGCTCGCCGAACACGCTGGCGCTGCGCACCTCGACGGCCGCCGCCTGGATGACGGCCCGCCGGCGCTCGGGGCCGAGCGGCGGGCCCGGCTCGGCGTGCGCCTCCCTCAGGCGGCGCACGGCGTTCTCGACGATGATCACGGCGCCGTCGACGATCAGGCCGAAGTCGATGGCGCCCAGGCTCATCAGGTTCCCGGACGCGCCCGTCAGCCACATCAGGGTGATCGCGAACAGCATCGACAGCGGGATGGTCGACGCCACGATCAGGCCCGCCCGCAGATCGCCGAGCAGCACGAGCAGGACGACGATGACCAGCGCGGCGCCCTCGACCAGGTTCGTGATCACGGTCCGGATGGTCCGGTTCACCATCTCGGACCGGTCGTAGTAAGGCTCGATGACGATGCCGGGAGGCAGCGTGGGCTTCAGCTCCTCGAGCCGTGCCTTCACGCGCGCGGTGACCACCCGCGAGCTGTCGCCCATCAACATCAGCGCGACCCCGACGACGACCTCGCCCTTGCCGTCCATGGTCGCCGCGCCCCGCCGCAGGCGGGCTCCGAACCTGACGTCGCCGATGTTGGCGACGGTGATGGGCACGCCTTGCGGGGTGGCGCCCACCACCACCGAGCGGAGATCGTCCAGGCTCGACACCAGGCCGACCGTGCCGATCACGACCTGCTCGCGGTTGTGCTCGAGGTAGCCGCCCCCCGCGTTGGCGTTGGCGCGCTCGAGGGCGCGGACCACCTCGCCGACGGACAGCGCCGCCGCTTGCAGGCGCTTCGGGTCGATCACCACCTGATACTGCTTGTCCTCGCCGCCGAAGCTGTTGACCTCGACGATGCCCGGGACGGCGCGGAGCTGCGGCGAGATGTACCAGTCGAGCGTCTCTTCCAGGTCCATGAGCGAGTGGTGCTCGCCGCGCACGACGAACTGGAAGACCTCGCCGAGGCCGGTCGAGATCGGCGCCAGCTCGGGGCGGCCGTAGCCGTGGGGGATGGCGTCCTCGGCGTCGCGGATGCGCTCCGAGACCATCTGGCGAGCGAAGTAGATGTCGGTCCCTTCATTGAAGACCACCGTGACGACGGAGAGGCCGTACTTCGAGATCGAGCGCACCTCCTCGACCCGGGGGATCCCCGTCATGGCGCGCTCGACCGCCACGGTCACGTACTGCTCGATCTCGATGGGCGAGAGGGCAGGGGCCGACGTGATGATCTGGACCTGGACGTTCGTGATGTCGGGGATGGCGTCGATGGGCAGGCGGCTCGCGGAGCGCACGCCGACGATGACGAGCAGCAGGGTGGCGACCAGGACCAGCGCTCGCTGGCGGAGCGACCACCCCACGATCCATGAGAGGAGATCCACGCCCTAGTCCTCCTCGCCGAAGGTGCCCTTGAGGATCGCGCTCTTCAGGGTGAAGACGCCGTCGACCACGACGGACTCCTCCGCCCGTAGCCCGACCAGGATCTCGACGCGCCCCTCGGCCGACCGGCCCAGCGTCACCTCGTGCAGCTCGAAGTCGCCGTCGGGTTGCCGCACGAACACGACGTCCTTGTTCGCCAGGCGCGTCACCGCCGTCAGAGGGACGACCACCCGCTTCTTCTGGGCCTCGGCCGGTCCGACCACGACCCGGGCCGCGCCGAACAGGCCGACCTTGATCAGATCGCCGTGGTTGTGGACCAGGATGCGCGCGGTGACGGTGCGCGCCGCCGGGTCGAGCTGGCGGCCGATCGTCTCGATGGCGCCTTCGAACAGCTCGGTGGGGTACGCGTTCAGGCGCACGTCGGCGGCGGCGCCGACCTGCACGCGGGCCAGATCCTTCTCGAACAGGCGCCCGAGGAAATAGGCCCGCTCGAGATCTCCGACGACGGCGATGACGTGCTCGGGCCCGACGGTCTGGCCCTGAACGCCGTCGCGGCTGAGCACGAAGCCGCCGAGCGGGCTGCGGATGGTCACGCGCGCGGTGCCGCCGCCGGGCGTCGGTTCGGCGCCCTGCCCGAAGGCATCCAGCGTCTGACGGGCGGCCGCGACCTCGGCGTCCAGCGCGGCCGCCTCGGCGGTGGCGGCGGCGACCTCCTGGCCCGAGGCCAGCGCCTTCGCGGCCAGGTTCTCGAGGCGATCGGCGTTCAGGCGCGCCGCCTTGGCGCGCGCGACGGCCGCCGCAAGGGCCGCCCGGGCGCGCGCCAGCTCCGGCGATTCCAGCGTGGCGATGACCTGGCCGGCCTTGACCCGATCGCCCTCCTTGGCCTTCACCTCGATGATGCGCCCCGGAACGCGCGCCGCCAGGCGGGCCGAGCGGTCGGGATCCGCGGCGATCTCTCCCGTCAGGTCCACGGTGGTGGGCAAGCTCTCGAGCCTGGCGGCGGCCGTCTTGATCCCCGCGTCGCGCACGACGTCGGCCGACAGACGAACCTTGGTAGGGAGCTCCTCGTGACCCTGGGACTCGTCCTCGTGCGGCGGCAGACCGCGCTCGACGTGCGAGCTGGTCGTCCCGCGAGCCCCCGCGGCTCCGCCCGAGGGCGCTCGAGCGCTGACCGTCTCGAGGGCGGCCGGCGCGTCGGCCGCCGGGCGTCGCGGGCACGCCAGGGACAGGACCGCCGCCACCAGCAGGCTGCTGAAAGAGTCCCCGAGGGGCCTCAGGCCTCGGCCTTCAGGCCTCGGGGCAGAATGGCTCTCCGACGGAGAGGTCCGTGTCGGTCCGAGGTCCGAGGTCCGAGGTCCGAGGCCCGACGCCCTTTTTCCGGAGCCTGCTGGTACCGTCAGCCGGAGAGCCGGGGCTGGCGCCCGCGCTCTCATCGTGCGCCTCCGCCGCCGGCCCCGAGCGGCAGGCCGCTGACCCGGCGCAGCTCCACCTCCGCGGTCAGCTTGGCCAGCCTCGCGTCGATGTCCGCCGACAGCAGCTCGATCAAGCTGCGCTGCCAGGACAGGCCCTCGCGCAGGGTCAGCCGGCGCGCCGCCAGCGCGTCACGCAGGGCGGTCAGGTCGGCGCGCGCGCGCGACATCAGGGCGGGCTCGAACAGCGCGGCCTCTCCGACCTTGGCCCAGTAGGCGGTGGTGGCTCGAGCGACCTCCGTCAGGACCCGCCTTCGCGCCAGCTCGCGCGAGCTCTGCGCCGCGCGCAGCTGGGCGATGGCCTCAGAGATCTCGCCGGCGCGCGTGCGGCCGATCGGTGCCGGTACGGGGAGCGGCACCGCGAGGCCGACGCCGAAGATGTGGTCCCGGACCTCGCCACGCTCGGCGAACAACGACACGGTCGGGCTCGAGATTCGCTCGCGCCGGACCAGCGCCAGCCGCCGCTCCAGGAGCCGCTGCTCGGCTTCGGCGGCGGCGACCTCGCCGCGCACCCGCAGGGCCTGGGCGGCGAAGAAGGCGCCGTCCCCCGCCAGCGGCGCGCTGGCCGGAAGCGCCGGCGGCAGGGCCACCCGCGCTCCCGGCACGTCGAGCAGCAACGCGAGGATCGCGACCGTCTCGGCCAGGTGGCGCTCGGCTTCGAAGCGTATGACGCCGATGCGGGTGGCCTCGGCGCGCGCGACGTCCGCCTCGACGCCGGAGACGAGCTCCTCGTGAGCGCGCGCTTCGGCGTAGTCGGCCAGCGCGCGGGCCGTCGAGGCCAGCTCCGTCGCGAACGTCAGCGCCTCGCGCGCCGCGATGGCCTGGTAGTAGGCGGTGAGGGCGCCGGCCGCCACCTCCTCGGTCGCGACGCGCAGCCGGGCCTCGCGTGCCTGGCGCTCGGCATCGGCGACCTCGAGCCGCGCCCCGCGCTGCCCGCCGATCTCGATCTCCTGCGCGAGCGAGACGCTCCAGTTCGGCACCGATCGCGGCTCGTCGGGCCTTCGCCGGTTCGAGATCGTGCCCGCCAGCGTCGGGTTGCTCGGCAGGACGACGGCCGCGGTCTCGCGCCGGCCGGCGGCGGCGTCGACCAGGGCCCGCGCCTCCGCGACCTCGGGGCTCGCCGCCAGCGCGCACGCGACCACCGTCGCGGCGTCCCGCGCGTCGGCGCAGCCCGCCGGCGACCGGCGACCGGCGGCGGCCTCCCGCTCCAGTAAATTGTCCTGCGCATGTGACGCGCGACCTCGCGCGCACATCCAGGCGACGGCAATCGCCGCCGCACCCAGCTTGCGGTTCATGGGCTCCTCGCGACCGTGTTTGCAGGGCGCGCCGTCACGACGGGCTCGACCCGGGCGCCGGCATCACCCCAAGGGAGGGGTTCGGACCATCACGCGAGGAGCTTGGGGACGTGCAGGATCTCGGAGGGATCGACGGACGGAGGCGCCTCGGGTCGCGGGGCCCACCGCCCCGCGCGCGCCACCGACAGCAGCACGCCGGCGGTGGGCTCGGCCGGCACCACCCGCGGGCCGGAGCAGCAATCGCAGGTGTGACAATTGGGCGGGCACTCGGCGCCCGAACGATCGTCCGGGCAGTCCGCGCTGCACGGCGGCTCGCCCAGCGTCGCCCCGAGCCCCGTCATTTCGAATGACAGCCCCAAGGCGACCAGCACCAAAAGACACCTGAACACGGCCTTCCACGTTAGCACAGCAAGCGACCGCACCGAACGCGCGGATTCCGATGGCGACCCGGATTACAGAGCGAGCGCAGCGAGCGGGTCCAAGCAGTTATGCGCGCAGCTCGGTCAGCAGGCTGGTCACGCTCTTGCGGGCGTCGCCGAAGAGCATGTAGGTGTTGTCGCGGTAGGTGAGGGGATTGTCGATGCCCGCGTAGCCCGCGTTCATGCTCCGCTTCAGCATGATGACCCGCGCGGCCTTCCAGACCTCCAGCACGGGCATGCCGTAGATGGGGCTCGACGCGTCGTCCAGCGCGCTCGGGTTGACGATGTCGTTGGCGCCGATGACCAGGACCATGTCGGTGTGGGCGAAGTCCTCGTTGATCTCCTCCATCTCCTTCACGATCTCGTAGGAGACGTTGGCTTCGGCCAGGAGCACGTTCATGTGGCCGGGCAGGCGGCCCGCCACCGGGTGGATGGCGTAGCGGACGTTCACGCCCTTCTCGATCAGCAACGACGAGATGTCCTTCACGGCGTGCTGAGCCTGGGCGACGGCCATGCCGTAGCCGGGGACGATGATGACGTTCTTCGAGCCGAGCAGCTGCTCGGCGACCTCTTTGACGCTGGTCTCGTTGATCTTGCCCGCGGGCGCCGCCGCGCCGTCTCCTTTGGCGGCGGCCTTGGGCGGGGCGCCGAAGCCGCCGAACACCACGTTCCAGATCGACCGGTTCATGGCCCGGCACATGATCATGCTCAGGATCGCGCCCGAGCTTCCCACCAGCGCGCCGGTCACGATCAGCAGGTCGTTCGACAGCATGAAGCCGGCCGCGGCCGCCGCCCACCCGGAGTAGCTGTTGAGCAGCGACACCACCACGGGCATGTCGCCGCCGCCGATCGCCATGACCAGGTGGATCCCCAGGATCAGGGCGATGCCGGTCATGATCAGCAGGTAGGGCAGCCCGTCGGCTCCGGGCTGTTGCAGGAACATCGCCGCCAGCACGATCGACCCGATGACCATCGCCGCGTTCAGCGCGTGCCGTCCGGGGAGCATCAGCGGGCGGCTGCCCACGATGCCGCGCAGCTTCGTGAACGCCACGACCGACCCGCTGAAGGTGACCGCGCCGACCAGGATGCCGACGTAGATCTCGACCAGGTGGACGGCGCGGTGCTCTTCGATGCCACTCGGCTGCAGGTACGTCGCGATCCCGACCAGCACGGCGGCGGCGCCCACGAAGCTGTGGAGGATGGCCACCAGCTCGGGCATCGACGTCATCGCCACGCGCGACGCCAGGAGCGCGCCGACCGCGCCGCCGCCGATGAGCGCGGCGGCCAGCAGGCCCATCGCCATGGTGGGCGCCGCGGCGGCCGCCTCGGGGGCCGACGTGTCCCGGCCGATCACGCTGGCCAGGAAGACCAGGGCCGTGACGATGACGGCCAGGCCCATGCCGACGGTGCCGAGCAGGTTCCCGCGGCGCGCGGACTCCTGCGTCGACAGCCCACGCAGGCTGAGGATGAACAACATACCGGCCGCGAGGTAGCTGAGCCCTCGCAGCGTTCCAAGGAATTCGACGGTCATCGCGGGCTCGGCCTCACTTGCGGAACATGCGCAGCATGCGCTGGGTGACGAGGAACCCGCCGGCCACGTTGATGGCGGCGAGCAGGACGGCGGCGGCCGCCAGCACGTTGGCGACGGCGCCGGCGCCGCTGCCGAGGACGACCATGCCGCCCACCAGGATGATCCCGCTGATGGCGTTGGTGACGCTCATGAGCGGCGTGTGAAGGGCGGGGGTGACGTTCCAGACCACGTGCCAGCCGACCACGCACGCCAGCAGGAACACCGTGAGGTGCTGCAAGAAGTCGGGCGGACCCGCCAGCCCGGCGGCGGTCAGCAGGACGACGAGCACGGCGCCCGCCACGCGGCCCCCGATGCCCTTCTTCTTCTCGGCCGGCCCGGCTCCGTGACCTGCGCCGAGGGCCTTCGGCGCTTCGACCTTGGGCGCCGCCGGAGCCGGTGGCTTCGGGCGCGGCGGCGGCGGCCACATCAGCGCACCGTCCTTGAGGATCAGCGCGCCCCGGTGGATCTCGTCCTCCAGATCGATCGTGAACCCCTTCTCCTTGGGGAACAGCGACTCGGTCAGGTTGAAGATGGTCATCGCGTACAGCTCGCTCGACTGGCGGGCCATCCGGCTCGGAAGGTCGGTGTGCCCGATGATGGTCACGCCGTACTTCTCGACGACCGCGTCCCGCTCGGTCAGCGGGCAGTTGCCGCCCTGCTCGGCCGCCATGTCGACGATGACGGCCCCGTGAGGCATGGCCACCACCGCGCCCGACGTGAGCAGCACCGGCGCCGGCTTACCCGGGATGAGCGCCGTCGAGATCACGATGTCCGATCGCTCGGCGTGGCCCGCGATCAGCGCCTGCTCGGCGGCGAGGTAAGCCGCGCTCATCTCCTTGGCGTAGCCGCCCTGGCCCTCGCCCTCCTCCTTGAAGTCGAAGGGGATGAACTGGCCGCCCAGGCTCTCCACCTGCTCGCGCGCGGCGGCGCGCGTGTCGAACGCCTTCACGACGGCGCCCAGGCTCTTGGCGGCGGCGATCGCCGCCAAACCGGCCACACCGGCGCCCAGCACCAGCACCTGCGCCGGCTTCACCTTGCCGGCCGCGGTGATCTGCCCGGGCAGGAAGCGCTCGAAGTGACCGGCCGCCTCCAGCACGGCGCGGTAGCCGGCGATGTTCGCCATGGCCGACAGTGCGTCCATGCGCTGCGCGCGCGTGATGCGGGGGACGGCGTCCATGGCCAGCACCGTGGCCTTGCGCGCCGCCAGGCGATCGATGAGGGCCTTGTTCTGGGCGGGCCAGAAGAACCCGATCAGGGCCGCCCCCGGCTTCATCATGTCGATCTCGGCGAGGCTGGGCGGGCGGACCTTCAGGATCAGGTCGGCCTGCCCCCACAGCGCCGCCGCCGTCGGGACGATCTGCGCGCCCGCCTCGGCGAAGACTTCGTCGGGGAAACCGGCGGCCACGCCGGCCCCGGCCTCGATCGAGATCTCGACGCCGAGCTTGATCAACTTCTGGACGGTGTCCGGCGACGCCGCCACCCGACGCTCGCGAGGGAACGTCTCCTTGGGAATGCCGACTTTCGTGCTCATGGGTTTGGTCTGCTTCGCGTTCGCGGTTCGTTCATGGAGGTAAGGTGCCGTTTGGCGCCGGCGGTCAGGCTATCAGTCAGGGCGCGACCAGCTTTTGCGCCTCGGGCGTCAGCTCGGGCTCGGGGACGGCGTGCTTGGCCGGCTTCAGCGTGCCCAGGAAGGCGACCAGCGCGTCCAGATCCTCGTCGGTCATCCCGGAGTAGTGCGGGATCAGGATGGACATGGGGGGCGCCAGGCGCTTGCCGTCCAGGCGCTTGCCGTCGCGCAGCGCGGCCTTCATGTCGGCGGTCTTGTACTTGCCGATCCCCGTCTCGACGTCGGGCGTGAGGTTGCGGGCGTAGACCTTGCCAAGACGCGCGTCGGAGAACGGGACCTCGGATCCCGCCAGAAACAGCGGATCGCCCTCCCGGTGCGGCAGTTACATGTGCGGCGCGGCGAGGTACGGGAACGTCGATGAGAACGCGACGTCGTTCGCTCCGACGTTGTCGGTGCACAGCGGCAGCTGTCCTGGGGCGCATGACGCGCCGGTCGGGCTCAAGAGACTGCTGAAGATCGCGATGAGCCCCGTGTCGACGACGTCGTCGGTGAGCTTGCGTCCACCCCAGCCGTTCGCCAGTGCCCACGACAACCAGCCTGCGGTGCTCGGGCTCTTCGACGGATCGACGACGAGCATGTCCGGATACAACACGCTGCCGAGCGTCTGCGCGAGCGCCGCCGGCCGGCCCGCGACTCCGGTCACGAACGCCGCGGTTTGCGGAAGGAACGTCGCGGTGTTGTATGGCTGCGTCTTGTTGTAGAGCGCGTGATTCGCCTTCGAGATCGTCACTTCGCTGACCAGCGGGTTTCCGAGGAAGTCGGTCTGATCGTAGATGAGATCATCGTCGCCTTGATCATCATCGTTCTGGTCTGCCTGACTATTTCCCCTGTCGAGGCTTGCGCTGGCCGACGGCGTTGGAGACCGCGGGCTCGTCGTGTCGCCGCATCCCACGATGCCGACGGCTAACGCAAGCGCGGCAACGAGGGCGCGGACGTCTGTCTTCCACGTCATATGAGTGTGCTCCTTGAGCATTGTTTGAAGTTCGTCGCCTAGTTGCCGCGCGCGCGGCTCGTCGTTCCCCACACGCCGAATTTCGACGGATGCGCCGGATCGGAGACGAGCATCGACGTCGGCAGCTCGACGA
>Ga0207639_10001575_pt1 | contig 15297 bp, 13 predicted proteins | sample KBSCornC32_FD_184299 | JGI IMG/M metagenome (GOLD analysis project Ga0207639, IMG submission 184299) | Corn rhizosphere microbial communities from Kellogg Biological Station, Michigan, USA - KBS Corn C3-2 (SPAdes) (version 2) | ecosystem: Host-associated > Plants > Roots > Rhizosphere > Soil ...
GAGTGCGCACCGGCGCAGGCGATCCGGCGCGGCGTGCGCGACCACCTCGACGTCCTGCCGGCCTCGCCTGCCGCCTTCGGCATCGAGCGCACGCTCGCGTCAGCCGAGCATCCGGAAGCGACGCTGGCGCGGCGTCTGGAAGGCCTGGAGGGCTACGACGCCGTCATCGTCGACACCTCGCCGTCGATGAGCCTGCTCACGTTCAACGGCCTGCTCTATGCCGAGGGCCTGGTGATCCCCGTCGCGATGGATCAAATGGCGATCATCGGCGCGCGGCAGACGATGAACGGTGTGCGAGAGGTGGCGCAGCTGTGGCCGGGGCGGCGGCTCGAGGTGCTCGCCGTGCTGCCGACGATGGTCAACGTGGTGACGAACGCGACGCGCGCGGCGCTGGCGGCGCTCGACGCCGATCCGGTGCTTGGCCCGCTCGTCTTCGGCCGCGGCATCCGCCAGTGCCTCGATTTGACCTACGCCTCGGCCAGCCACCAGACGATCTGGGAATACGCCCCGCGCAGCCACGCGGCGGAAGACTTCGACGCCTTCGTCGACGGCGTGATGCGCGCGACCGGCGCGGCGCAGATCAGCCGGTGAACGCCGGCAGGAAGTTCGGCACGACCACGCCGGTTCGGTGCGTCTGCGCGTAGGCCATCACCAGCCGCGCGACCGCCAGATCGAGCACACCCAGGCCAAACGGGCTGAACACCACCGGGCGGCCATCCACGCGCGCCGGTGCGGCACCGGCGACCACGTCCGCCAGCGTACAGCGCACGAAGTCGCGACGGCCGGTCTGCTGTTCCGCGAGGTGCAGCGACGTGTTGGCGCGCAGCACGTGATCGACGTCGTCGGCCACGTTGTCGGCCTCGAGGATCAGGCGGGCGGCGAGGTCGCGCAGGGACACGTGCAGCACGGTGTGGCCGGGCGTCCACGGCAAGTCATGGAGATGCGGCGTCGCCGCGATCGTCGCCAACGAGACCAGCCGCGCCCCGGAGAACACGTCGTTCGCGCTCTCGACGCGCATGACGGCGCGTATCCCGACGATCTGAAGAAAGCCGTCGCGAACGCGATGGCCGACGTCGGCAAGCTCGCTGGCGGCACATTTGGCGATCCCGCGAAGCCGTTGCTCGTATCGGTGCGCTCCGGCGCGCGCGCGTCGATGCCGGGCATGATGGACACGGTGCTGAACCTCGGCCTCAACGCTGCGACGACCGAAGGACTAGCGAAGCTCACCGGCGATGCGCGGTTCGCCTACGACTCTTATCGCCGCTTCATCCAGATGTATTCCAACGTCGTGCTCGGCGTGGAGCACGCGCTGTTCGAGGAAATCCTCGACACGCAGAAAGAAGACAAAGGCGTCGATCTCGACACCGATCTCGATGCCGATGACTGGAAGCGCATCGCCGGGCTCTATCAGGCGGCGGTGCAGAAGGAATTGGGCAAGCCGTTTCCCGAGGACGTTCAGGAACAGCTCTGGGGCGCGATCGGCGCAGTGTTCGGGTCGTGGCAATCGGCGCGTGCGAAGACCTATCGCCGCCTGCACGACATTCCGGAGGAGTGGGGCACGGCGGTCAACATCCAGGCGATGGTGTTCGGCAATCGCGGCGCGACCTCGGCCACCGGCGTCGCCTTCACGCGCGACCCAGCGACCGGCGAACACCTTCTCTACGGCGAGTTCCTGATCAATGCGCAGGGCGAGGACGTCGTCGCTGGCATCCGCACCCCGCAGCCAATTTCCAAAATCGTGCGCGAGCGTCAGGGCGGCAAGAAGCCGTCCATGGAAGAGGCGATGCCGGAGACCTATGCCGAGCTGAAGGCCATCGGCGCCAAGCTCGAGGCCCATTACCGCGACATGCAGGACGTCGAGTTCACGGTGCAGGAAGGCAAGCTCTTCATGCTCCAGACCCGCTCCGGCAAGCGGACGGCCGAAGCCGCCCTCAAGGCCGCGGTCGATATGGTCGGCGAGGGCCTGATCACCAAAGACGAGGCCGTCGGCCGGGTCGACCCCATGGCGCTGGACCAGCTTCTGCACCCGACTCTCGACCCCAACGCCCCCAAGGAGCAGATCGCGGCAGGCCTTGGCGCGTCGCCGGGGGCGGCGACGGGCGAGGTCGCCTTCACGGCGGATGAGGCCGAGAAGCTGGCCGGAGATGGCCATGACGTCATCCTGGTTCGCACTGAAACGAGCCCCGAGGACATCCACGGCATGCATGCGGCACGGGGCATCCTCACCGCCCGCGGTGGCATGACCAGCCACGCGGCGGTCGTGGCGCGGGGCATGGGGCGGCCCTGCGTCTCCGGCGCGGGCATGATCAAGATCGATGCCCAAAAGGGCGTGATGACAGTCGGCGCGAACGCAATCACGCGCGGCGATATCATCACCATCGACGGCACCAGCGGTCAGGTGTTCCGCGGCAAGGTCGCGATGCGCCAACCTGAGATGACTGGCGATTTCGCGACCTTGATGGGTTGGGCGGATTCGATCCGTACACTGAAGGTCCGCACAAATGCCGATACGCCGAACGATGCCGCGGCGGCGCGCAAGTTCGGCGCAGAAGGTATCGGTCTCTGCCGCACGGAGCATATGTTCTTCGAACCCGACCGCATTCTTGCCGTGCGTCAGATGATCCTCGCGGATGCGATAGCGGAACGCGACGCGGCACTCGCCAAACTTCTTCCAATGCAACGCGGCGATTTCGAAAAGATTTTCGCCGCGATGGAAGGTTTGCCGGTGACGATCCGGTTGCTCGATCCGCCGTTGCACGAATTTCTCCCGCAGAAGGATGAAGAGATCGCCGAAGTCGCGCGTGCTGCGGGTTCGACTCCGGGAAAATTGCGCGCGCGACTCATCGCGTTGCATGAGTCGAACCCGATGCTCGGTCATCGCGGTTGCCGACTCGGCATCACCTATCCCGAGATCTACGAGATGCAGGCGCGCGCGATCATGGAAGCCGCGCTCAACGCCGAAGAATCCGGCGGCAAACCTGTTGTGCTCGAAATCATGATCCCGCTCGTCGGGTTCAAGGCCGAGTTCGACATGCTGCGCGACCGTATTGCCGGCGTTGCAAAGGCGCTGGAAACCGAACGCGGGAAAGCCCCGAAATACCTCATCGGAACGATGATCGAATTGCCGCGTGCTGCGCTGCGTGCTGGTGAGATTGCGCAGTCGGCGGAGTTCTTCTCCTTCGGCACCAATGACCTCACGCAGACAACGCTCGGTGTGAGCCGCGACGATGCCGGTACATTCCTCAGTGAATACATGACGAAAGGTTTGATCGCGCGCGATCCGTTTGTGTCGATCGATGTCGATGGTGTCGGCGAACTTGTGCGCATTGCGGCTGAACGCGGACGTGCATCACGCAAAAATATCAAGCTCGGTATCTGCGGTGAGCATGGCGGCGATCCGGATTCCATTCGCTTCTGTCACGAAACGGGACTCGATTATGTGTCGTGTTCACCCTTCCGCGTGCCAATTGCGCGACTCGCTGCCGCACAAGCAGCGTTAAAAACGATAGGCGAAAAAGCCTAATATCAATTCATCTTTGTACGGACGACGTAGGGAAACACTGGATTTTTCAGTGTTGAATGACGCTGTGTCACGCTTAATGTGATTTTTATTTGACGATTCTAGAATTCGCTGGCAGAACGCACGCCACTTTCAACGAAGGGGCGGGACTATTCGGAACTACGACGTATCTCAAACGCGAAACTGAATCCGAAACGAGTCGATTGCCAATGACCAAGAAAACTTCTGACGTACTCCTGCGCTCCGACCGCGTACTCGTCGTCGCGCTTGCCGTCATCCTCGCTGCCGCGAGTGCCGCCGTCGGTGCTGCTGCGAACAATCATCCGCGTACGGAGCAAGTCGCCGCGGCGTCTATTGCGCCCGCATCGGTTGCCGCCGTCGTGAAGGCGGTCAAGGCCGCGCCAGCCCTTCGGGGTGCCGTCGTCGAGGCCGCCGCCACGCAGGTGGCTGCCAAGCCCCAGAGCCAGACCGACATGGCCATGGCCCAGCTCCTGGCCGAGCACCGCTGCCTGTCTGAGGTCATGTATTACGAGGCCCGGGGTGAGGGCACCGAAGGCCAGATGGCGGTCGCCGAGGTGGTCTTCCACCGGCTGCGCCACGGCCACTACGGCCACTCGATCTGCGGCGTCGTCTATGAAGGCGCGGACACGTCGTCCTGCCAGTTCTCATTCGCCTGCCATGGCGCCATGGCGGAGCGGAAGTCGCCTGTTGCCTGGCACACCACGGAAATCCTGGCCGCCCGTATTCTGGCCGGGCAGGTTGCCCTTGGCGATATCACCGGCAATGCGACCCACTTCCATGCCGTCTCCGTCACGCCGGATTGGGCGGACAACATGGAGCGCACGGTCCAGATCGGGAACCATATCTTCTATCGTCCCGCACGGTCGCACGCCCTGTAATAACGCCTAGGGCTGGCGGATGATCCCGCCCGTGAGGGCCTGGATACGCCTGCGCATGTACTCCGGCGCAAAGCCCTTGATGCGGTCGATCCAGGCGATCTCCGGCGGCACGTACCAATGGAGCTTGTCACTGCCATAGGCGGCATAGACCGCCTCGGCGACCGCTCGGGCCGGCATCAGACGGAACGGCCCCTTCTTCGGAGCATTGGCCAGCAGGCTTTCGGTCTCTTCGGCTTTGCGGCCGTCCGTCCGGTTCGGCGTGTTGCGCAGGATCGCGGTGTCGATCAGGCCGGGCAGGGTGTCTGCCACCCGGATGCCATGCCGCGCGAACTCGATCGACAGCGCCTCGGTCAGCCCCTTCACGGCAAACTTGGTCGCAGCGTACACCGCCAGCCGCGGCATGCCGTAGGTCGCCGAAGACGATGACGTCGTGAAGCACAGAGAGTTCTTCGCCGCCTTGAGCAGCGGTAGCGCCGTGTAGATGCCGTTCAGAACGCCGACGAAATTTATCTGCACCACGCGCATCGCGGCTTCGTACGGCACGTCCTCGAAGAATCCGCTCTCGCCGATACCGGCATTGTTGTAGAGCACATCCATCGTGCCGTCGGTCTCCGCGCCGAATGCTGCGACGGCGGCTTCGAAATTGTCCTTCTTGGTGACGTCGAGAATGCCGGTGATGCAATTGTCGCTGCCGATCTCCTGCGTCAGCGTCGCGAGCCCGTCGGCATTCACGTCGAACGCACCGACGAACCAGCCCTTCTCCGCGAACAGCGTTGCCGTCGCGCGGCCGATGCCGCTGGCGGCACCGGTGATGAAAATGGATTTGCGTCCCCGCGCCTTGCCGGCCATCAGAAATTCACCCTGCGTGAGATTGTGCCGTCGACGAGAAGATTGACGCCTGTTGTGTATGTCGATGCCTGGCTCGCGAGGAACACGGTGGCGTTCGCAATCTCCTGCGGCGTGGCGCAGCGTCCTGTGGGATTGCGCGCGACGGCCTGCTTGAAGAAATCGGGATTGCCCTTCTCGACCATGTTCCAGATGCCGCCCTCGAAATAGACCATGCCGGGCGAGACGACATTGGTGCGGATTTTCCGCTTTGCATGCTGACGCGCGAGGCCTTTTGCATAGTGGATCAGCGCCGCCTTGATCGGACCGTAGGAACTCGCATTGTCGCTCTCCGCTGCGGAGACCGAGGCGATGATGGTGAACGACGCGTCGCCGTTCTTGTCGGCCGCTTTCTCGAGGAACGGCCGCGCCGCGTCGAACGCGTTCACCGCGCCGAGCACGTCGAGCTTGAAGTTCGACTCCCATGAGGCCGGATCAGGCCCCTGCGCCATCGCACCGGCATTGGAGACCAGCGCGTCGATGCCGCCGAGTTCTTCGCCCGCCTTCGTGATCCACGCCTTCAACGCCGCGCCATCGGTGATGTCCACCGAACCGCCGGTCGCCTTCACGCCTTTGGCTTTCAGCGCGCTCACCGCTTCCTTGATCTGATCCTCATGCCGCGCGCAGATCGCGACGTTTGCGCCTTCGTTCGCGAACGTGTCTGCGATCGCGCGCCCGATGCCGCGCGTGCCGCCAAGCACGACGGCGGTCTTGCCTTTGAGATGAAGGTCCATAGTCGCTCCCGATTTTTCCGGCGGGCAGCTTAACGGCTCTTGCAGGTCAGTCCATCGCTGTCGGGACGACCTGTACGTCGGAAACAAACAATCCAAAGTTCTTGTCGCGGCAGAGCGGTGTCGTAGCGGCAGTTTGGCGTTCCGTGCGCGCCGCGCAGGATCGCACACGGCCTGTCACCACCGCGAAGGTCGGCCCGCGGCGATAATGTGCCTCCGTCCTCTTGTCTCTGGCATAGGCCGCGAACACCACGCCCGGCTTTGGTGCGAGCGCATGATTGGCATCATGCACAAGCGTGAGCCCGGTGTAGTAGGCGTTCACACGGACACATGTCTCATCATAACGCTCCGGATGCGCGATCAGGACATCCAACGCAACCTGCTTCGCCTCTGCGCGCGTGCAGGTGAAGTCGCGTGCGATCCAGGCGGCGTTCTCTGCATCGTGATTGGGCAGTGCGGGCGCCGTATTCGGCGTTGGTGTCGTCGAAGAGCATGCGGCAAGTGCAAGCACTGTCGCGAGGCTCAGAAGTGTCCGGATGGCCCCCGCCATGACGGGATCACATCAAAAATCGGGCCCGAGGTCCAGATTGGGTGTGGGCCCATTCCTACTGTTTAGGAAGAGGCGTAGGTAATAGCCGGAAACTCGTCACCAGCACTGCGAACATATCGTCTCGATAATGGCACGCACCCGGTGGGACGCCGATATAGAACACCTGCGGGTCGTTCGGTCCATGCGGCCGCGCCTCTTCTCTCGCGTTGGCGCGGTCGGCCGATTCCATCGAGTCCTTTCCAATGTCACCGCAAGTAAGCACCCGTCCGGCAACTTCGATGTTGCGTGGCCGTTCATCGAGGTCTTTGGGACCGCTATCGTCTTCAAAATAGATCGTGATGAAATTGGCATCATCGCGGATCGAATCTGCCGGTGACCTCAATACAGCTCCCACTTTCGGAGCCGCGCTCAGAATTCCTCGCATCCGAAGACATTGGCCGACGAAATTTCGAGGCGACGATAAGACATCGGCAATCGGCGCGTCATTTGAACTGCTGCAAGTGAACGAGCCTGCCCGCGCATTGACGGTCGTAAGAACCGAAATGGCGATAATGAGCACTGCTCCGCGCATTATTGCAGCAGATCAGAAATCCAACCCAAGGTCGAGGTTTGGCGCGGAGTGGGTGATCCCGCCTGAGGAGATGTAATCCACGCCGGTTTCTGCGATGGCGCGGACGGTGGCGAGGGTGACGTTGCCGGAGGCTTCGAACACGGCGCGGCCTTTGGCCATAGCGACGGCGCGTTTGAGGTCATCGGTGCTCATGTTGTCGAGCAGGATCGTATCGACGCCGAGGCCGAGCGCTTCTTCGAGCTGCGCGAGCGAGTCCACCTCCAGTTCGATCTTCGCCATATGACCGAGGCCGGCGCGGACGCGCTCGATGGCGGGCGCGATGCCACCGGCAGCGACGAGGTGGTTGTCCTTGATCAGCACCGCGTCGTCGAGGCCGAAGCGGTGGTTGAAGCCGCCGCCGCATCGCACGGCATATTTCTCCAGCAGGCGCAGGCCCGGTGTCGTCTTGCGCGTCTCGACAATGCGGGCCTTGGTGCCCGCGACAGCATCGACCAACGCGCGCGTTGCGGTCGCGACGCCGGAGAGATGTCCCGTGAAGTTCAGCGATACGCGCTCGGCGGTGAGGATGCTGCGCGCGGAGCCTTCGATCACGGCCAGCCGCGCGCCGGCTTCGGCTTGGGAGCCGTCCGGGACTTCGATGGTTACGCGCAGTTCGGGATCGACAAGATTGAAGACGCATTCCGCTGCGATCAATCCTGCGATTGTGCCGGGTTTGCGTGCAACAAGCGATGCGAGCAGGCGGCGCTCACTCGGTACCGTCAGCTCGCTCGTGATATCGCCCGCGCGGCCGAGGTCTTCTTCGAGCGCGTGGCGCACGATGGGCTCGACTAGAAGGCGGTGTGGCGGTCTGGTGAACGGCAGTGCGGTGGTCATAGTTGCAGGGCGAATTTCGTGGCGGGGTTTGTCCGCACGGAGGCTGCGATGGTGTTTGCGTCGTCCAGCGTCATCATCGTGCGATGGCCAACGGTGTCGGTCTGCGGATAGTCGGTGCGGTAGTGGCCCCCGCGGCTTTCGTGGCGGGTGAGCGCGGCTGCCGTGACCAGCTTCGCAGCGGCTGTCATGTTCAATAATGCGGGCTCCGTACCACCGGCGCGTTCGACCTGGCCGATGACGGCGAGCGCATCGATGAGGCCAGCCTCGTCGCGTTCCAAACCAACCAGCTGTGTCATTGCATTCCGCAGCACATGCGGCGGCGCGGGGGCGGCGAAGCGGTCCGGCGCAGGCGGCGTGCCGCGCGCGATGCCTTGCGCGATGTTGGCGCGGATGTCGTCGGCTGCGCGCGCGCCAAAGACGAGACCCTCTAGCAACGAATTTGAAGCGAGGCGGTTGGCGCCGTGCAATCCGGTCGAAGCGCATTCGCCGACGGCCCAGAGGCCTTCGAGGGTGGAGCGGCCATGCGCGTCGCTGGCGATGCCGCCCATGTGGTAGTGCGCGGCGGGCGCGACCGGGATCGGCTGCTTCACCGGATCGATGCCGGCGCTCATGCACGCGGCATAGACCGTCGGGAAGTGGTGCGGGAATTCCGCACCGATGGATTCGCGGCAATCGAGATAGACTTTGTGTCCGGTCGCGAGCTCACGATGGATCGCGCGCGCCACGATATCGCGCGGTGCGAGTTCGGCGTCTTTATGCACCGCCGGCATGAAGCGCATGCCGCGCTCATCGACCAGCATCGCGCCTTCACCACGCAGCGCTTCAGTTGCGAGCGGCGCGGGATCGCGGCCGATAGCGATGGCGGTCGGATGGAATTGAACGAATTCCGGATCGGCGATCACGGCACCTGCGCGCGCTGCCATGCCGAGGCCTTCGCCGCGTGACTCCAACGGATTGGTCGTGACTGCATAGAGCGCACCGAGACCGCCGGTCGCGAAGATCACGGAATGCGCGCGGAACAGAACCAGACGCGCGCCACTGCCGACCCCGGTACGGGCGAACAATCCCGTGACGCGGCCCTCTTCGATGGCGAGTTCGACGGCGTGGAAGCCTTCGAGAACATTGATCGACGGGGTCTTCAACGCGCGTTCGGCAAGCGTGCGCATGATCTCGGCACCGGCGCGGTCACCGGTGACGTGGACGATGCGCGCGGCTGCATGCGCCGCTTCGCGTCCGACGGCGAGCGAGCCGTCTGCATTGCGGTCGAACGGCACGCCGAGCTGTACGAGGTCCTCGATGCGATCCGGTGCTTCACGCGCGACGAGATCGACGATATTGGCGTCGCAGATACCAGCACCCGCGACCATCGTGTCGGCGGCGTGGGATTGCCACGTGTCGCCTTCACCGACGGAGGCCGCGATGCCGCCCTGCGCCCACGCGCTCGATCCTGAGACGCCGGGGCGCGTGCCTGCGAGCACGGTGGCCGGGTAGGGCGCAAGCTTCAGCGCGGTGAACAATCCCGCGATGCCGGCGCCCAATATCAGCGCGCCCTGGCACTCGATGATGTTGTCGATGTGTTTCACGCGGCGGCTCTTGCAGGCTTGCCGACGGCCAGCATGCGCTCAACGGCGGCGCGGGCGCGGACGGCGATGGCGGGGTCGACGAGAACCTCCGTCGTCATCGTCTCGAGCGAATGCAGGATCTTCGGCAGGGTGATGCGTTTCATGTGCGGGCACAGATTGCAGGGCCGCACGAATTCGACATCGGGATACTCAACGGAGACGTTGTCGCTCATTGAGCATTCGGTGACCATCACGACCTTCTTCGGGCGCTTGTCGCCGACATAGTTGATCATAGCCGCGGTCGAACCGGCGAAATCGGACTCTGCGACGACTTCCGGCGGGCATTCGGGATGGCTGAGCACGATCACGCCGGGATTGGCTTCGCGATAGGAGCGGATGTCGTTCGCGGTGAAGCGCTCATGCACTTCGCACGCGCCTTCCCAGGTGATGACTTTGATGCTCGTCTGATTGGCGACGTTGCGGGCGAGATATTTGTCAGGGATCATGATGACGGTATCGACGCCGAATTCGCGCGCAATCTCTTCGACCACGGCTTTCGCGTTGGACGAGGTGCAGCACACATCGCTCTCGGCCTTCACGTCGGCAGACGTGTTCACATAGGTCACGACCGGCAGGCCGGGATATTTCTGCTTCAGCAGACGCACATCGGCGCCGGTGATCGAGGCGGCGAGGGAACAACCCGCGCGCATGTCCGGGATCAGCACGATCTTTTCCGGCGACAGGATCTTTGACGTCTCCGCCATGAAGTGGACGCCGGCTTGGACAATCACCTTAGCATCGGTCTTCGCGGCTTCGCGGGCGAGGGCAAGGCTGTCACCGACGAAGTCGGCGACGCAGTGGAAGATTTCCGGTGTCATGTAGTTGTGCGCGAGGACGACGGCGTCGCGCTGTTTCTTCAGGCGGTTGATCGCATCGACATACGGCGCGAAGGTCGGCCATTCGATCTCCGGCACCACCGACGCGACCTTGGCGTATAGAGGTGCGGTCGCCGCCGCGACTTGCGGCGTGTAGTTCAAGGTTTCCATTTCGGACGTCCTTTCACCGGAGAACAGTTATGCTCCGTTTGAGCATATAGGTAGGGCAAAAAGACCGGCCTTCAAGGCCGGGGAACCTTCTTATGCTAGCAATGAGTATAAGTCCGTCAAGCAATAAAAGCGCTCGCAATAAAATTACTTATGAACACGGTGTGGCGCAATCAGAACGTGATATTGCAGAGACAGTGGGTGGAATTCGCCGCAATTACAAACTGTTTCACTCGACGGATTCGTGACGGCGTCCTACCTAATCCCCGTCGAAAGGCCCTGATTCACGGGCGCACAAATGGGGATTCCATGACCAAGTCTCTTCTTCTCTCTTCTGCAGCTCTTGTTCTCGGCCTGACTTTCGCCGCGACGGCTGCCAACGCGTCCGTTTCCGGCACGCTCGGCGCCAGCTATGCCAGCGATACCGACAACAGCAGCGGCGACCTCTGGAACGTCAACGGCAGCCTGACCGGTATGATGGGCGGCGACTGGGGCCTCGAAGGCACCGGCGGCTACCACAGCATCTCGGGCAGCGGCAGCAACCTGGACATCTGGAACGTCGGCGGCAGCGCCTTCTGGCAGATGACGCAGGGCCGTCTCGCGGCGAGCGTCAACTACTTCAGCACCAGCTCTTCGGGTCTCGACCTGAACCAGACCAGCTACGGCGTTGGTGGCGAGTGGTATGCCGGTTCGAACTTCACTGTTGCTCTTAAGGGCGGCGGACAGACGATTAGCGCTTACGGCTCGGACGCCAGTGGCGGTTATGTCGGCGGCATGCTGAAGTGGTACGCGATGCCGAACCTCGCCCTCAGCGGCCAGGTCGACTACACCGAGTTCTCCGGCACGCACTATACGTCGGAAGGCATCCAGGCGGAATGGATGTTCTCGAACACGATGCCTCTGTCGATCTATGGCGGCTGGCAGCACCAGGAAATCTCTGGCGGCTCGAGCGGCAATACCTTCGATGTCGGTCTGAAGTTCTACTTCAACAACCCGACGGGCGGTTCGCTGGTTGATCGTCAGCGCAGCGGTTCGCTGGGCTACATCGCGCAGGGCTCGTTCCTCGGCCTGCCGACGAACTAAGCTTCGGCTGCAAGAAACAGCGCGCGCTCCTTGAAAGAGGGGCGCGCGTTTTTCTTTGTACAGCGTTGCTGTACAAAGATTTGTATTCGCGGCACCGCGCGGATGTAGCTCCGCCGGTCCTTCTTCGATTTTCAAAACGAAACGGAGTGCGCGCGTTTGCACGCCGCGTGATACGGGTTCGTTCGGCTTACTCCTGTCGGGATATGAGAGAAATGGCGTTTGGAGCGTCGCGCTTCAAGAGGGCGCGAAAGATTTATTTCCCCAAGGAGTCCGCGTTTTCCGAGTCCGGCGGTGTTCGATAAGCCGGCGAAAATAATTTTATCCGACGCCGCGTGCGCGCGAGCCGAGGCGCACGCCGGGCGCGGGACGTTCGCTCAGCACTTCGCGGCGGAAGCGGAAGAGTTCGGCGGGGCGACCGCGTGCGAGAGCCGATGACTTTCCAGTGCCTTCCACAAGGCCCTGCGCTTCCACCAGACGGCGGAAGTTCTGCTTGTGCAGGCGGATGCCGGAGATCGCTTCGATCGTGCGCTGTAACTCAAGCAGCGTGAACATCGGCGGCATCAACTCGAATACGACCGGACGATACTTCATCTTACCGCGCAGGCGCGCGATGGCGGTCGCGAGAATGCGGCGATGGTCGAACACCATGCCGGCGCCGATGGCGTTGTCGCCCTTGGCCGTGCGTCCGTCGCGCACGGATTCCTGAACCAGTCCGGCCTCGTACAAAAGCTCGTAACGCTCCAGAACCTTCTCTTCGTCCCAGGCGACGTTATCGCTGCCGAAGCAGAGCCGCACGCGTTCGCGGCGCTGGTCGATCAGAGCAGGGTTCGGCGCGTCTTTGATGAACTGCTTTAGCGCCGGTGCAATCGTATCGGAGATAACCGTCGGCTTTTCGCCCCGCCAATCTTCCCACGGAAAATAGCGATACCAGTCGCTCCAGCGCGTATCGGGCGCCTTGAGATCCGTGGTTGCACGGGTGAGCGCGAGATAGCCGACGCTGACAACGCGCGGACCTTCTCCTGTTTTCACCAGATGCCGGCCGCGATCGCCGAACGTGTAGAGCTGCTCCGCATAGCCGAGGTCGAGACGCGTTTGCTCCGTCACCCAGCTGCGTAGTCCGCTTTCCAGCGTGCGATGATGCAGTGGATCGAATGGACCGAAGGGCAGGGCGTCGTCCTTATCGCCGGTGCGATGCACGACGAGCACCGAAGGCCGCTCGTCCGCGATAGACACGATGGCGGCGGAAAGGCCGATGCTGACGACGTGCTGCGTTGCGTCGCTCATGTGCGAACCGGGCCGAGCGGGAATTCGACGGGAAAACCTTCGGTCGCGATTTCACCGCTGCCGATGGCATCGATGGCGCGGACCATCGCGCCGCCGCGGCCGAGCGCTTCGTCAGCAAATCGGACGAGAAGTTTGTTCGGCTGTGCATGCGGCGCGCGTTCGCGAAGTGCTTGTGCAAGTTCGTGTTCGCTGCCCGGACCGGCGCGATCGCAGAGCAGCGTGTAAGTCGCGGCGGTTGAGCGGCTGATCCCCGCCCAGCAATGCACGATCATCGGCGCTTTCGCGTCCCAGCCGCGTCCGAACTCCAGCAAGTCATCGATATGCCTTCGTGCCGGGGCTTCCAGTCCGCCGTCATCGGCAATGTCGTGCATCGAAAGGCGCAGATGCCTGTCCACCGGAAAGCCGTTCGGCGTTTCGATCATGTAGCCGCTGGAGAGAAGCGACACGATGTGCGACGGCTGATGCGCCGCCATGATCTCGGGCAGGTCAGCGAGCGATGTGATGAAGATGCGCGACATGCTTCTTGCTAGCCCAGCATTGCGGCGGGGAAAAGACACATCATGTTGTCAGCCGCCGGAAGCGCTCAAGAAACTGGGCTTGGGCGTCCGCCGCCGAGAGCGGGGTGAGCCGGGGCGTCTTCACGGTCTTGGGCGGCGTGCCGAAATAGCGGTTGGCCTCTTCTTGAGAGAATCCCGCCAATTGCGTCGCCTCGAAATAGGCGGATGCGATATCGGCCTGTTTCAGCAGTGCGGCGAGGTCGGCGGGCACTTTCGCCGGTAGTCCGAACCGGAGATGGATTGCCGACATCAAGCGGTTCTCGAAGTCCTTGTAATCGATGCCGACCGCCGCCTTGAACGGGCTGATCAGGTCGCCGATCACATATTCGGGTGCGTCGTGCAGCAGCGCCATCAGCCGCGCCTCGCGTGTTAGCCGTGGGCCGAGCTCAAAGGTAATGCGCTCAACCAAGACGCAATGCTGCGCGACCGAGAAGGCGTGCGCGCCTTTAGTCTGGCCGTTCCATCGCGCGACGCGCGCGAGGCCGTGCGCGATGTCTTCGATCTCGACGTCGAGCGGGGACGGATCGAGCAGATCTAATCTGCGGCCGCTCAACATGCGCTGCCAAGCTCTGGACGGTGGGCGTTTGATCATGCTGTGTGCTTTAGCTTAGTCAAAAATGTTCCTCGCGCTGGCCGGGAATTCTTGTTCGGGAGAGTGTGAGGGAACTTCCATAACGTAATGTTTTCTTGCAGCTTTTTTGAGCAACCCGGCCTCGCATTTACCGACAATTAAGCACGCTTTTCCACCCAGCGTTAATGACCGTTTGTCATGATGCGCGCGATTTGCAACTGGGCTTTTGGGCGTGACAGTCGACCGATCGATACGCAGCCTTAGCGGGCTCGGCACGGCTTCGTCGAGCCGTGTGCTGAACTTGGCCGCGATTGCCGTGGCGCAGGCCGACAACGCGCAGCATCAGGCGGCACCGTTCTTCGAATCTCCGATCATCAACAGCGCAATCGTGCTGAAGCACCGCCTGCGCGCCGACGAGTCCTATCTCTTCGCCGAGCCGCGCGCCGTCGCGACCAAGATCATCATCCCGTTCGAGAAGTCGGACCTGAAGGTCGGCGGCCGTTCGTTCTTCGTCGGCCAGCGCGGGTTTCTCGATTCCCTTCGGGAAGTCGGAAATTACAAGGGTATGATCGCGATGAAACGCGATCTCGACGTACTCAATCTCGTCGATGCCGTGCCGTCGCTCGACCCGTTCCTGCTGCGCGAATTCCTGCGCAGCCACGACATCATGCCGGACGATTGTTATTTCGAGATCTCCGCCGCCGATCAGGCGCGCATGTATGCCTATGCCTCGACCGAGGTGCGCCGTCTGACCAATATGGCGGTGACGACCAAAGGTTCGGCGCGACTCCAATCGACCGCAAAGATCATCTCTGCATTGCTGTCGAGCGAAGTGGGCGAAAGGCTCGAGCCGCTGCGCGCCACCCTGCGTCTCGACGCGGACGAATTTCGCGAAGGCATTTTCAGCTGGCGCGGCTTCCTTTACTACAAATGGGCGATGGGCGAGCTCAAGCCGCAGATCTTCAAGGTCATGCGCGAGCTGAACTCGATCAAGGTGGTCGGCAAAGCAGACTCCGAACAGCTCGCCTATCTGAACCAGACGAAGCGCGCAATCGTAACTGCGGTGAAGAACAACACCGACGAGGTCAATCGCGTGCTCGACATCTACAGCGCGGCCTACGATTCCCTCGTCGAACGGCAGGATCCCAAGACGTTCCGCGATTTTCTT
>Ga0207639_10001576_pt1 | contig 15295 bp, 13 predicted proteins | sample KBSCornC32_FD_184299 | JGI IMG/M metagenome (GOLD analysis project Ga0207639, IMG submission 184299) | Corn rhizosphere microbial communities from Kellogg Biological Station, Michigan, USA - KBS Corn C3-2 (SPAdes) (version 2) | ecosystem: Host-associated > Plants > Roots > Rhizosphere > Soil ...
ACCTGCGCGATGTGGTTGGCGGTCACGGCCTCTTCGAGCACCGCGCCGCTGCGCGACTTGTCCTCGACATCCTTGAGCTTCTTTTCCAGCTCCGGGATGCGGCCATAGGCCAGTTCGCCCGCCTTCTGATACTCGCCGCGGCGCTGGGCGTTGGCGAGATCGTTGCGGGCCTGGTCCAGCTCGGTCTTGAGTTTCTGCGCGTCGGAAAGCTTCTCCTTCTCGGCCTTCCAGCGGCTGGTGAGATCAGCCGAGCGCTTCTCAAGCTCGCCGAGCGAGCCTGTGACAGCATCGGCCAGCCGTCTAAATCCCCTTAGTCTGACTTTCATACGTGACATAGGTTGTATACGTCAGATGCACCCGCTGTCAATCGGGCGCGTTGCGATGCAGGCGAAAAGCGGGATAATTCAGCTATGCGCAAGCTCAAGTTACTTGTTTCCCTTCTACTTCTGATCTGTGTTTCGTCATCGATAACTGCACAGCGCAGGCGAGACCTTGATATTAGCGGAGATCGGACCGGTCAAATTCGTGGCCGGCCTGTACTTCCACCGCGAATGCGTGTTGACCTTCTCATCTCCGGTGGCACGGTCGTCAGCATGGACGCCCAACATCACGTAATTGATAACGGTGCCGTAGCGATCATAGGTGACAAGATCGTCGCAATTGGTACTGCCGCTGAAATTGCGAAAAGTTATCGCGGTACACGCGTCATCAACGCGACCGGCAAGGTCATCATTCCCGGCCTGATCAACACGCACACGCATGTGCCGATGTCGCTGTTTCGCGGGATCGCGGACGATCTTGATCTGCAGGAATGGCTGACGAAGTACATCTTCCCGGCTGAGGCGAAGAATGTGAATGAGCAGTTCGTGCGTACGGGCACGCGCCTCGGGCTGGCGGAGATGATCCGCGGCGGGACGACCACGTACTGCGACATGTACTACTTTGAGGACGCGATCGCGGACGAGACGAAGAAGGCGGGTGTGCGTGGCGTGCTGGGTGAGACGGTCATCCAGTTCCCTGTCGCTGATAACAAAACGCCTGATGAGGCGTTAGCGTACTCTGATAGATTTCTGTCGAAGTGGAAGAATGATCCGCTCATTGTCGCCGCGATCGCACCGCACGCGCCTTACACGGTGCCGACCGATGTTCTAAAAAAGGTCAGGGCGCTGTCTGATAAGTGGAATGCGCCGGTCGTGATCCATGTGGACGAGACAAAAAAGGAGCACGAGGACATCAACAAGCAGTACGGCGACACGCCGGTGACTTATTTAAACAAGATCGGCTTTCTCTCAAACCGCACGATCGCGGCGCACCTCGTCTGGATCACACCGGCGGAGATCGACATTCTAAAGCGCGTCGGTGTCGGTGCGGCACATAGCCCGCAGTCGAACATGAAACTCGCCTCCGGCGTTGCTCCCGTCCCCGCGATGCTGGCGAAGGACGTGGCCGTTGGCCTTGGGACGGATGGAGCGGCGTCGAACAACGATCTCGACATGTGGGAGGAGATGGACACGGCGGCGAAGCTGCACAAGGAATTCACGGGCGATCCAAAGGTGGTGACTGCGGAACAGGCTTTTGAAATGGGGACTATTCGGGGTGCGAGGGCGTTGCACATCGACAATATTACGGGTTCGCTCGAGGTTGGAAAGCGCGCGGATATAGATATCGTCGACATGGACTCGCTGCATCAGACACCATGGTATAACGTCTATTCGGCCCTTGTTTACACGACAAAAGCGTCTGATGTGCGCTCGGTTATCATCAACGGCCGGATCGTGATGCTCGACCGCCGTTTGCTCACGTTAAACGAAGGTGTTATAAAAAAAGACGCAAACGTAACCCGGGATAAAATCATCAAGAGCTTGAAGCAGTGATCTCGCGGACACCCACAGAGCCCGCACTAAAGCTCGGTCGTTTGCGTTTTTCAGGTCGTTAAGTGAGCCTTCGATTAGGCGTATTCGCTTGACCTTTACGGAAAACTCACGTCGCAAGGAGGACTGAATATGCCGTTAAATGTCAGAAGGTTTTGCACATCCCTCGCACTCGGAACCGCTGCATTCTGCTCGATCTCGTACTCTCAAAACACGACTCCGTCATCGACGCCGCTGAATAACGCGCAGACGGCCGCGACCACGACGCCAGCGGTCGCGGCACCGACTGCCGGCGACGTCATGCGCGAGCGCATCATGAAGGCCAAAGCCTTTATCGCCGTGCGCAACTACAACGCCGCGATCTACGAGTTGGAGAATATTCGCAAAGAGACATCGGACCAGGCACTGCAGGGAGTCGTGAACGTGCTCCTGATGAACAGCTATCTCGAGCAGGGCGATTACAAGCGGGCACAGGCTTTTCTCAATCAGTTTTACGCGGAGCAAAAGACGACAAAGACCGGTGCTCTTGCGGCGTACGAGGCGATCGCGGGTCAGGTCGTCGCCGGCGCGAGGAATCGCGCCGAGCGTTACAAGGCGTTGGGTCTCGACCCGACGAATCGCCTGCTTCCGTTAGAGGCTTTGAATGATCTGCAGCAGATGCGCGAGACGCTCGAGCTTGTTGTCACCGAGGCGAAAGACATCGGCCAGACTCCTGCCAAGACCAAGATCGCAATGGCGATCCTCGAGGAGGCGACCGGCTCGCGTGCGATGCTCGCCCGCGACGAATACGACGCCAAACGCTGGCGTGACGAGGTCGGCGACACCCGCGAGGCGATGACGACCGGCAATATGAAGGTCCTCAACGCCACCACACAAGACGGCGTTAACGGTGAGGTCGCACAGACAAACATGCTCCCGGCTAATCAGCCGTCGGCGCAACAATCTGCGACGCAAGGTCCGGCCGCGCAGACGGCGAATGACCCTGCCAACTCGCGACCGCGCATGATCCAGGATTCCGTTCCCGCTCCGACAAATACAGCGAAGAATGACGCGCCGGTCTATGTCCCGACATCTTCGACCGGGCAGCCGGACACAAAGCTCGTCCAAAAGACGGTGATGTCGCAACCGGTGAATCAACCGCCGGTGCAGCAGCCGCAGCCGAATGTTCCTCAATCAGCGGCGAAACAGCCAAACGTCCAGCAGAGTCCAAACACCAACACGGCGAAAGCCGACGCGACAAAAGATGAGGCGCCTGCCGCAGAGCCGGCGAGCGACAAGCCTGTCGATCTCGGCTCGTCGTTGCTCGCGTACGCAACGGACAAACCATCACCGGTTATTCCGCCCGCCGCCAGAGCGATGCACACGAGCGGCGTCGTTCGCGTTGATGTGACCATTGATGAAAAGGGCGATGTCGTCGACGTGCAAAAGACGTCGGGCCCCGGCCTCCTACAGGGCGCCGCAAAGGACGCTATAAAGAAGTGGAAGTTCAAACCCTACAAGCGCAACGGGCAGCCGGTGAAGGTCAGCGGTTTTGTGAACTTTAACTTCGCTCTTTAAGACCGGTTTACCACAGAGATCACAGAGGACACAGATATCTTTGGGGCGGCATCGGACCGCCCTTTCTTGTCTCTGTGTTCTTTGTGCTCTCTGTGGTGAGATAGTCCCGTGTCATAATCGCTAGCGCGATGAGATTGTTGTTCCTTTTGCTGCTCGTAATGCCAGCGGCGGTTTACTCTCAACTTCCACCTATTGAGCCTGGCGTCTCGCAGGAGCTTGCAAGGTGGCGGTCCGTTCAATATTCGAACATCTCCTACAAGCTGGATCTCACACTCGAGAGGATGTCGCCCGTGCTCAAGGGCTCGATCGAGATCCATGTCACCCAAGCCGCGTCAGCATGTGCCGAGCCGAATTGCCCGCCGCTCTATCTGATCCTCGACTGGCGAAAGCTGCCCGGAAATGAAAAGGATTCGACCGTCAGCAATGTAAAGCTCAACGGCACAAACGTTCAGAGTGCAAGCTTTAGCTTGTCTCAGCGTAGTCTCGATTCCACGCAGGAACGCGATAAATCGCGCACTCTAAACTTTTCCGAGACTAATGATCACCTGATCTTCCACGATGGCGTGCGGATGGGCGAGAACGTCATCACGCTCGATTTCACATCGCCGATCCTGACCTCGGGCTCCGCGATAACACGGTACATCGACAAGGAGGACGGGTCGGAATACATCTACTCGCTCTTTGTCCCCTCCGACGCCAGCACGGCGTTCCCTGTCTTTGACCAGCCGGATCTGAAGGCGAGGTTTACGTTAACCGTAGATACTCCGCTCGATTGGAAAGTCGTAACAAACGTGAACCAAACGGTTTTCACGAGAACTGGACCCTACGCACATCCAGAGATCTCCCGAATCTATGCGGCTGATGAAACCCAACCCATCAGCACCTACGTCTTCGCCTTCGCGGCCGGGCCGTGGACGCAAGTGTCAGAACCGCCTGCGTCAGCGGGCGGTGTGACGCCAGCGGCGGGACCAACGTTCGGATCTCAACCCAACCGTGGCACTGCGGCTGCGGTCGTACCCCCCGCTAACGCAGGGGGTTCTGACACGCTCCGCACTTCCATCTACGTCCGCCGCTCCCAAGCCGCAAAATTCCAACCGCACGCCGCCGAGACCTTCCGCCTCACTCGCGAGGCGATCAAGTATTTGGAGACCTACTTCGACTACAAATTCCCCTGGCCAAAGTACGATCTGGTGTTGATACCGGAGTTCCCGTTTGGCGGGATGGAGCATGCGGGGGCGACGTTTTTGAAGGAATCGAGCGTGATCTTTCCGGCGGAGCCGACGAAGGGCGACTATATCTCGCGGGCCAACGTGATCTTTCACGAGACGGCGCACCAGTGGTTTGGGGACCTCGTGACGATGCGGTGGTTCGACGACCTGTGGCTAAAGGAGGGCTTTGCGGAGTTCATGGCGTACAAGACACTCGAGCACGTGATGCCCGAGGCCAACGCGTGGAAGGTCTTTTACGAACGCAACAAACAGGCCGCCTACGCCACCGACTCCACCCGCGGCACCACGCCCATCTACCAGCCGATCGCCAATCTCAGTGCCGCAAAAAGCGCCTACGGCAACATCGTCTACCGCAAAGCCCCGTCGTTCCTGCGCCAAGCCGAGTTCTACCTCGGCGAAGACAAATTCCAAACCGCCGTCCGCGCATTTTTGAAAAAGCACGAGTACGCGAATGCGGGTTGGGAAGATCTGGTCGGGGAGTTTGAGAAGGCGAGTGGGAAAGACCTCAAAGCATGGGGAGCCACCTGGGTTAAAGAACCGGGATTACCGACAATTCTGAGTGGCCGCGATGATCTAAGTGTGTACGTCAATGGATTGGGCGGTGGCCATGAGTCAGACCTCCAACTATTCGTGCGACAGCAGGATAGGCTTTGGCGAGATGTCCGATGGCCGCAGGCTCTTCGCGTCCTATTGATCGGCCAGAGCGGAGAGCGTGAAATACGAAACGTCGTCATCACGAATGAATACCTCCCCATCGAACGTATCGACTTCGGCTCGCGAAAGGCAAAAGAGCCGCTTCTGCTCTTCCCCAACTACGGCGACTACGGCTACGGCATCTTCCTGCTAGACGACAAGAGCCGCGATTACGTTCTAAAGCACATCGGCGAGGAAAAGGACCCTTTCCTGCGTTCGATGATGTGGGGCGCACTCTGGGACAGCGTCCGCGAGGCCGAGATGGACCCGCGGGAGTATGTGGAGCTGGTGATCCGACAGCTCCCGACCGAGCCGGACGAGACGACGACGGCGTCACTACTCGGCAGAGTCTCGACAGCGCTGAATTACTACATGCCGGACGCGGAGCGTGTCCGTAGCCCGCACGTGAGTAAGGGCTCAACGTTGAATCGAGACTGCATTGAGCCCTCACTAACGTGCGGGCTTCGGACACGCCTCGAGTCCATTCTGCTCGACCGGATGCAGCACGCAGAGACGGCGGGGCAGAGGATCACGTTCTACAGGGCATTTGTGTCGAATGCGACAACGGAGCATGGGCGGACGGTGCTCAAGCAGATGCTGGCACAGTCAATGCGTCCCCAAGTGTCAGAACCGGGAACGGTAGTGACCGGGTCTGCAGCGAGAACACAAGATAAGGCGCGCTCCTCGACGCAGACCAAAACGCCCTTGGGAGCTAAGAACCCGGTCACTACCGTTCCCGGTTCTGACACCCGTGCCACGCCTATCCTCAGGACCAAAGATCGCTTTGACATCGTCACCCGCCTGATCATCCTTGGCGATCCAGACGCACCCAAACTGCTCACCGATCTAGCAAAGACCGAGACGAGCGACGACGCCAAGCGGTATGCGTATGCCGCACACGCGGCATTTCCGACGGCTGAGAACCGTGCCAAATTCTGGAACGACTTTGTAAACAACAAAGACATCTCTGAGAGCTGGATCGAGGCGGCGATCGGGCCGTTTAACTCGATCAGGCATCCCGAGCTGTCGCAGCCGTATTTGGAGAGAGCTCTCGCAGAGCTGCCAAATCTCAAACGCACTCGAAAGATATTCTTTGTCAACAACTGGCTCTCTGCATGGCTTGGCGGCCAGAGAGATCAGGCTGCTTTGGATATCGTTAACAAATTCCTTGCCGACAACTCCAACCTGGATAACGACCTTCGGCTAAAGGTGCTGGAGAATGTCGATGTGATCGAACGCGCGGTGAAGATACGGAAGAAATTTTTGGGAAATTAACCGCAGATAAACGCAGATGGACGCAGACATTTTGGAGCAGAATTTTGCTTAATCTGTGTCTATCTGCGTCCATCCGCGGCTAATTTGTTTTTTGTCTTCGAGACTACGCCGGGATGCCCCACAGGCTGGTCTAATCGTGACATGCGATGGGTAGTTAGCATCGTGGTGATCGTCGTTCTTCCCACGATCTTGTCAGCAATGTTTGACCGGTGAAAAGCGGAACCACGAAATGACACGAAAGATCACAAAAGTAAGTTGATCGGAGGCGAGCCTCTTTTGTGTCATTTCGTGCATTTTCGTGGTTACTGTTCCTTTCCATTTAATCTTGACACAAAAGTAATGATTTGCCATTATTGGTGTTACAGGACCAGTTATGAAGATCTCGGCACAAGAGGAATACGGGCTTCGCTGTCTCGTGCAGCTCGCGACGCTAGGCGTGGGCGAGAGCCTGACGCTGCCTCAGATCGCGGATCGCGAGGGCATCTCAAGCGCGAATGCGGGCAAGCTGATGTGGCTGCTGAACAAGGCTGGATTTGTGCAATCGACGCGTGGGACAAAGGGCGGCTATGTCCTCGCACGGCCCGCGGCCCAGATTCGGCTGAGTGAGATCATTCGAGTTTTGGACCACGACGTGGTCAACAAACATTGCGACAGCTACACGGGCGTTCTGGATAGCTGCGTTCACAAAGGCGACTGTGGGATCAGGCCGGTGATCGTCGGGCTGCATGAGATCGTCGAGAACGCACTCTCGCAGATCACGCTCGCGCAGCTCGTGGGGAATGAGAGGTCGGTGGACGAGATGTTTCACTCGATCCAGGGGATCCACAGGACCATCGAGCCGAGCAGGGTTTAGGAAGTAGTAGCCGCAGATAAACGCAGATGACGCAGATATCTCAGTACCATCACCGCTTTTCTTATCCGCGTTTATCTGCGTTCATCTGCGGTTAAAAATTTCCTTATGTCGACAGCAGCAGAATTACTAACTAACCGGGAATACAAATACGGCTTTGTCACGGACATCGCGACGGACGTTATTCCAAAGGGCCTGTCCGAGGACACGGTCCGGCTGATCTCGTCTAAAAAGAACGAGCCCGAGTGGATGCTTGAGTTTCGGCTCAAAGCGTACCGCAATTGGCTCAAGATGGATGCGCCCGCAAACTGGGCGAATTTTGATTATCCCAAGATCGACTTTCAAAATATCTCGTACTATGCCGCCCCGCGAGAGAAAGCCAAAAAGGCGTCGATGGACGAGGTTGATCCGGAGCTGGTCAAGACATTTGAGAAGCTCGGCATTCCGTTGAGTGAGCAAAAGATGCTCGCGAATGTCGCCGTCGACGCGGTGTTCGACTCCGTCTCGGTTGCCACGACCTATAAGAAAAAGCTTGGCGAGGCGGGTGTTATCTTTTGTTCCTTTAGTGAGGCTACCGAGCTTTATCCCGAGCTGATCAAGAAGTATCTGGGCTCGGTCGTGCCGGTGAATGACAACTACTACGCTGCTCTGAACTCGGCAGTTTTCTCGGACGGCTCGTTCGTGTTTATTCCGAAGGGCGTCAGATGCCCGATGGAGCTGTCGACGTACTTTAGGATCAACACGCAGGAGTCGGGGCAGTTTGAACGGACGTTAATTGTTGCAGAGGAAGGCGGTTACGTGGCTTACAACGAGGGCTGTACGGCACCGCAATTCGACACGAACCAGCTTCACGCCGCGGTCGTTGAGCTTGTCGCACTCGATAACGCCGAGATCAAATACTCGACCGTGCAGAACTGGTACGCCGGCGACGAGACGGGCAAGGGCGGGATTTATAACTTTGTGACAAAGCGCGGCGCGTGTCGCGGTGTGAATTCGAAGATCTCGTGGACGCAGGTCGAGACGGGCTCGGCGATCACGTGGAAATATCCGAGCGTGATCCTGCAGGGTGACAATTCGATCGGTGAATTCTACTCGGTCGCGCTCACCAATAACGCCCAGATCGCCGACACGGGCACCAAGATGATCCACCTCGGCAAGAATACAAAGTCGACGATCATCTCGAAAGGTATCTCGGCAGGCAAGTCAAATAATTCCTATCGCGGTCTCGTCAAAGTGATGCCAAAGGCGTCGAACGCGCGCAACTACACGCAGTGCGACTCGATGCTCATCGGCGGCAAGTCCGAGGCGAATACCTTCCCGTACATTGAGGTCATGAACTCGACCTCCCGCGTCGAGCACGAGGCGACGACGTCAAAGATCTCTGAGGAGCAATTGTTCTATCTCCAGCAACGCGGCATTGCCCAAGAGGACGCCGTTAGCTTGATCATCAACGGATTTTGCAAAGAGGTCTTTCGCGAGCTGCCGATGGAGTACGCGGTCGAGGCGACGAAGTTGTTGGGGCTGAAACTCGAGGGCTCGGTCGGATAAGAGTTAAACACATAGGAACATAGGTACATAGAACGAGATCTCTTACCTATGTCTCTATGTTCCTATGTGTTGAAAATTGAACATGAAAGTCATTCAACCATCAGACCAGCCCCTTCCGAAGGGCCATTATTCACTTGGCATTGAGCATCACGGGGTCGTGTACGTCTCGGGGCAGTTGCCGTTGACACTGGATACGCGGGAGCCTTTTGCGGGGGATATTGAGACGCAGACGGAGTTGGCTCTGAGGAATGTGGAGCACGTTCTAAAGGCTGCGGGTTCGGATCTAGACCGCGTGCTGCAGATGACGATCTACGTTTCGGACATCGAGCTGTGGGGCAAGGTCAATGAGGTTTACGCCCGCGTGATGGGCGATCACCGGCCGGCGAGGGCGATCGTTCCCGTGAGCGAACTGCATTTTGGGACGCAGATCGAGATACAGGCGATCGCGTTGGCGTGAGAGCAGATGCCATATTTGTTTCCGCCAATTCTGGTCGTTTTCGGGATGATGATCTATCAGATCTCGCAGAAAACGACTGACCAAAACGCGAACCCTTTCGTGGTCGTGATCATGGCCTATGTGATCGGGATCGTGGCATGTATCGGCGGGTACTTTTTGTTGCCGAGGCAGGACACGGCATCATTGCCGATGCTAAAGACCGCAGTATGGTCCGCATTAGGGATCGGCCTTGGGGCCGCGGCAATTGAAATAGGTTTTATGCTCGCGTATCGAGCCGGATGGAACGTGAATATTCTACCGCTCTCGGTGACGGTTTGCGGTGCGGTGTTGCTGGTGCCGGTCGGCATTCTGGCGTTTCGTGAATCGCTGTCGATCGAGAAAGTGATCGGCATGCTGCTGTGTATAGGCGGTTTAGCACTGATAACGATAAAGAGATGAAGTTACGGATCTTTCAGGTCGATGCGTTTACACGTGAGGCGTTTCACGGGAATCCCGCGGCCGTCGTACCGCTTGAGGAGTGGCTGTCGGCTGAGATGATGCTGAACATAGCTGCGGAGAATAATCTCGCCGAGACCGCGTTCTTTGTCCGAAAGCGAGACCGTTTTGAGCTGACGTGGTTTACGCCGGAGATCGAGATCGACCTCTGCGGCCACGCGACGCTCGCGAGTGCGTACGTGATATGGAACGAGCTGGGATTTGAAGGTGACGAGATCGCGTTTGACACACCCAAGAGTGGGACCCTTGCGGTCACTCGTGAGGGCGAATTGATGACGCTCGATTTCCCTTCGCGTCCGGCCGAGGAGACTGACATTCCCGAGGGTCTCGCCGATGCACTCGGTGCGACACCGGAAAAGGTGCTCAAGTCGCGTGACTATCTGGCGGTCTATAACACTGAATCTGAGGTGCTCGCGCTGCGGCCCGACTTTCGTGCGATCTCGGAGCTTGGTGTTCACGCCGTGATCGCGACCGCACCGGGCGATCAGAGTGATTTTGTTTCGCGATTCTTCGCACCGTCCGTCGGCGTGGACGAGGACCCGGTCACGGGCTCTGCTCACTGCACGCTGATCCCATATTGGGCGGAGCAGTTGGGGAAGAACGAGCTTTACGCTCGTCAGGTTTCAAAGCGTGGCGGTGAATTGTTTTGTGAGCTGCGCGGTGACCGCGTGCGCATCGCGGGCAACGCTGTTTTGTATTTGAAGGGTGAGATCTATGTCGAGGCCGGTGGCGAAAGAAGCGTTGCAGCCTGAAGTGCAAGTTCGGCGAGCGACCGTCGAGGATGCCGCTGCGATCTCTCGGCTGCTGTTGGCGGCCTTTGGCGCTATTCGCGAGCGATATACCGACGATGGCTTTGCGGATGTCACGCCTAATGAGCAAATAATTGCGGAGCGCTTTGAAGAAGGTGCACTCTGGGTTGCAGAGGTTGACGGTCGCGTCGTCGGCAGCGTGTCGCTGATCAAGGAGCCGGAAGGTTTGTACGTTCGCAGCATGGCCGTCCTGCCTCAGTTCCAGGGTCGTGGTATCGGTCATAAGCTGCTCGACGCTCTCGACGAATATGCTGCCGGCACTGGCGTTAACAGGATCTTTTTGTACACTCTGCCATTTCGATTAGGCGCGAGAGAGCTGTACGAAAAGCACGGTTACACATGGGTCCGCGACACGCCGGCGGATGAATGGTACGGCGTACCGGGCTTGGAAATGGAGAAGTTTTTTAAGTGAGGTTTTCACCACAGAGCACACAGAGAACACAGAGTGTTTAGCTTGTTCTTCTCTGTGTCCTCTGTGGTCTCTGTGGTTAATTTTTCTTTATGTTGTTGGAAGTTAAAGATCTGCATGCCGGTATCGACGGCAAGGAAATTTTGAAAGGCCTCAATCTCGAGGTAAACGCCGGCGAGGTACACGCGATCATGGGGCCGAATGGCTCCGGCAAATCAACCTTGTCAAAGGTGCTCGCCGGACATCCGTCCTATGAGGTGCTCTCCGGAACGGTGACGTACGAAGGCAAAGACCTTTTAGAGCTTGAGCCTGACGAGCGCGCACGAGCGGGCGTGTTTATGGCCTTTCAGTACCCGGTCGAGGTGCCTGGAGTGTCGAATTCGCAATTCCTGCGGCTCGCATACAACCAGAAGATGCAGCACATGGGCGGCGAGGAGTTGGACCCGCTGGAGTTTAACGATTACCTCAAAGAGAAGGCGAAGATCGTAGACATGGACCCGGCGTTTTTCAAGCGATCGGTGAATGAGGGTTTCTCGGGTGGTGAGAAAAAGCGGAATGAGATCCTGCAGATGGCAGTGCTCCAGCCGCGATTGGCGATCCTGGACGAAACAGATTCGGGGCTCGATATCGATGCTCTTCGCATCGTCGCGGAGGGCGTCAACAAGCTTCGCTCACCGGAGAACGCGATCATTCTCGTGACGCATTACCAGAGGCTGCTCAACTACATTACTCCGGATTTTGTCCACGTCCTCGCGGGCGGAAAGATCGTTAAAGAGGGCGGCAAGGAGCTTGCTCTGGAGCTTGAAGAGAAAGGTTACGATTGGGTAAAGGGGGCCGCGAACGCGAGCTGATGACGACCACGGCATTGAAAGTGGAGACGGTTTTTGCAGACGCTTTTCGCGAGCTGCTCGCGCGCGAGTCTGATCCCACGCTTAAGATCGCGCGTGAGCGCGCGTTCGATGCGTTTGTAGATCTTGGCTTCCCACATCCGAAGTTGGAGGATTGGAAGTACACGGATGTACGGCCAATCTCGAGTCGCGAGTGGAGGGTGGAGAGTGGAGAGAGAGACACTGTCGACGCTCACTTGCTGAATCAGTTCAATGTCGAGCGGAATGGGTTTACTGCGCTCAATCAGGCGTTTGGTGAGTATCACGTGGTTCGCATTCCCAAAGACACGAGTCTCGCGGAGCCGATCAGGATCGGGTTTGGCGGGCAGGATGGAGTCGCGATATTCCCGCATGTGATCGTTGTTGCCGAGGCGGGAAGTAAGGCGACGATCGTTGAGACGTATGTGTCGCAGGCAGCGGGATTTACGAATGCGGCGGTGCAGGTGTTTGTCGAAGACAATGCGAACGTCACGCATTATCGCGTGCAAAAGGACGCGGCGGAGCACTTTAATTATGGCGTCACCGAGGTCAGTTTAGGTCGCGGGAGCCGTTACGACGCGACGAGTATCAATATCGGGGCCGGGCTGTCGCGGCACGATATCGAATTGAAATTCACTGCCGAGGGCGGCGAGGCATTGGTTGATGGGCTGTACATGCTCAATGGCTCGCAGCATCACGACACGCATTCGATCATCGATCACACGGTGCCAAATTGCACCTCGCATCAGTCGTACAAAGGCGTGCTGAACGACAAATCGCGTGGTGTCTTTAACGGCAAGGTTTTTGTTCGCGAGAACGCTCACGGCACCGACGCGCAACAGTCGAATAAGAATCTTCTCCTCTCAAACGACGCCCGCGTCGATACAAAACCGCAGCTTGAGATCTTTAATGACGACGTAAAGTGCGCCCACGGTGCGACGGTCGGTCAGCTTGAGGAGGAGGAGCTTTTTTACCTCCTGACGCGAGGTCTGCCGGAGAATCTCGCACGCAATCTGCTGACGTATGGTTTTGCTGAGGAGATCATTAACAAGATAGTAATCGAGGAGATCAAGGCTGAGCTTGATTCAGCGGTACTCAACAGACTGGAGTTCGAGATGGAGGAATCAAGATGAAAAGGTTGTTGGTCTTAGCTGTTTTCATTTGCTCGACGTCGGCATTGTCGGCCGGCGCTCAAGAAATGGGATCGGATATTTTGGCACATGTAACTCTCTTCTCACCTTGGGTCTTTATCGACGGCGTTAAAAAACCGGGATGGGACAAATCGCGGGCAGCACAGTCTTGTCTCGATGTGCGAACGCTCAAGTACGGTAAGTGCCCGATAACGGATGCTATCGGATACGGGAATCGTTTTGGCGATAACATCGATATCTTTAGCCTCGAGATAGGACGTAATTCTCAAACCAGGATCATCGACCTAGGACAACATGAGTGGAATGAAGATTTCGAAGTTCCCTATGTTCGCCCCTACCCAATGCTTCGCGAAGGTGAATCGCGAAAGATTATCGTTAACACCTCTGGCAATAGAGCTCCTGATGGTAATACGTTCGGCAAGTCCACAGTTGCGAATCAGGTGAAAACCGCTCGTAAGAATAACGAGGGTGAATTCGCCGATAATTACGCACCATATTTACCCGCCAAGCTGGGTCATATCTATATTGTGCGGGTCCTCGATTCCTCTAATGACTACTACTTCTTGCTGCATGTCGATCGTATAGACAGTGGGAGCAGCGTAGACCTGTCTTTCAAAAAGATTCCATCGCCGAAGGCTCCGATCTTTTGATCGACCCGTGGCATGGAGTCACGAATAATGTAATGAGCATGAAGTCCGTAGTAATAAATAACTGGGACGTTGAGAAAATTAGGCGAGATTTCCCTGTTCTCTCGCAGACGGTGAACGGCAAGCCTCTCGTGTATTTGGACAATGCGGCCTCGTCGCATGTTCCGCAGGTCGTGATCGATCGCGGGACGAAGTATCTCGCGGAGGAGCACTCGAATATTCATCGCGGCGTGCACTATCTCTCGCAGCACGCGACAACGGCGTACGAGGCGGCGAGGGAGAAGGTCAAGCGGTTCATCAACGCGCCGGATGTCGCGGAGTGCATTTTTGTCCGTGGTACTACTGAGGGGATCAATTTAGTCGCGCATTCGTACGGGAAGAAGTTCGTCAATGAGGGCGATGAGATCCTCGTCTCCGAGATGGAGCACCACTCGAACATCATTCCGTGGCAGGTAATGGCTGCTGAGCGTGGTGCGACGATCAAGATGATTCCGATGAACGATCGTGGAGAGCTGATCATCGACGAATACGAGAATCTGCTAAACGAGCGCACCCGGATGGTCGCTGTCGGGCACGTGTCCAATTCGTTAGGTACGGTCAATCCGATCAAGGACATAGTCGCTACCGCGCATAAATTCGGAGTGCCGGTTTGCGTTGATGGAGCCCAGAGCGTGCCGCATTTTGCGGTGGACGTGCAGGACCTCGATGCCGACTTTTTTGTTTTCTCGGGACACAAGATGTACGCGCCGACGGGAAGCGGCATCGTTTACGGCAAGCGTAAATGGCTCGACGAAATGCCGCCGTATCAGACGGGCGGCGGGATGATCCGCACGGTGAGTTTTGCGGGGACTACATATGCGCCGATACCCGAGAAATTCGAGGCCGGAACACCTGCAATTGCTGCAGGTATTGGGCTTGGAGCGGCCATCGACTATATCAATTCGCTCGATTTTGTGGCGGCGGCGGCACATGAAAGAGAGTTACTTGACTACGCAACGCAACGGCTCGGCGATATTCCCGAGGTGACGATCGTCGGCACAGCGGCCGAAAAGGCGAGTGTGCTTTCGTTCACTATCGAGGGCGTACATCCGCACGATATCGGGACCATCCTCGATCAGCAGGGCATCGCGATCCGCGCGGGTCATCATTGTGCACAGCCGGTGATGCAGCGGTTTCAGGTGCCGGCGACGGCACGCGCTTCGTTCGCTTTTTACAACACTCGCGAAGAGGTCGAGAAGCTCGCCGAGTCCGTACAAAAGGTTATAGAGATCTTTGCGTGATGAAAAAGTTCGCAGTCTTGACGATCATTTTGTTTTCGCTTCTGGCCTGCAATCGTCGGCCACAAACGTCGCCATCGGACGTGAGATCGGGACCAGCCGCCGACTCACCGCCACCGAGCGGCAAAGCGTACAAGACAGTAGAGATAGATTCGCTCGAC
>Ga0207639_10001578_pt1 | contig 15292 bp, 6 predicted proteins | sample KBSCornC32_FD_184299 | JGI IMG/M metagenome (GOLD analysis project Ga0207639, IMG submission 184299) | Corn rhizosphere microbial communities from Kellogg Biological Station, Michigan, USA - KBS Corn C3-2 (SPAdes) (version 2) | ecosystem: Host-associated > Plants > Roots > Rhizosphere > Soil ...
CCAAAATGACCGCCAGCGTGCCAAAGCTTCCGGTAAAGAGCTTACCCAGATCGTACCCCGCGACGTTTTTGACGACCGATCCGCCAGCCTTGATCACGCTGCCATCGGCGAGGGCCGCCTTTATTCCCAGCACACGATTCCTTGGCCTGCCGAATGAAATCGATAGCGGTCCGGCCATACCTGTTGCGATGACACCGCCAACGGTCGACGCGGAACTGAACGGAGGGTCCAGAGGCAGCCATTGAGCGCCGAGAGCGGAGTTTAGATCACTGAGCAGCATGCCCGATTGGACCGTTGCCACGAGATCCGCAGGCTCGTGCCGAACAAGGCGTGAAAGTCGCCGGGTCGAAAGCAGAACATTCGGATCCGGCGACACCTCGCCGGCATCTATCCAATTACCCGCTCCTATAGGCGTGACAGTCCAATTTTCAGAGCTGCTGAGTTTGAGGAATTCAGAGATCTCCTCGAAAGACGTGGCTTCCGCGATCAACGATGGGCCGTTTACCCGGACGTTTTCGGAGCCGATGACCGCTGACATTTTTTGAACGGCATTTTCCGGATCAAAGCTTGAACGGGTCGAAGTAAGCGGCGCGCTCGCTTGAGCATTCGTGGCAGCGGTAGGGGTAAAATTCGTCTCGGTGTCCTGATCCGGCGAGGCGCTTTTCGAGGCGACGGCGCGGGCTTCGCCACAACCGCGGAGTACCGGGATCGCTTTGCCCGGATTGCACAGTCCGAGCGGATCGAAAGCGGCCCTGACCTGAAGCATCGCGTCAAGATCTTCGGAAGAATAGGTCAGCCCCAAATAATCGATCTTATCGATTCCGACGCCGTGCTCGCCGGTTATCGCTCCACCCGCATCGATACAGACGTCCATCATCTCCCGACCAGCATTCTTCACTCGTTGCACTGCGAGCGGATCGCTCGAATCAAACGGGATCAGTGGATGCAAATTTCCGTCGCCCGCGTGAAAAACATTCGCGACGGTCAAATCATATTTAGAAGCTATCGACTGAACGCGATCGAGCACCTCCGGCAGGCGAGAACGCGGAACTACCGCATCCTGGATCATGATGTCCGGGCTCAGTCGCCCCATCGCTCCGAAGGCACCTTTGCGCGCTTTCCAGATCCGTTCCCGCTTTGGAGGGTCATCAGTCGATTCGACGGAGATCGCAGAATTGCTTAGACAAATCGACTCGACCATCGCCGATTCCACCGAAACTGAGGCCGCAATCCCTTCTACTTCGATTATCAGTGCGGCGCCGGCATCGAGCGGCAATCCGGCTTTATGAACGCCCGCCTCAACGGCGCGGATCGCGACCGCATCCATCATTTCCAAGGCAGCGGGCAGTATCCCGGACGCGATGATGTCGCTGACCGCCATGCTGCCGTCGTGAATTGTCCTAAAAGCGGCGAGAACTGTACGGACACTCGCCGCGATCGGAAGCAGGCGAAGCGTTGCCTCCGTCGCGATCCCGAATGTACCTTCCGACCCGACAAAAACGCCCGCGAGGTCAAACCCCGGCCGGCTGCTGGCGTCGTGGAGCTCGACGATCTCGCCGTCACTGAGAACGACCGTGATCTCGGCAACATGGTCAACGGTCACTCCGTTTCGGAGGCAATGGATGCCGCCGGCATTCTCCGCGATATTGCCGCCGATCGTACATGCTTTTTGACTGGAGGGGTCCGGCGAATAGTAAAGACCGTAGCGTTTTGCGCGGCGCGACACCTCGGCGTTTAAGACGCCGGTTTCAACTCTGACGGTCCGGTTTACCGGATCGATATCGATATGATCGAGGCGCGCGAGCTCGATGATGAACGTGCCATCAAGAGCGAGAGCTCCGCCCGACAGTCCGGTCCCCGTTCCTCTCGCAAGAAACGGAATGAAAGCCTCAGACAGCGCGTGAACGACTCGCGCAACATCATCTGTCGACCTGAGTATTGCGACACCGCGTGGGAGCGATTTGTGCTGCGGCAGCCCGTCACACTCGTAAACGCGGAGCTCGTCGGTATCGAGCAGGAGAGAACTCTCGCCGACGATGGTCCTGAGTGTGTCCGGAAGATTCGACATCTCGTTCTTGTCCATTTCGGCGTATCGGCAAAGGGATTATACAACCCGTGCTTCGACATCGTTGAGGCATTGCGGAACTGAAGTCGAAGTTTTACTCTCAGTAGAACCAACCTAAAACACAAATGCCAAGCTTGCTATTGAGTCGACGAAATAGGTCAGCGATCAAAATTCTAATCGGTCGCCTCTCATGTCTCTGCGTATCTGCGGTTCTTTTTGCTACGGTCGCTCACGCTCAAGGATTGCCGCCGGCCTCGCCGCAATCGGTCGGGATGAACTCCGACAAACTCAACCAGATCGACGCGCTTGTTGAGCAAGACATAAGGGATAAAAAACTTCCCGGCGCGGTCGTGCTGGTCGGTCACAAAGGCAAGATCGTTTTTAGGAAAGCATACGGCAACCGCTCGCTCGTGCCGACGATCGAACCGATGACCATCGACACGATTTTTGACCTTGCTTCACTAACAAAAGTCGTCGCGACCACGACGTCGATCATGATCCTCGTCGAGCAGGGAAAGCTCCAGCTCTCGGACACGATCGGTAAATACATTCCCGAGATACAAGACGGCCAGGTCAAACGCGTCACGATACAGCAACTGATGACGCATGTCTCCGGCTTTGCTCCCGATTTTAACTTACGCGAAAAATGGACCGGTCGCGAAGGAATGCTCCAGGCTCTCTACAAAGAAAAACTCCGCTCACCGCCGGGAGTGAAGTTTGTTTATTCGGATATTAATTACATCGTGCTTGGCTATCTAGTTAAGAGGATAACCGGCGCCGATCTGGACTCGTTCGTTGCGAATTCCATCTTTGATCCGATTGGAATGAGATCAACACGCTTTCATCGGGAAATGTTTACGCTTTGGTCTGACGACGATCTAGCTATAAGACCGCTCCCGATCCGGGATTTAGATATCACATTGGATCCTAAGGCGAAAGAAAAATTTCTTCAGCAAGTGTCAGCATTCGTTAAGAGCGTAGCTCCCACGGAGAACGTCAAGGGCCAAAACAGCTATCTGGGTTCAACATTTGCGGGAGATACCAATGAAGGAGAACGGATACTCCGAGGGCAAGTCCACGATCCCACTGCGTATCGAATGAACGGCGTTGCCGGACACGCCGGACTCTTCTCGACTGCCGACGATCTCGCTCGTTTCTGCCAGATGCTGCTGAATGGCGGGACACTCGACGGCAAGCGGATCATGTCGGCTGCGACTGTTGCTCGGATGACTGCTCCGATCGTTGTTTCTGCTACGGGAGACACTCGTGGTCTTGGTTGGGATATCAACACAAGTTTCTCCTCGAATCGCGGCGAGCTTTTTCCGCTCGGATCGTTCGGCCATACCGGCTTTACCGGGACAGGCCTGTGGATCGATCGCGTGTCGCAGACGTTTGTTGTTTTTCTGTCGAATCGAGTTCATCCGGATGGTAAAGGCGACGTGGGGCCGCTAAGGGCAAAGATCGCGACGGTCGTCGCATCGGCGGTTGAAGATACGCCGGTAGAGATGACGCGGCTCGCTGAGGACATCTATTCCTCGCAGGTGGCGGCGCAGATACCGAAGTTTAAGGAGCAGGCCGAGGCCGCAATGCGGCGAGCTTCGCCTGCAACGCCGCGAAGCGGTGTAACGACCTCGGCGGTTCTCAACGGCATCGACGTTCTTGAGCGAGATGGATTCAAGCAACTTGCGGGAATGAAGATCGGCCTCGTTACCAACCAAACCGGTCGTGACCTGAAAGGCACACAAACGATCGATATTTTAAAAGAAGCGAGCGGCGTGAAACTCGTTTCACTCTTTTCACCCGAACACGGTATTCGCGGGCAGGCGGATGAAAAGGTTAGCGATTCGACAGACGAGAAGACCGGACTGCCGATCTATTCGCTTTACGGCGAGACGAGGCGGCCAAAGCCTGAGCAATTAAAAGATCTTGACGCGATCGTCTATGACATTCAGGACATCGGCACGCGGTTTTATACCTACACCGCCACCCTTAGAAATGTTTTAGAAGAAGCCGCGAAGGCCGGCAAACCTGTTTACGTTCTCGACCGGCCAAATCCGATCAACGGCATCTCGGTCGAAGGGCCGCTAGCTGACGAGGACAAACTGTCATTCATCGCCGCTCATACGACGCCGGTTCGTTACGGAATGACGATCGGCGAGCTCGCTCAGATGATGAATGCCGAGGACAAGATCGGTGCCGATCTGCGTGTGATCAAGATGGACGGCTGGTCGCGCTCAATGTGGTTCGACGAAACGGGTCAGACCTGGGTAAACCCTTCGCCAAATATGCGCTCGTTGATGGAGGCGACTCTTTATCCGGGCATTGGGCTGCTCGAGACGACAAATGTTTCCGTGGGTCGTGGGACCGACACGCCTTTTGAAGTAATCGGAGCACCCTGGATCGACGGTCAAACCCTTGCCGCATATCTGAATGAAAGACAGTTAAAAGGCGTCCGATTTGTACCCATTCGATTCAAGCCAAACGCATCGGTATATAAGGATCAGGACCTTGGCGGCATAAATATTATCGTCACCAACCGTGACACTTTCGACTCCGTCCGAACCGGCTTCGAGATCGCTGCCGCGCTGCGCAAGCTCTACCCCAAAGACTGGGATGTCGACAAGTACGGCCGTCTACTTGTAAATCAGGAGACGTTGGAAATGGTAAAGCGCGGCGACCAACCCGACGCCATCGAAAAGGCCATTGCCCCAAAGCTGGCCGACTACGAAAGACGCCGCACATCGTTTTTGCTTTACAAATGAGCGGTATAGGTTTATAAATCTTTCGTTCAACTAGTTTTGTAACAACTCGTTAAGGTCAGGGCATTTGCGAATGGCGTAAATTTTCGCCCCTTGTGCAATAAGCAAAATTTGACTAAAGTTACAAAAACCTAAATTATTCTTATGGCTCTTCATCCGGGCTTCGCCGAAAAATTCGATAGAGGAAGAAAGATTATGAAAAAGACATTGTGTTCGATCCTGGTCGCTCTTGCCCTCGCAATTGGTCTTAGCGGACTGGCAGCCGCACAAGAAACAACGGGTAATATCGTAGGCACCGTCAAAGATTCTGCCGGAGCGGCCATAGCGGGCGCTACGGTGACCGTGTCAGATCCGACCAAAGGTAATGCGCTGATCCGGACCGTCACCACGACCGAGGACGGTGTTTTTTCAGTACCGGATATCAAGGTAAGCACTTATACGGTGACGGTCGAGGCCCCTAACTTTAAAAAATCAGTGACGACCGGCGTTATCGTGGACGTCGGAAAGCGAAAAGAAGTGAGTGTCACACTGCAGGCAGGAAATATTTCCGAGATCGTGACTGTGAGCGCGGGATCTGTAGGCGTGGAGTTGAGCACGCCACAATCCGCCACCACGATCAACGGTGATCAGGTCAAAGAACTTCAGATCAACAACAGAAACTTTGTTCAGTTGGTAACACTCTCCCCGGGCGTCACCAATGATCTGGACGATATGGTATTTACGGGAACCAGAAATCCGGAGAATGGAACTACTAATAGAACCTTGATCTCCGTCAACGGTGCCCGCAGCACGCAGAACACCTTCACTGTGGATGGGGCTGACATTACCGACCGCGGCTCAAACCTGACCATCCAGGCGTATCCGAGCATCGAGTCGATCGGCGAGTTCCAGATTCTCCGTTCACTATACCCGGCCGAGTCGGGACGAGGCGGCGGCGGCCAGATCAATGTGATCACTAGGTCGGGTACCGACAAGTTTCACGGCAGTGCGTTCGAGTTTGTCAGGAACGAGGCTCTCAATGCCAGTGACTTTTTGTCCAACAGAACGCCATCTTTAGCGTCGACGCTCGGACGCAAATGTTCGGATGGTTCTATCAGCTTTAATCCGGCAGACGTCCAGTGCAAGCTGCGTCGCCGTCCGTTCCGCTACGATGACTTTGGCTTTACGGTGGGTGGGCCGGTATATTTTCTCAAGCTTGGCGATTGGGATCCTGGCGAAGGAATGTTTGGCAAGATGGCAAAGACCTATTTCTTTTTCTCTCAGGAGAATAGATACGAAAAGGTCTTTCCGCTCGTGGGACCGGGTACCGGAATCGTGCCAGACGCCAACCTAAAGCAAGGGATCTTTCCCGTGCCCATCTGCCTGGCGGCGACCGGCACGACGTGCAACAGCATTCTGCCCGCAGGAACGCCCATCGGCACCGTCGTTCCCGTTAGCCACGTAGCGCAGGCGTATATCAGTCAGATATGGAACAATATCCCTAATCCGAACAATCCAGCGGCCTTTACGTTGACATATCCAGATGTGACGATCGCTAAATTCAACCAGCAGATCATCCGGATCGATCACACGTTCACGAACAAGTTCAACATGTTCTACCGCTACGAGCGTGACAGCATTCCGACACAGGATGCTGATGGCACGATCGGTGGTGGCTCAAGTATTCCATTCGTCAACAGATCGTCATCAAACTCGCCCGGCCGGACGCACACCCTGCAGGGAACCTATGCTGCCTCGTCGAACCTGATCTTTGAGGGACGGTATACGCGTGGTTTCGGGGCGATCTTCATCAATACCACCGGCCTGATCGCAAAGAATGTCTCAAACATTCCGGTGAATCTTGCTTATCCGAATACTCGGGATATCGTTCCAACTCTTTCGATCTCTGGCTTCAACAGTCTCACCGGCTTTGGAAACTACAACGATCCTTCGTCAAAGGACAACTTTACTGGTAACACGACGTGGATCACGGGTAACCATACATTTAAGTTCGGCGTGATGTATTCGCGTTACACAAAGATGGAGAATGCTCTGGGCGGCACGGCACAGGGGTCATTCAGCGCGTTTGGGAACAGCGTTGCCAACGGCAGTGTGTTGGCGACAGGAGTTACAAATAACGCGCTCAACCGCGACTTCCAGTCGTGGGCAAACTTTATGCAGGGCAATCTGGTCAGCTTCTCGCAGAACAAATTTGACCTGACGGCCAATCTGCGACAGAAAGCCTGGGAAGGCTATGCCCAGGACGAATATCGTTTGCGGCGAAACATCACACTTTACCTCGGCGTCAGATATTCATTCTTCGGACTCCCGTGGGACAAAAATGGTCAACTGACAAATTTCGATCCGGCGTTGTTTAACCCTGCCGTTGCCCCGCAGGTTACCGGAAGCGCTACACGCGTTGTAGCAGCGGGAACTAACTTCTGCAATGGCTTGATCATTAATTCGCAGAACACGGCAGTGTCTGGAAACTTTATCAACTGTAATCCGACGGTTTCGCCGTGGGGCAAGTACATCGCCCACGTGCAGAAGGACAACTTCGCACCACGCTTTGGTATCTCATGGGATCCGTTTGGCAAGGGTACAACTGCTATCCGGACCGGCTTTGGCATCTACCACGAGCAGATCCCGATCTCGGCGATCGAGCTTTTCCTCGGACAAAATCCGCCTTTCCAGGAGACGTTCTCGCTTTCGAACACGACTCTGGATAATCCGACGCAGGGACTCTCGCCGTCGGGTATCGCCTCAACGACCGTTCAGTCTCTCAGGGGTATCGACCCAGACTTTAAGACGCCATACATGGAACAGTGGTCGCTGGACATCCAGCACCAGTTTGGCAAGAACACGTTTGTCTCGGTCGGCTACTACGGTTCTCGAGGAGCGCACCTCATCGGCTTCACCGAGCTGAATGATCTGCCGGTTGGGCAGGCGCTCAAGTCGCTGTGCGCGACCGGAACCAATACTGTGCAAACACCGGGTGCTACTCTGGTACAGTGTCAGGTGCCGGGAACTGCGTTTACGGGCGGCGCCGTCAACACGCAGCTTGACCAGATCCGTCCATTTCGAGGCTATCGCTCGATCGATATGCTGCAAACCCGGTATAACTCGAACTATCACTCTTTACAGATACAAGCCCAGCACAGGTTCTCGGGTGCGTCACAAGTAAACTTTGCATACACGTGGTCGCATAACCTGACAGATAACCAGAGCTCCTCGGCCAACATTTCGCCCGAGGATTCTTACAACATCCACCTGGATTACGGTCCAGCGACGCTTGATCGGCGACATGTTGTCTCGTTCAACTACATCTACGAGCTCCCCTTCTTCCGTCATCGTCACGGTCTGGTCGGCAACACCCTCGGCGGTTGGCAGGTATCCGGTATCGCAAGCTATTACAGCGGTCTGCCCTTCACGATCACGACCTCTAGCTATGATCCGGCGGGTCTCGGCTTCATCAACTCCATCCCCACCGGTGGGCGGCCGAACATTCTCTGTGATCCGAATTCGGGAGGAGCTCATACCTTCTTACAGTGGTTCAACACCGCATGCTTCCAGCCTAACCCCGCGGTTGGAGCTACCGGGCTCAGCAACACTGTGGGAAATGCGCCAAGAGGTGTTGTCCTGGGTCCACCGACGAAGCGAGTCGATTTTGCGCTCGCCAAGAATTTCCACTTTGGCGAGTCGTACAAGATACAGCTTCGGGGCGAGGCGTTCAACGTATTGAACCACACGAACTTCCGAGCTCTTAGCACCAACGTGACCTCTGCGAGTTTCGGACAGGTCACCAGCGTTCGCGATCCGCGCACCCTTCAGCTTGGTATCAGGTTCGAGTTCTAGCTCGATCTCGCGCCATTCTTTAACCCGTGCCGCTGTTATGCGGCACGGGTTTTTCTTGCCAGGAGTTTCGGCTGTCCTTTTCGCGAGATCGAAATGTCGGATGTTTGGTTGAGAGTAGTGGCCGGATCGAAAACGTCCCCGACGAGTCGCGGAGAGTGAAGGCTTTGCCACATGAAGAGGATTTTATTGATCAGCGCGCATCCTGATGACATGGAGATCGGTATGGGCGGGACGGCCGCTAAGCTTGTTGCGGCGGGACACTCGTTGGTGTCGGTTGTGATAACCGACGGCAGGAGATCGCCTGACCCCGAAGGAATCGGCCAGGACGCAATGGCCAGGTTGAGACAGGAAGAAGGCGTGAGTGCTTGTCGAATACTCGGCATCGACGAGACGAACTTTCTTGGGTTTGAATCGATCAATTCTGCTGAAGCGACTCGGCAAGCGACGCGCAAATTAGTTGAGGTGATCAATGACTTCCAGCCGGGCGAGATCTATACACTTCATCCCGAGCTTGACCGCCACGCCTCGCATCGAGCCGCCGGTAAGATCACCGTCGATGCGCTCAATCAGTCAAATAGCGTGGCCGAACTTTGGGCTTATGAGGTCTGGGGGCTTTTTTCGCATTGGGATCGTCTGGAGGATATCTCGGACCAGCTTGAGGCGAAACTCGCGGCTATCCGCGAACATAGTTCGCAGACGGCAGCCATTCAATATGACGAAGGGATTGCGGGCCTGAACCGTTGGCGAGGCGTTTTTGCCGATCCGCATCAGGAGAAAAGTCCAGCCAGCTACGCAGAGGTTTTTATTAAACTGAGATAGGCGGACGCGCATGTTGGTTATTATTCGTCCCAACAAGGAGGTTGCAAGCATTCAGGCGGCAAAGGTTGTAGCCGATCAAGTCCGTCGCAAGCCGGATTCGGTACTTGGTCTTTCGACAGGCAACACGCCGCTCACGACCTACGCGGAACTGATCCGCATGCATCGTGACGAAGGCCTGGACTTCTCAAGCGTAACGACGTTCAATCTCGACGAGTACTACGGCATCTCGCGGGAGCATCCGCAAAGTTTTTACTACCAAATTCACCAGAACTTTCTCGATCATGTAAATGTAAGCTCCGATCGAGCACACATTCCGAACGGCGAATCGACAAATCTCGCGAGAGCGTGCTTCGAGTACGAAAATGCGATCCAAGCGGCTGGCGGTATCGATCTCCAGATCCTGGGCATTGGACGAACGGGGCACATCGGATTCAACGAGCCGACATCAAGTCTCGCATCGCGAACAAGGTTGAAGACCCTTTCCGACGAGACAATAAACGACAACAGCAAGATCAGCGGCGACATTCCTACGGTCGCGATCACGATGGGCATCGGGACGATCCTCGAGGCCAAAAAAATACTCCTGCTCGCCTTTGGCGACGCGAAAGCAAACGCGGTCGCAAGGGCGATCGAGGGTCCGATCAGCTCATCTTGTAGTGCCTCGGCACTGCAGATGCACCGCGACGTCCGATTCATTTTGGATGAGGAGTCCGCGACGGAACTGCGGCACCGATCGTACTACGACCGTGTCGTCGAGCAGACTAAGAAATACGCACCCGAGCTTCTCGGTGGCACAAATGACTGACAAAAAGGAACAACTTATCCTCGGTGTCGAAGGCGGCGGTACTAAGACCGACTGGGTCCTGGTCAGCACCGACGGGGCTCATTCCAAGGCTATCGATAGCGGTCAACTGCCCGCGGCAAATTTGCTCCTGATATCCGATGAACACCTCACAAACCTGCTGCGCCAAATGCCGAGTGAAGTCGATCGAGTCGGTGTGTTTCTCGCCGGAACCAAGACCGATGAGCACAGGGCGCGATTGCGACGGATATCTGAAAGTGTCTGGCCTAACGCGAAAATAGCCGTTGGTGGTGATCGCGACTCGGGGTTCGCGGCGGCTTTCGGCGACAGAGACGGCATTGCTACTATCAGCGGGACCGGTTCTGCGGTCACGGGGCGAAAGGACGGCCGGATCGAAAAGGCCGGTGGCGGCGGCCATATCCTCGGCGACGGCGGCGGCGGTTACACGCTGGCGATCCGGGCGCTGCGGCAGGTACTTCGCTCGTACGATCTCGCGCACAAGGTTACGGTTTCAGGACAGGAGATCCTCCACGCTTTGATGCTCAATCAAATGGAGGACCTAATAGAGTGGACGCAGCATGCCGACAAGACCGCCGTTGCGAGTCTTGCACCGGTCGTAATTTCGGCGGCCGAATTGGGCAGCGTCGAAATGATGGCCGTCCTGAAAGAGGGGGCTGCGATGCTCGCGACATCGACCGCATCCGTCGCCAAATGGCTCGAATACGACCGGCCGGACGTGCGCCTGCTGGGCGGAAATTTTCTCCATCAGCCGTTTTATGTCGATTTGTTCCGCGAGGCTCTTGGCGAACGGATCGAAACTTCATCGATCGAGACTTGCAACACCCCGGGCGCGTTTGGTGCCGCTTATCTCGCTGCGTCGGACACGACGCCGATCGACATCGACAAACTCTATATACCGCCAGACGATGTCGGGATCGAGGAGCTTGAGCGCGCAACAACCGAGCAGATAAATCCCCGCTCCATCGGGATCGCAACTATGACCGCCGCTGAGATGGTGGACCTCTTTGTAAAAGAGGAAGACGCTGTTGCGGAGGCTGTTGCAGCTCAAAGCGAGCAGATCGCAAACGCGGTAGATCTCATTGCAAATTGTTTCCGAAACGACGGCCGATTGTTTTATGTCGGAGCCGGGACAAGCGGGCGATTGGGAACGCTCGATGCCAGCGAGATACCGCCTACATTCGGTGAGCCTCCGCATCGCGTTCAGGCGATCATGGCCGGCGGCGTCAATGCGCTTTCCTCAAGCGTCGAGGGAGCCGAGGACAATGCAGACCAGGCGAGGCTTGCCATTGTCGAACGCGGTGTCACCGCCGACGATATCGTCTGCGGCATCGCGGCGAGCGGGAGAACTCCATTTGTCCTGGCCGGATTGCAACAGGCAAAAGAGATCGGAGCAAAAACGATCCTGCTCACCTGTAATCCCAACCGCAGCTACAAGCACGTTTTTGACGCCGAGATAGACTTGCCGACCGGCCCCGAACTGATCACCGGCTCCACGCGTTTAAAAGCGGGCACGGCGACCAAGGTCACCCTGAATATCCTTTCCTCATGCGCGCTTATTCTCGCGGGGCGGACAACCGGCAACTTGATGACCGGATTGCGTGCTACTAACGCTAAGCTTCGCAACCGAGCGATCTCAATGGTCAGCCGGTTAAAAGGAATACCCACGGATGCAGCCGTTGAACGCCTTACAAAGGCCAAATGGAATGTTGCGGCTGCGCTGGAGGACTAGCCTGGATAAGGACAGATGACGGAATAGAAAATCCATGGGTTTTTCCTCGATCGACTATATCGTCCTTGTTGCTTACCTGGTAGGCATCACGATCTTTGGCGTTCTTTTTCGGAAATCGCAGAAGACGGTAAAGGAGTATTTTGTCGGTGCTAAAAACATAAATTGGGTAGTCATAAGCCTCTCGATCGTAGCGACTGAAACGAGCACGCTGACGCTGATCGGTGTGCCGGCCATTGCGTATGCGAATTACGCGCTGCCGGAGCAAGGTGGAAATTACACATACCTACAGGTTGTCATCGGATATGTCATTGCGCGATTTATCATTAGCTTCCTGTTCATCCCGGCATATTTTCGCGGCGAGATATTGACGGCATATAAGCTGCTCGAAAATCGGTTCGGCACCGGCACCAAGAATTTTGCTGCGTCGATGTTTTTGATAATGCGCGCGCTCGCGGAGGGCGTGCGCATTTTTGCGGCGTCTATCGTGCTGAGCGCGGTTCTGAGCGCATCGCTTCCTAGTTTTCCGAATCTTACATACTGGTCCATCGCCATCGTCGGTGTGCTGACGTTGATCTACACCTTCGAGGGCGGTATCGCCGCCGTCATTTGGACCGACCTGATCCAGTTGATCATTTATATCGGTGGGTCGCTGCTCGCCGCGTACATGCTTTTGACGCTGGTGCCAGGTGGCTGGAACGAGATATACGCACAAGGCGCGGCCGCGGGAAAATTCCAGACGTTCTCCTTCCAATGGTCATATAACCTGCCATTCACCTTCTGGGCCGGATTGCTTGGCGGAACGTTTCTGACCATGGCATCGCATGGAACCGATCAGCTCCTGGTGCAAAGACTGCTTACTTGTAAGAACCAGCAAGATAGTCAAAAGGCACTTATACTGAGCGGTTTTGTCGTGCTTTTTCAGTTCGTACTCTTTCTAACAATAGGCGTGATGTTGTATTCGTACTACTCACACGTGCCCATCGATCCCACCATGTCTGCAGCACAGTGCTTGAAAGAGGTCCCGGCGACTTGTGACCGGATCTTTCCACAATTTATCGTTGCTCAACTTCCGCACGGCATCTCCGGGTTGGTTATCGCAGCTATCTTTGCCGCGGCTATGTCGAATCTGAGTGGTTCGCTCAATTCGTTGGCCTCGACGACAGTGCTTGATTTCTATAAGCCGCTGATAAATCCAAACGCGAGCGACGAGTCGTTATTGAGACTTTCTCGCTGGCTGACAGCCATTTGGGGAGTCGTTTTGATCATCCTCGCGTTTCTTGCAGCACAGGGAATTTCATCTGTTCTGATCGCGGGCTTGACTATAGCGTCGCTAGTTTACGGCCCGATGTTGGGCGCGTTTTTGCTTGGCGTCCTCACAAAGCGCGCCAACCAAGTGGGAGTGATCGCGGGGATGCTGGCGTCGATCATCGTGATGTTAACTTTGAAATCGGCTGATCTGTTGGGTTACAACCTGCCCTTTCACGATCTCGCATGGACATGGTTCGTGCTGGTTGGAACGTCGATCTGCTTGGTCGTGGGATTAGCTGTTAGCATCTTATTTGCCGGAAGCGGCGTGGCAGAGAAGCCGACCGATGCCGTTGCCGAGTAACTACAAAATGCACAGGTATTTATCGATCATTATCCTCACCTCGATCCTTGCCAGCGGCGTAAGTTTGCGCCTTGCGAGCGCTCAAGAGACAAATACTCAAAAAACAAACACGCCGAAATTCAGGCCTTCGCAAAAGGCCTGGAAGTGGGCCGACAAAGAACTCAAGAAAATGTCTGTCGAGGAGAAGGTCGGACAGCTCATTCACATCGGCATCAATGCAAAATTTCTCAATCAGGACAGCGCCGCATTTAAAGAGCTGCAGCGCCAGGTCGTCGATAACCACATCGGCGGCATCATCTTTTTTGGCGCTCCGATCTACGAGACCGCGATCATGATCAATCGCGTGCAGGAGATGGCAAAGGTCCCGCTCCTGATGTCGCTTGACGCTGAGACGGGCATTGGAATGCGGTTTGAGGACGCGACGAACTTCCCTTGGCCGATGGCCGTCGGCGCGACCGGCGATCCGGATTATGCCAGAAGGATCGGAGTCATCGCTGCCCGAGAAGCAAAAGCTGTCGGGATCCACCACATCTACGCCCCAGTGCTCGACGTCAATAACAATCCCAAAAATCCCGTGATCAACGTCCGCTCGTTTGGCGAAGATCCACAGGCGGTCGCCAAATTTGGAACGGCGTTCATCGACGGCATTCAAAGCGAGCATGTGATCGCGACGGCCAAACATTTTCCCGGTCATGGTGACACGGATGTCGATTCGCATCGCGGGCTGCCGATCATCGACCATTCGAAGGCAAGCCTGGAAAAAACAGAGCTCATTCCATTTCGTGCGGCGGTCAACGATGGCGTGGCATCGATCATGATCGGCCACATCGCTCTGCCGCAGATCGACCCTGAGGTGATCCAGCCCTTGAAAGTTTACGGTGGCGGCGACGCCCAACGCGGGGCCGAGATCGTGAATCAAACGGCGACGATCCCGGCAACTCTGTCGGAAAAAATTCAAACCGAATTGCTTCGCAAGGAGATGGGTTTTGACGGTCTCATAGTCACGGACGCAATGAGCATGAGCGGCCTGACACTGTATTTCACCCAGGAGGAAGCAGGGGTACGCGCTTTTCTCGCCGGCGCCGATATTCTCGAAAAGCCGACCGACGCCGACACGATGATCAGAGGTCTGGTCGCTGCCGTCAAATCGGGCCGGATCACGCAACAGCGGCTCGACGAGTCTGTCCGGAAGATCCTCGCCTGGAAATACGAAGTCGGTATCGTAAAGCAAAAAATAACCCTGATCGACCGGATCGATAAGATCGTCTCAAGTCCTGAAACTGACATGCTCGCGCAAGAAGTTGCCGCAAAAGCCATAACGCTTGTCCGCAATGACGCGAACGCCATTCCCCTCGATCGAAATGCCCGTGTCGCAGTCCTCGGAATATCGAATGGCATCGATCCGGAAACAACGTTCGCACCTCTGACTCGCGAGCTGCGAGCGAATGGGATCAAATTCGACGCAGCCCCATTGATCCAGGAAAATACCTCCGCGGAACAGGTCGCTAAAGCGCGCGATATCGTAAATAACGCCGACGTCGTAATTGTCGGACTGTACGGCGTCGTGCGTTCGGGGCAGCGAAACAGCGCCGGTATCCCAGAGTCTGGCGCACGCGTCCTGCGCGAGTTGATCGCCAAGAATAAAAAGGTAATC
>Ga0207639_10001580_pt1 | contig 15290 bp, 12 predicted proteins | sample KBSCornC32_FD_184299 | JGI IMG/M metagenome (GOLD analysis project Ga0207639, IMG submission 184299) | Corn rhizosphere microbial communities from Kellogg Biological Station, Michigan, USA - KBS Corn C3-2 (SPAdes) (version 2) | ecosystem: Host-associated > Plants > Roots > Rhizosphere > Soil ...
GTCGCCTTGACCCGGCCCGGTCGCCTTCAGCCGCTCGAACCATTGTACGAACGCGTCGGGGTCGGTCGGAGCGGTTGCAGCCTCCCGCACGACTTCCGCGCGCAATTCTTCGAGAAAGGCGGTTTCGAGCCGCAGCATGCGGCTATCGCGCTCCTGAACATTGAGCCAGTCAGCATCGGGAAAGCGCGGTTCGAGCCTTTCCCGGTTCCAGTGCGCCAAGCCCCGCTGGAAGCTGTCGGTGAGAAACTGCGACGCGAGACCGCCGGTCGCGATGGAAAGTTTTGCTACCATTTTGATACCCCGAGAAGGACTGGTAGGAGAACCGTCTGGCGAGAGGCTGGTTCCTGTTGTTACGCTCGCTGCGCCATACGCTCGCCCGCGAGTGCGAAACTGCGATCCAGAAATTGGCGCAGGATTGCCCAGGACGCCGCCTCTGCCTCTGCATCGAACGCCATGCGCTCATCTCCCAGCCGATCGACATCAGCGTTGGTGAAGCTATGCAGCGCGCGGCCGAAGATGGTGAGATGCCAGTCGGCGTCATCCACGAAGAACTTCAGCGCAGGCCCGATTTCGTCGCTCTGGAGAATCCGGTCGCCGCCGACATCACTGGATTCGATCGTTGCCCGATCTATCTTTATAGCCTCTTCATGCCGTTCGAGCCGTAGCCATAATTAGGTCCAGACGTTGGTTATGACTTGCCGTCGCCCACGTCCGGATCGGTGATCGCTTGCAGGGTGGGGATAAGCTTCCGAAACGCCTGGTCCTTTCGAACGAAGGGGTGCCCATCGAGCATCTTCGCGATCTTGCCCTCGGGCCGGAAACCGGAGCAAAGCACGTAGGGAATGCCGTAAAGATCGAGGTCGCCGGCGAGCATGGACACGTCGTGCCGGTCCAGCTTCACATCGAGCACGGCGCAGTCGGGAAAATGGTCGGCAAGCGCGGCGACACCATCCGATAGCGTGCGATGAGGACCGTCGACCTCATAGTCCGCCTCCTCCAGCAAGTCGGTCAGCGCGGCCCCGACGAGCAGATCGTCCTCCACGAGCAGGACGCGCTTTTGCGGCCGATCCAAAATATCCAGCATGACACTCACCTCACGTCCAGGAGGTCGCGGCTTTGCTCAAGACACGCTCCCGGAAAATCACCGAGCCGACATCGCCGTCCCGAATGATGTAGGCTCAGAAGTCTTCGCGCTCCTGATCCGTTCCACGCAGCCAGTCGAATATTCCCCTTCTCAATCTGAAGGAGTGGCCGGGGACCGCGTCAGCGTCAAAAAAGCGTCGTGATCGAGTAGAACAGGGCGCCGACCAATGCAGACGCGGGGATGGTGATCAGCCATGCGATCATGACGCTGCGCGCGACATCCCACCGGACCGCCGATGCCCGCCGCGCCGTGCCCGCGCCGATGATCGCTCCGGTGATCGTATGGGTGGTGGAGACGGGGATACCGAGCGATGAAGCCGTGAAAAGCACGATGGACCCGCCCAGGGACGCGCTGAAACCCTGATGCTGCGACAATTTGGTGATGCGCGAGCCCATCGTCTCGATGATCTTCCAGCCACCCGTCATCGTGCCGGCCGCGATGGCGAGGTAGCAACTGATCGCGACCCAGTGCGGCACGGTGAAATCGCCACTCAGATAGCCCGTCGAATAGAGCAGGACCGTGATGATCCCCATGGTCTTCTGGGCATCGTTCAACCCGTGGCTCAGCGAATAGGCCGCCGACGAAAACAGGTGCAGCCCCCGGAAAATCGCCTCCGCCCCCCGTGCGCTGACCTTGCGAAGCATCCAGCTGGACAGCAGCATGATGAGCATGGCGAGAACCATGCCGAGCACGGGGGATACGACGATCGCCGCGAGCGACTTGTTGAGACCCGTCCATTTGATTCCGGTCAGGCCGGCGTGAGCCACGCCTGACCCCACCATGCCGCCGATCAGCGCGTGGCTGCTGGACGAGGGAATGCCTTTTATCCAGGTCAGGATGTTCCAGAACATCGCGCCCGCCAGCGCGCCGAAGATCACCCCCGGCGTCACCAGATCCTTGTCGATCAGCCCCTTGCCGATGGTGTCCGCGACCGCATGCAGCGCCGGAAACAGGATGGTCAGGAAATAGGCCGCAAAGTTGAACATCGCGGCGAAGAGAACGGCCTGAACGGGCCTCAGCAGCCGGGTCGCCACCACGGTCGCAATGGAATTGGCGGCATCATGCAAGCCGTTGAGAAAGTCGAAGGCCAGCGCGACGACGATCAGGCCGACGAGCAGCGGAAAGGCGAGATCATGCATGGGTCGGGCGCGCCACTATGCGTGATCGATGACGATGCCGTCGATCTCGTTCGCGACATCCTCGAACGCATCGACGATCCGCTCGAGATGCTTGTAGATTTCCCGGTCCACCACGAATTTGAGTGTATCCGCATCGCCCGTGGCCTTGAACGCTTTCTTGAGGCCGGCTGCGTGGATCTCGTCCGCATGGCCTTCCATGCGGACCAGCCGCTCGGTCAATTCGTGCAGGCGAGCGCTGTTCTTCGCGGTGTCGCGCAGCAACGGCATGGCCTCGGCCGTAACGCGGGCGGCATCGACGATGATTGCCGTCATGTCCCTCATTTCCGGCTCGAAGCTCTCGACTTCATAGAGGTCGATCGCCTGCACCGCCGCGTGCATCTCGTCGATGCTGTCGTCGAGTGAGCCGATCAGGCTGGTGATCGCGCCGCGATCGAACGGCGTGAGGAAGGTCTTGCGCACGGTCTGCAAAACCTCTCGCGTCACTTCATCGGCGTCCGCCTCCCGCTCAAGAACCTCGCGGATATGATCCTTTCGTGCGGCACCACCGTCGAGCAACCGCGCGAGTGCGTCGGCGGCTGCCACGACCGAGGCCGTGTGCGCCTCGAACAGGTCGAAGAAATTGCCCTGGCGCGGCAGCAGCTTCTGAAACCAGGCGAACATCACACCAACCCCTGTCTTTTGCGCAACCGCAGTGAAAACGCCGCTTCGCTGGGCAGCGGCCCGAAATTCGCTAGTCCCGAACGATCGGATCAGGAAGCGCAAATCCTCTTCCTCGACGGCGCGCGCCGCGTCGTGCAGGGAGAACCAGCGGCGTTCGCGCTCCTTGTCCTCCTTCCACTGCGGATATTCCCGCGTCACCGCGAGTGGATAGACATCCACGTCGACCATGAGGGATGCACCGTTGCCCTTGCGCTTGCGATAGCGATAGGAACCAAGCGGCGTCGGACAAATCGGGCCATAGACGCCCGCCTCCTCCTCTGCCTCTGTCGCGGCAGCCACATGGGGCGCGACACCGGAGGGCACATTGCCCTTGGGGATAACCCAGCGGCGCGACTGCCGCGACGTAACCAGCAGGATTCGGACAGGCGCCTCGGACGATCCACTTTCGGTCCGATAGGGCAATGCGGCAATCTGGCGGATGATGGTATCTCCGGAGCTGCCGCAGGGTCAACGCATGCCGCTTGAACCCATATTGGCCTATCTGTGCGCGCAGCTTATGGAGCGCCCGTCACAAAAGTGAAACAAACTTCGAGCCGGGCATTCCATTAAGTTGCGGACACGGAAGATTGAAATGAGCATCTTCGAAACCAGCGGATTTTATCGCGAACGCCACGCCAAGGCCGATCCGGGCCTTTCTGGCCTATACGGAGGATAGCCAGCATCAATGATGTGAGCATATCGGAAAGCGAGCGCCTGTTTCGCTGGCCGCACGGCTCGACCTGAAGACCATCCTGAACTTCGGGAGCCCGCCCTTTAGCCCGCTTGATCGGTCCCGAGCCCGAACGAAAACTCTACCTGCGCGGCGATCCCCGCACAGTTGAACAACGCGCTGGACAGTCCCCATCGTTGATGAAAGCTGTGCACGTGACAGTCAATATTCGGAGAAGGATGCCTGGCGATTCAGGGACGATCGCCAATGGATTATCTTTGCGACAAATTGGAATGGTTCAAGTCCGTCATTCTGCCGCATGAAGGAGCGCTGCGTGCGCGGCTGCGCTCCCTGCGGCAGAAGCCGGAAAGTCTCGACGATCTGGTGGCGGAGGTATTGCTGCGGGCCTACTCCGACGCGGCCTGGCGCGGCGTTGAGTGGGGCAGGGCCTATCTTTTCACCATCGCCCGCAACCTGCTGATCGACCAGTTGCGCCGCGCGGCGATCGTTTCGTTCGATACGGCCGTCGACCTCGATCAGCTGCAATCGAACGTCAACCTCGAAGCGCAACTCACGACGCGCGACCAGCTTCGCTACGTCGAAAGGGTGATCGCATCGATGCCGCCGCAGGCCGCGCGCGTCTTCATCGCGCGGCGCATCGAACAAAAAACACCGGGACAGATAGCGGAGGAAATGCAGCTGTCCGTCTCTACGGTTGAAAAGCATCTGCACAAAGCTATCAGGCTGCTCATGCGTGCCATGGCCGAACAAGAGGCAAGCGGTGTCGAACAAGAGCGGTCCGAGCACGAGGGAAGCGATAGAGCGACAGGCCGTTGACTATCTCCTCGCGCTGAACGGTGCTCCCGACGAAACAGTCCGGCAGCAAGTCGCGGCATGGCTGCGCAGCGACCCGGCGCACGCGGTGGCCTATGCGCGCGCCGAGCGGGCGTGGGAGCTGGCGGACGGTCTGGACAAAAGCGAAGCCGCTACGCGATCCCCCACGGCGGACGAGGCAAAGGAAAAGCTCCTCCCTCCCGCTCGCCTGACCCGGCGACGGGCGCTGACGGGCGGCGCGATCGCGGCGACCTTGGCAGGCCTGGCCGGCGTCGGCTGGTTCCGGCAGCGCGACGGAATCGCGACGGCGGTGGGCGAAATCCGCGACATCAGGCTGCCGGACGGATCAGTGATGCACCTCAACACCAACAGTCGCGCGGTCGTTCGGATGACGGGCTCGCGGCGTCTGGTTCGGCTGTTGCAAGGCGAGGCCTTTTTCGACGTGGCGCACGATACCGCCCGCCCGTTCGACGTGGAGATGGAGGGGGCGACGGTGCGCGCGCTCGGCACCGCCTTCAACATCAGGGTGCGCGCCGAACTGGTCGAACTGACCGTGACCGAGGGGCTGGTCGGCGTCCGCACCGAAAAGGGCATGGCCGAGCATGTGCCGGCGGGCCAGGGCGCCTTCATCCAGCCCAGGACGCTGGCGCTGGCGCGGCTTCAGGACGGCGAAGTGGAACAGCGCACGCTGTGGCGCAGCAAGGTCATCGAGCTGAACGGGGAGTCGCTCGGCCAGGCGGTGGACGAGTTCAACCGATACCGGCCCGAACCGATCGTAATCGGCGACCAGCGCATCGCGCCGCTGCGCGTAGGCGGGCGCTTTCATATCGACGAGATCGACCAGTTTCTGGCCGCCGTCCGCCAGACCTTGCCGGTCGAGACGATCGTGCAGGACGACGGCCGCATTCTCCTGCTCTACCGGCCCGACGATGACGTCGTTCCGGCCGGGCCGGGAGAGAGCAGCGACGCATAAGAAATCATAATAAGGCGCTGCGCGGAAATTGTTGCGGCGCAATAGCGGTTTCCCCCTACCCCTTCGTCTCACACTTGACGCCCGACCGGCACGGTCGGCGAAAAGCAGAACAGGGGACATCGACGATGCGTGGACTACGACCCTTCATCTTCCTCTTGACGACGGCTCTGGGCGGCACGGCCCCGCCTGCGCTCGCGATCAGCGCCGCCGCCCCGGCGCTCGAATCCACGCATGATTTCCGCATCCCGCCGCAACAGATGGGACAGGCGCTCGTCACCCTGTCGCAGCAGTCGGGCGTGAGCCTGTTCTTCCCCTATAATGACATCAGCCGTTTCCGGTCGCCGGGCGTCTACGGCAAGCTGACCACCGAACGGGCGTTGAGGCGGGTAATCGCGGGCACCGCACTGCGCATCATCAACACCGGCGACAAGAGCGTCACCATCGCCCTGCCCCGTCCGTCCCTCCAGAAACTGTCGCAGACAGATGCGGCGCGGGGTTATGCCGACGGGCAGTCCGCCGATGTCGAGCCGGCGGGTCGCGCGCCTGCCGAAGCGCCCGGCGACGGCGGCGACACCATCATCGTCACCGGCACCCGCGCCCTCAACCGCACGGTCGCCGAAAGCCTGGCGCCCGTCGATGTGCTGACCCGCGCGGACATGCAGGCGTCGGGCAAACAGTCCACGCGCGACCTGCTCGCCACGTTGGTGCCGTCGATCAACATCTCCAACAGCGGCGCGGGCGCCAGCTTCGCGGTCAAGACATTGTCGCTGCGCGGCCTCGCGGGCGATCATGTGCTGATCCTCGTCAACGGCAAGCGGCGGCACAACACCGCCAATATCTTCATCAACGGCACCACCCAGAACGGCCAGTCGCCGCCGGACCTCGACCTCATCCCCGCCAATGCGATCGATCATGTCGAGGTGCTGCGCGACGGCGCATCGGCGCAATATGGATCGGACGCCATCGCCGGCGTCATCAACATCATCCTGAAGCATGACATGTCCGGCAGCGGCATGATCCTGGGCGGCGCCACCGGCCGGGGCGACGGCGTTCAGGGGCGCGGCCAGATCGACAAGGGATTTGCGATCGGCGCGGGCACGCTGCACGTCTCGGGAGAGGGCAATATCCAGTCGCGTACGATACGGGGCGGTCCGAACCTGTCCCAGCTCTATTTCGCCGGCGATCCACGCGAAGCAACCGCGAACCGCAACGTCAACAAGCCGGGCCAGCCGCAGGTGTTCGGCGGCAACTACGCCTATGATTTCCTGTATCCGCTCGGCACCATCGATCTCTACAGCTTCGGAACCTACTCCAACCGCCGTGCCGACGCCTATCTGACCTTTCGCAATCCCAACGCCACGAACAATATCATCCAGGTTTATCCGGACGGCTATATCCCGCACCTCTACATTCTCGACGACGACCTGCAATTCGTGGGCGGAGTACGCGGCGGCATAACCGGCGACTTTCACTTCGACCTCTCGTCCAGCTATGCGCGCAGCCGGGTGCGGTTCGAGACCGGCGGGCTCAACGCATCGCTGGGTCCGGCCAGCCCCACCGATTTCTACATCGGCGCGCTCCGCTCGACCGAATGGACGAGTAATCTGGATGTCGGCGGCGAAGTCGATCTGGGCCTTGTCGAGCCGCTGTCGGTCGCGGTCGGCGCGGAATATCGCGAAAGCAGCTTCTCGATCGAAGGGGGCGACACCGCCTCCTATATCGACGGCGGCTATCGCTCGCCCCCGGGCCAGCCACTCGCCGGCATCATCCGTCAGGCAGGATCGCAGGGCGTCACCGGCTTTCCGCCCGCCGCTGCGGGCAAATGGAACCGCAACAACTGGAGCGCCTACATCAATTTCGAGCAGAAGATCATTACCGGCTTCGAGATCGCGCTGGCCGGCCGGCACGAGGATTATTCCGACTTCGGCACCACCGATACCGGCAAGGCGTCCGTTCGCATCGAGCCGCTGAAGGGCATCGCGTTTCGCGGTACCGTCAGCACCGGCTTCCGCGCGCCGACCCTTCAGCAGCAGCATTATGCGTCCTCGTCCACCATCGGCGTGCTGCTTCCCGGCGCGGCGACCACCGTGCTGGCCCCCGTCCGCGCGCTGCCGGTCAACGATCCCGTCGCCATCGCCTGGGGTGCGCAGCCGCTCAAGCCGGAGAAATCGACCAACTATTCGGTGGGCGCGGTCTTCACCGCCGTGCCGCGCCTGAACATCACCGTCGATGCCTATATGATCGAGATCGACGATCGCATCCTGCTGTCCGGCACGCTCACCGGCGCCGCGACGGGTCCCAATACGTACAATGCTCTGGGCACATTGTTGCAACGGGCGGGCCTCAATCCCGTGCAGAGCGGCTTTTTCTTCTCCAACGCCGCCAGCACGCGCACGCGCGGCATCGATGTGGTGGCGACCTATCGCGCCGACCTCGCCAGCTTCGGCACCGCGACGGTCAGCCTGTCGGGCAATTTCAACAAGACGCGCTTCACCCGGCTGGACGTGCCGCCCCAACTGTCGGCGCCCCAGGTGCCGGTCAGCATCGACTTGATCGACCGCGCGCGGCGGGGCGACTTCACCGACGGGACGCCGCAGGACAAGTTCATCGGCAATATCTTCTGGCAGAAAGGCATCTTCACCTCGAACATCCGCGCCACCCGCTATGGCAAGGTGACGCAGGTCGCGGCGGCCCGCGCGGCGGACGGCATATTCCACGACAATTCCATCGACCCGAAGGTGATCTTCGACATCGAAGGCAGCGTCGAGATCGGCAAGGGCATCAAGATCGCGGCAGGCGCGAACAATCTGTTCAACATCTATCCGACGAAGCTGGACGCGGTGAACCGGGGCAACACCGGCTTTTCGCTCTACAATCCCTATTCGCCCTATGGGATCAGCGGTGGCTTCTATTATGGCAAGCTGAGCTTCAGCTTCTGATCGGGTGCGCGGGGGAGAGCAGGATGACTGACGGGATCAACCGCCGCGAGGCGATGGCGCTGGGAGGCCTCGGCTTGCTGGCGGCGGGCGCGCCCGCGGGACTGGCCGGCCAGTCGCCCGCGCCCGGCGGTGCGGAGAAGACCGTCAGCGTGAGCGCCGTCACCAACGTTGCGCTGACCGTCGCGCCGGACGGCAAGCGGATCGCCCTCGACCTGCTCGGCATATTGTGGACGATACCGGTCGCCGGCGGCCCCGCGACACGACTGACCGGCGATTTCGACGATCTCGGCCAGCCGGACTGGTCGCCGGACGGCAAGAGCATCATCGTCCAGAGCTACCGAACGGGTAACTTCCATATCTGGTCGATCCCGGCGTCCGGCGGAGCGTTCACCCAACTGACCGATGGCTTGTGCGACGACCGCGAACCGCGCTGGTCGCCGGACGGCAAGACCATCGCCTTCGCCAGCGACCGCAGCGAAGGACGCTACGCGATCCACCTGCTCGACGTGGCGACGGGCAAGGTAACCCTGTTCTCCGATGGCAAGGGACAGGACAGCGAACCATGCTGGACGCCCGACGGCAAGGCCGTGCTATATATCACCGATGGCGTGAAGTTGATGCGCAAGCCGGTCGCGGGCGGCGCGGCGGCGGAAATCGTCTCCGTCCCCCTGTCGAAGGACCGGATGCGCCCCTCGGAAATCCACGCGCCCGCCGTCGCGCCCGATGGCACTGTCCATTTCATCCGGCTGATCGGCGGCGGCGTGACGATGGTCGCGGGCGCCGCCGACGTCATAGTGGGCGAAGACCTCTATCTCTTCCGTCCGGCGTTCGCGGGCGGCGCTCTGTTCTATGCCGCCGACGGCCAGATCAAGCGCCGCGATGCGGCCGGCAAGACGACGACCATTGCCTTCACTGCCCCCGTCCCCGTGACCGAGGCGCACTATCAGAAGAAAGTTCGCGACTTCGACGGCACCGCGCCCAGGCCCGTGGTCGGCATCGTCGCGCCGATGCTGTCGCCGGACGGCAAATGGATCGTGTTCGGGGCGCTCAACGATCTCTGGCTGATGCCCGTCGGCGGCGCGCCCAGGCCCTTTGTGCAGGACGGCTGGTACAAGTGCGATCCCGCCTGGTCCCCGGACGGGAAATGGATCGCCTACACCAGCGACAAGGGCGGCACGATGGACCTTTGGCTCAAGGCGCCGTCCTCCGGCACCGAGCGCCAGTTGACCAACCTGCCCGGCAAAGGCCTGGTCTCCCCATCCTGGTCGGGCGACGGCAAATCGCTCGCCTGCCTCGACCAGAATGGCGCGCTGCATGTGGTGGACGTCGCCACCGGCGCGATTCGCAAGCTCTACGACGATCTGTGGGAGCCGGGCCGTCCCAGCTTCGGCCCCGGTGGCAAGACCATCGCCTATGCCGCCTTCAAGCCCATCTCGGCTCGCTATCGCGAGGGATTGAGCGAAGTCCTGACTGTCGATGTCGCGACCGGCAAGGGTCACTACGCACCGATTGCCCCCGGCAAGTCGATGGGCGTGCGCGGTCTGGACGGGCCGATCTGGTCGCCCGACGGCACAATGATGGCCTATGTCTTCGCCAGCACCCTCTGGGTCGTGGCGGTGGACGAGACCGGACAGTTCACCGGCGCTCCCAGGCAGATCACGACCGAAGTTACCGACGCGCCAAGCTGGAGCGGCGATAGCACCTCGCTCCTCTATCTCAGCAACGGCAAGTTCCGCCTCGTCCCCGTCACGGGGGGCGCGCCGTCAACCATCCCCTGCCGCCTGACCTGGGCGAATGCAAAGCCCACCGGCAAGCTGCTCCTCTCCCCGGAGCGCTTGTGGGACGGCCTGGCGGGTGCCGCCGTCGCCGGTAAGGAAGTCGTGGTGGAAGGCAACAGGATCCGCGCCATCCTGCCCGCCGGCACGGTCAAGGACGCGAACGCCCGGCGGATCGAGGGCAAGGGACAGACCCTGCTCCCCGGTCTCATCGACATGCACACGCATCGCCAGATGCAGGGCTATAATTATGGCGACCGCATGGGCCGTATCTGGCTGGCGATGGGCATCACCGCGACGCGCTCGCCCGGTTGCCCGGCCTATCATATGGTGGAGGACCGCGAGGCGATCCAGGGCGGGCACCGCACCGCGCCGCGCCATTTCGCGACGGGCGAGGCGATCGATGGGGGGCGCATCTATTATAATTTCATGCGGCCCGTGACGGAGCCGGGACAGATGGCGCTGGAATTGTCGCGGGCGAAGGCGCTCGATTACGACATGGTCAAAACCTATGTTCGCCTGCGCCACGACATCCAGAAGCAGGTCGTGACCGAGGCGCACCGCATGGGGATGCATCTCAGTTCCCACTATCATTATCCCGCGCTCCACAGCGGCATGGACTGTATGGAGCATATGGGCGCGACGAACCGCTACGGCTATTCGCGCACCATAACGGCGCTGGGCGGTGGATATCAGGACGTGAACGGCCTGTTCGCCGCAGCGAAGGCGATGCGCACGCCCACGCTCTTCATCGCGACGGCGCTGCTGGGAGAAGACGACAGTCTCGCGCGCGACCCGCGCATCACGACGCTGTTCCCGTCCTGGGAATATGAAAAGCTGAAAGCGCGGGTGAAGGCGATGAAGGAGGGCGACACCGCGCCCTATCTGGCTTCGCTCCAGCGTCAGGTGAACCAGATCAAGCAGACGATAGCCTATGGCGGCCGGGTCATGTCGGGCACCGATGCGCCGATCGACCTCGTCGCGATCAGTCTGCATCTCAACCTGCGCGGCATGGTCCGGGGCGGCATGACGCCGGTGGAGGCGCTGTACACGGCGACGCGCAATTCGGGCGAGTTCCTGGGCGAACCGATCGGCAGGATCGCGCCGGGGATGTTGGCCGACCTGCTGGTGGTGGAGGGCGATCCGCTAGCCGACATCGCCGCGCTGGCGGCCACTCGCACCGTGGTGATGAACGGCGTCGTCCACACGCCCGAGACCCTGATGAAGCCCTTTTCCCTCCCATCCACGGCGGACATCCACAATGATGTTGCGCCATTCCACGGCAGCAATCAGGGCTATTATTGGCAGAGCGCGGCCTATGTCGAAGCAGGGCGGGCGGCTTGCTGCGCGGACCATGTTCATGTGACGCATGTTTGACCAAGCTTTGGTTCGGCGTGACGCCGTTCCACCCAAGCACGAACCTTAAGCGTCCCGGGTTTTCGGGAGGCAATCTGGTTTGAATAACGCAGCCATATCGAGGTTTTCGATGGCGACATAGTAATTGGCCCCTGCCAGGCGGGCGGGATATGCCCGATGGGTGACGATCGCCAACACGGGCTTGAGGCCTCGCACCGAAGTGCTTTGAAGGTTTCCACCCGACTCTGTAGGAGCACCGGATTGGTTGCTTCAATCGCCTCGCGCTCGGCTTCCGCGCCCAGTAGCTCGTATAAAGGCAGATCGTCAGGATTTTGAAACTGAATGAATTATCGCCATTCCTTCCATGCCGGCAATAGCGCCGATGTCGTGAAGCACAGCCTGCTGGTCGCCCTCGTGCGGGCCTTGCAGCATAAACCGGGCGCGCTGACCCTGATCGACACCCATGCCGGTTGCGGGCTGTACGACCTTGGCGGCGAGGAGGCCCAACGCACCGGCGAGGCTACCCACGGCGTGCTGCGGGCCTTTGCCGACCCGAATCCCTTGCTGGACGACTACCGCGCCGCCGTGCAGGCTGTGAATGCCACGGCAGAGTTGCACCTTTACCCCGGCTCGCCGCAGATTCTGGCGCAGCTTCTGCGCCCGCAGGATTTCCTGATCCTCAACGAAAAGCACCCGGAAGACGCTTATGCCCTGCGCGGAGTGATGCGGGGCACCAGCGCGGCCGTGCATGAGCGCGACGCCTACGAGCTTTGGTTGGCGATGCTGCCGCCCCGCACCGCGCGCGGCGTGGTGGTGGTCGACCCGCCTTATGAACAGCCGGACGAACGCGCGCGCATTACCGCAACCCTCGCCGCCGCTTGCCGCAAATGGGCGCATGGCGTGACGGTGATCTGGTATCCGCTGAAAGACCGCGCCACGCATTGGCGGTGGACGGAGCAGCTACGCAAGCTCGGTATCCCGAAATTGCTGCGGGTGGAGCATTGGTTGTACGATGGCGATCAGCCCGGCATCTATAACGGCGCGGGCCTTTATATCGTCAATCCGCCCTACGCCTTCACACAGGCGCTGCCGCCTCTGCTGGAAGCCCTGCGCGCCGCGCTGGCGCCGGAGGGGCATAGGGGCGAGATTATATCCGATTGGTTGGGTGACTAGGGCGCCCTCATCCCACCCTTCTCCCAAAGCACGGTTTTCGCGCTGGATGCCCGTGCGCCGCCATACGATTGCGCTTAGAGCGTTTTCCAAGCGGATGGAATCACCTGCTGACTCGGAAAACGCGGAAAACAGAGGATAATTAGAGCATGGTCCGATCCGGTTTGATCGGATCATGCTCTAGTCGCCGTTGACATCGACCATGAAGACCGTGGGCCTGCCTCGCGACGCCGGATCCCAGCCTGCCGACAATGCCGCCCGCACCCCTCGCGACGCAATCGCGTCGTTGATGTGGGACCGTCCTTTCGGCAATCCTTTCAACAGGCGCTTTGGCGTCGGAAATTCCAGCACGGCTTCGCGCGGCATATCTCTCTGGCGCAAGGAAACGGTCATGCCCTTCCAGCCATCGGAAGAGGATAGTTGAGGCTCGCTCAGGAGTTCCCAATCATATTTGAAACCATCGATTTGGACAGTGCCGCTGCGGCCGTGCGTATGAAGCATCGCATGCCATTAGCATGTCAGCGGCGACACTCCACCCATCACTGGTGCCGCAGGGTTTTCTCGAACCCCTCATTCGCCCTGACCATCTTCGCCAGTTTACGAAGATACGCGCGGACGTGGCGTTCGAACCGCACATCGTCATAGGTGCTCGCTGCCGGATAGTCGTCCTGACTGATCAGTTCCTTGAGGCGCACAGCGAACGCGACCTGATCGTCCGTGCACGCAGCGTCCTTTAACGCCCGGCAAGCCCATTCCTCGGCTGCGGCCTTGTCATACTCATCCCGGGACTCATATCCGCGCCTGTCCGCCGCAGCCTGATCCAGCCGCGACATTTCGAAACGCCGCGCAAGCCACTTGCGGACCAGTTCGCCATCCCATGGTTTCGGCGGAATCGTCATCGCTCTTTTCCAGTCGGTTCGCGCCAGAGACCGGCGCTGTGAATTTGCCCATGTGATGCGGGAGAGACGACGACGCCCGGCATCGGTCGTTCCCCCAACTCATTGGGATAGGCCATGCGGCGCAGGCGTCGCGGGCTGAGGCCGAACGTGCGCCGGAAAACCCCGGCAAAATGGCTCGGGTCCTCATAACCCACGGCTGCCGCCACCGACCCGATCGGCAGGTGGGCGCTTTGCAGCAGATCATATGCCCGGGTCATCCGGCTTTGCTGGAGATAGCGGTATGGCGGCAACCCCGTAGCCAGTTTGAAGGCGCGCGAGAAGTGGAAGACGCTGAGCCCCGCCATCGCGGCCAGGTCGGCGACGGTCAGGCGTTCGTCCATATGCTCCTCGATATACCGCCGGATCACCGCGGCCTCCGCCGGGGTCAGGCCGCCGGGCAGGCGCGGTTCGGCGTGACGGATCAGCAGCCACGCGCAGATCAGACGGGTGGCGAACGCCTCGCTGATTGTTCGGAACTGGATCAGCCGCGCGGCCTCGTCCACCTCGCGCATTATCGCGATGAGCGAGGAGGCGAGATGCAGCAGCACCGGGTCCGCGCAGACGAACGGCTCGCTGCGAAGCTCGATCGTACCGCCGTCAGGTGTCGCGAAGCGTTGCGCGATAAGATTGAGCCACGCACAAGGCATGAAGATCTGAAGCACGTCGAAGCCGTCGGTAATCACGGACTCAACCCGCCGTTCGGCCGGCAGAAAGCAGATCGGTTCGGTCAACGGCCCGTCGATCAGGGCCTCTCCCTCGACGATCAGCACGTGTCGCCGGGTCGGTTTCAGATGCACGCTCAGCGCATGTGTTCCCGCCGGCATCACCGCGTCATAACGCATGGCGGTGCCCGGCGGAGCGACCAGGTGGCAAGCGGCCACACCGCTGCGTTCATCATCATCGACCAGTCCCTGCGGACGGGATCTGATAAAGTCTCGGATCTTAAGGGCCCCCATCGGGTCTCTCCTCTGTCCGCACCTTAAGAGCCCCGAACCAATTTTCCAGATTATTTGCCGCGGGCCTTCGTTCGCCCGCGAAAAGCAGGATCGCCCGCGTTTTCCGCCGCCGGAACTGCTAGGCCGAAAAAATAGCAAGATCGCCGCCGTGCCGACGAAGGGCGATCAGAAAGGGATAGGATGCCAAACGCCATGACCGGCGTTGCCGATGGCCGTCTCGCCACCGCGCAACGCGGCCCTTCAGCCGACGCGCCGCCGCCCCCGGGCGGGGACGGCGCACCGGGTCACCGGTCGCCAACGGCACCCGGCGCAGGAATTCTGCTCGGAGCGCAAAATCGCAATGCGGTGCACCCCGGCTTCCTGACCGATACCGGGCGGCCTCTCTTCGATCCCGGATTGGAAGCGATGCCAGCAGCCGAGCGGCGCGCCCGTCAACTTGCAGCGATCGAGCGTGAATGGGAACGCGCCTGGCAGTTGCCGTTCTATCAGGAGCGCTACCGGAAGGCCGGGCTCACGCCCGGAATGTTCCCCGGGCTGGATGCGATACCGCTGACCCGCAAGAGCGATCTGCGCTTGAATGAGGCGGTCCATCCGCCATTCGGGACGCACCGGTCGGTGCCGCTGCACGATGCGGTCCGCATCTCGCGCTCGACGGGGACGACCGGCAAGCCCTGGTACACCTTCTACACGATCGACG
>Ga0207639_10001584_pt1 | contig 15282 bp, 14 predicted proteins | sample KBSCornC32_FD_184299 | JGI IMG/M metagenome (GOLD analysis project Ga0207639, IMG submission 184299) | Corn rhizosphere microbial communities from Kellogg Biological Station, Michigan, USA - KBS Corn C3-2 (SPAdes) (version 2) | ecosystem: Host-associated > Plants > Roots > Rhizosphere > Soil ...
CCCCTCGACGATGAAGATCTCCGACTTGGCGGGGTCCTTCTCGGCGCAGTCGGCGAGCTTGCCGGGCAGCGACGAGATATCCAGCGCCGACTTGCGGCGGGTGAGCTCGCGGGCCTTGCGGGCCGCCTCCCGGGCGGCGGCGGCCTCGGCGATCTTCTGCACGATCAGCCGGGCTTCGTTCGGGTGCTCCTCGAACCAGGAGCCCAGGCCCTCGCCCACCAGGCCTTCCACCGCCGGCCGCACCTCGGAGGAGACCAGCTTGTCCTTGGTCTGGGAGGAGAACTTGGGGTCCGGCACCTTGACGGAAAGCACGCAGGTCAGGCCCTCGCGGGCGTCCTCGCCGCCGACCGAGACCTTCTCTCACCTGGCCGCGCCCGATGAGTCCGCATAGCCGGTGACGATCCGCGTCAACGCCGAGCGGAAGGCCGCCAGGTGGGTGCCGCCGTCCCGCTGCGGGATGTTGTTGGTGAAGCAGAGCACGTTCTCGTGGTAGCCGTCGTTCCACCACATCGCGACCTCGACGGTGATGCCGTCCTTTTCGGTCGCGAGCAGGATCGGGCTCGGGATCAGCGGCGACTTGGCCTTGTCGAGATAGCGTACGAACGCCTCAAGCCCGCCCTCGTAGTGGAGGTCGATCTCTACGGGTTCGGGATGACGCAGGTCCTTGAGCAGGATATGGACGCCCGAATTGAGGAAGGCGAGCTCGCGCAGGCGATGCTCGAGCGTCTTGAAATCGAACTCGACCATGGTGAAGGTCGCGGGGCTGGGCAGGAACGTCGTCTCGGTGCCCGAGCGACCCTCATACGTTCCAGGGGCGTTCGACTGCGTATAGGTGCCGGTTTCCTTGAGCGGCGCGTCGGCGTCGCCATTGGAAAAGCTCATCTCGAAAATCTTGCCGCCGCGGCGGATCTTGAGCTTCAGCGAGGTCGAGAGCGCGTTGACCACCGAAACGCCGACGCCGTGGAGGCCACCCGAGACCTTGTAGGAGTTCTGGTCGAACTTGCCGCCCGCGTGGAGCTGCGTCATCACCACTTCGGCGGTCGAAATGCCTTCGGTGGGGTGAATGTCGGTCGGAATGCCGCGGCCATTGTCGATGACCGTGCAGGAGCCGTCGGCGTTGAGCGTCACCGTGACGAGATCGGCATAGCCCGCCAGCGCCTCGTCGATCGAGTTGTCGACGACCTCATAGACCATGTGGTGGAGGCCCGACCCGTCATCGGTATCGCCGATGTACATGCCGGGGCGCTTGCGCACCGCATCGAGCCCCTTGAGTACCTTGATGCTGTCCGCGCCGTACTCGGAGGGGTCAGGTGCTTTTTCGTCGGTCATGCGCGTCCGAATCAGGTTTTCGGGAGGTTTTGAAAGATGTAACGGAAAGCCGCCTTATCCCCAAGCAAAATGGCGCTTTTTGGCCGCTTTGACGGGGATTTAGGCCCGTCGTGGATATGGGGTTTCCGGGCGCCTTTTGCAACCGCCCGGCTGCCATCGCTAAAACCGGTAGCGGGGATGGTACGGGCTGTCAGGATTGACGTCGTAATCGACCTCTTTGATGCAAGTTTGCGTGGTCGAATGTTGCTCACCGGCATGCCATTTACCCGTTCCGAGCTCGGCGTTTTGGACGCTAGCAAGTCGCAAGCACTTCCATTCACCGGAAGGCCGGACCGGACCGTTGTGAGTCTCACCCGCAAACTGGAACGCGAGAACCCTTTCCTCGCCATCGGTCCGGCCGAGAATAATGGGGCAAAGCTCCCTCCTAAGACCGTCATATGTGCAAGTGATCGGCTGTCGTTTCGACATGGCTTCGTGAAAGAGTTCGTAAGTCTCACTAGGCACGGATTCATACCACTCCGAAAGGCGCCCGGCGCGGACCGAAATTCGGGTGGCGCGGTCCTCCAGCGCATCGAACAGGGAAAAGTCGGTCCCGGTCATCAGGCTCTGTGTTTCGAGGGCATCTAAAGCCGTGAAAAGGGCGCGGCGGCGGCTCGGGTCGAAATGAGCAGCGATCTCATCGAGCAAAAGAAAAGGCGCGATTCCCGTCGCGGACTTCACCAGCTGGGCATGGGCCAGTATGAGGCCCACGAGTAATGCTTTCTGCTCTCCAGTAGAGGCCAGCGATGCGGGGACCTGCTTCTGAGCATGCGTAACCTCGAGGTCAACTCGGTGTGGGCCGCGCAGTGTTCGACCCGCGGCACGGTCTTGCGCTCGCGATCGGTGCCAAGCGTCGACCAACCCAGCCTCAAAGTTGGCTGACGAAGCCGGCTGGGACTCGTCGCCGACCTCCGTCGTCAACGCCAGCTTAGCCGCCGGGAAATCGAGGTCGCTGCCAATCTCAGAAATGATTTGCCGGAGCCGCCCGACCGCGTCGGCACGCGCAAAATGCACCGCCGCCGCGAGCGCCGCCATCTCGGTTTCGAGCGCGTCGAGCCAGCGGAGATCGGCGTTTTCCTCGAGCAGCCGGTTGCGCTGGCGCATCGCCCGTTCATAGTCGGCGACCGCCGCCGAATGGGTCGGAATGAGGGTCGTCACCAGCCGGTCGAGAAACCGCCGGCGATCCGCGGCGGGCCCGGTGAAGAGGCCGTCCATCGCCGGCGTGAGCCAGAGGAGCCGCAAATAGGCGCTCATGGCTTCGACCGCCCGGGCATTGGCGCCGTTGATGCGCACCCGGCGAGGCCCATCCGCCTCGCCCGCGCCGGTGCCGATATCGGCCGGGCCGTCCGGCGTTTCGATGGTCGCTGCCACCGCCCAGCGGCCCTCACTACCAATCGAGCCGAGTTCGTCAAACGTCGCCCGCCGCAGGCCCCGGCCCGGCGCGAGCAGCGAGACGGCCTCGAGGAGATTGGTCTTCCCCGCCCCGTTCGGCCCCACCAGCACCACATGGCGCGCGTCGAGATCGAGCGCCCCCGTCTGGTAATTGCGGAACGCGCTGATGCGAAGGCGCGAGATGTAGCGGCTGGCCGGCATGGGTGAGACGTAGCGGCTTGGGAGGGAGAGGCCAAGGGGGCAGCGGGGGATGGTGCGAGTTGGCGTGGTGAGCATACAGCGGTGCGCCACTGGAAGCGGTTGACCCCACCGCCCGTGTCGGCGGCCACTCGCGTTCCAGATCCCCCCGCCTCATGGTGAGCTTGTCGAACCATGAGCCGCGAGCGCTGTGCCCGCCCTCGTGGTTCGACAGGCTCACTATGAGGGCGATGGGGCGGCTGTGCACGGGGCCCTTCCCCAACCTCCCCACAAAGGGGAGGGTGTTCGGTTGGCGTTTTGTGCCACGGCGATGCGTAAAGCACAGCCGAGCACCTCCCCCCTTGCGGGGGAGGATGGGTGGGGGGTAGCCACGGACACTGCGGCCGCCAGGTGAAGCAACGGCACTGCATACCCCGCGTCCGACCCGACGTATGTGTATGCGGCGTCCCCCACCCCTCACCCCTCCCCGCAGGGGAGGGAGACGATGCAGCGCGGCCCTGCCACACATCCTCCCTTCCCCCTGCGGGGAGGGATGGGGTGGGGGTACGCCGCAAGATAAGTTATTTGCGGTGCACGCTTGGTGCATGACCGCGGGGTCCTTCGAGGCTCGCTCCGCTCGCACCTCAGGATGAGGATGTTGCCGGGGACCCTGACCCGTCCACACCCACCGGGTCATTCCCGCGAAAGCGGGAATCTCTGTTTGTGGCTGGCTCGGTGTTTGCGCTAAACCGAGATCCCCGCTTTCGCGGGGTGACGCCGGGGGTTGGTGAACGCACGAAACCTAAGAAGCATCCTCATGGTGAGGCGCGGAGGCGAGCCTCGAACCACGCGCGGTGTATCACCGAGGGCCAAACCCCCGCACCTCAGGATGAGGTGGCTCGGAGCTCGCCGCCGGTGTAGACCCAACCCATGCTTGGCCACATCTCCTTCGGCGTAACCGACCTTGCGCGCTCGATCGCATTTTACGATGCGGCGCTGGCGCCGCTGGGCATGGTGCGGGTCTGGAGGAACGCCGACGAGGCAGGGTACGGCGCGGCGGGCGGGGGCGACAAGTTTGCGATCAAGCGCCGCGACGGGGCACGGCCGCCGGGCGCCGGCTTTCACCTGGCGTTCAATGCGCCCGACCGGGCCGCGGTTGACGCCTTCTATCAGGCCGCGATGGCTGCCGGCGCGCATGACAATGGCGGGCCGGGTCTCCGCGCGCACTATGGGCCGACCTACTACGCCGCCTTCGTCATCGATCCCGAGGGGTATCAACTCGAGGCCGTGCATCAATAGGCACAGGCCAGCGGCCTAAGGCGCCCGCATCGACATCACCTTCTCGCCCGGCAGGTACGTGTTGATGCGCCCGGTGGTCGCGGTGGCAAACGCCGCTGTAGCGCCGGGCGCCAGCGCCTCGTGCAGCTCGGCGATGACGATCTCGGTCCGTCCCATCCAGCCGTCGCTTGCCGCCAGAATCTCGCGCTCGGCGCCTTCGACGTCGAGCTTCAGCAGGAACAGCGCGTCGCGCCCCGCGCCCGCCATCAGCGCCTCGACTGTCACGGTCGGCACGGTGTCGATGGCATCGCCCGCCGCGACCATCGAAAATCCCCATTCGCCGCTGCCGGCGTCGCGCAGCAGTGCCTCGCCTTCGTCCGCCGCGAGGGCGGCGCCCACGACCGTGATGTTGGCCACGCCCTCGACATTGCGGCGGAGCAGCGCGCGGTTCTGCCGGGATGGCTCCAGCGTGACGATCTTGGAATCGGGAAACAGCGCGGCGAATTTCAGCGCCGCCGTGCCGATATAGCCGCCCGCATCGATGATGAGCCCGCCCGGATCGGGCCGCCCCTCGAGCACGCGGAACTCATCGCCAAGGCTATCGACCGCGACCATGAGGTCGGGCGAGCCGGTGCGGATTTCGATGGTGAAGCCGTGGAGCCGTATCCAGGCGGCGCGGCGGTGACCGACCAAATTCGCGGCGGTCACCAAGACGGCGAGGGCCGGCCCGCTGTCGCGCCAGAGCTCGAAAAATCCGCGCGCATAGATGCGCGGCCAGTAGCTGAGATCGGCGAGAGTGCGGCCGAGCCTCACACCCGCATCGGCATCAGCACGTAGAGCGCCTTGGCCTCGCCGTCCTCGCGCACCAGCGTGGGCGAACCCGCATCGTTGAAGAGGAAGACGGCGTTGTCCGAACGGATCTGGCCGATGATGTCGAGGAGATAGCGGGCGTTGAAGCCGATCTCAAAGCTCTCGGGCTCGAACTCGACCGGCAGCTCCTCGCTGGCCGTGCCGTGGTCGGGATTGGTGACCGAAAGCTCGAGTTGCCCTTCCTTCATCGAGAGCTTGACCGCCTTGCCGCCGCGCTCGGAGGCAATGGTCGAGACGCGGTCGACGGCGGTGGCGAAGGCGGCGCGGTCGACGTTGAGCGCCTTATCGTTGTTCTTGGGCGTCACCCGCTCGTAGTCGGGGAAGGTGCCCTCGATGAGTTTTGAGAGCAGTACGACGCCGCCGAGGCTGAAGCGGATTTTGGTGTCCGAGACTTCGACCGCGACATCGCCCTCCGCGCCATCGAGGAGCTTTTGCACTTCGCCCACCGTCTTCTTGGGGACGATGATGCCGGGCATGCCCTTGGCGCCGGCCGGCGCCTCGACCTCGGCGCGCGCCATGCGGTGGCCGTCGGTCGCCACAGCCCTGAGGATCGGCGTGCCGTTGACGTCGAGGGTGTGGATATAGATGCCGTTGAGGTAGTAGCGCGTCTCTTCGTTGGAGATCGCGAACTGGGTGCGCTCGATGAGCTCGCGCAGCGCCGCCGCCGGCATCGAGAATTCGTGCGTGAAGGTGCCCGACTTGAGGTCCGGAAAGCTGTCAGGCGAGAGGCAGGCGAGATGGAAGCGCGACCGGCCGGAGGTGAGGAGCATCTGCTCGCCGCCTTCGGTCTCGAGCTTGACCTCGGCGCCGTCGGCGAGTTTGCGGACGATTTCGTAGAGGGTATGAGCCGGTACCGTGGTGGTCCCGGCGGTGCCGATCATCGCCGGCACGCCTTCCGTCACTTCGATGTCGAGGTCGGTGGCCCTCAGGTCGAGCTTGCCGTCGCCCGCCTTGAGCAGGACGTTGGCGAGGATGGGGTAGGTGTTGCGCCGCTCGACGACGCGATGCACGTGGCCGAGGGATTTCAGCAACTGATTGCGCTCGAGCGTGACCTTCATCGACCTCTACCTGTGGACGCGGGCGAGCCGCCGGCGGCGGCCGCAAAAAAGCCCGGCGAAACGCCGGGCTCGGACATTTGCGCGGGTACGCCGGAAAAGCAAGCGCCCGAGCGGCGGCGCCCGTCCCGCGTCCCCAAAATCCCGTCAGGGCTGCGGCGAGTCCTCGAGCATCTTCTTGAGGAGCTCGATTTCCTGCGACAGGTCGACGTCGTCCTTCATCATCTGCTCGACCTTGCGGACCGAGTGGAGCACCGTCGTGTGATCGCGGCCGCCAAAACGCCGGCCGATTTCGGGCAGCGAGCGCGAGGTCAGCGCCTTGGCGAGGTACATCGCAATCTGGCGCGGCCGCACCACGTCGCGCGAGCGGCGCGAGGAGAGGAGGTCGTTGCGCGGCACCTTGTAGTGGCGCGAGACGATGCGGAGGATGTCCTCGATCCGCACGCGGCGCGCCTCGCGAGCACGGACGAGATCGCCCAGCGTCCGTTCGGCGAGCGCGATCGTGATCGGCTCGCCGGTGAGCTGGTTGGCGACGACGAGGCGGTTGACCGCGCCGTCGAGGTCGCGCCCGTGGCTCACCACCACTTTGGCGATGTAGTCGAGGACGGGCGCCGGAAAGCTCACCCCGGCGAAGCGGAAGGCCGCCTGCTCGGCGCGCTTGCCCACGATGGCGCGGCGGAGGTCGGTGTCAAAGCTGTTGATCGGCACGACGAGGCCGCCCGAGAGCCGCGAGCGTACCCGCTCGTCGAGCATTTCGAGATCGCGCGGCGCGGAATCGCCGGCGACCACTACTTGCTTGGCGCCGCCCAGAAGCACGCTCAGCGTATGGCCGAACTCGGTGGCGGACTTCCCCTGGAGGAACTGCATGTCATCGATCAGCAGGAGATCGACCCGCCGCAGCCACTCCTTGAAGGCGAGCGCCGACTGGCGCTGCACCGCCGTGATGAAGTGGTACATGAAATGGTCGGCGGTGAGATAGACGATGTTGCGCGTCGAATCCGCCCCGCCCGCCGCCCACGCGATGGCGTTGAGCAGATGCGACTTGCCGAGCCCCACCGTCGAATGGACGTAGACCGGGTTGAAGCTCACCGTGCCGTTGGCGACGGCGCTCGCCACCTGCTTGGCGACGCCGAGCGCGATCTCGTTGGGGGCGCCCGCGACGAACGTCTCGAACGTCATCTTGGGATCGATGGCGCTGCCCGAGAGGGCATCGCCGCGGAGCGGCGCCGCGCTGTCGCGGACGGGCTTGCTGACGCTCGCCGCAACGGATGGCTCCGCCGTCGCCTCGGCGGCGGGCGCCTCGGCGGCCGGCGGCGTCATCCGCGGCCTCGCCTGGCCGTTGACTCGCACCGTCAGGTGCAGCCGGGCGACGGTCGAGGACTCGGCCCGGAAGGCCTCCAAAATCTTGTCGGCGTAGTTGGATTGAATCCAGGAGCAGAGGAAGCGCGTCGGCACCGACAGGTGCACCACGTCGTCCATGAGTTCCTCGAGCTCCAGCCGGGCGAACCAGCTCGTATAGACGTCCTCGCCCACCGCCGCGCGAAGTCTCGCACGGACGCGCTGAAACAGCTCCGGTCCCCCCATGGACTTGTCCTTTCCGATTGCTCCTGCCGGCTCCTTCGCTGACCAGCCGCCGCTGATCGGAGGAGCTCCGCTGCCCCATGCGGGGCGCGCCGCAGCGCTATCTTTCATTGTGCCCAACCCTATCTGCATGTGCCCCGCGAGCGCGCTGCAAGTCGACGTTGCGACAAGCCGGCTCGAGGACAAGCTACGCCCCCGCCCGCCATACTCCTGGCGGCCGTTATGAATACTTCGTTCTTTAATTGAACCAGTCTCGGAAACGTCCGAGGAAGTTTATCCGCTACGCCAACGCCAAGATAAACACGTTCAACCGCAACACATCCCGCGGGGCGGGCACGCTCGCAACTTCAAAGTCATTATCACAAGAGCCCACCGCTGCCCCTAGACTTATACCAACTTACCAGTACCGGACCCGCCGACGCTGTTGAACGCGTCTTTTCTTGATCCAGCCCGAGCATTCTAACCAAGCCCCGAGCCGCCGCGCAATGCGGTTTAAGAGCAAAAAAGGGCTTGACTCCTTCGTCCCGTGGCATGGCGTGACGGGGCTCCGCAAAACCCCAAAAGCAAGCCGCTGTGACTCAATGCGGAATCGTCCCCAAGGACAGTTCGCCGCAGCCAAAAATTATTCCGCGAGAGGGTCCCGTCCGATGCCTCGGCGCTCTCGTCGCGAGCCGGGCAATTGGCGGCCTTATGGTTAAGTGGTTGCACCGGCGCACAAACCCAACGGCTACGCAAAACTCTCAGTGTCACCGGACTGCCACACTGCGACGGTTCCGTCACATTGGCCCGGTCACGTCCCGAGCAGCGGCCAACAAAAAAGGCTCCCGACCGGGAGCCCGTTTCGTAGTCGACGCTGACGTCGGATCAGGCGGAGAGCGCCTTGATACGACCATTGAGGCGCGACACTTTGCGGTCGGCGACATTGGCGTGGAAGATGCCCTTCTGCGCGGCGCGCTGCAGCTCGGGCTGTGCCACCTTGAGCGCCTCGTTGGCGAGCTTCTGGTCGCCAGCAGCGATCGCTTCCTCGACCTTGCGGAGGAAGGTGCGCACCCGGCTCTTGCGCGACTTGTTGACCGCGGTCCGCTCGGCGATCTTGCGGGTGGCCTTCTTGGCCGAGGTGGTGTTCGCCATGAAATCCTCTTGGCTCATCCCAGCTGGGCGGCGCGAAGGCCGCATCAGCCAGGCATGCAAATGAAATCGGCGGCACCGGGCCGCCAAGTGGCGCTGATATAGTCGGGAAGGGGTGTGGCGTCAACCGGGATTCCGGCCGCCACTCACTTCTGGCAGACCGGGCAGAAATAGGTCGACCGGCCCGACTGGACGATCCGGCGGATGGTGCCGCGGCAGCCGGGCGTCGGGCAGGCCTCGCCTTCGCGGTCGTAGACGGCAAAATGGTGCTGGAAATAGCCGGATAGCCCATCGGCGCTGCGAAAATCGCGCAGCGTCGAGCCGCCGGCTTCGATCGCCTCGTTGAGCACGTCGCGCACCCCTGTGGCGAGGAGGTCGAGGCGCTCGGACGGCTTGCCGGACTTGAGCACCAGCGTCTTGGCCGCCCGCGTCGGCAGGATATGCGCCCGGTGGAGGGCTTCCGAGGCATAGATGTTGCCAAGCCCGGCGACGACCCGCTGGTCGAGAAGCGCGGCCTTCATCGGCGCCGTCTTGCCGCGGAAGCGCGCCGCCATCTCCTCGGCGTTGAACTGGTTCGACAGCGGCTCGGGGCCGAGGTCGGCGAGGTAGGGGGAATTTTCCTCCTTGTCGAAGAGGTCCATGAAGCCGAAGCGCCGCGCGTCCGAATATATGAGCGTCAGCGGCCCTTCCTTAGGGTGAGTCAGGGCGAGGACGACGTGGTCGTGCTTCTCGTCGACCGAGGGCTCGTAGTAGCGCGACGGCTCCTTGAAGGAGCGCTCGGCGAACCGGTAGCTGCCGGTCATGCCGAGGTGACTGAGCCAGGTCATGCCGCCGGAGAGATGGAACAGCAGGTATTTGGCGCGCCGACCGACGGTCGTGATCGTCTGGCCCTTCAGCGCTTTCGCAAAGCCCTTGGGAAAGGGAAAGCGCAGGTCGGCCCGGTTGAGCTTTACGTCGTCGATACGCGCGCCCTCCACCCACCGGGCAAGGCCGCGCCGGACCGTTTCGACCTCTGGCAGTTCTGGCATGGGATCCTTAAGGAGACGGTGACGAGCGTTCGGCGCCATGATGGCGCCCGCCGATGCTCTTATATATGGTCCCGGCGAGAACGCGACGAGGCGCGATTGGCAATGAGCGAACCCACCACCCATTTCGGCGAGCAGACCGTCCCACTCGCGGAGAAGCAGGGCCTCGTCGACAAGGTCTTCCACGGCGTTGCCGATCGCTACGACCTGATGAACGACCTGATGAGCCTTGGCGTCCACCGCATCTGGAAGGACGCGATGGTCGCCAACCTCGCGCCGCCCAAGACCGGCACGCGTCCCTATCGGGTGCTCGACATGGCGGGCGGCACCGGCGACATCGCCGAGCGCATCCTCAAGGCCTCGGTCGGGTATGCCGAGGTCACGGTCGGCGACATTAATTCCGACATGCTGCGGGTCGGCCGCGAGCGGGCGCAGAAATGGCGCTTTGGGGCGCAGACCCAGTTCGTCGAGGCGAACGCCGAAGCGCTGCCGTTTCCGGACGCGAGCTTTGATGCCTATACCATCGCCTTCGGCATCCGGAACGTGCCGCGGATCGACAAGGCGCTGGCCGAAGCCTATCGCGTGCTGAAGCGCGGCGGCCGGTTCCTCTGCCTCGAGTTCTCTGCTGTCGACGTGCCGGGTTTCGACCGGGTCTATCGCGAATTCTCGGACCGGGTGATCCCCCGCATCGGCAGTGTCGTCGCGCGCGACCGCGACTCCTACCAGTACCTCATCGAATCCATCCGCAAGTTCCCGCCGCCGGCCGCCTTCTCGGCAATGATCGCCAAGGCAGGCTTCAAGCGCGTCACCCACACGGCCTTCAGCGGCAACATCGCGGCGCTGCACGGCGCGTGGAAACTCTAGCCTTATGGGGATTGCCGCTTATTTCCGCCTCGCCCGGGCCGGTTTCGTGCTTGCCCGCGAGGGTGCGTTCTCGATCGTCGATACCGATGCGCTGCCACCGGCGCTCAAGGCCGGTGTCGGCTTTGCGCGCCTGCTCGAGCGCCCCTCGATCAAGCGCACCGGCCGCGTCGAGCGGCTGACGCGCGCGCTCAACCGGCTCGGCCCCACCTACGTCAAGTTCGGCCAGACCCTTGCCACCCGCCCCGACATCGTCGGTCCCGAGATCGCCCGAGACCTCTCCTCGCTGCAGGACGCGATGGAGCCGTTCGATCCGACGCTGGTGCCCGGCATCCTCAAGACGGCGCTCGACGAGCACGCCGCGGACCTCAAGGAGCTGTCGCCGCCGATCGCCGCGGCCTCGATCGCCCAGGTGCACAAGGCGACGCTGATCGACAGCCACGGGCGGCCGCGGACGGTCGCCGTAAAAGTGCTGCGGCCGGGGATCGGCCCGCGCTTCGCCCGCGACCTCGAGACCTATTACGCGGGCGCCGGAATCGCCGAGCGCTTCTTCCGGCCGCTGCGGCGGCTGCGGCCGACCGACGTCGTCGCAACCCTCCACCGCTCGGCCCGCCTCGAGCTCGACCTCAGGCTCGAAGCGGCCTCGATCTCGGAGATGGCCGAGAATATCAAGGACGATACCGGCTTCGTCGTCCCCACCGTGAGTTGGGACCACACGGCGCAGAACGTCCTCACCACCGACTGGGTCGACGGCGTTCCGATCCGCGACCTCGAGGCGCTCGATGCGGCGGGGCTCGACCGAAGACTTCTCGCCAAAAACCTGCTGCAGAGTTTTTTGCGGCACGCCATCCGCGACGGCTTCTTTCACGCCGACATGCACCCCGGAAACCTCTTCGCCCAGCGCGGGACCGGCAACATCATCGCCGTCGATTTCGGCATCATGGGCCGCATCTCGCGGCGCGAGCGGCGGTTCCTCGCCGATATCCTCTACGGCTTCATCACCCGCAACTACCGGATGATTGCGCAGCGCCATTTCGACATCGGCTATGTGCCGAAGAACCAGTCGGTCGACGACTTCGCCCTGGCGCTGCGGGCAATCGGGGAGCCCCTCCACGGCCGTACCGCCAACGACATCTCGATGGCGCGGGTGCTGGGGCAGCTCTTTGCGACGACCGAGCTCTTCAACATGCAGACCCGGCCCGAGCTGATCCTCCTCCAGAAGAATATGGTCCTGGTCGAGGGCGTCGCGCGGGCGCTCGATCCCAACCTCGACATCTGGTCGATCTCGGAGCCGGTGGTCGGCGACTGGGTGCGGCGCGAGGCGGGGCCGCTCGGGCGCCTCGAGGACCTGCGTGACGGGCTGTCGACGGCAGGCGACATGTTCAGCCGGCTGCCGGGCATCATCACCCGCACCGAAACGCTGCTCGCCGACTACGATGCGGCCCGCAAGGCGCCGCCGCGCGGCGTGCCGAGCTGGCTGGTGATCCTCGCGCTGATCGTCGGCGTCGCGGCGGGCCTTGCGATCATCTGGCAGTCGCTCTAGGCGGCGGGTCCCTTCAGCTTCAATTCATCTGCCCTCTGCTCTAGAGTGCCGGCCTCGCGGTTGGGGCTCCGCCAAGGGAGAGTTCAATGAACGTGCAGATCATCGGCCGGCTCGCCGGCGCGCTGGCGCTGACCATCGGTCTTGCCGGCTGCATCGACGTGACGATGGACGTGAAGGTCAAGAGCGAAACCGAAGCACAGGGCACGATGATCCAGACGATCAGTGCCCAGTTCTACCCGATGATCAAGGCGAGCGCGAAGAGCGACTCGGGCTCCTCCACGTCGGACGATTTCTGCAAGAAGGACGACAATGGCGTCCTCGTCGAAAATGCCGATGGCAGCGCCACCTGCACGGTCACCAAGGAAGGCAAGTTCGCCGACCTCGGCTTCGATGACGGCAAGGAGCAGGTGAACTTCACCTCGGCCGGCCCGGGCCTCGTCAAGGTGTCGTTCCCGACGGCGGAATTCTCCAAGGGGCTCGATGCGGCGACGGCCGGCGCCAACGGCGCTGCCGGCGGCGACAAGACCACCGAGGACGCCCAGACCAAGGCGGCCGAAGACCAGATGAAGGCGGCGATGACGGCCTACTTCGCCGGCCATTTCCTCACCATCAAGATCGAGGGCGGCGAGATCACCGACACCAACATGACCCTCGCCGGCGACAAGCAGTCGGCCGAGACCAAGGTCGCCTTCACCGACATTCTGTCGGGCACCGCCAAGCTCCCCGACGAGCTCTATGCGGTCGTGAAGGTCCAGTAAGGTTTCTCGCCGTGCAGCCGCTGACCATCGCTTATCTTCGGCTGCCGCACGGCGAGGGACTGCCTCTTCCGGCGCCCCAGACCGCGCATGCGGCGGGCGCCGACCTCGTTGCGGCGACTGCCGCCGGCGAGGCGCTGGAAATGGCGCCGGGCACCCGCGCCCTCGTGCCCTGCGGCTTCGCCATGGCGCTGCCCGTGGGTTTTGAGGCGCAGGTCCGGCCCCGCTCGGGGCTCGCCGCCAAGTTCGGCGTCACCGTGCTCAACTCACCCGGCACGATCGACGCCGACTACCGCGGCGAAGTGAAGGTCATTTTGATCAATCACGGCGATCAGCCGTTCGTCATCCGCCGCGGCGACCGCATTGCGCAACTGGTCGTCGCGCCGGTGACAAGCTTTGCCTTCAGCGAGGTGGAAAACCTCGACGCGACGGCCCGCGGCCAGGGGGGCTTCGGTTCGACAGGACATTCGTCATGAAAGCGATATTTGCCTCCCTGGTGGCACTTTGCGCCATCCTCCTCGCCCTGCCGGTTGTGGCCGGCGACCGCGCGCAGCTCAACGTCATCGGCTATTCCAAGGACACGCAGTATTTTGCGTTCGAGGAGTATGGCGTCGCCGACGGTTCGGGCGGTGCCTACGACCATCTCTATGTGGTCGACCTTGCCCACGACACGTACGTCGCCGGTTCGCCCTTCAAGATCGATACCGATGAGGACGAGGGCACGGGACGCCCGCTCGCCGATGTACGCGCCGACGTCCTGAAGCTGGCCCAGCCGACGCTCACCAAGTATGCCATCTCGACCCCGGCCGAAGTCTGGGCCCAGGTCGGCGACGGGGCTGGTAAGGCCGCCGACGCCAAGACGCTCAAATGGTCGATCCCCAATTGCTGCGAGCCGGGCTCGACCGAGGACGATGTCTTCAGCGTCACCCTCAAGACACTGCCAATGAAGCCGACCGGCGAGTGCGCCTCGGCCTTCGACGGCGCGACTTTCGGCTTCGCGCTGAGCTACGTCGGCCACGGCCAAACAGCCGAAATCCACCGCGACCAGAGTATTCCGAAGTCGCGCGGCTGCCCGGTCGACTACCGGCTCTATGCGGTGCTCTCGCCCTTCCCGGATGAGGGCGCGGGCCCCGGCGGGCGCGTCGCCATCGTTGCCGCCTATCCCTTCGATTTCGAGGGACCGTCGCGGCGCTTCCTCGCCGTGCCGATCGACTGACGATGGCCCTCTCGCCCGAAGAAACCCGTCGCTACGCCCGCCACCTCGTGCTCAAGGGCATCGGCGGCACCGGGCAGCAGAAACTCAAGGCCGCCCGGGTGGTGGTGGTCGGCGCCGGCGCCCTCGGCAGCCCGGTCATCGCCTACCTCGCGGCGGCCGGCATCGGCACGCTCGGTGTCGTCGATGACGACAGGGTGGCGCTCTCCAACCTGCAGCGGCAGGTGGTGCACGCCACGCCCGACATCGGCGCCGCCAAGACCGATAGCGCCGGGGCATTCGTCGCCGCGCTCAATCCGCACGTCGCCTTCGCCGCGCACCAGATGCGTCTGTCGCCTGAGAACGCCGCCGGGATATTTTCCGGCTACGACCTCGTCGTCGACGGCAGCGACAATTTCGAGACGCGCGAGGCGGCTGCCGTAGCGGCCGAGGCGCTGCGCCTGCCCGTCGTGTCGGGCGCCGTCTCGATGTTTGACGGACAGGTGACTGTGCTGGCCCCGCACCTGTCGCGAGCAGATGGTAGTGCTGCTCCTGACTTCCGCGATCTCTATCCGGTAACGCCGAATCCCGAGGATCTGCCGAGCTGCGAGGCCGTCGGCGTCCTCGGAGCTGTCACCGGCGTCATCGGCACGCTGATGGCCATGGAGGCAATCAAGCTCGTGACCGGCGTCGGCGACCCGCTGATCAGCCGCCTCCTCCTCTACGACGGCCGCTCGGCCCGGTTCACCGAGATCGCGTTCTAGATCAAATCCGGATGGCGGAAGACCAGCGTGGCGTTGGTGCCGCCGAAGCCAAAACTGTTGGAGAGGGTGACGCCGACGTCGACGTCGTCGCGGCGGGCCCTGAGGATCGGCATGTCCGCGAACGCCGGATCGAGCGTCTCGATGTTGGCGCTTTCGCACAGGAACCGGTGCTGCATCATGAGGATGCAGTAGATCGATTCCTGCACCCCGGTGGCGCCGAGCGAGTGGCCGGTGAGCGACTTGGTGGCCGAGATCGGCGGGCATTTGTCGCCGGTGCCGAAGACGCGCCGGAT
>Ga0207639_10001595_pt1 | contig 15239 bp, 15 predicted proteins | sample KBSCornC32_FD_184299 | JGI IMG/M metagenome (GOLD analysis project Ga0207639, IMG submission 184299) | Corn rhizosphere microbial communities from Kellogg Biological Station, Michigan, USA - KBS Corn C3-2 (SPAdes) (version 2) | ecosystem: Host-associated > Plants > Roots > Rhizosphere > Soil ...
GGATGACGGACAGCTGACCGATTCCCCATCGTTCCTCGATCCAGCGTCATGGGCCGCAGCGATACAGGAATTCGATCTGGGTCAGGGGGTGCAGGATGCCCATCTCGATGCGATCTGCGATTTCGTGGCGCGTCAGTGCGCCATGCCTATCGCGCTGGTCAGCCTGGTCGATGTGGATGAACAGCGGTTCCTCGGTCGCGCGGGCACCGACTGGACGGCGACGCCGCGATCGACGTCCTTCTGCGCGACCGCCATGCTCAACGGGGAGCCTATGGTCGTGCCCGACGCGCGCCTCGACCCGCGCTTCGCCGACTATGCCATCGTGACCGGGGACCCGTTCATCCGCTTCTACGCCGGCGCGCCGCTGGTCACGACGGAGGGCATCCCGCTCGGCGCGCTGTGCGTGCTCGATACGCAGCCGCATCCGGAGGAATTGAGCGCGGCGCAGCGCGACATGCTGACGCTGATGGCGGTTTCGGTCATGGACAGGCTTTCGCTACGCCGGGCCCGGCGCAAGGGCCGCCTTGCGGCGCGCGATGCCCGGGACGCGCTCAGCGAGAGCGAACTGCGCTTCCGGATGCTCGCCGACGCGATGCCGCAAATGGCGTGGTCCTCCCGGGCGGACGGGTTCACCGACTATTTCAATGCGCGCTGGTATGAGTTCACCGGCTTGCCGGAAGGGGCCTGCAACGGCGACGAATGGGCGCAATGCCTCCATCCGGACGATCTCGACCGCACCCTGGCCGTGTGGCGCCACAGCGTTGCGACGGGGGAGCCTTATGATCTCGAATATCGCTTGCGCCGCGCGGACGGCGTCTATCGCTGGACGTTGACGCGCGGCATCGCGATGCGCGATGCTAACGGCCATGTCCTCCGCTGGTTCGGCACCTGCACGGATATCCATGACCACAAGGTGGCGATGGAGGAACGGGAGGTCGTCAGCCAGGAACTCAGCCACCGGATCAAGAATATCTTCGCGGTCGTTTCGGGTCTGATCGGCCTCTCGGCCCGCGACAAGCCGCTCTTCAAACCGATAGCCGATGGGCTGCGCGCGCGCATCATGGCGTTGGGACGCGCCCATGATTTCGTCCGGCCGCACAGCCGCGATTCGATGCCCGACCGTGCGCGTCAGGACAGCCTGCACGGCCTGTTGGGAGAAATCTTCGCACCCTATGAGGCGTCGCCCGGCGAACGGGTGACGATCAGCGGCAAGGACGTCCGGATCGACGATCGCTCGGCAACGCCATTGGCGCTGCTATTCCATGAAATGGGAACCAATGCCGCCAAATATGGCGCTCTTTCGACCCCCGAAGGCCGGGTGACGCTGGTCATCGAAGAGGACGGCGACGCCGGACCCACGGGCCAAATCCTCATGCACTGGCGCGAAAAGGGTGGACCGCCGCTGGTCGCTCCCACGATGCCCGGCTTTGGATCGCAGCTTCTCGATCTCAGCGTGCGGCGCCAGTTGGGCGGCGACTTTGAACAACAATGGCTGGCGGGGGGACTGGCGATGACGGTGCGAGTTCCCGCCACCGCCTTCAGCCGGCAAGGATAGCCAGCGCCCGCCGGCTAACCATGCAAAGCGTCAAAGGGTCCGTTGGAGCGGCACGACAGCATCATTGTCCGGCGCGCTATGACCATCGGCCAGCGCCCATTCGATAGCCGAACGCAGCATATTGCCATCGAATGGCTTGCAGACATAGCCCAGCGCGCCCATCGGCGGCGTGCCGATCTGCGCGGGGTTCGCCGTCACGAACACTGACCGGATCGCATGGCTGTCATACAACTCGGCGGCGATCTGGGGGCCCGTGCGCCCATCGCGCAGATTGATATCGACCAACGCCAGCGTGCAGCCCTCCGCCAGCCGCAACGCCTCGTCCCGGTCCATGGCGATGCCCCCCACCTCATACCCACAATCGGAAAGCACCCGCTCAATATCGAGCGCGACGAAAATCTCGTCTTCTACGATGAGGATGGATGTGGGATGAGAAGAGGTGTTGAGCATAACGCAGGTTAAAGTCGTCTGGAGCGTTCCGGTTCCCTGCTCAGGAAAACTTCTGCACCGCGCGACGTCCCAAGGTTGGAACGCCCCCTAGATTCCTTCGCCCGACAGGCGCTGGCACAGCATGTCAAGCTGATCCAACGTGGAATAATGGACGGTCATCGATCCTTTGCCGTCGCCCCCGTAGCTGATCGCGACGCGCATGCCAAGCAAGTCACCAATGTCCCGTTCCAGCGCGGCAATGTCCGCATTCGATGTTGCTTCCACGGCGGCCGGCGCAACCTTGTTTGATCGCGGCCGGGCCGCGTCGGGCCGCGCCTCGCGCGCCAGCTTCTCGGTATCGCGCACCGACAGCCCCTTGCGCACCACTTGCTCCGCCAGCCGGTCGCAATCGGGTGCGCCGATGAGCGCGCGCGCATGGCCCATGCTCATCTCGTTCGCCATCACCCGGTCCTGCACCCCGGTCGGCAGATCGAGCAGGCGCATGAGGTTGGCGACATGGCTGCGCGATTTCCCGACGAGCCGACCGAGCGCGTCCTGACTATGGCCGAACTGGCCGATCAGCCTGCGATAGGCGCGCGCTTCCTCGATCGGGTTGAGATCCTCGCGCTGGATATTTTCGATCAGGGCGATTTCGAGCGTTTCGGCTTCATCGAAATCGCGCACGATCGCGGGGATACGGTGGAGCTGCGCCTTTTGCGCCGCGCGCCAGCGCCGCTCGCCCGCGACGATCTCGTAGCGATCCGGACCGGCGGGCCGCACGATGATCGGCTGGATCACGCCACGCTGCGCGATGCTATCGGCCAGTTCCTGCAACGCGCCTTCGTCGAACTGCCGCCGAGGCTGTTCGGGATGCGGGCGAATAGTAGCAATATCAAGAAGCTGGATCGAACGCCCGGCGCCTTGTGGACTCGCCGGAGCCACATCGCCACCCGAATTGACCGCCACGTCGCGCCCTGTGTCAGCGAACAGGGCCGACAGTCCGCGTCCCAGCCCCTGCGCACGTCGCGGCGCGCGAATTTCCGTGACCTTGCTGCCCTCCCCCTCGCTCATGCCGCCACCTCGGCGATCATGGGCAGTCGGTCGATCAATTCACGTGCGAGCTTGATATAGGCCTCCGACCCCGCGCAGCGCATGTCGTAAATAAGCGCCGGTACGCCGTGGCTCGGCGCTTCGGACAGGCGGACATTGCGCGGAATCACCGTGTCGAAAACCAGATCGCCCAGGCAACTGCGCACATCCTCCGCCACCTGTTCGGTCAGCCGGTTGCGCCGATCATACATGGTCAGCGCCACGCCGAGGATCGACAGGTCGGGGTTGAAACGGGCACGAATGCGCTCGACCGTCTGCAAGAGCTGGCTCAGCCCCTCCAGAGCGAAGAATTCGCATTGCAGGGGAACGAGGACAGCCGACACCGCGACCATCGCGTTAATCGTCAACAGGCCCAGCGACGGGGGACAATCGATCAGGCATACGTCCCAGCGGCCCGCAGGCGCGGCATGCAGCGCATGAGCCAGCCGATGCGTGCGTTCTTCCAGAGTTACCAGTTCGATTTCCGCGCCGGACAAATCCTGCGTGGCGGCAATGATGTCCAGACGCGGCACCCGCGTGTGCAGCACGGCTTCGTTCAGCGCGCAATTGCCGACGAGAAGGTCATAGGCGGAATAGATGCGCGCCTTCTGGTCGATGCCCAGACCCGTCGAGGCATTGCCCTGCGGATCAAGGTCGATGAGCAGAGTGCGATGGCCCGTGGCCGCCAGCGCAGTCCCCAGATTGATCGCCGTCGTGGTCTTGCCCACTCCGCCCTTCTGGTTGGCAATGGCGATATTCATCATGCCTTACGACTCCGTGTGGGTTTTGGTCCCGGTCTTGCTGCGTAGCGGCGCTTGACGCCCGAGGCGGTGATGATCGCACTGTCGGGGTCCGTGACGCTCTGTTCCACGTGAAACGCAGCTTGCCACTGCTGGCTGGCGGTTTCCAGTTCCATTTGCGCGCTTCGACCTTTTGGGAGCAACCATAAGCTATTTTGATCGCATAAATGACTCGCTACAGCGAAGGTCGTGTCTAGCGAAGCGAAAGCGCGCGCGGAGACGATGGCTGCCGGCCCGTCCAGTATCACCCGCTCTACCCGCGACTGTAAGACCGAAGCATGATCCAACCCCAAATCGGCGAGACAGCGTTCGAGGAAGCGGGCGCGCAAACCACGTGTCTCGACCATCAGGATCGGCGCGGCGCGCAACGCCGCAATGACAAGGCCGGGAAAGCCACCACCGCTGCCGAGATCGACCCATAACCCCTCCCCCTTGGCGTCTCCCGCCAACATGAGAAGCTGCGCGGAGTCCACGATGTGCCGGCTCCATATATGCGGCAGGGTAGACGCGGAGATAAGATTTTGCCGCGCGTTTTCCTCCGCAACAAGGACAGCTATTCGCTCCAGCCGCCCCAGCGCAATGCCGTCCAGCCATCCCCGCGCACCGAGCCAGGCCCGCGCTTCATCCTCCGTCATGCCGTCGTCACTTCAACCGGACGAGAATTGCGGCGAGCGCGGCAGGCGTCACGCCGCGCACCCGCGCCGCGGCGCCCAGCGTCTCCGGGCGAGCGGCGCTCATCCGCTCGATCATCTCGGTCGACAATCCGCCGATGCTGTGGAAGGCGAAATCGCCAGGGATCACGACGGCATCATTGGCGCGCAATTCCCGCACCGCCGCCCCCTGCCGCGCAAGATAGGGCGCGTAACGGGCATCCTCGAAAATTTCCTCAATTATCGCACGGTCATAATCCGCCAGCTCCGGCTCGACCGAAATTACACGCTCGACCGTCATCTCATCGAACCGACACCATTCTGAAAGCGCGCGGGCCGTGCCGTCCGCACCGTCCACGGCCAGCACCGCATCGGCCCGATGGACGCGCGCAAACAACCCGGTCGCCTCGACACGCGCCGCAGATCGCCGATCGAACCATGCCGCGCGCTCGTCCCCGACCAGACCCAGCGCGACGCCCTTCCCCGTCAACCGGGTCGCTGCATTGTCCGCGCGCAGCGCCAGCCGGAATTCGGCACGTGCCGTCAGCATGCGATAGGGCTCGGTCACACCCTGCAACACCAGGTCGTCGATCATCACGCCGATATAGCTTTCGGCCCGATCGAGGATCAACGGCTCCAGCCCCAAAGCCTCCGCCGCGGCATTCGCCCCCGCGACCAGCCCCTGCGCAGCCGCTTCCTCATAACCGGTCGTGCCGTTGATCTGCCCCGCGAGAAACAGGCCGGGTATCGCCGCCACCGCCAAGCGACGATCAAGTGCGCGCGGGTCGATATGGTCATATTCGACGGCATAGCCCGGCACCACCATCGCCACCCGTTCCAGCCCCACGATGGAACGAAGCATCCCGTGCTGAACGTCGGTCGGCAAGGATGTGCTGATTCCGTTCGGGTAGACCAGATGGGTATCCAACCCCTCCGGCTCCAGAAAGATCTGATGCCCTTCGCGGTCGCCGAACCGGTGGATCTTGTCCTCGATCGAAGGACAGTAGCGCGGACCCCGTCCCTCTATGTCTCCGCCGAACAGCGGCGATCGGTCGAGTCCGCCCCGAATGATGTCGTGCGTCCGCGCGTTCGTCCGGGTAATCGCGCAGGCGAGCTGAGGCAGGACGCGCCGGCCGAGGTCGGACATCGTCCATTCCCCACCATCCGATGGCTGCTCCTCCAGCCGCGACCAGTCGATCGTCCGCCCATCCAGACGCGGCGGCGTGCCGGTCTTCAGGCGCGCCATCGGCAACGCATAGTCGCGCATCTGCACCGCCAGCCGATGAGCCGAAGCCTCCCCTATGCGGCCGCCCTCCATCCGCTCCTCGCCCCGGAACAGTCGCCCGCCGAGAAAGGTGCCCGTGCACAGCACGATCACGGGGGCTTCCAGCCGCAGGCCGCTAGCCAGTTCAAGACCAGAGACCCGCCCGCCCGTCAGCACCAGCGCCGCCGCTTCGCCCGCCACGACCGTCAGCCGCGCCTGCTTGGCAATCAGGGCCGACACAGCAGCGCGGAACCGCTTGCGATCGGCCTGCACACGCGGCCCTTGTACCGCTTTGCCCTTGCTCGCGTTGAGCATACGATAATGGATCGCGGCCGCGTCGGCTGCCCGCGCGAGGACGCCATCCAACGCATCGACCTCGCGCACGAGGTGCCCTTTTCCCAGCCCCCCGATGGCGGGATTGCACGACATCGCGCCGATCTCCGCCGGGTCGAACGTCACCAGCGCCGTCCGCGCACCCCTGCGCGCCGCAGCCGTCGCGGCCTCGCAGCCGGCATGGCCGCCACCCACAATGATGACATCGAAATTGGTCATGGCGGTCCTTTACGGATTTGTGCGACCCCGGTCAAAGCACTGTTCCACGTGGAACGATCATGCGTCCGCCGAAATTCGGTCCCTATTTGCCGACGCAAAATCCGCTAAACAGACTGTCGAGCATATCCTCGGTCGATGCCCTCCCGGTCAGCCGGTCGAACGCCGTCAGGCTATCCCGCACATGCTCGGCGATCAGAAGGGGGTCGCGCACGCGCATCGCCTCACGCAAAGCGTCTACCGCGACGGCCATTTCCCTCCGCTGCCGCGCGGACAGAAGATAAGGCTGGGGCCGCGCCAGCAAGGCTTCGGCCTTATGCGCCAGCAACGCCAGCAGGGTATCCAACCCCTCCCCCGTCTGCGCCGACAAGCGAATATCATGCCGCTGATTGACCGGCGCGTCGGGCCGATCGGCGCGCGACAGGATCAGGATGGCATCGGGCCGTGGCGCGGCTTCGGGGTCGCCCAGCCAGAGCAGCAGATCTGCCGCCGCGATAGCCTCACGCGCGCGATCCATGCCGATCCGTTCCACGGCGTCGCGTACATCGTCGCGAAAGCCAGCGGTGTCGGTGATGAGCCACGCCGCGCCGCCGATCGCCACCGGAACCTCGATCCGGTCCCGCGTCGTCCCGGCGATGTCGGTAACAATCGCGGCTTCCCGCCCCGCGAGGCGATTGAGCAACGTCGACTTGCCGCTGTTGACCGGCCCGGCGATCACCAATCTTATGCCGTCGCGCAATCGCTCGACCGGCGGCGCGGCGAGTTCCGTCTCCATTTCGGCGAGGAGCTTGGCAAGCATATCCCGCGCGTTCGCCAGGGCGGCGTCTTCGGCGACATCCCCTTCATCCGCAAAATCCAGTGCTGCTTCGACCAGGGCCGCGCCCGCGAGCGCGCGCCGCTGAAACAGCTCGACCCGCGCGGTGAAGGCCCCCCCATACATGGCCATGGCCGCGCGTCGTTGTTCCTCGGTTTCAGCGCGCAACAGGTCGGCGAGGCCCTCCACCGCATTGAGGTCCATGCGGCCATTCTCAAGCGCCCGGCGGGTATACTCCCCCGCTTCGGCCGCTCGCAGCCCCGGCAACCGCCCAAGCGCGGCCAGAACCGCCGCGACCACCGCGCGGCCACCATGGCAGTGAAATTCGACCAGATATTCCCCGGTGATGCTGCGGTCGGGCGCGAACCACAGCAGCAGCGCCTCATCCAGCACCATGCCGCTCGCCGGATCGACCAGCCGGCGCAACCCCGCGCGCCGCTCCTCCGGCAAGGTTCCGCACAAGGCCCGCGCCGCGTCACAGGCCGCCGGACCAGACAGCCGGATGATGGCAATGGCGGCGGGCGGCGACCCGCTCGACAGCGCAAAAATGGTCGGGCTTGCGGGCACGACGTCACCCGGCATGACGGACCGGACTCAGCCCTTCTTCACTCCTGCGGCGCCCAGGCCCAGTTCCATGATATTGGAAAACATCTTCATGCTGGCATCGCCCAGCGGCGACAGGTTGCGGAACATGGTTTCCATCTGTTCGAGGTTCGCGCCGCCGTTCATCGTGTCGAGGATCGCCTCCACATAGCGATCCTGAATTGGCGTGAGGTCCGGCAGGCCCAGAAAAGTCCGCGCTTCTACCGGGGTGCAATCGACATCGACGGTGAATTTCATGGTAATAGACCCTTGAGCGCCTCAGTGCGCCGCCGACGCCGAGTCTAGACCTCCATCTGCGTTCCCGCAAAGGCCCTTTTTTCCGGCGACGATCAAAGCCATCAGCTAAACAGCGTCAACAGACCGACATTGCCGTCGACGAAACCGTCATAGACCATGGTCAGCGCGACATAGACGATCACCGCGAGACCGACATAGGCGATCCATTTATAGCGCTCGATATAATGGGCGATCAGATTGGCCGCGATGCCCATCAACGCGACCGACAGGATCAGGCCGATGATGAGGATGCCGGGGTGATCGCGCGCCGCGCCCGCGACCGCCAGCACATTGTCGAGGCTCATGGACACGTCCGCGACCGCGACCGCCCAGGCCGCGCTGGCAAAGCTCTTGGACGACCGTATGCCGGAAATATCGTCGTCGCTCGGGTCGTCGGGCGTGTCCGTTCCACGTGCAGGGTGCAATTCGCGCCACATCTTCCACGCCACCCAGAGCAGCAGCAGGCCGCCGGCCAGGATCAGGCCGACGATCTGGAGCAACTGGCTGACCACCAGCGCAAAGGCGACGCGCAGCACCAGCGCGGCGATGATGCCGATCAGGATGACCTTCTTGCGCTGCTCGGCCGGCAATCCCGCCGCCAGAGCGCCCACGACGATGGCGTTGTCGCCCGCCAGCACCAGGTCGATCAGCAACACCTGGCCGAAAGCCGCCAGCGCCCTGGCACTGCCGATGTCACTGAAATCCGCGACGATATGCGCCCAGATCTGGCCGATGCTTTCGGTGGCAGGGGCCGCGGTCGCGGCGGCGGCAATCAGCAGATCGATCAAAAGGCGTCTCCGAAATAGCGCATCCAGCCCCAATGCGTCAGGGCATCATAGGTGCCATGGAGCAGCGCGCCAGTGTTGATAGCGGTCGGACGGCGCAAACCATGCCTGTGATCATGGCGGCAACACCCCGATCCGAAGACCGGGGCGTGGGAATGCTACTGGTTCATCGTCGCGAAGAAATCTTCGTTGGTCTTGGAATCCTTCATCTTGTCGAGCAGGAATTCCATGGCGTCGATGGTGCCCATCTGCATGAGAATGCGGCGCAGCACCCACATCTTGCTGAGCTGGTCCTTCGGGCAGAGCAGCTCTTCCTTGCGGGTGCCCGACTTGCCCACGTCGAGCGCGGGGAAGATGCGCTTATCGGACACCTTGCGGTCCAGCACGATTTCGGAGTTGCCGGTGCCCTTGAACTCCTCGAAGATCACCTCGTCCATGCGGCTTCCGGTGTCGATCAGCGCGGTCGCGATGATGGAAAGCGAACCGCCTTCCTCGATGTTGCGCGCGGCGCCGAAGAAGCGCTTGGGCCGCTGGAGCGCGTTCGCGTCCACACCGCCGGTCAGCACCTTGCCGGAGGACGGCACGACCGTGTTATAGGCGCGGCCAAGGCGGGTGATGGAATCGAGCAGGATGACGACATCCTTCTTATGCTCAACCAGCCGCTTGGCCTTCTCGATCACCATTTCGGCGACCTGCACATGGCGGCTGGGCGGCTCGTCGAAGGTGGAGGAAACGACCTCCCCCTTCACGCTGCGCTGCATGTCGGTGACTTCCTCGGGCCGCTCGTCGATCAGCAGGACGAGCAGGAACACCTCGGGATGGTTATCGGTGACGGCCTTGGCGATATTCTGGAGCATCACCGTCTTGCCGACGCGCGGCGGCGCGACGATCAGGGTGCGCTGACCCTTGCCCTGGGGCGAGACGATGTCGATGACGCGCGCCGACTTGTCCTTGACGGTCGGGTCGAGCGTGTCGAGGCTCAGCTTCTGGTTCGGGTAGAGCGGGGTGAGGTTGTCGAAGTTGACGCGGTGGCGGACCACGTCGGGATCGTCGAAGTTCACGGACAGAAGTTTGGTCAGCGCGAAATAGCGTTCGCCATCCTTGGGCGCACGGATCTCACCCTCCACCGTATCGCCGGTGCGCAGGCCGAATTTGCGGACCTGGTTGGGGGACACGTAAATATCGTCGGGACCGGCCAGATAATTGGCCTGCGGGCTGCGCAGGAAGCCGAAACCGTCCGACAGAACCTCGATCGTGCCTTCGCCGATGATCTCCTTGCCGTTCTCGGCCTCCATCTTGAGGATGGCGAACATCAGGTCCTGCTTGCGCAGCGTGGAGGCGCCCTCGACGCCCAGTTCCTCGGCAAGCGACACCAGATCGGCGGGCGAGGTTTTTTTCAGTTCCTTGAGATGCATGAAGGAGGATTCCGGCTGGAGTATGGGCAGATTTGTGGGGAATGTTCTGCTGAACCGATGACTGCGCCAGGCGATGGGGAATGCGGCGCTACGGTGGAGACGAAGCGGCGTTACGCCGCACCGCCTGCCCTGTCAATCCAGAGTCAATCGGGAATGGCGACAAGCGGCTCACCGCCCAAGCTTTTAACCGACGCCGAACCTCGGGCCATAGACGACGACGGTGACCACGACCGCGCTCACCAATATGCCAGGCACCTCGTTGAGCAGGCGCAGCGCCTTTTCCGACAAGGGGCGTTGGCCGCGGGCCAGCTTCCGCGAATAGCCGGACGCCCAGCCGTGATAGCCGGACAGGATGATGACCAGCAGCAGTTTCACGTGGAACCACCCCTGACTGAAGGCATCGACGTTCAGCGCCAGTGCGAGGCCCAACACCCATACAATAATCAGCGAGGGGTTCATGATGATCCGCCGCAGCCTGTCCTCGCGCTCGATCCACGCCTTGTCCTCGGGCGAGCCGACAACGGTCTGGTGATGGTAGACGAAGAAGCGCGGCATCATGAACAGGCTCGCCATCAGGAAGATGACGAAAATGACGTGCGCCGCCAGCACCCAGGGATAGGCTGCCCCCAGAAAGCCACTCATTCGGTCAACTCCCTCTTATCCCGTCCGACCTCAAACGCCCCGGACCCGGCCGAGCAGATGCTCGACATGCGCGATGGGCGTGTCCGGCAGGATGCCATGGCCGAGATTGAAGATATGGGGCCTGCCGGCGAAGGCCGCAAGAATCGTGTCGATCGCGGCGTCCAGCGCCTCACCCCCGGCGATCAGCGCCGACGGGTCGAGATTGCCCTGCACCGGCATGCCCTCGGGCAGGCTGCGCGCCGCCCAGAAGGGGTCGATCGTCTCGTCGACGCCGACCGCGTCCACGCCGGTCTGCTCCGCATAATCGACCAGCTTGGCGCCCGCCCCCTTGGGAAAGCCAATGATCGGCACGGACGGATGGATCGCCTTCAGGCGGCGGACGATGGTGGCGTTGGGTTCGATCACCCAGCGTTGAAACTGTGCGGGGCTGAGGCTGCCCGCCCAGCTGTCGAACAATTGCACCGCATCGACGCCGGCGCGGATCTGTCCGTCCAGATAGGTGACCGTCGTCTCGATGATCGCGTCGATGATCGCCGCGAACCGCACCGGATCGCCATAGGCCAGCCGCCGCGCCGCGCCATGATCCTTCGACCCCTGCCCCGCCACCATATAGGTGGAAACGGTCCAGGGACTGCCCGCGAAACCCAGGAAGGCGACACCTTCGGGCAGGTTCGCGCGGACCCGCCGCACCGTGGCATAGATCGCCTCCAGCCGCGACGGATCGGGCGTGAAATCGGCCAGGTCGGAGTCGACCAGCGGGGGCGCGAGCCGTGGCCCTTCGCCCGCCTCGAACCAGAGCTGCTGGCCCATGGCATGGGGCACGATGAGGATATCCGAAAACAGGATGGCGCCGTCGAAGCCGAACCGCCGGATCGGTTGCAGGGTGATCTCGGCCGCAGCCTCCGCGTCGTAGCAAAGTTCGAGGAACCCGCCCTTCTGCTCCCGCAGGGCCCGATATTCCGGCAGATACCGCCCCGCCTGCCGCATCAGCCAGATCGGCGGCACGGTCGGTTTTTGCCCGCGCAGCACTTGCAGGAGTGGCGGCATCGTCGCGCCGGGGAGGGTCGAAAGAGCGGTTTCCATACCCCGTCCTGCGAGCAAAGACCCTCGCCAATCAATAGTTAAAAGAGTCTTAAGATAAGATTGTTGTTAAGTGATGGCCCGTGGATATGTGGAATTACGGGCTTATCCAGAGTTTCATCCACAGCTTGACACGCAATGTGCCAGCCACAGTCCGGCGAGTCCCGCATTTCGTGCACAGCTTGCCGGATCGCCGTTGGCACAATTATCCCCGTGGATAAGTCCGTCGGCCCGGCGGCACTCCGAATGCCAATATCGGCGGTGTCTTTCATCCACGCATCCATCCCTTGCTTTATCCACAGGGTGCCCACAAAGTTCGCCGATATGAGCCGGCTGCACCTCCATCTCCTGTCCGACTCGACCGGCGAAACGCTGGAAAACATCGCCAAGGCCGCCATCGCCCAGTTCGAGAATGTGGAAATCATCCGCCACTTCTGGCCGATGGTGCGGTCGGAGCAGCATCTCGACCGGATCGTGGAGGAACTGGGCCGCAACCCCGGCCTCGTGCTGTTCACGCTCGCCAATGTGAGCCTGCGCAAGAAGCTGGAGAAATTCTGCCGCGCTATCGGCATTCCGCATCTCGCCCCGCTCGACGGTGTCACGGATGCTCTGTCCAACATATTGGGGCAGGAAACGACCGGCCGGCCGGGCCGCAAGCATATCCTCGACGAGGCCTATTTCGCGCGCATCGACGCGATCCAGTTCACCATCGCGCATGACGATGGCGTGGGCTGGGAAAATTGGGAGGAGGCGGACATCGTGCTCGCGGGTGTCAGCCGCACGTCCAAGACGCCGACCAGCATCTATCTCGCCAATCGCGGCTACAAGACGGCCAATATCCCGCTGGTGCCGGAATCGCCGCCGCCCGACAGCCTGTTCCGGCTGAAACATCCCATGGTCGTGGGCCTTACGACCGGCGCCGAACGGCTGGTGCAGGTCCGCCGCAACCGCCTGCTGTCGCTCAACCAGGCGCCGGAAACCCCCTATGTGGACATGGAGCGGGTGAAGCAGGAAGTGGTGGTCGCGCGGCGCATGTTCGCGGACAATGGCTGGCCGGTCGTGGACGTGACCCGCCGCTCCATCGAGGAGACGGCGGCGGCGATCATCAGCCTGTATCAGGATTTTGCGGGCAACAGCGGCACGATACCCGGCATGCCGGGACCGGAGGACGACCGGCCGTGACTCTTCCACGACTGCTGCTCGCCTCGCAGAGCGAGAGCCGGCGCCGGCTGCTCTCCGACGCGGGCGTTCCCTATGAAGCCATCTCCGCCGGGGTGGATGAAGAGATGGCGAAGGATGCGCTGATCGGCGACGGCGCCATTCCCCGCGATCTCGCTGACGCGCTGGCGGAACTGAAGGCGATCCGCCCGTCGCGGCGGCACGGCGGGGCGCTGGTGCTCGGCTGCGACCAGACGCTGGAACTGGCCGACGGCAGCCTCGTCAACAAATGCGAGAGCCGCGAGGAAGCGCGCGCGCTCCTGCTCGGCATGAGCGGCACGCGCCATCATCTCCACAGCGCGGCGGTCATCGCGCTGGATGGCGCGCCGATCTGGCGGCATATCGAAAGCGTGGCACTGGATGTGCGGCCGTTGAGCGAGGCCTTTGTCGATGCCTATCTCGATGCCGACTGGGAGCACTGCCGCTGGTGCGTCGGCTGCTACCGGATCGAGGGACCGGGCGCACAACTGTTCGCGCGGGTCAGCGGCAGCCTGTTCGCGGTTCAGGGCCTCCCCCTCCTGCCGCTGCTTGACTTTCTGCGCGTGCGGGGCGTTCTGGCGGCATGAGCGACCTCCCCTATGCAGAAGTGATCGGCGACCCGATCGGCCATTCCAAATCCCCGCTGATCCACAATCACTGGCTCGGCGAACTCGCGATCGAAGCGGAGTATCGCAAGACCCATGTGACGCGCGATGGTCTCGCCGCCTATTTCCTCAACCGGCGGAGCGACCCCGACTGGCTCGGCTGCAACGTCACCATCCCGCACAAGGTCGCGGTGATGGACTATGTGACCGATCCTAGCGACATTCGCGGCCGCATCGGCGCGATGAACACCGTCGCCTGCGAAACCGGCGGGCCGCTCATCGGCACCAACACCGATGCGGGCGGCTTTCTCCAGCCGCTCCAGCAGGCGAAGTGGAAAGGACGCGAGGCGGTGCTGATCGGCGCGGGCGGCGCCGCGCTGGCCATCGGCTTCGCGCTGGCCGCGATCGGGGTGGACAGCCTCACCGTGATGGCGCGCGACGCGGCGAAGGGGCAGGCGCTGCTCGACCATGTCGGCGTACGGGGCCGGGTGATCGGTTTTGCCGATCCGCTGCCCGCCACCCGCCTTCTGGTGAACAGCAGCCCGCTCGGCATGACCGGCCAGCCGGCGCTTGACCTCGACCTCGCCCCGCTCCCCGGCGACGCCACCGTCTACGACATCGTCTATGCGCCGCTGGAGACGGGTCTGCTCCGGGCCGCGCGGACGCGCGACCTCACGACGATCGACGGGCTGGCGATGCTGATCGGGCAGGCGGCGCTGGCGTTCGAGATTTTCTTCGACGCCATCCCCCCACGCGACGACGGCGACGCCGCCCTGCGCGCGCTGCTGACTCACCCGGCGGCAGGATGAAGATCGTCGGCCTGACCGGCTCGATCGGGATGGGCAAGTCGGCGGTGGCCGCGATGCTGCGCCGGCTGCGCGTCCCGGTTTTCGACGCCGACGCCGCCGTTCACGCGCTGCAAGGCCCCGGCGGCGCGCTCCTGCCCGCGATCGAAGCCCGCTTTCCCGGCACCACCGGCCCCGCCGGTGTAGATCGCGCGAAACTCGGCGCGCTGGTCCTGGGCAATACCGATGAACTGCGCGCGCTGGAACGCATCGTCCATCCCGCCGTGGGCGCGCTGCGCAGCCGCTTCCTGCGGCGGCACCGCGCGCGGCCGATGGTCGTTCTCGACATACCGCTCCTGTATGAGACGAACGCGGCAAGGCGCATGGCCGCCGTCATCGTCGTCAGCGCGCCGTTCGCGGTGCAACGCCGCCGCGTGCTGCGCCGCAAGGGCATGACCGAGGCGAAATTCCGCCAGATTCTGCGGCGGCAGGTGCCCGACCGGATCAAACGCGCCCGCGCCGATCATGTCGTGGAAACAGCTCGCCCGAAATACCGCACATTTGCGGATGTGCGGGCGCTGGTGGCTTGCCTTAGCCGGCGTCGAGGCAGATAGTAGCCAACCAACGAGTCAGTCCCGGAACGCGATGCGCGAAATCATCTTCGACACGGAAACCACCGGCCTCGATCCGTTGAACGGGGA
>Ga0207639_10001600_pt1 | contig 15214 bp, 12 predicted proteins | sample KBSCornC32_FD_184299 | JGI IMG/M metagenome (GOLD analysis project Ga0207639, IMG submission 184299) | Corn rhizosphere microbial communities from Kellogg Biological Station, Michigan, USA - KBS Corn C3-2 (SPAdes) (version 2) | ecosystem: Host-associated > Plants > Roots > Rhizosphere > Soil ...
CGCGATCCGGCCCAACCATGCGATCCGACAGGATGATGATGTTGTCGCCCGAATGGACGGCCATCTCGGCATCGGCGAACAGCCGGTCGAGCGCGCCACGCATGCCGGCCGCGCCTTCGGAGGCGGGGTAGGTGATGTCGAGCGTCTTCGAGCGGAACGGATTGTCCTCCATCGCGCCAATGGCGCGGATCTTCTCGAGATCCTCGTTGGTGAGGATAGGCTGACGGACCTCAAGACGCTTGCGCCGGCCCTGGCCCTTGAGGTCGAGGATGTTCGGCCGCGGTCCGATGAAGGAGACGAGGCTCATCACGAGCTCTTCGCGGATCGAGTCGATCGGCGGGTTGGTGACCTGTGCGAAGTTCTGCTTGAAGTAGGTATAGAGGAGCTTCGACTTGTCGGAGAGCGCCGAGATCGGCGTATCCGTACCCATCGAGCCTACCGCTTCCTGGCCGGTCGTGGCCATGGGAGTGAGGAGGAGCTTCAGGTCTTCCTGGGTGTAGCCAAAGGCCTGCTGGCGATCGAGCAGCGGCACATGGTTGTCGGGCGCCTGCGCGGCGACTTCCGGCAGGTCCTCAAGCACGATCTGGGTCTGCGCCAGCCACTTCTGGTAGGGCAGGGCGTTGGCGAGCTCGGCCTTGATCTCCTCGTCGGAGACGATGCGGCCCTGCTTCAGGTCGATCAGCAGCATCTTGCCCGGCTGGAGGCGCCACTTGCGGATGATCGAGCTCTCTGGAGTCGGCAGCGTGCCGGCTTCCGAGGCCATGATGACCTCGCCGTCCGCCGTCTCGAAATAGCGGGCGGGACGGAGGCCGTTCCGGTCGAGGGTCGCGCCGATGTACTGGCCGTCCGAGAAGCACATGGAGGCCGGGCCATCCCAGGGCTCCATCAGCGCCGCGTGATACTCATAGAAGGCGCGGCGGCTCTCATCCATCAGCGGATTGCCGGCCCAGGCCTCGGGAATGAGCATCATCGCGGCATGCGGCAGTGAGTAGCCGCCACGCAGCAGGAATTCGAGCGCGTTGTCGAAGCAGGCCGTGTCCGACTGGCCGGGATAGGAGATCGGCCAGAGCTTCGAGATGTCGGCGCCGAACAGCGGCGAGGAGACCGACGCCTGGCGCGCAGCCATCCAGTTGACGTTGCCGCGGACAGTGTTGATCTCGCCGTTGTGGCAGACGAAGCGATAGGGGTGCGCCAGCCGCCAGCTCGGGAAGGTATTGGTCGAGAAGCGCTGGTGCACGAGGGCGAGCGCCGACTCGAAGGTCGGGTCGTGCAGGTCAGAGTAGTAGGCGCCGAGCTGCCAGCTCAGGAACATGCCCTTATAGACAAGCGTGCGGCAGCTCATCGAAACGATGTAGAAGTCGTTGGGCTTGCCCTCGAAGGCCGAATAGATCTTCGAGGAGCAGACCTTGCGGATGATGTAGAGCTTGCGCTCGAAGGCATCCTCGTCGGCGACGCCTTCGCCGCGGCCGATGATCACCTGACGGTGGAACGGCTCGGTGGCGACGATTTCGGGCGCCTTGGACAACGAGGCATTGTCGTTGGGCACGTCGCGCCAGCCGAGCACGACCTGGCCCTCGTCCTCGATGACACGCTCGACGACCCGCTCCATCTTGGCGCGAAGGTCGGCCTCCTGCGGCATGAAGATGAAGCCGACGGCATACTGCCCGGGGCCGGGCACAGTGAAGCCGAGCCGCTGGCCTTCCTTGACGAAGAAGCGGTGGGGGATCTGCACCAGGATGCCGGCACCGTCGCCCATCAGCGGGTCCGCACCCACGGCTCCGCGATGCTCGAGGTTCTCGAGAATCTTGAGGCCGTTCTGGACGATGCGCTGCGACTTGACGTTGCGCAGATTGACGATGAAGCCCACGCCGCACGCATCGTGCTCGCGTGCGGGATCGAACAGGCCGGCCTTGACCGGGGCGCGATAGGCCGCCAACGCATCGGCTTTGCGGTTGGCGAATCCGGTGGTGACGGGGAGATTTCCGTTCCGCTGTTCAGCCATATCGCAATCCTCACTGCGTTGATGCCAGAAACGATTCTGGCGGGTTCACGTCCTTTCGGCGGGCAGGCCTATTGCTCGGGTCGTAACACGTACGGCTCGGGCCAGTCGGCCTATCCTATCCTGTTTTGGCGGTGGCGCTGCATCCAAATGGCCACCAATTCGGGTCTTCCACCCTGCCCCTCCGATTCCGTCGCTTGCGACGGCCAGCCGGATCGGCGTGCGGCCCCTCCCGGGAGACGGGCGACCGCTTAATATCGCACGACCGGATCACCGTTCGCGCTAATGGACAACATTGCTGTCCTATATGGGGTAAGATGACAGGTTTTTAACCCCGGGGCAAGCGGAAGTGTGGCGGATTTATGTTGCCGCCACGCCCCGGGTTCAGAGGCGGTTCACATGCCGAGCTCGAAGCGGGCTTAGGGCAGGGCGTAGGCCACCAACTGGTCGCTGACCTTGGGCTCGAGGATCGAGTTGCCGCCCACGGCGAAGACCACGTACTCCTTGCCCTTATAGGTGTAGACGCAGGGCAGGGCCACGGCTGGTGCCTCGACCAGCGACTTCCAGAGCACCTTGCCGGTTTTGACATCGAGTGCCCGCACCCGCGAGTCCATCGAAGCGCCGATGAAGACAAGGCCGGACTTGGTGATCACTGGCCCGCCGATCGTTACCGAGCCCCAGGACTCGGGCATGTAGAAGCCCCACTTCTGCACCTCGCCGAACGGCACCTGCCAGTTGAGCTTGCCGGTGTTGAGATCATAGGACGAGACGGTGCCGTAAGGGCCGTTCCAGCACGGCATGCCCTCCGGGTTGAGGAAGGTCTGCAGCTTGAAGCCATAGGGCGCGCCAAGCATGGCGAAGTAGCCGTCGGCGTTTTTCTTCTCGATGTTCTTGCCGGCATTGACCTTGTCGTAGTCGTCGCGGCTCAGGAGCTGGTAAATCTGGGCGACCTGCGACGAGTTGACGATGTAGGTGTTGCTGGTGGGATCGAGCGCCCCGCCGCCCCACTCGATACCCCCGGCGGTCGCCGGGAAGGCCAGCGAGCCCTTGAGGCTCGGCGGGGTATAGCGGCCCTCATAGCGGAGACCCGCCATGGTGCGGCTGCAATAGCCGCCGCTGATGATGTCAGCCAGTATCGAGATGCCGGGGAACTGGTCGGGCGTCGTCGCTTGGGGCGTCGTCGGTTCAGGCTGGGTGGGCGAGGACTGCTCGCCCTGGATGTCGGACTTGGGGACCGGCTTTTCGTCGATCGGGAAGATCGACTTGCCGGTCAGCCGGTTGAGGACGAAGAGAAAGCCCTGCTTGGTCGACTGGATCAGCGCCGGCACGGTCTGGCCGTTCTGCTGCATGTCGAAGAGGACCGGGGCCGAGTTGACGTCGTAGTCCCAGATGTCGTGGTGGACGGTCTGGTAGCTCCAGACGACCTGGCCGGTATCGGCATGCAGCGCTGTAACCGAGGTGGTGAGCGGCATCGGCGCGGTACGGTCGCCGCCGTAGTAATCCGGGCTCGGCGAGCTGACGGGGAGGAAGATCAGGTTGTTCTTCTCATCCACGGACATGCTCGACCAGACGTTGGCGGTGCCGGTCTTGGGGTCGAGGTCGGGCGGGATGCTGTTGAACTTCCAGTTGAGCTTGCCGGTCTGGGTATCGACGGAAAACACCGATCCCGGCGGTTGCACCGCCTGCGTCCAGTCCTGGCCGGACCAGCCGATGATGAGCTCGTTCTTGTAGACGGTCGGCGGCTGCAGGATTGAGAGCGGCCACTTGTTGTTGACGGTGTTCCACTGGTTGATGTCGAGGACGCCGTTCTGGCCGAAGCCGGTGCAGGGCTGGCCCTTGTCCGCATCGACGGCGAAGACCTTGCCGTCCATCGTAGGGAGGTAGACGATTTTCTGGCAGGCTTCTCCCGCGACCGGGGTCGCCGCCTGCCAGTAGGAAAGGCCGCGATTCTTCAGCTCGCCCTGCGTCGGATCGACGAGCTTGACCTTGCTGTCGAAGGTCCACTTGACCTTGCCGGTATCGGGTTCGAGCGCGAAAATCCGGTCGAAGACGGTCGACACATAGAGCGTGTCGTTGACGAAGAGCGGCGTCGCGCCCCAGTCCGAGGCCTTGGGGCCATTGGGGTTGCTCCCATCCGAGACGTCGCCCGTGTGCAGTTCCCACGCCTTGGCGAGCTTGCCGACATTGTCGGGCGTGATCTGGTCGGAGGTTGCGTACTTCTGGGCGTTGAGCTGGCCGTTGAAGGTGTACCAGTTCTGGGCGCCTTCCGACGAGGTCGTCGCCTGCTGAGCGAACGCGGTCGCGGGCGCGAGCGACAGCACACCGGCGATGGTGAGGATGCCGAGGGTTTTCATGGCGCGACCTCCGCAACGGCGACGCGGCGGGTGCGTCCCCTGACGAGGTGGCCGAGCCAGCCGATGAAGGCGACGGCCATCAAGGCCAGCAGCAGATAGCTTTCGAGGAGGTATGCGGCGGCGGCGGTGCCGATGATGTCGAGGAAGATAAGGACGGCCAGGATGCCGTGCGGCCAGCCGGCACGGGCCCAGAAGGCGATGACCAGCGTTGCGATCAGCATCAGCGCGCTCGAAACGAGGACCAGCAAAAGACCCTCGGTACCGTGAATGCCATTGGCCCTGTTGAGCTCTTCAAAGATGATGACGAGGAGGCCGAGCAGCGCCGCGATTGCCAAAAGCCAGATTCCCCAATCGAGTGGGGTCCGCCCCGCTGTTCCGTCCGGGTTGGTCATCAAACACCTCAATTTTCTGCAATATCAGGGATCAACCGCCGCGTTGCGACTTCGTTCCGGGGAAAGCACCCGGCGCGACGCATCGACGCGGCCTGGAACTTTCCGCCCAGACGTACGGCTGCGCCAATCGTTTGGGAGCGCGTGCCAGCGCCGGTATTACTTCGGCCAAACAGTATTCGCGCCGTCCGCCGCTGGACTTTTCCTCGGCGCGCGATAATCGTTCGCCCTGAGGCAATTTGCTGCGGCGCTGTTTTGGAGCGGCTGGGCTATTGCCGAAGCGTCCTTGAGCCGAGATTTCCGACCGTGAACCGACGTGATTTTTCCCTGTCCGCCGCCGCCCTGCTGGCCGCCGGCGGTTTGCCTTCGCTTGCCCATGCCAGCGTGCCGTCCCCGTATGACTGGACGGTCGCGCCGCCGATGGACAAGCGCGCCGCCTTCATCGACTGGATGGTCAAGAATCGCGGCGAGGACCCAAAGTACCTCGGGCCGCGCTTCGACCGCTTCCTGTGGATGGTTTCGGCGCGCGACGTTTTTGGCGACGCCAACCGCCGCGGTTTCCTGATGACGCCACGCGAGGAGTTCTGCCGGCCGGCAAACCTGCCGCGGTGCTACGACATCGATTTCCTCGACATCGGGTTCGGGGTGACGATTTCGGGGCCCGGACTGGTCGGCCGGATGACCAGCGTGCTCGGCGTCAAGAAGGGCGACAAGGTGCTCGAGGTCGGCACTGGCTCGGGCTACCAGTCGGCGTTCCTCTCCAACATCACCGACAAGGTCTGGACGATCGAGATCATCGAGCCGCTCTATGAGCGGACGCGCGGCATCTACGACGCGCTGATCGCCAAGGGCTACAGCGAGTACTCGTCGATCACCACCAAGCAGGCCGACGGCTACTATGGGTGGGAAGAGGCGGGCCCGTTCGACAAGATCATCGTCACCTGCGGCATCGACCACATTCCGCCGGACCTGCTGAAGCAGCTCCAGCCTGACGGCATCATGGTCATCCCAATCGGCCCCCCCGGCGCCCAGCACGTGCTCAAGGTGACCAAGCGCGTCGCCTCCGACGGGACTGTCAGCGTCGAGCGCTCCGACATCTACAATGGCCGGATCATCCCGTTCGTGCCGTTCACCAGCCTTGTAGGCGACAAGATCAAGGGCACGCACAACGGCTAGCTCCCAGTCCGTCGTGGACACCCCTGCGGCCCTGTAATTTCATCGTCATCGGGCCGCGGTACCCCGTTCAGCCGCGGTTCAGCCTTTCACGGCCAAGTTGCCGCGCGCTGCGGGGGCTGCACCGCCGCGGCCGCAGGCCGATTGGGGCTTGCGCCAAGTGCCTTGTCTCGGACCGCGGCGTCCGGACGCAAATGCCGAACCGTCGTATAAGGGTGCGGCGCGGCTTTTGACGTTCGCCCACGACTCGAGCCTTGCGCCAGCAGTGAAAGGGAAACACATGCGCCTCCTCGTCCTCTCCGCTCTGCTTCTCGCCTCGACCGGCGCGGCATTCGCCCAGACCGCGGCCGCTCCCGCCACCGTCAATTTCACCACCAGCGCGACGATGCCGTCGCTCAAGGACAATACCAAGAAGGACACCTTCAAGGTGGGCCTGAGCGACTCCCAGGTCGAGACGACGCTGCAGCTCACCTGCCAGGCGGGCCGCTCGAGCATGATCGTCTTCCACACCGACCGCGCCTGCGAGGTCTCGGGCGCCGGCTCGATCATCAATCCGGCCAACCAGCAGAAGCTGCAGCGTACCCAGTATGTGGGTGGCTACGTGGTGCAGAAGGACGGTTCGACCGATGGCTCGACCCTCTCCGTCAACTACCTCGCGCTCGGCAAGGCGGCGGCTTCTTCGACCCCGTTCTCGGGCACCATGAACCTCAAGCCGGAGAACACCTCGACGGGCGCGGCGGCGATCCGCGATGCGGTGCTCAAGAAGATCAATGCCGACAATACCGGCGGCGGCGTCATCGACCAGCGCGTCGACACGGTCGACCTCTCGCGCCTCTTCATCCCATCGGCCGGCTTCCCCTCCGACAAGGGGTGCTCGTGGAGCGGCAACATGGTCTTCGCCTACCAGACCAATTCCTGGTTCATGGACCTGACCGGCAGCTGCGACGGCAAGGACTACAAGCTCAAGGGCAACATGCCGTGGACGGATTCGCCCGGCGTCGAGCACCAGACCCAGTATGACCTGACTCTCACCGAGCCCTCCGACAAGATGACCTCGGATGACGCGCTCTTTGCGACCGACACCGGCGCCAATTCGGATCTCTTTGCGACGGTCGACGGCATCTCCGGCAAGATCATCATGAAGGAATCCAACTACGTGACGACGACCGTCGACGGGGTGGACCAGACCAACCCGAGCCAGGTCGACGCTTCGGGTTCGTTCACCGGCACCAATGTGCCGCTCGATACCGTCCGCTCGTTTGCGACGCTGATCGGGCTCCTCGCCGAGAACATGTTCGGCGCCTGACCGACACAGCCTTTGCACTCCCCGATGACTTCGGGGAGTGCTTTCCGGCCGGTAACCGCGGCCGGCAATTTAACCATAAAATCAGAGACAAATTGCCTCCGCCCCAGTGTTTGCTAGCCTCTGGGGCAGGTGTTCGAGTTTTACCCGGAGCGTTCCAATGAGCGGTTCCCGTCGAAGCAAACTCGACCGTCAGGCAATGACGGCCGCCCTCAAGATCGTCGACGACGAGGTGGGCAAGATCGTCGCCGAGATCGCCAGCCACCGCGACGACCTGCCGCACGATTCAGCCCCGAAGCCCGTCAAGGCCGCCTGACCTATTGACGCTCCCGATCGCGCCTATTCGAGGTGCGATTTCAGGAACCAGAGCGCCTTGTCGAGGGCGCGCGAATAGCCCGTAAAGATATCGGATGTGTCGACGTCGCCCGCTTCATCGGCACTGTCGATGGCCTTGCGCGCTGAGTTCGCCGCCTGCGCGTAACGCTCGACCAGTGCTTCGAGGTGATCGGGGATCTTGCGGATATCGGTGGGGTAGGGCGGCAACGTCGTGTCGCGGCCAACGGTCTGCGTCGTGCCGAGGGCAATGCCGTCGAGCTGGGCGACGCGCTCGGCGATGGTATCGGTATGGACATCGAGCTCCTTGCGCAAATCGTCGAGCAGCAAGTGTACGGCGATGAAGGTCGGGCCCTTGATGTTCCAGTGCGCCTGCTTGGTGAGCAGCGACAGGTCGAGCCCCTCGGCGAGGCGGGCGTTGCAGAGATCGATCATCGCCTTCTTGGTGTTCGAGGCGAGATCGACGGATGTCTTGTTCGACGAGACAAGCTTGACGGACGGTTTGGCCATTTCGGGGTCCCCTTGGGGCGGCGAGGTGCCGCGTGACGCGTTAGGGCCGGACATTGCCGGCTCGATGCAACAATACATCGACGGCGAGAGCGGTTCCGCCCTGAATCGGGTGGCGGTTTGCCGCCGCTACAATTCCTTTTCGGCGAGCTCGCGGAAGGCGTCGGGCACGGAGTGGGCGGCGCCGAGCGTCGCGCCGTAGCCGATCGCCGCCCAGCCGAAGCGGCCGCGCACCTTGTCCATGGCGCGATCGGCGGCCCAGCGCGCGGCGCCCTGCCGGCTGCCGGGGCGGCGGGGTTCGTCAACGAGCCGCAGCGGCAGGTCGAGCTGGATCACCGGCTGTGGCTCGAGGTGCGAGATCGAGATGGCGAGGAGCGAGATGATGGCTTCGCCCGGGTGCATGGCGAACACCTCGCGCGCCAGGTCCTCGGCGATCTCGGCGATGATGGCGGTGGCCGAGACGGGCGCGCTGAGCGTTGCGGCGTGGGTGACCGAATGGAGGTCGGCAAAACGGACGCGGACATTGACGGTGCGGCCGGCCAGCGCCTTCGCCCTGAGGCGCGAGCCGATGCGGTCGGCAAGATGGCGCAGCGCCGGACGGAAGATGCGCTCTTCGATCGGCTTCATGCCGAGCGCCGACTGCGCGCCGGCCGAGCGGGCGCGGCGATCGGTCTCTATGGCGCGGGGATCGCGGTTCCAGGCGAGCGATTTGAGCTTTTCGCCGGCGGCGGGACCAAGCAGGCGCTCGAGCACGTGACTGTCGGTCGCCGCGAGCTGGCCGATGGTCGCGACGCCGAGGTTGGCGAGACGGGCCCGCGTCGCGGGGCCGACGCCCCACATCAGCTCGACCGGCAGGTCATGGAGGAACGTCAGCTCGGTCGCCGGGTCGACGACCACGAGGCCGTCGGGTTTGGCCACCTGCGAGGCGATCTTGGCGAGGTGCTTTGTCCGTGCCACGCCGACGGAGATGGGCAGCCCGACCTCGGCGCGGACGCGGCGGCGGATCGTCGTGGCGATGGCGGCGGGCGGGCCGAAGAGGTTTTCGGTGCCGGCGACATCGGCGAAGGCTTCGTCGATCGAGATGCGTTCGACCGAGGGCGTGAAGTCGGAGAGGATCGCGATCGCCGCATCGCCGAGCTTCTGGTACTCGCCAAAATGCCCGCCGACGAAGATCAGCCCGGGACAGAGCTCGCGGGCACGGCGGCCGGGCATGCCGCCCCGCACGCCATAGGCCTTGGCCTCATAGGAGGCGGCGAGCACCACGCCGCCGCCGACAGCGATCGGCTTTCCCAGTAGCGAGGGGTCGAGCAGCTGCTCGACCGAGGCGTAGAACGAGTCGAGGTCGGCATGGAGAATCGTGGCCGCATCCATCGCGGGGGCCCTGGCTCGTTCGCTTCATGAGAACAAATAGCGAACATATGTGGCGAGGTGTCAAGCGCGAACGCGCGGTCCAAACAAAAAGCGCGGAGAGAAGCTCTCCGCGCCCTGGGTCGCCGTCAGTGCGACTAACCGTTGTCCGCCTTAGTTGACGACGGACTTGTCCTCGATCGTCCGCGTCTTCGCCGCGCCATTGATGGCGATGGTGCGCGCCTTCTTGCTCTCGGGGAGCTCGCGCTTCAGCTCGACATGGAGGAGGCCGTTCTCGAGATTGGCGCCCGATACCTCGACATACTCGGCAAGCTGGAAACGCAGCTCGAAAGCGCGCTCGGCAATGCCGCGATGGAGGAACTCGCGGCCCTTCTCGGCAGTCTCGGGCGCCTTGGCGCCTTTGATCGTGAGGCCGTTCTCCTTGGCTTCGATGGCAATCTCGTCAGCCGAAAAACCGGCGACGGCAATCGACACCCGGTAGGCATTCTCGCCAAGCTTCTCGATGTTGTAGGGCGGGTAGGTCTTGGGCTCCTGCCCGACGACGCTGTCGAGGCGCGAGAACAGCCGGTCGAAGCCGACGGTCGAACGATAGAAGGGGGTGAAATCGATGGTCTGCATGTCACATTCTCCATGAGCAACGTGTCAGCGGCGCGGCCCGGCGGATGCTCCCATCAAGGCGAGCGAAGCGGGCGGTCACCGGTCCCCGGATCATCCGGCGGACGCTTGTTAGGTAGGTGGCCGAATGCCCGGTTCAAGGGGCTTTGCGCGATCAATGAACGGCAGATGAATGCCCCCATCGGGCGCCGTTCAGGACGTTCTTTCTATAACGGGAGCGTGCAGAACGTCTGATCGCGTCAACGGATTGCACGAAACGAGGTGGCTGCCGTCACCCGCCCCCCGCACGGCGTGTCACATCAGGGAAGCCAGCGCTCCACATGGACGCTGGCTTTTCTGTTTCCGGCTGCCGGCGACTCTCGAATCGCAGCTGCCACAGCCCGCCCTGCTGCACGATGAACGGCCATCTCGGGCCGGGTTCAGGCGCTCCAACGTACAAGGAAAGCGTGCAGCGCGTTTGCTCGCGTCAGCGTGCGGCACGACCGAGGTGATTGCCGTCACCCGCCCCCCGCACGGCGTCACGTCAGGGGAAGCCAGCGTCCTTTCGGGGGCGCTGGCTTTTCTGTCTGGCACGGCGGCCGCCGGGCATTGCGGGCGAAGCGCCTCAGCCTTATGGCTTTGAGTGGTGCGGCAGGGAGCCCCAATGAACGCCCCCGATTCGGCTGGTCCATGGCTGGTCAACATCCCGTCAAATCCGGTGCCCGAAGGGGCACGGGTCGGGGTATTCGAGACCTCCGACAAGGTGCGGCTCCGCTACGCGCTCTTTCCGCGGACGGGCGCGCCGCATCGCGGCACCATCTGCCTCGTCCATGGGCGAACGGAGTTCATCGAAAAATACTTCGAGACGATCACCAACTTCCAGCGCCGCGGGTTCCAGGTCGCGACCTTCGACTGGCGCGGGCAGGGTGGCTCCGACCGGCTGATCCGCAACGCCAAGCTCGGCTTCGTCGAGCGCTTCGACGACTATTGGGTGGACCTCGCCTCGTTCCACGCCGAGATCCTCCTGCCCGACTGCCCGCCGCCCTTCTATCTCGTCGGCCACTCGATGGGCGGGCTCGTGTCGCTGTTCGCCGGCAGCCGCGACCGCCTGATGTTCGACCGCATCTTCGTTTCGGCGCCGATGGTCGCGCTCGACCGGCAGCCGCTCAGCATGGCGGGTATGGCGCAGCTCTGCGAGACGCTGAGCTTTGTCGGCCTTGGCAAGATGCCGGTGGCGCGGCGTGCCGACCGCGTGCCGACCGAGGGCACGTTTCCCGGCAATCCGCTTACCTCCGACATCACCCGCTACATGAAGTCGGTCGCCGTGCTCGAGGCGCGGCCCGACCTCGCCATCATCTCGCCCACCGTCCGGTGGTCGGCGGCGGCGTTCCGGGCCATGGCCACCGCCAATGGCGACACCTTTCCGACAGCGATCAAGGCGCCTGTCCTGATGCTCGCCGCGGCGCGCGACGAGGTCGTCTCGACCGCGGCCATCGAGCAGCTTGGCCTTCGCATGCGCACCGGCCGCCACATGATCATCGCAGCGGCGCGGCACGAGCTCTTCATGGAAGCCGATTCGATCCGCGACCAGGTGTTTGCGGCGTTCGACGCCTTCATCACGCAGCAGTCGCCCTAGACACGCCAAATTCTCCGGCGCGACCCGGAGTACCTGCGCGGTTGCCGCGAGAGTGCGGCGCGGGCGGGACTTTTGTCCCGAAGAGCCGGTTAGTCCGGCAAGGTAGGCGTGGATTATCGTCCCGCCCATCGCGATCGGTCTTTTGGGACGCCGGTACCGCGGAAGCGTCGCAGACACCCGACGAACCCAGAAGGTCACGGCTGACCTCCTGTCCGAACCCTCAACCGCGATGCTCCGTTGGCATCTCGCGCCGGTGAGGTGGAGGGAGGATACGGAGGTGTTGAGGGACGGGGATAAGTTTTCGTGCTTGGCTCCAAGCTCGCCGCCGAGGTCCTTCTCCCGCGGGGCGGGGGAAGGTGGCGCCGAAGGCGACGGAAGGGGCGGCCACGCACACCGGTGGCTGTGGCCGCCCCCTCCACCAGCCTTCGGCTGGTCCCTCCCCCGCTACGCGGGAGAGGATGTTGGAGCCACGCACGAGCAGTGTATCGCCAGGGTCCTTCGAGGCTCGGTCCTGACGGCCCTTCGCACCTCAGGATGAGGTTGTTTCAGGGAGCCGTCGGGCGGCCCCGGCTATTCCTCAACCACCGGGTCATTCCCGCGAAGCGGGAATCTCTGTTTCCTGCAAGCGGGGCGCTCGAGACCAAACGGAGATCCCCGCTTTCGCGGGGATGACGCCGCGGGTGGAGCGAGGCGGTAGCCCAGCAACAAACTGCCTCATGGTGAGGTGCGAGCCGAAGGCGAGCCTCGAACCACGCTAGGTGTATCGTCGAGGGTCCTTCGAGGCTCGGGCTTTGCCCTCGCACCTCAGGATGAGGTTGTTTCGAGGAGAGTTCGGGTGGCTTCCAGCCATCCCCCACCACCGCGTCATTCCGGCGAACGCCGGAATCCAGTGCACCAGCGGTGTCTCAGGACTCGGCCTCTCGCACCCAGCGATGGACCAGCCAGTGCCTGAGCTAATTGCTGACCCTCCGCGCTGGATTCCGGCGTTCGCCGGAATGACGCCGTGGATGGGGGGAAGGCGCTGTCGCATCACCGCGGGGAAGGAACGCGCCGCCGCAGCCCGACCCGCCCTACCTCGCCCCGTTGAGCATCGCCAGCGCGGCGGCGTGCAGCTCGGGGGTGGCGGCGGCGAGGCAGTTGCCGCCTTGTTCGGCGGGGCCGCCATCCCAGGTGGTGACGACGCCGCCGGCGTTCTCAATGATGGGGATGAGGGGGGCGATGTCGACGTTCTTGAGCGCCGCTTCGCAGACGAGGTCGAGGTGGCCGGCGGCGAGCAGGCAATAGGCGTAGCAGTCGAGGCCGTAGCGGGCCTGGAGCACGGCGCCGCGGAGCGCATTCCATTGGGCCGTGGTGCCCGAGAGCTCAAAGATATCGGGGGAGGTGGCCGAGGCCTTGGCGAGTTTGAGGTCGCGCACACCGCTGGTCGAGATCGCCATTTCCTCGGCGCCACGGCGATAGCTTGCGCCGCCCGGCAGGCCGAGGAAGACCTCGCCCGTAAAGGGCTGGGCCATCAGCCCGGCGACGGTCCGCCCGTGGGCGCGGAAGCCGATGAGCGTGCCCCACACCGGCGCGCCGGAAATGAAGGCGCGAGTGCCGTCGATGGGGTCGACGATCCACTCGAATTCGCCCTCCCCCAGATGGTCGGCCATTTCCTCGCCCACGATGGCGTGGCGGGGAAAACGGTCGATGATGACTTCGCGGATGGCGCGCTCCGCCTCGCGGTCGCCCTCGGTGACCGGATCGAAGCCGACGGCAAATTTGTTCTCGACGGCGAGGCGGGTGCGGAAGCGCGGCAGCGTCTCGCGGGCGGCGGCGGCGGCAGCCTCGAGCAGCGTATCCCGGATCGACTCGGTATCGAGCCCGCCAAGTTGTTGTTTTGTCATCAGGAGTCGCCCGCCTAAAATTTCTTGATCGAGACCAAATGTGTAGCTTTCGCGGCACGCGTATGACAACGACCAATCCAGCTCAGCAGTGATTCATTTTTGCAACAACAGCGGCGTTATTCTTGTGCAGGACTTCGACGCTGCCTTGCCCGAATCTGCAAATCGGTTCACCACGGATATTGCATGATGGATTGACGGTTCGCGATTTCGCCCACCATCTACGGTCGACACCGCTGCCGCCATCGTTTCCTCCCTTGACTCATGGGCCGCCCCGGCGGCCCATTCTTTGTCCGCAGCGTGCCATTTCAGGGTGGCCCAGCGATGGAGGCGACCCATGTACACGCAACCCGCATTCCGGGAAGACGATCCGGTGGTTCTCGCCGAGCTGATGCGCACGGCGCGGCTCGCGACGCTGGTGACGCAGACGGCCGATGGGATGCTGGCGACTCCCCTGCCGCTCGAGGTCGAGGAAAGCGAGGGGGCGCCGCAGTTTCTCCTCGGCCATCTCGCCAAGGCGAATCCGCAGTGGCAGGCGCCGGTCGTCGGCGAGGCGCTCGCGATCTTCATGGGCCCCGACGCCTACATCACCCCCTCCTGGTACGAGACGAAGCGGGAGACCGGCAAGGTCGTGCCGACGTGGAATTATGCCGCGGTGCATGCCTATGGGAGGTCGAGTTCTTCACCGATCCCGCACGGCTGCTCGAGGCGGTGACGCGGCTCACCGATGCGCATGAAGGAACGCGGGCGATGCCGTGGTCGGTGGCCGATGCGCCGCCCGACTATATCGAGGCACAGCTCAAGGGCATCGTCGGGGTGCGGATGCGCATCACCCGGCTTCAGGGCAAGCTCAAGATGAGCCAGAACCGGCCGATGGCGGACCGCCGCGGCGTCGCGGATGGTCTCGCCGGCAGCGAGCGGGCTGAAGAGCGGCAGGTGTCGCGGATGATCCCCGTCGAGTGAGTTCCGGCGCTCCCTGCAGGCGTTAGCCGCCCTTGGCCGCGTCTGCGGCCTTGCGGGCGCGCTCGGCGGTTTCGGCGAGAGTCTGGGCGTTGAGCTCGGCGGCCTTGGCCGCCTTGGCGGCGGCCCTGGCGATCTTCCTCGCGCTGGCGAGCGTAACCTGGGCATTCTGCAGCACGCCGGCGTCGCTGGCCGTGGCGAGATTTGCGGCCTGCGTTCCCATCGACTGCGTCTGCTGGGCGCTGATTAGCGCCTGCTGGGCCTGCTGCACCTCGAGCTGCGCACTCTGCAGCTGCATCTGCGGGCCCGGCGTGACGATCGAGGGCACGCCGTTGACGGAGGGCGTGTGCATCGCCTGGAGGTTGGCGCTGAGCTCGGCCTGCTGCGCGCTCTGCTGGGCGAGACGGAGGCGGCTCTGGGCGGCCTGCACCGCATAGTTCTGCTGCTGCGCCTGGACGTCCGGCATCGCGGCGCGGGCGGTGGTTGTGCGGCCGACCGCCGTGGCGGCGGTCTCGGCCTGGCGCAGATTGGCTTGTGCTTCGGCGGATGCGGCTTCGGCTGCATCGGCAGCCTTGCGAGCAGCGGCGGCGCGCTTTTCGGCGGCGACGGCGGCCGCTTCGAGCTCATCGGGAGTCGGGGGCTTTTTCTTCTGCGCCGTGGTGGCGGCAGCGCTTGCTGCGAGCGCCGGGGGCGGCAGGGCGAGGGGCGCGGCGAGGGC
>Ga0207639_10001601_pt1 | contig 15211 bp, 13 predicted proteins | sample KBSCornC32_FD_184299 | JGI IMG/M metagenome (GOLD analysis project Ga0207639, IMG submission 184299) | Corn rhizosphere microbial communities from Kellogg Biological Station, Michigan, USA - KBS Corn C3-2 (SPAdes) (version 2) | ecosystem: Host-associated > Plants > Roots > Rhizosphere > Soil ...
CCGTGCTCAGGAAGCGCGACCGCTTCCGCGAGGTCTTCCACCGCTTCGACATCAAGAAGGTCGCGCGGATGACCGATACCGACGTCGAGCGGCTGCTGCTCGATGCTGGCATCATCCGCCACCGCGGCAAGATCGTCTCCACCATCAACAACGCCCGCCGCGCCATCGAGGTGCAGAAGGAGTTCGGTTCGCTCGCCGCCTATGTGTGGCGCTCCGAACCAAAGCCCGAACACCGGCCGGACGCCCTCACCAACGAAGTGCTCAGGACGATGTCGGAAACCGATGCTTCGCGCGCGCTGTCGAAGGACTTGCGCAAGCGCGGCTGGACCTTCGTTGGCCCCACCACCTGCTACGCCTTCATGCAGGCCATGGGCCTCGTCAACGATCACCTCGAGGAATGCTTCTGCCGCGCCGAAATCGAGGCCGAGCGGGCGCGCTTCAAGCGGCCGGCCTGACGCGGCCTGTGGCCGTTTCGCAACACGGCGGATTGTGATCACCGAACCCGCCGGTACTGTATTGGCAAATATATCGAGTGAGCGTATCAGCCCACCTCCCGATACTCGAACCAGGAGGCGCAGTTGAATCATATCCACGCTCGCCCGCGCGGCCTAACCGCCTGGATCATGTCCTCGGGTAACCACCCGAAGCTCTGATTTCGGGCTGACCGCACCGCGCGGTCGTCTCTTCCACATCGTCTGTTGATCGGCGTTCGCGCGTCTTTTGGCGTTCGCGCGCCCCTCGATTGCTTGTCCCGACTTCAAAGGAGCCGGCGCGTCCGCGCGTCCGGATGAACCGTCATGACTCTTGTTCCGCAAATCACGTCCCGGCGGCTCGACCGCTCGGTCGTCATCGTCGCGTCCACGCAACGGCAGTTGCTGCGCACCACGCTCGACTGGCTGCTGCGCTTCCTCGACTGGCTCAGCCGCACCGAGTCGGTCCCCGACTACCTGCGCGAGGACATCGGCCTGCCACCGCGAGAGCGGCCGAGCTGGCTGGTGGATGAGCTCGGCGTTCCCTGCGTCTACGCCCCGCCTACATGGGGCGCGCCGCCGGTGCGCATCGATCCCGTCAACCGCGCCGAACCGCGACACCGCAACTGAAGCCGGCAGGCCGCCCCGCGCGGCCTGCCGATTCCCGCCGCCGATGTCTCTCCGCTTCTCCTGAGGAGCCGGATCGCGTTCGCGCGTCCGGATGAAACGCCATGGTCGTTCTTACTTTTCGGGCACGCCCGATCCGCCAGCCGGTGGTTCTCGTGCTGCCCGCCCGCCGTAATCCCCTCCGCCTGCTGCTCGACGGCTTTGTCCGCCTGCTCGATTGGCTGTCGCCTTACGAGCCGGTCCCCGACTGGTTGCGCGAGGATGCCGGCCTGCCGCTGCACGAACCGCCTCTCGGTTTGCGCCGGCGGCCTTACCACCCGCTCGACCCGAGCATTCTCTCGCGCTGGCGCCAGTAGGGTCTTCCGGCGTGCCCCCATGGCGAACCTGTCGAACCATGGGGGCAGCGCCCTGATCCCCGCCCACCAAGCTTGTTTCCACCCGCCCGATCCGTTAGGAACGGCGCAAATCTCAGGACTTAGGAATGGCCGGCAAATCCAAGCTTATCGACCCCCGTCTGCCGCGCGGCTTCGAGGATCGTGGACCGGCCGAGATCGCGGCGGTCGACGCCATGATCGCCAAGATCCGCGGCGTCTATGAGCGCTACGGCTTCGATCCCGTCGAAACCCCGCTCTTCGAATACACCGAGGCGCTCGGCAAGTTTTTGCCCGATACCGATCGGCCGAATGCCGGCGTCTTCTCGCTGCAGGACGACGACGAGCAGTGGATGAGCCTTCGCTACGATCTCACCGCGCCACTCGCCCGCCACTTCGCCGAAAACTTTGAGCGCCTGCCAAAGCCCTATCGCTCGTATCGGGCTGGCTATGTCTTCCGCAACGAAAAACCCGGCCCCGGCCGCTTCCGCCAGTTCATGCAGTTCGACGCCGACACGGTCGGCGCGCCCGGCCCCGAGGCCGATGCCGAAATGTGCATGATGATGGCCGACACCATGGATGCCCTCGGCCTCGCCGGGAAGTACGTGGTGAAGGTCAACAACCGCAAGGTGCTCGACGGCGCCATGGAGGCTGTTGGCCTTGGCGGAGATGAAAACGCAGACCGCCGTTTGAGCGCGATGCGAGCGATCGATAAGCTCGACAGATTAGGCGTGCCGGGCGTGCGCGATCTGCTCGGCAAAGGCAGAAAAGACGAAAGCGGCGACTTTACTCCGGGTGTTGGCCTCGGTGACATTGAGATCACCCAACTGCTGGAGATTTTCAGCCCCGCACCAGTCGCCGGCCCAATCGAACGCGTTCCTGCGGGTTCATACCTTGATGACGACGAGCGGCGGCCTTTCGGTTCGGCCTCGCAAGGGGTCGTACTGAATGAGTATCTACTTTCCGAATGGGAGACACAAACTCTCGATCGGTCAGAGAGGGGTAAAGAGGGACTGGCCGAACTTCGCGCCATGAACGCCTTGTTCCGGGCGGCCGGGTATGGCTCCCGTCGAATTCGCATCGACGGCTCCGTCGTCCGTGGCCTCGAATACTACACCGGTCCCGTTTTCGAGATCGAGCTGACCTTCCCCGTCACCAACGAAAAGGGCGAAGAGGTCGTCTTCGGCTCGGTCGGTGGCGGCGGGCGTTACGATGGCCTCGTCTCGCGGTTCCGCAGCGAGCCCGTCCCTGCGACCGGTTTTTCCATCGGCGTCTCCCGCCTCGCGCATGCGCTGAAACTGACCGGCAATCTCGGCGCTTCGGAGCCCGTTGGCCCGGTCGTTGTCCTCGTCATGGATCGCGACCAGACGGCGCGCTACCAGGAGATGGTGTCGCGTCTCCGCAAGGCCGGCATCCGGGCCGAAATGTTCCTCGGCGCCACCAAGAATTTCGGCAAGCAGCTCGCCTATGCCGACAAGCGCAATTCGCCGGCCGTCATCATCGAGGGCTCGGACGAGCGCACTCGCGGCGTGCTCCAAATCAAGGACCTGATCGCCGGCAAGGCGGCGGCTGCCGCCATCACCGACAACGCCGAGTGGAAGGCCGAGCGGCCGGGCCAGTGCGAGTGCCCGAACGAAGACCTCGTGGCGCGCGTCGCCGAGTTGCCCGCCGTCAAGGCGTCGATGGGGCCCAAGTGAAGCCGCCGCACGAACGACGCACCGCGCTCACCCACCTCGTCGAGGCGGAAGGCGTTGCGCGCGTCAATCCGCCGATGCTGCTCGAGGCCAACCAGTACTTTGATCTCGCCGGCGAGGAATTCGGCCGGAGCCTCTTGATGACCGCCGCCAATGACGGCGTCGAATACTGCCTGCGGCCTGAGTTCACCATCCCGATCGTTTCGCAATATGTGGCGCAGGGGCTCGCCGGCTCGCCCGTGGCCTATGGCTACATGGGCCCCGTCTTCCGGCAGGATGGCTCGGGCCCGCATGAATATGTGCAGGCGGGCGTCGAGCTTCTGGGCCAGCTTGATCCGGAGCAGGCGCTCGACGAGGTGTTCACCTTCGCGCGCCGGGCGCTGAGCGTCTATCGGCTGATGACGCCGACCATCCGGCTCGGCGGCGTCGGCCTCTTCGAAGCCATCCTCGCCAATGCGCCGATGCCCGATGTCTGGCGGCCGCGCATCCGCGCGCGTTTCGGCCACAAGGATGCGATGTCGCGGCTCCTCGACCGCTTGGCCGATTCCCACGCCGGCAAACCCGATACGCCCTCCGAGCCCATCGACCGCGAGTCGCTCGCTGACTACGTGGCCGAGCAGATGGTTGCGGCCGGTTACAGCCCGACCGACAGCCGGCTGCCCGAGGAGATCGCCGAGCGCTACTACGAGAAGCAGGCGCTGGCGGCCGCCCATGTGCCGCTGGCGACCATCGATCTGCTGCGCCTTTACCTCTCAATCGAGGGGCGCGCCGCCGGCGTGCTCGACGAGATCGAGGACCTGGCCTCGGTCTACAAGTTCGATCTCTCGGCGCCGCTCGCGGCGCTGCGTCATCACAATGCGACCCTCAAGGCACTGGCCCCGCAGTCGGTAGTGATGTTCGACGCGAGCTTTTCGCCGCGCCTCGAATACTACACCGGCATCGTCTTCGAGATGGAAGCGGAGGACGGAGCCGTGCTGGCAAGCGGCGGCCAGTACGACCGGCTGCTGCAGCGTCTCGGCTCGAGCGTTCCTGTCGCGGCCGCCGGCTGCGCCGTCTGGGTCGATCGCGTCGAGCAGGAGATGATCTCGTGACCGGGCTGACGCTGGGCATTCCGTCGAAGGGCCGGCTGGAGGAGGATTCGCGGCAGGCCTTTGCACGCGCCGGCATGGTCATCGACCGGCCGGGCGGGGCGCGCTCCTACCAGGGCACGACCGCGCGCCAACCCGATCTCGCCATCCGCTTCATGCCGGCCGGCGACATCGCCCGCGAGCTGATCCGCGGTTCGATCGACCTCGGGGTGACCGGCACCGATCTCATCGAGGAGGGTACCGAGCACGCCGACAAGGCCGTGCTCTCCGCCCGGGCCCTCGGCTTCGGCAAGGCCGACGTCGTCGTGGCCGTGCCAAATCCCTGGATCGATGTGACCCAGATGGTCGATGTCGCCGACGTCGCCGCCGATTTCCGCACCCGGCACGGCCGGTGGCTCCGCGTCGCGACCAAGTTCACCAACCTGACGCGCCGCTACTTCGCCAAGCACGGCATCATCGAGTACCGGCTGGTCGAAAGCTCGGGCGCGACCGAAGCGGCGCCGGTGACCGGCGTGGCCGATTTCATCGTCGATCTCACCTCATCGGGCTCGACCCTCGCCGCCAACGGCCTCCGCGTGCTCGAGGACGGCATCATCCTCAAGAGCGAGGCGCAGCTTTTCGTCTCGCGCGCCGCAGAGTGGACGCCGATGCGCAAGGCGCAGCTCGAGGCCCTGATGTCGGTCCTCAACTGGGTGCCCCCGGGGCTCACGACGCAATTGTGAGCGCCTTGTCGCCAAGTCGCGATCTTGGGCAAAGGCCCCCTCACCCGACGCTTCGCGTCGACCTCTCCCCCTGGGGGAGAGGTGACGGGAGGCACGGCCAGGCGGCCAGCTCACCTCTCCCTGGGGGGAGAGGTCGGAGGACCTTGGTCCTCCGGGTGAGGGGGCCTTTCGCCTTGTCGCGCCGACTACGCCTTCGTCATGCTTGATCCCCTCGTTCTCCTCGTCCTGGCGCTGGTCGGCCTGCTTGCCGGCTTCGTTGACGCCATTGCGGGCGGCGGCGGCATGATCTCGCTGCCGGCGCTGCTCTCGGTGGGGCTGCCGCCGATCAACGCGCTCGCTGTCAACAAGGCGCAGTCCTGGCTCGGCACCGCAATCGCGGCGAACACCTATCGGCGCAAGGGCCTCGTCGCCATCCGCCCGCTATTGCCGGCCGTGGCCGCAACCTTTGCCGGCAGCCTAGCCGGCGCCTTCACCGTGCAGCACGTCGATACCAGCCACCTTGCCGTGGCCGTGCCGATCGCTCTCATTGCCATCGCCGCCTATTTCCTCTTCGCCCCAAAGCTGACGGACGAAGACCGGCATGTGCGTGTATCTTTCGCCTGGGGCGTGCCGCTGATGGGCGCCGGGATCGGCTTTTACGACGGGGTCTTCGGCCCCGGCACCGGCTCGTTCCTGACGCTCGGCTTCGTCAGCCTCTTCGGCCTCGGCGTGACCCGCGCCGCGGCCCACACCAAGGTGCTCAACCTCACCTCGAACCTTGCGGCGCTGGCGCTCTTCATCCCGGCCGGCAAGGTCATCTGGCCGGCAGCCATCGCCATGATGGTAGGGCAGGTGGTGGGCGGCTATCTCGGCGCCCTGACCGGCATCCGCTTTGGCGCAAAACTGATCCGTCCGCTGGTCGTGGTCGTATCGGTGATTTTGGCGCTGCGCCTGCTCTTTACCGGCCACTCATGAAAAAGGGCGGCCGTTGCGGGCCGCCCAGGAACGACTTGGAGGTGGGAGGCCTTGCCTGTTGGCGTCAGGCGGCATCCTCGAGGAGATTGGAGAAACTCGACCAGAGATTGCTCGAAGACGATCCGGTCGAATACGCATTCACCGCGGCCGTCAGCAGGTCGAGGGGCGACGACGAGCTGTCGCTGCTGTCGTCGGAGGAGTCGCTCGAAGTCGAGCTCGTGTCGGTGCTGCTCGTCGTCGACGACGTGGATGTCGAGTCGCCGAGGATCTGCTCGATCGCGGAGAGCAGGCCACCGCCGGTCGAGCTGTCGCTCGAATCCGAAGAGCCGCTGCCCGAGCGGTGATGGCCGCCATGGTGGCCGCCGACACCGCCCGCGCCGCCGCCACCAGGTGGCGGGCCGCCGGGCGGACCACCGGCCCCGCCTGGGCCACCGGCACTCGCCGTTTCGCTCTTCAGCTCGTCGAGGAAGTTCGACGACTCGGTCGAGCTGATCGAGCCGTCGCCATTGGTATCGATCTTGCTGAAGAGCTGCTGCAGTTGGTCCGAGCTCAGCCCTTTGGCGGCATCGCTCTGCGAGAACTCGTCGAGGCTCACCGAGCCGTCGCTGTTCTTGTCCGTGGCGCTGAAGACGTCGGCATCGCTCGGCGGCTGCTGGCCGTTGGCGAGCAACTGGGCGGCGAACGCCTGCGACTGGCGCTGCTCCTGCATCTGCGTCTGAAACGTCGTGAGCTCATCGCTCGAGATCGAACCATCGCCGTTGGAGTCGATCTTGTTGAACAGGGCTTCTGCCCGCTGCTTCTTGGCGGCGCTTTGTGTTGCGTCGCTGTCCGAGGAACTGTTCGGTCCGCCGGCTTCGAATTCGTCGAGCGAAATACCGCCGTCCGAATTGCTGTCGAGTTGCGAGAGGGTCGGGGGCTGATAGGTCTGCTGGCTTGCCCAGCCGCTCCCTATCCCGCCGATCGTTGACATCAGTTTGCTCCGTATGCCCCGTGGCCCAAATCGGGTCACGTTGGGCAGCAGGCGCTGCGCCGCTTAAGGCGTGGTTAAGGATTTGTTTCGCGATCCTGCCGCCCGTTTCCAATCGTGTCCGGCGACTCTGCGGAAACAATTGGAATCAATATTTCTGTGGTTATTGCGCGGCCTGCCGGGGTGCATCCTCGTTCGCCGGCAGCACGAGCCGGGCCAGAAGCCCGCCCATCTTGCCGGTCGACAGCACGAGGTCGCCGCCGTGCGAACGGGCGATCGAGGCGGTGATGGAAAGGCCGAGCCCAAATCCGCCGGCCGCGCTGCTGCGCGCCGCATCGCCCCGCACGAACGGCTCCATCATGGCCTGTCGCTTGTCTTCGGCAATCCCGCTGCCGTCGTCCTCGACCTCGATGTAGACCCGCTCGCCATCCTGCCGACCGCTTCGGACCACGGCCTGCGAACCATATTTGAGGGCGTTCTCGACGAGGTTTTCGACCGCCCGCACCAGCATGTCGGGCCGCGCCTTGACGTTGAGGTGCTCGGCACCCTCGTAGGTCACATGCTCGCCGACGTCGGTGAAGTTGTCCGACACGGTGCGGAGCAGGGCAGGGAGGTCGACCGGCACTTCCTTTTCGGTGTCGCGGCCGTCGCGGATATAGGTCAGGGCCGAGTTGACCATGCGGTTCATGCGGTCGAGGTCCTTGAGGATGTCGAGCCGCGTGTGCTCGTCCTCGATGAACTCCGCCCGGAGACGGAGGCGCGTGATCGGCGTCCTCAGGTCGTGGCCGATGGCCGACAGCATGCGCGTGCGGTCGGAGAGCAGGCCCATGATGCGCTCGCGCATGCGGTTGAGCGCCCGCGCCAGCCGCGCGATCTCCTCGGGGCCCGTCTCCGGCAATTGCTGGTGGTCGCCCTCGAGCGAGAAACCTTCGGCGGCGCGCGCGAACTTGTTGAGCTGCCGCGATAGACCCCAGGCCGCCCAGAAGAAGATCAGCGGCAAAAACACCAGCGCGAAGGTGAAGATGCTCCAGGCCGGAATGACCGACCGCGGCGGCGGGTTGGGCAGCGGCAGCGTCGCCATGACATGCGCGCCATTCGGCGTCTGGACAATGATCTCGCGGAGGTCGCGGCCATCGGCCGCTTCTCCGGCGGGCGTATCGCTGACGAGGAATTTCGGCCCGAGGTCGCGGCTGAGGAAGCCGAGCGGCGGCGGTGGGCCGCCGCCATCGTCGGGCGGAGGCCCTTTGTCGGCCCCATCGGGTGGCGGTCCGCCGGGGCCACCTTCGGGTGGCGGATTCGGTCCGCCGGGCGGTGCCTGCGCATCGCCGGGAGGCGCCTTGGTGACCGCAAACCCGATGTCGGGCGGCGTCTGTTTCACCACCTGCTCGATGGTCGGCCACTGGTTCTCTGGCGCCGCCGCCACGAGGCGCACACCCGAAATGAAGGTGCCGAACCCGGTCCTGAGCTGCAGCTCTTCCCGCCGGCCCTGGTCGGAGACGAAGAGGATGCCAAAATTCAGCGCCTGCGTCAGAAGGACGGAGACGACGACGAGCAGCAGAATCTGGCCGCCGATCCTGTTGGGTAGGATCGCCGTCAGCCAGTGCTTCATTCGGCAACGACCTCCGGCGAGAAGAGATAGCCGCTCGACCGGATGGTCTGCAGCAGCTCGGGATCCTTGGGATCGCGCTCAAGCTTGCGGCGGAGGCGGCTAATGAGGATATCGACGCTGCGCTCGGAGGGGCTCGCCTCGCGTCCCTGCGTCAGGTCGATGATCTGGTCGCGGCTCAGCGTCCGGCCCGGCCGCTCGCAGAAGACCAGCAGCATTTCGAACTCGGCGCCCGTGAGCTCGACGCGCGTGCCCGAAGGGTCATAGAGCCGCCGCATCGTGCCATCGAGCGACCAGCCGGCGAACTTGTACGACCGCTTCGGCGCCGCCGAGTTACTCCGCGCATCGTCGCGCCGCCTGAGCACCGCCCGGATGCGCGCCAGGAGCTCGCGGGGATTGAACGGTTTGCCGAGGTAGTCGTCGGCTCCCATCTCGAGCCCGATGATCCGCTCCACTTCGTCGCCCTGCGCCGTGAGGATGATGATCGGGATATCCGAGCTCGCCCGCAGCCGCCGGCAGATCGACAGCCCGTCTTCGCCCGGCAGCATGCGGTCAAGCACGATCAGGCTGATGCGGGTATCGGCCAGGATGCGGTCCATCGCCCGGCCGTTCTCGGCGATCGAGACGCGCATCTCGTTGGCCTTGAGATACTTGGCGACAAGCAGGCCAATGTCCTTGTCGTCCTCGACGATGAGAATATGCGGTGTGGTCATGCCGCCAGTCTATGACATGTCCCGCGTGGCGGAAATCAGGTCAATTGTTTCAGCCGGTTGCTGGATGTGACAAGCCGGTCAACCGACTGCCGCCAAGGCGATGCGTGTACCGACACGTTTCGCTCAGGCCCAGGACGCGCCGGTCCACGCGTCAACCATAGCGACATTCCTCGACTTGACGATTGCTTCAGATTCCAGCTTCGGTCCCGTCCAGCCGAACTGCTCTGTTGATGTGGTGTGTGTTTGTAAAGTCCTCAGGGCAACAGACATCTGAATTTGGAGGCAGACGCCGCGCCATTTATTGGCAGCCGGCCTGAGAATCTGTCGAAGATGAAAACCGTTGCCACGAGATTGGTAGCAGCCACACCGCTATTGCTGATTGTCGCGGTAGCCGCGGGTGTCCGACTCTATCATATCGACACTCAAAGTCTCTGGCTCGACGAGGCATATTCGATCGCCCAGACAAGTGGCGATATCGGACAGGTTATTGCACGAACCGCAACCGACAATTATCCGCCGCTCTACAACCTGTTTCTCTGGGCTTCGGTACATATCTTCCAGACCAATGAGTTCTGGGCTCGCCTCCCATCTGCAGTTTTCGCGACGCTCAATGTCGTCGCGGTCTACTGGTTCGCAGCGGCCTTCGGCCACCGGAAGGCCGGCCTGGTTGCCGCCACTCTGCTCGCCCTGTCGCCGTTTCACATTTGGTATTCCCAGGAAGCGCGGATGTATGCGCTCTTCGGGCTGAGCTCGACCTGGTTCGCCTTTGCATCGCTGCGCTACGTGACTGCCCCGAGCGTCGCCCGGGGTGTCCTGGTGACGTTGGCCGGCGCGGCGGTGCTTTATTCTCACACTTTTGGCCCGCTCTATCTGGCAGCGATTGTCGGAGGATTCGTACTCGCCATACTCGTCTGGCGGGACTTTGCCGCTGCCCGGGTCTGGCGGTACCTGCTTCTCGTCGTGGGCGCGGTCGTGCTCTTTGTCCCTTGGGCGTGGCTGCTGATCGACCGCACGCGCTCGATCGCCGCCAAGCCGTTCGGCATTCCCACACCAAGCCCCGCTTGGGTAGGAAATAGCCTTCTCCAGGTCGTTTCCGGCGGCCCGGGTCTGCTTCTTGTGGGGCTGGGGGTCGCGTTCTTCATAGCCGTTGCGGCACCTCGCGGGGGCGTCGCTGACGAGCGCGCCGGGGCTTCGCCTGCTGTGCCCGAAGGAAGTCTGCGGGCAGTAGGCCTGGTACTCGCGAGTTGGGCACTTGTGCCGCCGGCGGTCGCCTATCTGCTCTCCGTCGAGGTGACGCCCGTCTTCCTATCGCGCTACTTCCTGGCATCGTTGCCGGCCATCGTCCTCCTGGCCGGCCTCGGCTTCGAAAAGGTGATGACCACGTGGATCCGCGCCACAATTGTCGCGGCCGGCGTCATCCTTCTCTCGGTAGCGACCGTCGCGGCGTACAGTCCGCAGCAGCGCGACGACTGGCGAGCGGCAGCGCAGTATTTGACCGCCCATCTCAATCCCGCGCGCGATTGTCTCGTGTTCTTCAAGGGCTACGGCGTCGTCGGCATGAACGCCTATCCTTGGCCGAAGCCGGTCTGCGTCACCTATGCCTACGACATGGTCGATCTTGTGGGGTACGGTTCCTCGCCCTCGAAGTATTTTGTAGTCGTCGACGATGTTGACGGTCCGCGTTCAGCTTTGCTCGATCACCTGGCTGGCAAGGGGCTGAACCTCTCTGCGACGGCGAGCTTTACGAACGTCGACATCCTTACCTTCGACCACCGGTCGCGGACCGCGCCGGGTGCCGTCGCGGATCAGCCGCCCGCGACGCCAGCACCCGCTGCCGCTCAGCCGGCGAACGACCAATCCGCGCCACCTGCTGCGCCCATCTTCTTCACGGTAACGATCGATGCGTGGAGCGATGCCTACAACGGCGATCCGATCCTGGTGCTGCGGGTGGGTAACAATGTCGTTGCAAGTGCGGCGGTAGCCAGCCACGACAAGGCAGTCCCCCAGACGCTGACGTTCAGCGTGCCGATCGATGCTGGCGGCGGACCGGCCGGCCTCGATCTCCTGCTGACCAACGACCTCTATGGCGGACCGGGCCAGGACCGGAACATCCACATCAAGCGCATTTCGATCGGCGGAAAAGATGTCCCGCTCGGCCAGCTGACTCTCGCGCCGGACAAATACAACAAGGTGGACGGCAATCACCTGGATCTCGACACCGGCAACGTCCCCGCCACGCTGCCGAGGCCGGCCGATGGCTGGCCGTCGTCCAACTGAATGGGCTAGCCGCTACGGCTCGCAGTCCGGCAGGATCGCGGGCAGGGCGCCGTGGGCGGCGTGAAGGCTAGCTTTGTAGATGAACATCGGGGTGACCGGCGGCTCCTGGACGCCTGGCTGCACGAAGCGGATCGTGTAGCAGCCGGCGAATTGCTTGTGGCTGCCGTCGCTTTGCCGCGCATCGATCGCGACTGGCAGCGTGAAGTAGATGCTGCCCGCCGCGCCGTCGTCCTGTTCCGCGCCCGTCAGCACCTTGACCGATGCCGTGTCCGCATAGCCGGCGGCGAACTGGTCGTAAGGCTGCGGGCCGCCGTTCGGCCCGAAATAGGTATAGGCCCGCGCGTATTCTTGCCGATTGACGGCGTTGTAGAAGGACTTGACCACCGCCGTGGCCGTCGAGCGGTCGTCGAGATAGGCGGGAGCCGCGAGGGCAGGGAGGGTGGCCTGAACGATCAGGCCAATTGTGAGCAGGCCCGCGGCAACTCTCATTTGCATCTCCCTTGACCGGTGCGCACGAAGTTACAGCCGGATGCGCTGGCCGGCCAGATGCGAGCGCAGGGCCGCATCGACCACTTCCTGCACCTGCGCGCCGACAGCGAAATCGGGCTCTGGCCTGATGTCCTTGATGATCGCATCGATGAAGGCCCGCGGGCCGACTGACTGATGCTTGAAGGGACTGAGGACGTCGCCGGCATCGAGCCCTGCCATCAGGTCGGCGGGAATCGACAGATCCTCAAACCCGGTGCCTCCAGCGCCGACACCGCGCACCGCCACACCGGCTTCGGGGCCGAACAGGATTTGCCGCGCTTCGATCGTGCCGGCATCGCCCTGAAGCTCGGCGCTGATCGTCGCCCCGCGGTCGCCGACGGAGCCTGTCGCGCTGACGTCTACCTCGACCATCGTGCCGTCGGCGAGTCGCAGCGTCAGGAAGGCCGCATCGTTCGCCGGATCGGGGATGTCCCGCTCGCGTGGACGCAGGGTCTGGAGGTGGGCATCCACTTCGACCACGGGTGCGAGCCACCATTGCGCCATGTCGATCATGTGCGAGCCGAGGTCGGCCGTGACGCTGTTCGCCCGCGCCGCATTGAATCGCCATTGACCGGGAGCGGACGAGGGCACGCGAAACTGCAGCCGGACGCGCCGGCACCGGCCGACATAACCCTTGTCGAGGAGCCGCTTCACGAACCGCCAGATCGGGTGCCAGCGCCAGGTGAACATCACCATGTGCTTGATCCCCGCTGCCATGGCGGCGTCGCGCATGGCGCCGGCGTCGGCCGCATTGTTCGCCATCGGCTTGTCGCAGAAGACGTGGAGGTCGCTGGCGATCGCGGCGAGCGTCATCTCCTTGTGGAGATCGTCCGGGGTGACGACAAAAACCGCATCGATCTCGCCCGATGAAGCGAGCTCGCGATAGTCGGTGAAGACGCGCCGGGCGCCAAACTTGTCCGCGACCTCGCGGGTGCGCTCGCCGTCGCGTCCGCAAATCGCCACGAGCTCGGCCCGGTCGTGGCTCAGCAGGCTCGGCCCATACATCATGTCGGTCCACCAGCTGTTGCCGATGATGCCGACGCGCACTTTCTCCATCCTGCTCCCCACAAGTGACGCTGACGGGCGCGGCAGTATTTCCAAGGCGCGGCAGGAGTATCAGAGGGCGCGGCAAATAACAAAGGCGCGGGTGTTGCCACCCGCGCCTGAAATTCCGTGACTGGGAAGTCCGGAAGATGTGTGTTCGACTGAGCCGGACCTCTAGTGGTCGCGTTCTCGAACCGGAAAAGTGGCTCCCACTTTTCCGCTTCGCGCGCCTTAGAAGTCCATGCCACCCATGCCGCCCATGCCACCGCCGCCCGGCATCGGGGGAGCAGCTTCCTTCGGCATCTCGGCAATCATCGCCTCGGTGGTGATGAGCAGCGCCGCAACCGAAGCCGCGTCCTGGAGGGCCGAACGCACGACCTTAACGGGGTCGATGATGCCCATCTTGATCAGGTCGCCGTACTCGCCGTTCTGGGCGTCGTAGCCGTAGTTGTCCGAGGTGTTCTCGAGCACCTTGCCGACGATCACCGAGCCTTCGCCGCCCGAATTCTGGACGATCTGACGGATCGGCTCCTGCAGCGCACGCTTCACCAGGTTGATGCCGGCCTGCTGATCCGGGTTCTCACCCTTGGCCTTGAGGTTCGCCGAAGCGCGCAGCAGCGCCACGCCACCGCCGGCAACGATGCCCTCCTCAACCGCGGCGCGGGTCGCATTGAGCGCGTCGTCGACGCGGTCCTTGCGCTCCTTCACCTCGACTTCGGTGGCGCCGCCGACCTTGATCACCGCAACACCGCCGGCGAGCTTGGCCAGGCGTTCCTGCAGCTTCTCCTTGTCGTAGTCCGAGGTGGTTTCCTCGATCTGCGACTTGATCTGGCCGATACGGGCCTCGATGTCGGACTTCTGGCCGGCGCCGTCGACGATCGTGGTGTTCTCCTTGGAGATTTCCACGCGCTTGGCAGTGCCGAGCATGTCGATGGTGACGTTCTCGAGCTTGATGCCGAGCTCTTCCGAGATCACCTGGCCGCCGGTGAGAACGGCGATGTCCTCGAGCATGGCCTTACGGCGATCGCCGAAGCCCGGGGCCTTGACGGCCGCGACCTTGAGGCCGCCACGGAGGCGGTTGACGACGAGGGTGGCGAGCGCCTCGCCCTCGATGTCCTCGGCAATGATCAGCAGCGGGCGCTGCGACTGCACCACGGCTTCGAGGATCGGCAGCATGGCCTGAAGGTTCGAGAGCTTCTTTTCGTGAAGCAGGATCACGGCGTCCTCGAGGACGGCGGTCATCTTCTCGGCATTGGTCACGAAGTAGGGCGACAGGTAGCCGCGGTCGAACTGCATGCCCTCGACGACGTCGAGCTCGGTCTCGGCGGTCTTGGCTTCCTCGACGGTAATCACACCCTCGTTGCCGACCTTCTGCATGGCGTTCGAAATCATCTCGCCGATCGACTTCTCGCCGTTGGCGGAAATCGTGCCGACCTGCGCCACTTCCGAGGAGGAGGTGATCTTGGCGGCCTTCTTGGCGAGGTTGTCGACGACTTCGGCGACGGCGAGATCGATGCCGCGCTTGAGGTCCATCGGGTTCATGCCCGCCGCGACCAGCTTGATGCCTTCGTTGACGATCGCCTGGGCGAGAACGGTGGCCGTCGTGGTGCCGTCGCCGGCGTTGTCGTTGGTCTTCGAGGCCACGGCGCGGACCATCTGGGCGCCCATGTTCTCGAACTTGTCGTCGAGCTCGATTTCCTTGGCGACGGTGACGCCGTCCTTGGTGATACGCGGCGCGCCGAACGACTTGTCGATCACGACGTTGCGGCCCTTGGGACCGAGCGTGACCTTCACCGCGTTGGCGAGGATGTTGACGCCGCGGACCATGCGGTCACGGGCATCGGTAGAGAACTTTACGTCTTTGGCTGCCATGTCAGGCGCTCCTTAAACGAGTGAACGGGAAGCCGAAATCAGGCGGCGATAACGCCCATGATGTCGGACTCTTTCATGATCAGCAGCTCTTCGCCGTCGAGCTTGACTTCGGTGCCGCTCCACTTGCCGAAGAGGATACGGTCGCCGGCCTTCACATCGGGGGCGATGATCTTGCCGCTGTCGTCGCGGGCGCCGGGGCCGACGGCCACGACCACACCCTCGGACGGCTTTTCCTTGGCGGTGTCGGGGATGATGATGCCGCCTTTGGTCTTTTCCTC
>Ga0207639_10001603_pt1 | contig 15209 bp, 15 predicted proteins | sample KBSCornC32_FD_184299 | JGI IMG/M metagenome (GOLD analysis project Ga0207639, IMG submission 184299) | Corn rhizosphere microbial communities from Kellogg Biological Station, Michigan, USA - KBS Corn C3-2 (SPAdes) (version 2) | ecosystem: Host-associated > Plants > Roots > Rhizosphere > Soil ...
GTAGCCGTAGGCCCCCGTGGCGGGAGTGACGAGCACGTCGCCCACCGCCGGGGCAGCGAGCAGCGCGTCGCGGACGATGATGTCGCCGGACTCGCAGTGCATGCCGGCGATCGTCGCCACGTTCCCGGCAGGCTCGGCGGCGCGATCGGCGATCAGGGCTTCGTAGCGCGAGCCGTAGAGCATCGGCCGCATGTTGTCCGACATGCCGCCGTCGACGGCGACGTAGGTGCGGACGCCCGGCACCTCCTTGACCGTGCCGATCCGGTAGGCGGTGATGCCGGCGTTGCCGACCAGCGAACGGCCGGGCTCGATCAGGATCCGCACGCCCTCGCCGAAGACCTCGGCGACGCCGCGCACCTTGACATCGACGTAGGCGTCGATCGAGGGTGGCTCGTCCTCGGCCGTATAGGCGATGCCGAGGCCGCCGCCTACGTTGACGATCTTGCACCAGTCGCCGGCCAGCGCGCCGATCGCCCGGATCGCCAGCGTGTAGGGCTCCAGCTCGAAGATCTGCGAGCCGATGTGGGCGTGCAGGCCGGTCAGGTTGAGCACCTTCGATGCGAGCAGCCGCTCGATCGCCTGCGCCGCCAGGCCATCCTCGAGGCCGAAACCGAACTTCGAGTCGAGCTGGCCCGTCTGCACGTAAGTGTGGGTGGAGGGCTTGATGCCGGGGGTGACACGCACGAGGACGTCCTGGGGGTCCTCCAGCAGCCGCTCACAGCGGTCGATCTCGTCGAAGGAGTCGAGGATCAGGTGGCCGACGCCAGAGCGAGCGGCGAAGAGAATCTCCTCGTCGCTCTTGTTGTTGCCGTGCATGTGGATGCGAGCGGGATCGAAGCCGGCCCGCAAGGCCATATGCAACTCGCCGCCGGAGGCGACGTCGACCGAGAGGCCCTCCTCGGCGAAGAGCCGGTAGGCGGCCGTGCAGGGCAGTGACTTGCTGGCGAAGAGCACTTCCGCGTCGGCCCCGCGTTGCTCGAAGGCAGCTCGATAGGCGCGAGCACGAGCACGCATGTCGTCCTCGGCGTAGACGTAGGCGGGAGTGCCGAGCTCAGCGGCCAGATCGACGACGTCGCAGCCGGCGATCTCGAGGTGGCCGCGCTCGTTGACGCGGCTTCCGCCGGGATACACCGGCGATCCCCCAATCGGGTCCGCCACCGCCCCAGCCTCTGCACGCTCCGCCATAGGCGGGCATTGTGACGGTTGATAGGGGAGCCGCGACTACTGGGGCGTATCGCTATTTGCAACCGAGAACGCAGTCGACGGTTTCGCCGACCGCGTCGACGGTTTTGCCGACCGGCGATTCGGGACCTGCGACTCCGTTGACGACCCCTTCGGTTACTTCGGTGACGCCGGTGCCGCCGACCACGCCGCCGGTGGCTTCGTCGACGCCGGAGACCGTTTCGTTGACGGCGCCTGTGACTGCGCCTGAAGTCGATTGGCCGCCACCCCCCGGGCTACCGGTTCCAGTCGCGCCGCCTCCTCCCGAGGCGGGTTTGGAGCTGACCGAGCCGGTGGGCCCCGAACCAGAGGGGGCGCTGGCGCCATTCCCTTGTGGGATGGGGCTGGAAGAAGGCGCTTCCGCCGCGGGCGAGCCGGTCGCGGCCGTCGGCGAAGCCCCAACTGCGGGCTGGCCCCCTTGCTTCGCGCTCGAATGGCCGCCCCCGCGGCGAATCGCAGGCTTGGCCGCGGCGGGTCCGGCGGCGGCGCCGGCGTTGCCAGTTTCGGCGGGCGCCGCCGTGGAACCCCCAGCAGGGTGGCTGGGTCCGGTAGCGGCGCTGTCGTCCCCGCCGATGCCGATGCCGGCCAGGGGCCAGTCCCTCAGGGCCTGAAACGAGACGAGCAGGACGAAGGCGACCACGGCAGCGGCAACCAGGGCGGTGCTGGACACCGCTCCCGCAAGATAGGTGTGAGCCTGGCGAATCATCCGAGATGGCCTCCCACGGGAGGCTCGTACCCAGACTGGCAATGTCGAACCGGGCCGACATACCAAATAATTGAATTTCCTAGGGAATTCTGAGTAAAGCGGTAGCGCGCGTCGCCGGCTCAGAGGTAAGCCATGGGATCGGTGACTTCGCCGTCGATGCGGACCTCGAAGTGAACGTGGGGCCCGAAGCAGTAGCCGGTGCAGTCGCTGTAGCCGATGATCTGGCCCTGCGACACCTGCTGGCCCGCGGAGACGGCGAAGCTCTCTTGGTGGGCATAGCAAGTGGAGAGCCCGCCCCCGTGGTCGATGCAGGTGTAGTTGCCGTAGCCGCCACTGCTCGACTCGGGCTCGGTGAAGATCACCGTGCCGTCGGCCGCGGCGCGAATCGGGGTCCCGCTGGGAACGGCGATATCGATGCCGGGGTGGTACTCGTAGCTGCCGTTGATCGTGCGCGGGCCGAAGCCGGAGACGACCGGGCCGTCGACCGGCCAAATCAGGCCGCTGCTGCCGCCGCGGATCGGACCTGCGGGCAACGGCACCGATCCGTAGCCGGCGAGCCGCGCCGCGATCTTCGCCTGGATCTTTGCCACGGACCCGTCCAGCTCCTCTTCGTGCGAGCGGATCTTCTTCAGCGCGGCGAGGCGATCACGGCGGGCCGCGACCAGGGAGGACTGCCGCTGTTGGACCGAGCTGCGAGCGCTCGCCAGTGCCTGCTCTTCGGCCGCGATCGAGTCGCGCGCCGCTTCGATCTCGTCCTTGGCGCTGCGCAGTCGGTCGACCGTGCGCCTGACCTGATCGCGCAGTTCGCGCACGCGGCCGACGATCGCTTCGTCGTTGCCGCGGATGCGGTTGAGGTATTCGGTCCGATCGATCAGGTCGTCGTAGCCGTTGGCGCCGACGATGACGCTGAGCACGTCGGGCGTTCCGGTCTCGTACATGGCAACGAGGCGATCCCGCAGCGCGGTCAAGGCCCGCTTCAGGTGCGAGCGCATCCTGACCAAGCGGGTCTTCGCCTCGTTGAGCTGGGCCATCGCGCGATCGAGCTCCGCCTGCTTGGCGTCGAGGCGGACTTCGACGGCCGCCTCCTGCTTGCGCAGGCCGGCCACCTCCGTCGTAAGCCGGGCGATGCGGTCGCCGAGGTCGGAGATCGTGCTCGTCAGGACGCCGGAGCGTTCGCGCACCTTGGAGAGCTTCGCTTCCTTGGCGTCGAGCTTCGATTCGAGATCTTCGGCGGGCGCGGCGCCGGCAGCGAGCAGGGCAACCAGCGCCGCCGCGGCGACGAGAAACGCCGCCAGGGCAAGGCGATTTCTGACCATCGCCGCCGAGGCTAACCAAGTCGAGATGTGCCGACTTGCAGGGAATTCCCCTTGCAACCGGGCTTGCGATCAGGTTCGGGGTGAGGCGTTCTCGACGTGGAGGAGATCGGCGGAGGCCTCCTCCTCCATCTGCAGCGTGGTGTGGTCGATCCCAAAGCGCTCGCGCAGCAGCAGCTCGAGCCGTCGCCGCACCAGCCCCGGATCGCAATCCGCGCTGACCACGACGTGCGCGGCGAGAGCGCCAAAACCAGAGGTCACGGTCCAGATGTGGAGGTCGTGAACGGAGCGCACCCCCTCCTCCGAGCAGATCGCCGCGCCAGCCGCGTCGACGTCGATCCCTGAGGGCGCCGCCTCCATCAGCACGTCGAACGGCTCCTTGATCAGGCGCCACGAAGAAATCAGGATCAGCAGCGAGATCGCCAGGCTGACGATCGGGTCGACAACCGAGGAACCACCCGCCAGCACCACTACCCCGGCGACGACCACGCCGATCGAGCCCAACGCATCGGCGGCGGAATGCCGCAGCACACCCTCGAGGTTGACGTCGGCGCGCTCGCCGCGAGCCAACACGAGCGTCGCCGCGACATTCCCGGCGAGCCCGAGCAGGCCAAGTCCAACCACCCCGCCAGCATCGATCGAGGGTGGATCGCTCAGCCGCCCGATCGCCGCGTAGCCGATGACGATCGCCACGGCCACGAGCAGCAGCCCGTTCGCCAGCGCAGCCAGGATCTCCGAGCGCTGATACCCAAAGGTCATCCGCCCTCCGGCGGGCCGGCCCGCGAAAGCGGCAGCAAACAACGCCAGCCCAATCGCCCCGACATCGGAGAGCACATGCCCCGCGTCCGCCAGCACCGCCAGAGAGCCAGTCAGCACACCCCCCACGGCCTCGGCAACCAGCATCCCCCCATTGATCCCAAGAGCTATCCACATCCTGCGGCGGCTGTCGCCGCGCCTTGCATCTAGCTCATGCGAGTGACCGTGCGAATGCACGCCCCGAGCTTAGGACCTGCGTGAGCCGTCGGGGGTCCCTTCCCAGGAACTCCCGCGAAGCGGCCTGGGAAGGGACCCCCGACGGCTCTCCCTCCCTTACGCGGGAACGGGCTCCTTGGCAGGCTCGGCCATCGCCTTCTCGGCGACTTCCGCCGCATACCCGAGCCGCTCGGCATATTCCCGCGCCTGCATCCGCGAGATGACCATCCGCTGGATCTCCGCCGTGCCCTCGAAGAGCTGGTAGATCTTGGCGTCGCGGAACCACTTCTCCAGCGGGCACTCCTTGCTCCAGGCGTACGGGCCGACCAGGTCCATCAGGGTCGTCGTCGCCCACATCGTCACGTCGCCGGCCTTGAGCTTCGACATCGAGCCCTGGCCACCGCGCATCGGGATTCCGTTGCGCCCCATCCATGCGGCGCGCTGAACCAGCAGCCGCGCGGCTTCGATCTCGGTGGCAACGTCGGCGAGGACCTGCTGGATGCGCTGCTCACCCAGCGCCGGTTTGCCGCCTTCGGCCTGGCCGTCGAGGTACTCGAGGGTCCACTCATACGCGGCCTGGGCGATGCCGAGCGCGGAGGCGCCGACCAGGGGCCGGGTCATCTCGAAGGTCGCCAGGGCGTCGGCACCGCGGGACTTCTTGCCTTCGCGTCCGCGCTGCAGCTTGCGCTCCAGCTTCTCCTCGCCGCCGAGCAGGTTCTCGATCGGGATCCGGCAGTCCTCGAGCACGATCTCGGCGGTATGCGAGGCGCGGATGCCGAGCTTCGACTCCTTCTTGCCCTGGCTCAGGCCCGGCGTGTCCTTGCCGATCACGAAGGACGCCTGGCCGCGCGTGCCGAGGGCCGGGTCGACGGTGGCGACGACGACGTGGACGTCGGCGATGCCGCCGTTGGTGATGAAGACCTTGGTGCCGTTGAGCACCCACTCGTCGCCGTCGCGCTTGACGGTCGTCTTCAGGCTCTTTACGTCGGAGCCGGCCTGCGGCTCGGTGACGGCGTAGGCGCCGAGCTTGATCTCCTCGCCGCTGCCGAAGCACTCGGGGACCCAACGGGCGATCTGCTCAGGCGTTCCAGAGGAGGCGATGCCGGCCGCGGCAAGGCCCGAGCCGGAGATCGCCAGGGCCGTGCCGGCGCAGCCCCAGTGGAACTCCTCGGCCGAGATCACCTGCATTTGGCCCTGCTCGTCAGCGGCGTTGCGCTGAATGCCCTCGAGGCCGCCGAAGCCCTGCTTGCGCGCCTCCTTGATCACCTCCCAGGGGGTGCTCTCCTCTTCGTCGTGCTTGCGGGCGGCGGGCCTGATCACCTCGCGGGCGAAGGTCCGACAGCGCTCCTTGTACTCCAGCTGCTCGTCGTTGAGTGCGAAATCCATGAGGTCCCTTCTTGGTCGGCGGGGGGGTCGCGCGGGGTTGATTGACTGGTCAGTCAACCAGTCCTGGAAGGTTAGCTGACCAGCCAGCCACCGCCTCGCCTGTACCGTTCCGGCCGTGGCCAGGAAACGCCCCATCAACGCCGATCTGCCCGCTCCCGAACCGGCGTCGGCGCCGGCGCCCGAACCGGCGTCGGCCCCCACTGCAAAAGGCCCCTCCAAGCGGAAGCGCAAGCCGGTCCCGGCGGCGTTGAAGGCAATCGGAGGCCTGGTGCTGGTCGCGGTGGTCTTCCTGATCGCGGCGGTGCTCGGTGGCGGCGGCTCCGGCAGGCAGGACGACAAGTCCGCGCCGGCGCCTGTCCTGGCCACGCCCGAACCGGCGCCCGAAGAAAAGCAGACCCCCACCGCCGAAGCGGCCGAAGAGCTCGGTTACCCGGCGTTTGCCACCAACAACACGACCAGGGTCGGCGGCTCCGATCCGGCGACCACCGCTGCCGGCGTGGCGCTCGCAGTGTTCCCCTCGGTCAAGGTCGCCCAACGACCGGCGGCGGTAACGCTGGTCGACGAAGCCGACTGGCAGGGAGCGGTGGCGGCGGCGGTACTGATGTCGGCTCCGGTGCGAGCGCCGCTGCTCGTCTCCTCGGGCGGCAACCTTCCGGACCCGACGTCCCAGGCCCTCGACGCCCTCGATCCGCAGGGAAGCACCGCGACCGACAAGGCGCAGGCCTTCGTCATAGGCAGCGCCGCGGCGCCCGACGGGCTGCGCACCAGCCGCGCGCGAGGGGCGAACCCGGCTTCCCAGGCCGTCGCGATCGAGGCACTGCGCAACAAACTGCTCGGGGGTGGCCCGCGCCACATCGTCCTGGCCCCACAGAGCAAGCCCGAATTCGCGGCGCCGGCCGCGGCCTGGGCCGCCCGCTCGGGCGACGCGGTTCTCTTCAGCGGCCTCGACAAACTGCCCAGAGAGACCGCCGATGCCCTCGGCGAAGACCCGAAGACACCGGTGTACGTGCTCGGCCCCTCCTCGGCGATCTCTTCCGCGGTGGTGCGGGAAGTGGCCAAGATCGGCAACCCGGTGCGGCGGGTCTCAGGCGAGGATCCCGTGGCGAACTCAATCGCCCTGGCCCGCTACGCAAGTGACGGCTTCGGCTGGAACGTCAACGATCCCGGCCACGGCCTGGTCGTCGCCCGCAGCGACGAACCGATCGAGGCGGCGATCGCGGCACCGCTCTCCGCTTCGGGCACCTGGGGACCGCTGCTGCTCACCGACGACGCCGATACGCTGCCGAAAGCCCTGCGGGAATACCTGCTCGACATCAAGCCCGGCTACACCACCGATCCGACCCGTGCCTTCTACAACCACGTTTGGGTGATCGGGGATCAGGAGGCCATCGACGTGAACCAACAAGCCGAGATCGACCAGCTCGCCGAACTCGCCAAGATCGGCGGCGAAGAATGAGCGAGGCCGAGAACCCGAACCTGCTCGCGGGTGCCCACCGGGTCAGCGCCGAGGACATCCGTGCCCTGGCGGGCGCCTCCACCCCGCATTTCTCCCTGCAGGTCCGCAACCGGATCCGCCGCCTGATCGAGCCACTGCCGGCCGACGACCCGGCACGGCGAGAAGGGGAGCGCAAGATCGCCGAGCTGGAAGATCTGGCCGAGCACAGCGGCGACCCGCGCGGCACCATGGGGATCTCCTCGCATTGAAGTACCTCGCGCCCGGGGTCTGGCGGCTGAAGGAGGTGCCGGCGCCTTCGATCAACGTCTACCTCGCCGAGGACGTCCTGATCGACGCCGGCCGGCGCTGGGACCGGCGCCGCATCTTCGCCGAGATCGACGGACGCGAGATCTCGATGCTGGCCCTGACCCACGTCCACCCCGATCACCAGGGCGTCGCCAAGGACGTCTGCGAGGCCCGGGGCGTTCCGCTCGCCTGCCACGCCGACGACGTCGATGCGATGGAGGGACGCAGGCCGGTTCAGGAGGCAGCTCCCACCAATCCGTGCAACCGCCTGATCAAGCGAATCTGGCAGGGACCGCCCCACGAGGTGAGCCGGGTGCTCGAGGAGGGCGATGAGGTTGCCGGCTTTCGCGTCGTCCACGCGCCCGGCCACGCCCGCGGCGAGGTGATCTTCTTCCGCGAGTCCGACGGCGTGGCGATCTGCGGAGACGTAATTCGCAACATGAGCTATGCCACGGGCCTGCCCGGAATCAAGCAGCCGCCGGACATCTTCACCTATGACCCGGCCGAGAACCGTCGCTCGATCCTCAAGCTCGCGAACCTCAACCCCAGCCTGATCCTGCCCGGTCACGGACCCGCCGTCACCGATATCGGCGCCTTCGAGCGCTTCGCCGCAGCGCTGTCGCTCTGAAGCGGCGAATCGATGCGCCGCCAGAGGTGTCTGAGCTTTAGCCACCCTGCTTCTGGGTAAAGCTCACACACGTCCGAGACAAGGGGGTTCCGATGGAGGCTTTGAAAAAGAGGCGACCGTCGCCGGCGATGGTGGTGGCGATCCTCGCGCTGATAGTTGCCATGGCTGGTACCGCCTACGCGGCACAGCACATCAACGGCGGCGCGATCAAAAAGCAGACGATCGGCGGCGGCAAGCTCAAGCACAAGACGCTGACCGGCTACCAGATCAACACCAACAAGCTCGGCGTCGTTCCCGCGGCACAACGGGCTGCGCACACCTACTGGGCCGTCGTCAACAACCCAGGCGGACCGGGAAACGCCACCTTGGCGCGAGCTAGTGACGCCGGCATCACCGCGGCCGAGGGCGGCGGCGCCGTCGCCGTGGTCTTCCCGGCCAACATCAGCGGCTGTGCCAACGTCGCCGGGCGCAACAACGCAAGCACCACGGTGCCCGGAGCCGGCTACGCGCAGACCAACATCGCACCAGCCAACCAGAACGCGATCGAAGTCCGCACCCGCGACGAAAAAGGCGCCGACGCGGACGCCGACTTCCACCTGATCGTCGTCTGCCCGTAACGGGGCTGCAATCTTCGGCTCGGCCCCATGCCACCAGCGGGGCCGAGCCGACCGCGCGCAAGCGGCTAGGCTGGTCGCGTGAGCGACGAGATCGAGCACGGCTTCAAAGAGGGCGACAAGGTCTGGGTCGAGGACGGCGACGGCAAGCACCACCCCGGCATCTTCGTCGCCGACAACGAGAGCTCAGGCTGGTTCGGCGGCGGCCCCAGCGCCTACGTCGTCCACCCCGAGGCCAAACAGGCCGAGGTCGTCTCGACCTTTCGCATCACTCCGCGCGACGAGTAGCGAGTGGGGCGGGTCGTCGGCCACCCTCCCCAAAACAGCGCGGCAGGAGCCGCGCTTGAGTGTTTTGGGGAGGGTGGGCCGACGACCCTGCTGTCCTCAGCTGCAGGAGACTATGAGAGCGCGTGGGCTTTGCTCATGTCGACCCGCTCGCCACGGAAAGGGACGCCCTCGGCGACGAGGCGGCGCTTCTGGCGTGCCCCCTTTGCCAGTGAGCCGTCGGCGCGGACCACGCGCCACCAGGGCAGGTCCGGGTCGTCAACCGCGAAGAGGACGGTCCCGGCAAACCGCGGCGCCCCCGGCGACACGTCCCCGTAGGTGCGCACAAATCCCTCCGGGATCTCCCGCACCCGCTCCAGCACCTCCATCTCGCTCACGCCGTCGGGCCGAAGGCCGCGATGATGCGGTTCTGGTACTCGCTCAGCTCTTCGGGAGAGATGAAGTAGGTGGGCGGGGTGAGGAAGAGGCCGTCGGCGCGCTCGGCCGTAGCCTCGACTCGGGCACGGACCTTGTCGAGCGGGCCGGCGGCGCAATAGGCCTCGACCATCTCGTCGCTGATCGCGGCGGGCACGGCGCCGAGATCGCCGCGGCGGAAGGCCTCGCCGGCGGCCACGGCGTTATCGGCGAAGCCGTGCAGCTGCCAGAGCGGCATGTAGGTCTTGACCGTGGCGTAGAAGGAGATCGTGCGGCGGGCCATGTCGATCGCCCGCGCCTCGTCGTCGTCGATCGCGCAGCAGACCGTCGGCAGGTAGTCGAAGCTGGAGCGGTCGCGACCGGAGCGCGCGAGGCCCTCCTCAAAGGAGCTGACGACGACCTCGTCGATCCAGCGCAGGCTCTGGATCGGATGGCCGATCAGGCCGTCGGCGACGTCGCCAGCCATCCGGCACATCCCCCCCTGGACCCCGGCGGTGTAGATCGGCACCGACTCGCGCGGCGCCGGATGGGGGCGAACCCAGCCCTTGATGTCGATGTCGTAGTAGGAGCCCTCGAAGCGGATCGGCTCTCCCTCTCCTGCCTGCTGCATGATCAGCCGCGTCGCCTCGATCGCCTCGCGCAGGTGGGGAGCGGGTTTGCCGTACTCGGCGTTGTGCCAGGTTTCGTTGAGGCGCTTGACCCCTGAGCCGAGGCCGAGGCGGAAGCGACCGCCCGACATCTCGTCGATGTCGAGAGCGCTGACGGCGAGGATGAAAGGGCTGCGAGTGAAAGCCCAGGCGATGCCGGTGGCAACGTCGATGCGCTCGGTCTTGCCAGCCAGGTAAGCGGCTTGGGTGACCGAAGAGCGGAAGAGCTCGGGGGCCCAGACGCACTCGACGCCAGCCGCCTCCGCTCGCTGGGTCTCACTCTCCAGGTCGGCGACCGTGGTGCCGATCGCCGCAACGGAGATGCGATCGAGGGCGCTCAAGCGAGGACGGCGTCGGCGACGCGTTCGCGGTGCCACTTGGAGTCGCCGAACATCGCCGCGTTGGCCTTGCCGCGCTTGAGGAAGAAGTGAAGGTCGTGCTCCCAGGTGAAGCCGATCCCGCCGTGCACCTGAATCGAGGCGTCGGGAACGCGCCAGCCGGCGTCGGAGGCGTAGGCCTTGGCCATCGAGGCCGCGGTCGGCAGCGACTCGGGCTCTGCGTCGGCGGCCCAGGCCGCCCCGTAGACCGCCGAGCGGGCGTTCTCGGTCTCGAGCAGCATCTGGGCGCAGCGGTGCGAGACCGCCTGGTAAGCGCCGATCGGCCGGCCGAACTGCTGGCGGTCCTTGGCGTAGGCGACGGCCATCTCCATCGTCCGCTGAGCGAGCCCGGTCGACTCGGCGGCGAGCGCCACGCAGAGCCGGTTGAAGACCGCGTAGTAGTCGGCCCCTGTGGCGGGCAACGAGTCCGCCGCCGCGACCTTGGTGCCGTCGAAGCGGACCGCGTAGAGACGACGCGTGGTGTCGATCGAGGTCGACGGGGAGACCGTGACGCCGTCGGCGCCGCGCTCGACCAGGTGGCGACGCCCATCGGAGGTGGCGACGAGGAAGAAGTCGGCGGCCGCGGCGTCCATCACCAGGACCTTCTCGCCGTCGAGGACGATGCCGTCGCCGTCGGCGCGTGCCTCCATCGTGAAGCTGCCGACCGTGGCCGAGCTGCCCGCATCCCACAGGGCGGGCGTTCCGCGCAGCTTGCCCTCGGCCAGCGGCCGCAGGAAGCGCTCGCGCTGCTCGTCGGAGCCGCAGAGCGCGAGTGCGAGGCCGGCGATCGTGTTGGAGAAGAGCGGCGAGGGAGCGAGCGCGTAGCCCATCTCCTCGAAGAGGACGGCGAGCTCGACTATGCCCAGGCCCTGCCCGCCCCACTCCTCGGGCAGTGCCAGGCCGGTCCAGCCAAGCTCGGCCATCTCGTCCCAGTCGGACTGCTCGAAGCCGTTCTCGCTCTCGGCCAGCGACCGGATGCGATCCGACTTGTAACGAGCGGCAAGGAAGTCGTGAGCGGTCGCCTTGATCGCCTGCTGCTCGTCGGTGAGATCGAAATACATAGCCGGTGACCGCCTAGCGCATCCTCGGCAGGCCGAGAACACGCTCGGCGATGATGTTCTTGAGGATGTCGGTGGTTCCGCCCTCGATCGAGTTGGCGCGCGAGCGCAGGAAGCTGTACTGCCAGGTGCCACCGGCGACGACGTGCTCGTCGCCACGTGCCAGGGGCGCGTAGGCGCCCTCGATGTCGAGTGCCAGCTCGGCGATGCGCTGGTTGATGTCTGCCCACTGCCACTTGCCGAGCGAGCCCTCGGGACCCGGGATGCCCGACTGCATCGTCTTGGTTAGGCCGCGGTAGGCGTTGAGCCGCATTGTCTCGGCCTCGATATGGAGCTGGGCGATGCGCTGGCGGAAGACCGGGTCCTCGGCGGCGGTACGGCCGTTGACTCGAGTCTCGGCGGCTAGCGCGCCAAGGCGCTTGAGGTTGTTGGCGATCTGGGCGATCGCGCCGAAGGCAAGCCCCGCCCGCTCGTTCATCAGCGTCGTGATCGCGACCGACCAGCCGTTGCCGACCCCGCCGACGATGTTCTCGTCGGGGATGCGGGCCTCGTTGATGAAGACCTCGTTGAACTCGCCCTCGCCGGTGATCTGCACCAGCGGCTTGGCTTCGACGCCGGGCTGGTCCATGTCCATCAGGAAGTAGGTGAGCCCCTTGTGCTTGGGGGCGTCGGGGTCGGTGCGGGCGACGAGCATGCACCACTTGGCGTACTGGGCAAACGTGGTCCAGACCTTCTGCCCAGTGACGACCCATTCGTCGCCGTCCTTGACCGCCCGCGTTTTCAGCGAGGCCAGGTCAGAGCCCGACTCGGGCTCGGAGAACCCCTGGCACCAGATCTCTTCGCCGGTGAGGATGGGCTCCAGGTAGCGCTGCTTCTGCTCGTCTGTGCCGTGGGCGATGACGACCGGACCGCCCATCGCCAGGCCGAGCACGTTGGCCGGGCTCGGCGCCTCCAGCCGTGCCGCCTCGCCGACGAAGATTGCCTGCTCGATCATCGTCGCGCCGCGGCCGCCGTACTCCTTGGGCCAGGAGATCCCCGCCCAGCCGGCGGCGTGCATCTTCAGCTGCCACTCGCGGCGGAAGGCCATCACCTCCTCCAGCCCCGCTTCCGGCTCCGGCCCGGGATGGTTCGCTTCGATCCAGTCGCGGACCTCGTCGCGGAACTGCTGCTCAGAGGGCGAGAGGGTCAGGTCCATCGGCCGCGGAGCATAGCGGCCGCTTGGCCACGCAGCCAGTGCTCAGCGGCTGCCGCAGGCTTCGAGACCGTATTCGCCGGCGATCCGGCTCGATATGCCGAAGACGGCGTCGCTGCTTTTCGTCACCGCTTCGGGGTCTCGTTCCGCGGTTTCCACCCCTTCTTCGAGCGCCGTGATCATCGCGTCGACCTTTTCCTCGTCGCCCTCTGGGATCGGAAGCGCGCGCAGTTCCTTCACTTCTCGGCTGACGCTCGGCACCATCGCCGTCGCCACGATCTTTTCCTGTTCGCCCTTGCTCACCTTGGTGATGTTCGGCTGGTTCTTCAGGACGCGGCCAATCGCCGCTTGCAGGCGTTCTGTGCCTTTTTTGCAGATGGCATCGGCCTTGGTGATGAATTCTTCTTTGGAGATCGAGCTCGCGGCGGTGCTCGAATCGCTGCCGCCGCATCCGACCATTACGAGAGCGACGACTATGGCCGCCGCAACGAACGTCCCCCGTCCCGTACCCATAGGAGAAATCTACATTCCCGGTCTATCTCAGGCGGTCCGGCCAAGCAAATCAAGGACGCAAGGGCGCCGCGTGCTCCGCACACAAGCGGCCGAGGACGCCGATATGCCGGCCGGACGGCCTCAGACGCGCTGGATCAGGGTGCCGGTACCCAGTCCGCCGCCACAGCACATCGTCACCAGGCCCATCTCCTTGTCGGTGCGCTCCATCTCGTGCAGGAGGGTTGTGATCAGGCGGGCGCCGGTCGAGCCGAGCGGGTGGCCGAGGGCGATCGCGCCGCCGTTGACGTTGACCCGGTCCATGTCGGGATCGAGCTCGCGGCGCCAGGCCGCGACCACGGAGGCAAAGGCCTCGTTGATCTCGACCAGGTCGATGTCGTCCATCGTCATCCCGTTGCGCTCGAGCAGCTTCCGGGTCGCCGGGATCGGGCCGGTGAGCATGATCACCGGGTCCACGCCAACAGTCGTCTGGTCGAAGATGCGAGCTCGCGGCTTGAGGCCAAGCGCCTCAGCCTTCTCGCGCGCCATCAGCAGCACCGCGGCGGCGCCGTCGGAAACCTGCGAGGAGTTGCCAGCGGTGATCTTGCCGTCCTCCTTGAAGGCGGGCTTGAGCTGGGAGAGCACCTCGATCGAGGTTTCGGGGCGGATGCCCTGGTCGCTCGAGTAGGTGTCGCCGTTGACGCTGAAGGGCACGATCTCGCGCTCGAAGCGACCCTCCTCCGTCGCCTTGGCGGCGAGCTGCTGAGAGCGCACGCCGAGCTCGTCGAGCTCGGAGCGGGGGATCTCCCACTGGTCGGCGATCATCTCGGCCGAGAGGCCCTGCGGAATCAGGTCGTAGCGCTCCATCAGCTCGGGCGAGAAGGGGGCGCCGTGCTCCTTCATCACCGAGTAGCCGTCGGCGAAGGAGATGTGGCCCATGTGCTCGACCCCGCCGCCGATCGCGACGTCGTGGACGCCGGAGGCAATCAGGGTGGCGGCGAAGTTGACTGCCTGCTGGGCGGAGCCGCACTGGCGGTCGATCGTGGTCGCCGGCGTCTCGATCGGCAGGCCCGCCTCGAGCCAGGCGTTGCGGCCGATGTTGACCCCCTGCTCGCCGAACTGCTGTGCACAGCCGGCGATCACGTCGCCGGTCTCGGCCGGATCGATGCCGCTCCGCTCGAAGAGCTCCTGGTAGGTCTTGGCGAGCAGGTTGGAGGGGTGGACGTCCTTGTAGTAGCCCTTCTCCTCGTGCCCCCGCCCGATCGGAGTGCGCACGGCCTCGACGATGACGACCTCGCGGCCGCCGAACTTGCCGTTTCCGTTGTCTGCCATCGCCGTCCTCCGTCCGATTGACTGGTCAGTCAACCAATCGTACCTGGCGGCGGGAATCGGGCCGGGCCTGATAGAAGCCCGCCCCATGAACGCAAGCACGGGGTACGAGAGTCCGGGAATCGCGGGAAGCGGGGCCATCGCCACTGGTCTAGCTGCGGTCGCGACCACCACCGCAGACGTGATTCTGCTGGCGCGAAGCGAGGCCTCGGCCTGGCGCGCGGAGGAGAAAGTGGTTGCCGCCTGCGCCAAGCTCGAGGGCGCGGAGCCGTCGCGGCTGCGGGTCACCACCGACCCCAGTGATCTCTCCGACTGCGATGTGATCGTCGAGGCAATCGTCGAGGAGGTCGCGCCCAAGGGCGAGCTGCTCGCCAAGATCGCCGCGGCCTGCCCCAACGCGGACCTGGCGACGACCACCTCGTCGCTCAGCATCGCCGCAATCGCCGAGGCGGCCGGGGTCAGCAAGCTCTTCGGCCTGCACGTCTTCAACCCGGTGCCGCGAATGAAGCTGGTCGAGGTCTGCTTTCCCGACGGTGCAGCCGCAGCGCGAGAGCCCGCCCTTGCCTGGTGCGCAGCGCTGGGCAAGACCGCGGTCGAGGTACCCGACCTCGCCGGCTTCGTCGTCAACCGCCTGCTCTTCCCCTACCTCTTCGACGCCGTCCGATTCATGGAACAAACCGGCATGGAGGCGGGAGAGATCGACACCTGCATGAAGCTCGGCGCCGGCCACCCGATGGGCCCGCTGGCCCTGCTCGACTTCGTCGGCCTCGACGTCTGCAAGGCGATCGGCGACGCCCTCTACGCCGCCTCGAACGAGGAGTACCAGAAACCGCCCAA
>Ga0207639_10001607_pt1 | contig 15202 bp, 9 predicted proteins | sample KBSCornC32_FD_184299 | JGI IMG/M metagenome (GOLD analysis project Ga0207639, IMG submission 184299) | Corn rhizosphere microbial communities from Kellogg Biological Station, Michigan, USA - KBS Corn C3-2 (SPAdes) (version 2) | ecosystem: Host-associated > Plants > Roots > Rhizosphere > Soil ...
GGCGAGCGCGTGAACATGGGCGAGGTCGCCCAGGCGGCGGTGCGGCTCGCCGACACGCATCCCGATCGCAAGTCCGGCGTGAGCGTCACCTGCGTCATTCCGACCGAGCCGATGATCGTCGAAGGTGACGAGGATCTGCTCCACCGCGCGATCTTCAACATCACGCTCAATGCCGTGCAGGCCGCGCCCGCCGCGTCCGGGCGCGTCACCGTCGAGCTGTCGCGACTCAACGTCGAGCAGATTCCCACCGGCGTGCCCTTCGAGGTGAGCGCCGTCGCGCTCCGCGTGTCCGACAACGGCCCCGGCATCCCGATCGAGCTTCGCGAGCGCGTGTTCGATCCCTTCTTCACGACGAAGACCGGTGGCACCGGATTGGGGCTCCCGATCGTCCATAGGGCAATCGAGGCGCATCGCGGCTTCGTGTTCATGGACAGCAGTCCGAAAGGCACTCGCTTCACCGTGCTCCTGCCGCAGGTGCAGCAGCGAATCCCCGTGGAGATCGACGCATGACCGTCAGCGCCGGCCCGACCGTGCTCGTCGTCGATGACGAGACGGGCATTCTCGAGACGCTCAGGATCCTCCTCAAGAACGAGGGGTTCACGCCGCACGTCGCGCTCGGAGGCAAGCAGGGGCTGGAGCAGATCGCCGCACTCGATGCCGACATCGTGCTCTCCGATGTGCGCATGCCGAGCGTCGGCGGATTGGAGATTCTTTCCGCCGCGCGCGCCAAGGATCCGTTCGTGCCCGTGATTCTGATGACCGCGCAGGCCGATCTTCGCTCCGCGATCCAGGCGGTGAACGAGGGCGCGTATCACTACATCCAGAAGCCGTTCGTCAACGACGAGATCATCTCGATCCTCAGGCGCGCCGCCGAGCATCGACAGCTGCGCGTCGAGAATCAGTCGCTCAAGCAGGAGATCAAGCGTCAGGGGCAGAACGGCGTGAGCGCGCCCGTCGGGCGCAGCAAGGCGTGGCTGTCCGTGCTGCGGCTCGCCGAGACCGTGGCGCCGACGGATTCGATCGTGCTCATCCAGGGCGAGTCGGGCACCGGCAAGGAAGTGATCGCGCGCTACATTCACGACCTGTCGCAGCGCACGGATGGAACCTTCAACTCGATCAACTGCGGCGCGCTCCCGGAAAGCCTGCTCGAGAGTGAGCTGTTCGGCCACGTGAAGGGGTCGTTCACCGGCGCGACGAAGGACAAGCGCGGACTGTTCGAGGCCGCGTCCAGGGGCACGTTCTTCCTCGACGAGATCGGCGAGACGACGCAGGCCACGCAGGTGAAGCTCCTGCGCGTGCTGCAGCAGCGCGAGGTGATTCCCGTGGGCGGCACGGAGCCGATCGCGATCGACACGCGAATTCTGGCGGCGACGAATCGCGATCTCGAGGAGGAGATGAAGCGCGGAAGCTTTCGCGGCGATCTCTTCTACCGCCTCAACGTCTTCGCGCTGCATCTCCCTCCGCTGCGCCAGCGTCGCGATGACGTGCCCCTGCTGATCGACGCCTTCCTCACCCGCGGCGCGCTGCAGACCGGCGGGGCACCGAAGCGTCTCACCAGCGAAGCGCTCGACGCGATGCTCGCCTATAGCTGGCCCGGCAACGTTCGCGAGCTCGAGAACGCGCTCGAGCGAGCGATGATCCTGTCCGCCGGCGCCGAGATCGAGCTGGCCGCGCTACCCGAGCGCATCACGGAGCGGAAGCCCGAGCCCCTCATCTCCGATCGCCCCGCGAGCGCGAACCCGGCACTCGACGTCATCGAGCGGGCGTACATCATGTGGGTTCTGCAGTGCGAGGGCGGCAACAAGAGCCGCGCTGCCGACATCCTAGGTATCGATCCATCCACGCTGTACCGGAAGCTCTCTCGATACGGAGTCGCGGACACGTGACACAGTCGATCCGTCCCACCCCATCGTCCTTTCCCATACTCGGCGGTTCGCGCAACGCTCCGGGCGCTGGCGCGTCCTCTATTCAGCCAGCCATGACTACCGCCGTCACGCCAACACCGTCACGTCCGATGGAAGGGACCAGCGCTCCGCCGGAACTTGGGGCGCTGAAGCTTCGCGCATCGCTCAAGACCGAGATGATGCTCAGCCTCGCCGTCCTCGGCACCGCTGCGCTCTCGCTCGCCGCCCTGAACGCGTTCGTGCTCGAGACGCTGACGCTGAGCACCGACGGTCCGATCTATCTCGCGCTGCTCATCCTGGCCGACATCCTCATTTTCGTGGCATTCGGCGCGTACAAGATCCAGGGGCTGGTGCTCGATCCGCTCGAAACGGTCGTGGAGACGACGGAGGCGATCGCCGAGGGCGATCTCTCGCGGCGTGTTCCGCGCACGGGGCCGACGGAGTTCTCGCGGCTCGCCCGCAGCATCAATCGCATGACCGCCCGCATCCTCGAAGAGCAGGCGCAGCGCACGCACCTGGAGAAGGTCGCGAGCGTGGGTCGCCTCGCCGCCGGCGTCGCCCACGAGATCGGCAATCCGCTCGGCGCCATCGGCGGCTACGCGCACATGCTCCGCAAGAGCTCCGTGCTCGACAGCGATGCGCTCGATGCCGTTGCGGGCATCGAGCGTGAGAGCGCGCGCATCGACCGCATCATGCGCGGCATGCTCGAGTACGCGCGCCCGCGCCGCCGCATCACCTCGCGCATCGATCTCAACGTCACGGTGAACGAGGTCGTCCAGCTCCTGCGCGATCAGGGAACGCTGCGCGAGGTCTCGCCGGAGGTCGCGCTGCAGAACGGGCTTCCGAGGCTCGTCGGGGATGGCCACGAGCTCGAGCAGGTGCTCGTGAACCTGATGCTCAATGCCGTCGACGCGATGCAGGGACACGGCAAGGTCTGGATCGTGACGCAGTCCGTCGCCTTCGACGACATTACCGGCCGCAATGGACGCCGCAACAGCGATCCGGACGGCTTCGACGTTGCGCGCGAGCAGAGTGCGCGCGTGCGGGCGTGGATCAACAGCGTCGGCGAGCCCACGCAGATACTGAAGCTGATCGTCGCCGACTCGGGGCCCGGCGTGCCGCTCACGGAAAGCGAGCGGATCTTCGATCCGTTCTACACGACGAAGGAGCCGGGCCGCGGCACCGGGCTGGGTCTGGCTGTCGTCTCGCGCATCGTGGAAGGCCTCGGCGGCACGATCTGGGTCCGCCCGGCGCGCGAGGGCGGTGCAGCGTTCATGATGTATTTCCCCGTGTCGGACGAATCCGCCGGCACGGACGAGCGCTCCACGGGCAGCCCCGTCTCGCGCCCGTGAAGATCCTCGTCGTCGATGACGAGCCGGGACTCCGCCAGACGGTTTCCCGGATTCTGGGTGCGGAAGGGCACTCCGTCGGCACCGCCGGCGAGGGCGAGGAGGCGCTCAGCAAGCTCGCGAGCGAGGACGTGGACCTCGTGCTGTGCGACCTGCGCATGCCGAAGATGGACGGCCTCGAGTTCATCGAGCGCTACACGAGCGGCGGCGGACATGCGCTCGTGATCGCGATGAGCGCGTACGGCGATTCCGACACGGCGATCGCGGCGATGCAGAAGGGCGCCTACGACTACGTGCAGAAGCCCTTCCGCGCCGAGGAGGTCGTGCTCGCGGTGCGCAAGGCGGCGGAGCGGGAGAAGCTGCGCGCGAAGGTGGAGGAGCTCGAGGACCAGCTCAGCACCATTCGCAGCGCGGACGACATCATCGGACACAGCCCGAGCATCCGCGCGGCGCTCGACATGGCGCGCAAGGTCGCCCGGCATCCATCCACGGTGCTGATCACCGGCGAGAGCGGAACCGGCAAGGAGCTCGTCGCGCGCCTGGTGCACAAGAGCAGCCCGCGCGCGGACAGGGCGTTCGTGGCCGTGAACTGCGGCGCGATTCCGGAGCCGCTGCTCGAGAGCGAGCTGTTCGGACACGTGAAGGGCGCGTTCACGAGCGCGGACCGCGACAAGATCGGGTTGTTCGAGGAAGCGAACGGCGGCACGCTCTTCCTCGACGAGATCGGCGAGCTCCCCGCGGCGCTGCAGGTGAAGCTGCTGCGCGCGCTCCAGGAGGGCGAGGTGCGCCGCGTGGGCGCGACGACGTCGCAGCGCATCGACGCGCGAGTGGTCGCCGCGACGAATCGCGACCTCGGCGTGGACGTCGCGAGCGGACGCTTCCGCGGCGATCTCTACTACCGGGTGAACGTCGTGACGATCAGGCTGCCGCCTCTTCGCGAGCGCTCGCAGGATGTGCCCGAGCTCGCGCTGCACTTTCTCAGACTCTACAACGCGCGTCTGGGGCTCAAGGTCGAGTCGATCTCGCCGTCGGCCATGCGCACGCTCATCGACTACGCGTGGCCCGGAAACGTGCGCGAGCTCGAGAACGTGATCGAGCGGGCGCTCGTGCTCTCCGCCGGCTCGACGATCGAGCGCGACCATCTCTCGGACATCATCTCGCCGGCTGCGACGGCGCAGCCCGCGACCGACGACTTCTCGGTGAAGCGCCAGACGGAAGCGCTCGAGCGGACCCTCATCCGCCGCGCGCTCGAGCGGACGAACGGCAACCGCACCCGCGCCGCGCAGCTGCTGGATCTCTCGCACCGCGCGCTGCTGTACAAGATCCGCGACTACGAGCTGGGAAGCTGAAGGACGACGCTGTAAGCGGGGCCACGTTAATCCGGGACCTCATCGCACTCGCTACCCGCTCGACCGGACTCGCCTCGAGCAACGACTGGAGCTCGAGGCGATAGGGACGCGACGATCAGTGGCGAAATCGGCACGGGGGCGTCCCCACATTCGCCGGATCGGCGCAGAGGTCGAGAGGCGGTTTGGGGCCCGAGGAGATTACCTCTCCCGGTGCGAACGGATTGCCGGTACAGGCGCTGCTCGCGAGAATAGCGGCGACGACGACCAGCAGGCGCAGGGAACTCAGAGACCGCGGCATAGAACCTCCTGAGCGAGAGTGAAGCAGTGACGGTCGAAGACCGTCGTGACGACGGCACGATGGATCGCCTGATCTTCGTTGCTGCATTCGGGCGCCACCCTTACCTTGCCCAACCTGACCGTCGCTCGTGATTTGACTGTCTGCGCCGCGTCACTTCAGCGTTACCCGGACATCCCGGGGTGAAATCGTGAGCTTCATGATCAGCTTCCGGGCGCTCGGCGCCGTCGAGCTAACGCGCCGCGATGGAACGGAGCTGCGCACGATCTTGGCGCAGCCCAAACGTCTGGCGCTGCTCACTTATCTGCTGCTCACCCCTCCGCCGCATTTTCGCAGGCGCGACGCTCTCACCGCGCTCTTCTGGCCGGAGCTCGATCAGGAGCATGCGCGGTCGGCTCTTCGGCAGGCGACTCACTTCCTCGAACAAGCGCTTGGAGAGGATGTTCTCTGTCGTCGCGGTCTCGAGGAGATCGGATTCCGCAGCAGCGCTGTATGGTGCGACGTCCGTGAATTCGAGAGCGCCTGCGAGCGCGGCGCGTTTTCCGAGGCGCTGGAGTTGTATCGAGGGGAGCTGATCGAAGCGCTGTTCATCGCCGACGCAGCGCCGGAGCTCGAGAGCTGGCTGGATGCCGAGCGCGATCGTCTCCGCCGCCGCGCGTATGAAGCGGCCGGTCTCGCAGCGGACCACTGCGCGTCGCGCGGCGACGGTACCCTCGCGCTCGTCTACGCGCGTCGCGCCGCTTCGCTCGCGCCATACGACGAGAAGGCCGTTCGGCGCGTGTTGACCACTCTGGACCAACTCGGAGATCGCGGCGAAGCGGTCCGCACGTACGAAGCGTTTGCCCAGCGACTCTCGAAGGAGTACGGCGTCGAGCCCTCAGTGGAGAGCCAGGCGCTGATCGCCAGCGTGCGCAGCCGGAGCGAAGTCGGAGCGAGCCGTCGCGGAGCGGAAAGACTCGAGCGGTTGTTCTCGGTCGAGCGAGAGATCAGCCGGACGCCCCTGGCGGTAGTCTACGAGGCTCGCGATCTGCGGCATGATCGACTCGTCACCCTCAAGGTGCTCTCGCCATCACTCACTGCATCGCTGGCTCGGGAGCGCTTTCAGCGGGAGATCAGGATGCTCGCGCGGCTGCATCACTCGCGCATCGTTCCCCTCTACGACTCCGGTGAAGCGGACGGGCTGTTGTACTACGTGATGCCGTTCGTTTCTGGGGAGTCGCTGCGTGAACGCCTCTCGAGAAATTCACCACTCGCCTCCCTTGAGGCGATCTCGATCGCATGTCAAGTCGCCAGCGCGCTTTCGTACTTGCACGCGCACGATGTGCTGCTCCGCGATCTCAAACCGGAAGGCATTCTCCTGACACCCGAAGGCGCCCTCCTGTCCGACTTCGGATTCGCTCGGGCGATCATGCATGCCGGGGAAGAAGAATTGACGAAGGCGGGAGTGATGCTCGGCACGCCGGCCTACATGAGTCCGGAGCAGGGTGGAGCGAAAGGGGACATCGATTCACGCAGCGATGTTTACGCGCTTGGATGCGTGCTGTACGAGATGTTGACCGGTCACGCGCCGTTCAGCGGCCGATCCACGCTCGTGGTACTCGCGAAGCACCGGGAGGCGCCGGTGCCTACGCTGCATCTCGAAGCACGAGTTTCGGAATCGGTGGCGCGCGCCGTAGAGAAGGCGCTTGCAAAATCACCTTCGGCTCGCTTCAGCAGCGCGGACTTGTTCGCCCGGGCTTTATGGAAGGAGCGTCCTGCCGGCGGCTGAGATTGACTTTCGTCGTGCGTGCAGTCGTCAGCGCCTACGCCAGCTATCCGCCCCGCGCTCGCCGACCTATGTTGCAGAATCAGCCGTCCGGAGGACGGTGTCGTGACCGACTTTTTGCAGCGCCTCGGCGCTGCCCTCGGGGACGCCTACGCGATCGAGCGCGAGTTGGGGGGCGGTGGAATGAGCCGCGTCTACCTTGCGCTCGAGCGTGCGCTCGGCCGGCGTGTGGTAGTGAAGGTTCTTCCCCCCGAGCTCGCGGCCGAGGTCAGCCTCGAACGCTTTCGCCGCGAGGTCCAGATAGTGGCGCAGCTCTCACACCCTAACATCATACCGGTGTTTGCCACGTCTGAGGTCGAGGGGCTTCTGTATTACACGATGCCATATGTCAGTGGTGAGTCTCTCAAGGAGCGCCTCGCGCGCGAGCGCCAGCTTCCACTGACCGAGGCCGTGCGGATCACGCAGGAGGTGGCGAGTGCGCTCGATTATGCGCACCGTCAGGGTATCTACCACCGTGACATCAAGCCGGCCAATATCCTTCTCGCAGACCGTCACGCCGTAGTCGCCGACTTCGGCATCGCTCGCGCCGTAGCCGAGGCCAGCACGCACGCCGTTACGAGCTCTGGACTCATAGTCGGCACTCCCCAGTACATGAGTCCGGAGCAGGCCGGCGGAGAGAGCGAGGTTGACGGTCGGAGCGACATCTACAGCCTCGGATGTGTTCTTTACGAGATGCTGGCCGGTGAGCCCCCGTTCGACGGACCGACCCCGCAGGCGGTGATTGCCAAGCGATTCGCCGTTCAACCGTTGGATGTGCGAGTGCTTCGTCCCAGTGTGCCTCGCGCCGTGTGCGATGTACTCACGCGATCCCTCGCCACGATAGCTGCAGACCGATTTGCGACCGCCGGAGAGTTCGGCGAAGCGGCGGCCGCGGCGATGCATGCGGCGTCCAGCACGGAGGTGGACGCTGGAACTCGGGAACAGACGATCGCTCCCGACCTTCATGGGCGTCGCTGGAGGTGGCGCCGTGCCGCTCTTGTGGTAGCCGTCACCCTGGGGCCGATCGTCGCTGTTCTGGTCTCGAGAACGCTGCACTCATCCGCTGCTCGAATCAGCGCCCCGACTGGAGTTGTTAGAGGAGCATTCGACCCCAAACGCGTCACCATTGCCGAATTCCGAAATGAAACAGGCGATCCCGCGCTTGCGCCGCTCGGTCGAATCGCCGCCGACTGGATCGCCCACGGCCTCGTGCAGACGGGACTCGCCGATTTGATCGATGCGCCTCGCGACGAGCTTCCCGACTCCACTACATCGTCCGGCGCAGCGAGAAACCCGCGAGAACCGCAAAGCTTAGCCGAGTCGACGGGCGCGGGCACCATCATTACCGGAGCCTATTATCGCGAGGGCGACTTCCTCAGCTTCCAGGCCGAACTGACTGACGGCAACACGGGAAAGCTCCTCCATGGAATCGGACCGGTCAGCGCCCCGATGGCTACACCTACCCGTGGTATCGAAGTTCTGCGTCAGCGGCTCATGGGAACCTTGGCAATGCTCCTGGACCCGCACTTCAACGAATGGTCGCGTAGCGCGTTGGTGGTACCGACATATGAAGCGTACCGCGAGTTCGTGAGCGGAGTCGACGACTACAAGTCAAACGGGAAGCAGGCAGCGCTGCATTTCAGGAGAGCGTCGGCGCTCGATCCAAGTTTTCATCAGGCGCAACTCTGGGAGGTGACGGTATACGATAGAACCCTCGGCCATCCCAATGATCTCAGCGCGCGTCGGAGATCGGAGATGCAAGGAAGGCGTGATTCGGTTCTGTCTCTCGTAGTCGCTGAGCGCGACCAGCTGGGACCACTCGATCGCGCGATGCTCGATTGGCGCTTGGCGCATCTCCGTGGCGACCGTGCGGGTGCGCTGCGAAGCAGCCGCGAAATGGCCCGCCTGTGGCCCGATCGCTGGGCCATGAACGCGGCCCTCGACGCGCTTCATCTCGACCTTCCGGGCGAGGCCAAGCAGCTCATTCTGCGGACCGATCCCGAGCACGGCTTCATGCGCAGATGGGGTGGCTATTGGGATCCTCTGCTGCGCGCGGAGCACGCACTTGGAGAATACAGTGAAGAGCTTCGTGATGTGCGCCGCGCTAGCGCAGAGGATGCGGACCGCAGCAACAAGGTACACTGGCTCGGAATAGAGTTGGGAGCGCTCGTAGGACTTGGACAGGTGCCGGAGGCAACCGAGCTCGCGGAGGCGAGCGACACCCTCCCCATTCATGATGCGGAGAGTTGGTGGCCAGTGTGGATCTGGACCCGTTTGGCGAGTGAGCTCCACGCCCACGGGCAGCCCCTTGCCGCGCGCTCGGCGGCCGAGCGTGGGGTCGCTTGGGCGAAGCGCCGACCCGCGGAAGAGCAGGCGACGAATGAACGAGTGAGTGAGATGCCGGGGCATCTCGGTTTGCTGTGTGATGCACTCTACCTCGGCGAGCGTTGGAATGAGGCCCGAGTTGTCTGCGGGCGAGTAGCCGCGAAAAATCCGAACGATCCGGAAGCGCTCGAGCTCTTGGCGTCTCTGGCCGCGCGTTCGCGAGACCTCATTGGCGCAGAGCGATACGCAGACCAGCTCTCCAGGGTGCATCTCCCCGACTGGATATTCACAAGCTGGTCCTCCTCGCGCGCCGAGGTGGCGGCGCAATACGGGCAAGTGGCACGCGCGCATATCGCGGCGATCATTGGCGAACGCGAGGAGGCCGTGCGGCTGTTGCAGCGGGTGACGGATAATTTTCAAATCATGGACATGCCGAGCTATTTCTTGCGCGAGGACCCCGACTTCGATTCTCTGCGCGACTATCCGCCATTCGAGGAGCTTGTTCGGCCGAAGGGATAGTATGCAGGCGGAGAATTCGACCCGCTCCTCAGGCCACGCTGTTTCGCTCAGCAGTGATCCGAGTTGAGCTACTTGCCAAGGTGGTTCGAGGGCCACATCGTGAGAAATGGACCGGTCGCAAATGGTTTGCGTTTGAGTGCCTTGCACCATGCAGGCATTCGGTAGCGCGAATCGGGTCCCGTTGGTGCCCGGGTAGGACGTACAATCGGTTGGGGGTCGATGTTCATGCGACGGATGGTGAGACCGTTCGCGTGGTTCGCCGCGATCGCAGCAGCATTGCCGGGCTGCGTGCTCGCGCAGCAGCGCGTGACGATCACAGGGCGTGTTACCTCCGACTCCGCCGTCCCCCTCCGCGGTGCAAGTGTTTTCGAAAAGGGCAAGAGCGGTGGCGCGACTACCGGTATCGACGGCCACTTCTCGATCACCGTAGTCACTGATTCTGTGCAGGGTCGGTCGCTGATGCTCTCGGCGAGGCGCATCGGCTATCGCCAGATCGACAAGCCCGTGTTGCTCACGGCCAGCGTAGTTTCGGTGGATTTCGCGCTCACTCCAATCCCGCATCAACTCTCCGAAGTCGTCGTCACTGGTGAGGGCACCACGACGATGCGCCAGAAGCTCGGCAGCACGGTGAGCTCGGTGAATGGTGAGAACATCGTCAGCACCCACGAGCCCAATCTCGTGAACGCGTTGGCCGCGCAGGCATCGAACGTCGAGGTGACTTCGCAATCGGGCGACCCAGGGGCTGGCGCCTCGATGCTGATCAGAGGCTTCAAGTCGATCGAGGGAAGCGGACAGCCGCTCTTCATCGTCGACGGTTCGCCCGTGAACAACGACGCACTCTCCACGGTCGATGGTCCGAACGGCGGCACGGTGACCACGGACCGCGTTGCCGACATCAATCCGAACGACATCGAGAGCATCGAAGTGCTCAAAGGCGCCGCGGCGGCCTCGATCTACGGCACCCGCGCGGCGCAGGGAGTCGTACTGATCACGACGAAGGGCGGCAAAGCGGGCCCGACCCGTTATGCGCTGCGCTCGTCCTACTCGTTCGACAAGGTGACGAAGGGCATCCCGCTTCAGCGAAAATATGGGCAGGGAGACAACGACAGCGCTGCGGTTTGTCGAGCGCGCGGGTGCACGCTCACGCTGAATTCATGGGGTCCGCAACTGCCTGCGGACACCCCCACCTACGATCATTTCGGCGAGCTTTTTCACACCGGACACTTGCTCGATGCGAACCTCGACATCTCGGGTGGCGACGAGCGACGCAGCTTTTTCCTGTCCGTCGGGCGCATGAATCACGACGGCACCATCCTCGGGCCGGACAGCCACTTCGATCGCACGTCGATTCGACTAAAGGCTGGGCAAAAATTGGGAAGTCGGCTGCGACTGTCCGGCAACGTTGCCTTTGCCAAGTCGCTTGGCGGCTTCGTGGAGCACGGCGACAATCAAGACGGCATCGTGCTTGGCTCAACCCGTACGCCGCCCGAATTCAACAACCAGCAGTATCTGGATCCGAAGAACGGCCAGCACAGGAGCTACATCTATCCGGAGCCCACCGATATCACTGCCTCGCGGCGTTTCAGCAATCCTTTCTGGATGATCCACAACGATCTGGCCACGAGCAACCTGTCGCGCACATTCGGAAACCTGAATTTCGAGTACATCCCCGCGTCATGGCTTTCGGTCAAGTACTGGCTTGGACTTGATCAGTATTCCGAGAATCGCCTCGAGGGCTATCCAGCGTCTTCAGCGAGCTTTCCGACCGGCGCAGTCTATCAAGGCATCTACACCAACACCGAGATAGACCACAATCTGCTCATCTCGGCGTCACGAACGTTCAGTCCCAGCGTCTCGGCCAATCTCACACTTGGTCAGAATCTCAACAGCCGGCACTTTCAACGCATTCAGGACCTGGGCCAGGACATCAGCGGGAGTGTGCTCACCGTGAGCGCAGCGGCCAACGTCACCTCGATGAACAACGAGACTCTGGTGCATACGCAGTCGTACTTCGCGCAGCTTGGGCTCGACTTGTTGGATCAGCTGTATCTGTTGGGCGCATTGCGTGACGATGGCTCCTCGACCTTCGGTCCCAATAACCGTCACAGCTTGTTCCCCAAGGCGAGCGTCGCATGGAACGCAACGCGGCTCATCGGTGAGCATTCCTGGCTCTCGTTCGTGAAGCTGCGACTGGCGTACGGGGAAGCAGGCCGTGAGCCTAATCCTTATCAAATCCTCACCGGATACGATCCCGCAGTCTTCGCTGGCAACGGTGGCTTGGTTACGAGTCTCACCGAAGGACAGGACAGCTTGAGACCGGAGCGAACGACAGAGCTCGAGGCCGGCATCGATGTCGGGCTTTTCAGCGGATACACGGACGAAAGCATCACATATTATCGCTCCCGCACGAGTGATGCGATCTTCGCGGTTCCGGTACCCGGGTCGAACGGCTTTGGCCAGCAGGAGAGAAACGCTGCGACGATCGAGAACCATGGTCTGGAGCTCGCCTTGAACGTGCATGCGCCGCAGGGCTCAGCGCTCCGCTGGGAGGTGGGCCTCATGTGGGCGCACAACGCGAACCGCGTTCTCAGTCTCCGGGGAGTGAACGTGCTGGGGTTCAACGACGGTGAATTCGCGTCAGCGGTGCTGCCGGGTTACTCGGTTGGCTCCTTCTACATGGGCGATTTCGTACGCTGCCGATACGGCCAGACGAACGTGCGCACCGATGAGGCGGGAAATGCGCTGGACATCAACGCGTATTGCAGGGCGCACGACGCGCCCAACGGTGCTCTGTTCGTAGACGCTTCGGGGTATCCGATCGCCGACAATGATACGGCGTACGTGCAGGGACATTCGACTCCCGATTGGACGGGCAGCGTTCGCACCGCGATCACATTGTTTCACAAGGTGCAAGTCGCGGCACTCGTGGACGTGCGGCACGGCGGCCAGGCCTGGAATGGCACCCGCGGCGCGCTCTACAACTTCGGAACGCACAAAGACACCGAACATCGTGACACGCCCGGCGTGATCGGCACGGACGTGTTGCGCGGCCCAGTCGTCGGACCGGGCGCGGGAATGAGCGTTGCTCTCGGGCAGGCTTGGTTCGAGGGTCTGGGTAGCGCGTTCAATGGTCCCGGCGCGCAATTCGTAGAAGCTGCCGGTTATACGAAAGTGCGTGAGATCTCTGTGACCTACACACTCAGTGACGCGTTCGTGCGGCGGACGATGAATCTGTCGAGCGTCGAGCTTCGTCTGGCCGGCCGAAATCTTCACACATGGTCGTCGTACCGCGGGCTCGATCCCGAGATGTCGATCGCCGGACCCGCCGCGCCGGGTGGAGGGGCAGATTGGTTCAACAGTCCACAAACGCGATCGTTCGTGGTCTCGGTGGGGTTGAATCGCTGATGCCGCGCGGTGTCCCCACTCGCTCGCGGCGAACTTTCTCCGCCACACTTCTCGCCTTGGCCACCCTGGTGTCCGGTTGTAATTGGCTCTCGGGTCCCAAGCTCGACAGCGATCCAAACCGATCCGTCAATGCGACGCGCGACCAGCTCCTCGTTGGCGTTCAAGAGGCGCAGTTCACGCAGCAGGGATCGCTGGATGTGCAGCCCGACGTTTCGATCTGGATGCAGCAATTGACTGCGGTCGGCCTCTTCTTCCAGTCGACGCAGCAGTACCAGTACGGCCCAGGTGCATTCAGCTGGAGTCAGACGTATGCACACGGTGGCCTCCTCGATGTGCGCAAGATCGAGGCTTCGGCGCGAGACGCCCACGACAGCACGTACCTCGGAATCGCGCAAGTGTGGGAAGCAATGATCATCGGACAGGCCGCTGACATGTTCGGCGACATTCCGTACAGCGAGGCTGCGGCGGACATCGCGGCTCCCAAGCTCGATTCGCAGGCGGTCGTGTACGACGCGCTTCAGCGGCTCCTGGACAGCGCGGTCACCAATCTCGCGAGCCACGCGGTAGAAGGTCCACCGGCATCCGTAGACCTCGTCTATGGCGACGACCCTCAAAAATGGATCGAGGCCGCCCATTCGCTGAAGGCGAGACTGTTCATGCACACAGCCGAGCGAAATCCGGCCGCGTACGATGAAGCGCTGGGTGAAGCGGAGCGGGGAATCTCATCTGCAGCCGGCGACTTTCTTGCCTGGCATAGCGAGAAGCCGAACGAGGTGAATCCGTGGTTCGGTGTGAGCGTGGTTGGCGAGTTCAACGTCGAGGTCGCCGCCGGTAAGGTCATCGTCGAACTGATGAAGTCGCGCAACGATCCGCGATTGCGTGACTACTTTTCCGTGGACGGCAGCGGTCGAATCGAAGGTGCCGTGCCCGGCGATGACTTCGACGCAAACGTGCAATCGCAGATCAGCGCGACACGCGGCGCCAAGGCATTTCGCCAGCCCCTTCTCACATGGGCGGAAACGCGGCTGATCGAAGCCGAGGCGCAGTACAGGGCGGGCCACGAGACTGAGGCGCGCGGCGCGCTCAACGTGGAGCGTGCGTCCGTCGGGTTATCTCCGGTCAGCGCGAGCGGGAGCGACCTCCTGATCGAGATCCTCGAGGAGAAGTACATCGCGCTCTTCCAAAGCCCGGAGGTGTGGAACGACTACAAGCGCACCTGCTATCCGAATCTCGTCCCGGTATCCCAGGCGCAGGGCGGCAACATCCCACCACGATATCTCTACGACGAGCGGGGAGTGAATCCGAACATCCCTCCCGATCCGACTCGCAACTGGAACGATCCAGTGACTCCGTTTGCGCCCGACGGCAGTCCCTGCCTCGGCCAGCGCTCGTAAGCCGGGCGCGCGACACTTCCATCCGGCGCGCGGCCGTTCGCTGACGCTCCTCCCGCATGCCGCCGCTATCGTCGGTCATGCGAACACCTCTGCGTCCGCGCGCCGCCTTCACACTCGTCGAGATTCTCGTCGCGTGCCTGGTGCTGTGCATCGGTGTGCTCGCACTCGCCTCGACTTCCGTAGCGATCGCGCGCCTCAGCGGCGATGCATCGCGTGCCGGTACCGCCGCCGAACGAGGACAGGGAAGGCTGGAGGCAATGCGCTCGGCGCGCTGCGCGGCGATAGGGGGAACGCTCACCGCAGGAGGGATCGCCGAGTCGTGGTCGGCGGTGCCGTCGTCGTCCGGTGCGCGGATGAGCGACAGCGTGCGCTACGCAGAGGGCGCGCGCCACTCGCCGCACTCCGAAACGCTCGTGAGCGCAGTATGGTGTCCGTGATGCGCGCGGCCAGGCGGGGCGCATCGCTGGTCGAGCTCGTCGTCGTGATCGTGCTGCTTGCCGCCATCGGCAGCGCCGTCATGGGCGTGGTGATCCATCAGGAGCGATTCTATCGCGCGCAGGCAGATGCCATCGATGCGCGCGCCACGGTGCGCGATGCGGCATCGATACTTCAAAGCGAGCTGCGCGCGCTCACGCCATCCGACGGAGATCTCTACGCGATCGCCCCGTCGACGGTCGAGTTTCGCACGACGCTCGCGCAGAGCGCCGTCTGCACCATCTCGCCGTCTCGTCGAGCGATCACCATTCCGCCCGAGCATCTCGCGTCGGGCGCGCCCCTCACCTGGATCGGCACGCAGCCCGAGGCCGGGGACACTCTGCTCGTGCTCGCAAGCGACTCCACGCTCGTGAACAGGTGGGA
>Ga0207639_10001611_pt1 | contig 15191 bp, 13 predicted proteins | sample KBSCornC32_FD_184299 | JGI IMG/M metagenome (GOLD analysis project Ga0207639, IMG submission 184299) | Corn rhizosphere microbial communities from Kellogg Biological Station, Michigan, USA - KBS Corn C3-2 (SPAdes) (version 2) | ecosystem: Host-associated > Plants > Roots > Rhizosphere > Soil ...
AGCTCGCTTCGAAAAAGCCGCCGAAGACGTCAAGAAACTGTCCGAGCGGCCCGACAACGACACGCTGCTGAAGCTGTACGCGCTGTACAAGCAGGGCTCGGACGGCGACGTGTCCGGTCCGAAGCCAGGCTTCTTCGATTTCGTCGGCACCGCCAAGTACGAGGCCTGGGCGAAGCTCAAGGGCACCAAGCCCGAAGAGGCGCAGCAGAAGTACATCGACCTCGTGAAGAAGCTCGGCGGCTGACGCGAGCACCGCTTCGCCGCCGATGGCGGCTCCTTTCCGTTCCCGCGCGATGCGCCATCGATCACCGGCGCCGGCGCCGCGCGCAACCGCGACCCCCATGGCACGCCAGACCCGCGAGCGCATCCTCGAAACCAGCCTCGCGATGTTCAACGCGCAGGGCGAACCGAACGTCACGACGAACCACATCGCGGACGAGATCGGCATCAGCCCCGGCAACCTCTACTACCACTTCCGCAGCAAGGACGACATCGTCGAGCACCTGTTCGCGCGCTACGAGACGCGCGTCGGCGAGGCGCTCGCCCTGCCCGACGGCCGCGCGCCGAACCTCGAGGACATCTGGCTGCAGTTGCACCTCGTGTTCGAGTCGCTGTGGAACTACCGCTTCCTCTACCGCGACCTCGTCGACATCCTCGCCCGCAACCGCAAGCTCAAGCTGCGCTTCGCGCGCATCATGAACCGCGCCGCCTCGAGCGCGACGGACCTGCTGCGCGGCCTCGTGCGCGCCGGCGTCATGCGCGCGAGCGCGGACGAGATCCACGCGCTCGCCGAGAACATCCTGCTCGTGGCGACGTTCTGGATGAGCTTCGACGCCGTGCGCGGCGGCAAACCCGAGGCGGGTGAAGCCGACCTCAGCCGCGGCATCCATCGCGTGATGATGCTGATCGCGCCGTTCCTGCGCGATGCCGAGCGTTACCACCTCAACACGCTCGCCGCGACCTACGTGCGCTGAACACCGGGCCGTGAAACTCACGATCGGCTACCGCCTGTTCCTCGCGATCGCGGCGTCGATGGCCGTGCTCGCCGGCATCGGGCTCGGCGTGGTGCGCTGGCGCCTGTTCGCGGGGCCCGCGGGTCCCCATGCGATCGAGTCGACGGATGCTCTCGCTGCATCCCTCGCCGCGCAGCATGCGCTGCATCGCGACTGGTCGTTCCTGCCGGCGGAACCCGGCGCGCGCAAGGCCTGGTTGCGCGACGAATGGAACCGCGTGGCCGACCCTGCCGCCACGGCGGTACCGATGCAGGACCGGCGGATCGGCCTGCTCGACCAGGATGGCCACTACCTCGCCGGCGTCGTCGCGAGCCGGTTCCTGATCGCTTTCGCCTCGATCGACACCGTGCGCCACGCCATCGGGCACGATGGCCGCACGGTCGGCTACCTCGTGCTCGCCACACCGCAGGGAGCGGACGATGCGCTGACGGTCGCGTTCCTGCTCGACCAGCAGGCGAACCTCGCGCTCACCGCGTTCGCCGCGATCGGGCTCGGCATGCTGGTCGCGGCCCTGCTCGCGGCGCACGTGCGCCGGCCGATACGCCGCCTCGTCGAGGCCACGCGCGCGATCGAACGCGGACAGCTCGACCGCCGCGTGTCGCTGCGCCGAAGCGACGAACTCGGTGAACTGGCAGTCGCGTTCGACCACCTCGCGGCGAAGCTCGCCGATGCCGAAGCGTCGCGCCGGCAATGGGTGGCCGACACCTCGCACGAACTGCGCACGCCGCTGGCCGTCCTGCAAGGCCAGCTCGAGGCGCTGCAGGACGGCGTGCGCGTCCCGACCGCGGACAACGTCGCGCTCATGTTGCGCCACGTTCGCACGCTCGACGGGCTGGTCGACACGCTGTACCAGCTCGCGCGCGCCGACGTCGGGCGCATGGAGTTCGACCTGCGCGCCTGCGACGCCTGGCAGATCGCGCGCGAATCGATGCAGGCATGTGCCGACCGGTTCGTCGCAGCCGGCCTCGACGCGGATTCACACGCGGCGCCGGCACAGGCGATCGTCGAAGGCGATGCGGAACGCCTGCGCGGCGTCTTCGCGAACCTGTTCGAGAACGCGCTGCGCTACACCGATCGCGGCGGTCGCGTGGAGTTGTCCGGAACGGTCGTCGACGGCCATCTGCAGGTGAGCATCGACGATTCGCCACCCGCGGTTCCCGCCGCGCTGCTCGCGCGCCTCGGCGAACGCTTCTTCCGCGTCGATCCGTCGCGCAGCCGTCGATCGGGCGGCAGCGGCCTCGGCCTCGCGCTGGCTCGCGCGATCGTCGAGGCGCACCGCGGCCACCTCGCGTTCGCCGCCTCGCCGCTCGGTGGCTTGCGCGCGACGATCGTGCTTCCGCTGGCTTCGCCATGAGCGCCGCGATCCTCATCGTCGAGGACGAGCAGGACCTCGCGTCGATCATCGCGGACTACGTCACCGCCGCCGGATATCGCGCCGGCGTCGTCGCCGACGGCCACGCCGCGCTCGCCCGCATCCGTCGCGACGCACCGGACCTCGTCGTGCTCGACCTCATGCTGCCCGGCAAGGACGGACTCGCCGTCTGCCGCGAAGTCCGCACGTTCTCCGACATCCCGGTGATCATGGTCACCGCGAAGGTCGAGGAGATCGATCGGCTGCTCGGCCTCGAAACCGGCGCGGACGACTACCTGTGCAAGCCGTTCAGCCCGCGCGAGCTGATCGCGCGCATCAAGGCGATCCTTCGCCGCAGCGGGAAACCCGTGGAGGCGCCACCGCTGGTGCGCATCGACGATCCGTCGCGCACGGTCTTCGTGCGCGCGCGGGCGCTCGCCCTGACCGCGACCGAGTACGCGCTGTTCGTCGCGATGGCGCGACGCCCCGGCGTGATCTTCTCGCGCGCGCAACTGCTCGATCTCGCGCGACGCGACAGCTACGACGTGACCGACCGCGCGATCGACACGCACATCAAGAACCTGCGCCGCAAGGTCGCGGCCGTCGCGCCCGACCTCGATCTCGTCCATTCCGTCTACGGCGTCGGCTACCGCGTCGAGCCGTAGCACCATCGTCCGCGCAGCGCGCGGCCGACCCCACAATGTCCCCACATTGTTGCCGCAGCCTGCGCGGGTCGGATGCCGACAGCAGACACGCGAGGACTCACATGCAACGCAAGCACATCATCGCCGCGGCCCTTTCGGTCGCGGTCGCCGCGGCGCTCGGCGTCGCGGCGTTCGCCGGTACCGGCATCGCGCGACCCGGGCCGGTGCAGAAAGACCGGGCGATCGACGCGACCGAGCGCGCCGCCCTGGTCGAGAGCGCGATCGCCCTGCTCGATCGTTCGTACGTCTATCCGGACAAGGCCGCCGCGGTCGCCGTTTCGCTGCGCGCGAAGCTGCACGAGGGCGCGTTCGCTTCGATCGACAGCGCCGAGGCATTCGCCGACGCGCTGACGGACGCGCTCCAGCGCGACACGCAGGACCGGCACCTCGAGGTGCGTTACGTCGAGCAGAGCGTGCCCGACCAACCATCCGGCCAGGACGAGTCGGCGGAGGACAAGACGGCCGAACTCCTGCAGCAGCGGCGGCTGAACTTCGGCTTCGCGCAATTGCGTCGCCTGCACGGCAACATCGGCTACCTCGACATCCACCAGTTCGGCCGGCCGCAGGGCAGCGCCGACCGGATTGCTGCCGCGATGACCCTGCTCGCCGACACCAGCGCGCTGATCATCGACCTGCGCAAGTGCGGGGGTGGCGATCCGGACAGCGTGATGCTCGTCGCGAGCTACCTCGTCGACCATCGCACGCACCTCAACGACATCTACTGGCGCGAGGAGAACCGCACCGAGGAACGCTGGACGCAGGAGGACGTCCCCGGCCGGAAATACGGCTCCGCGCGTCCGCTCTACGTGCTGACCAGCAGCGACACGTTCTCGGGCGGCGAGGATTTCGCCTACGCGCTGAAGAACGCGGGCCGCGCGATCCTCGTCGGCGAAACCACCGGCGGCGGCGCGCACCCGGGCAATCCGCGACGGCTCGCCGAGCACTTCATGATGTTCGTGCCGTCGGGTCGGCCGATCAGCCCGGTCACGCACACCGACTGGGAAGGCGTCGGCGTCACGCCGGACATCGCGGTCCGCGCGGGCAAGGCACTCGACGTCGCGCAGATCGCGGTGCTGAAGCAGCTGATCGCGACGGAAGCGGATGAGAAATGGAAGGGGCGCCTGCAGGAGACGCTCGCAGAGCTCGAGTGAGCGCGCACAGCCGGCGCGACGAATCGGCCGCACGATCTTCACATCGGTCGGCGTCAACGCAAGGCACGCGAGTGCGTTCCGCTTTCCAACGCCCATTGCCGCGAACGAGGCCGAACGATGCGAACCCTGCCGTCGACGACGATGACCGTCATCCTTGCACTCTGCCTCGCCGGCACCGACGCAAGCGCCCAGGGTTTTCCCGGGGGTGGCCGTGCAGGCGGTCGCGGCATGGGCGGCGCCCACGGCACGCACGCGCCCCCGGGGACGCCGCCTTCGGCGGCCCGGCCGGCCGCGAACCCGCTCGTCGTGTTCCTGCAGGGCCTCGGCGCGCTGCGTACCGACCTGCTCGTGCGTGCCGAGCAGGTCGATGCCTGGAGCGCGATGCGCGATGCGCTGATCGTCGTCGCCGACGTCGAGCGCGACGCAGCCGCGCCGCGACCGGTCGCGAACGACGCTTCGGTGCAGCTGGATGCGTTCGTCGACGGCCTGCGCCGCCGCGCGGACGCGGCGAAGGCGGCCGGCGAGCGGATCGAGGCGGTGATCGGCCTGCTCGACGAGCGGCAGAAACCCGCGTTCCTCGCCCGCCTCGCTGACGCCCTCGGCGCCAGCGAATCGCCTCCGACGCCGTGAGCATGGGGCGACCGCGCCGTCGCCGGCACGGTCGCCACCGATGCCCGGTGGTGCCTATTGCGGCGATGCGGCCGAGTGGATCGGCTCGCCGACGTCGATGCGATTGCCATCGGGATCGGCGAACACGAAACAGCGCAGGCCGAAGTCGGCGTCGCGGATCGCCTTGACGATGCGCACGTTGCGCGCTTCGAGATGCGCGTACAGCGTGGCGGCGTCGTCGACGAGGAGATGGGCGACGTTGAGCGTGCTGCCCACGTGGCCGCGCTTGAGCGTGAGGTGCAGTTCCGCGCCGTCCTTCTCCAGGATCACGAAGCCGACCGGGCTGCCGTTCTCGAACGTCTTGGTGAACCCGAACACGCTGCAGTAGAAGTCGACGGCCTTGCCGATGTCGCTGACCGGGACCATGGGTGCCATCCGCCCGAAGCGGACGGTCGAAGCATCACTCGTCATCGGCGCTCTCCGGAACGAAACGCGTGGGGACGATCGAGGCGGGGCCCGGGGCGTCGACGCGCTTCAGTAGCGGAGCGGTGTCCGCAATGGGTGGAGTGTAGCAGCGGGCAGCGTCTGTCCGTCGTCGTCGCTCCGTCGCGGATTCGCGCCGGTTCGTCGCATCCCCGGCCCCGGACGCGATGGCAAATCCCGCGCGGCGCCGATGGCGTCCGTGAAGCGGGCCGCCGGCCCGCGACTTCCGGAGACGCCATGACCTGTTCCGCCACGCTTCGTCGACGCGCGACGCGATTCGCCCTGCTCTTCACGCTCGCGTTCGACGCGAGCCAGGCCGCCACGCTCACCGTGACCAACACGAACGACTCGTGCACGTCGTGGCTGCTCGGCGGGCGCTGCCTGCGTTCCGCGATCGCCTACGCCAACTTGTTCGACGACGCCGACCGGATCGAGTTCGCGATCCCGGGCAACCCCGACCATTTCCAGCGCATCCTGCTGCAGTCGGGCCTGTCGATCACCGAGCCGCTCGAGATCGATGGTTACACGCAGCCGGGCGCATCGCCGAACACCGCGACGGACGGCATGAACGCGAAGGTCCGCATCGTCGTCGACGCGCTCGCGACGAGTGGCGCGGCCTTCGAGATCGCCGACACGACGGATCTGCGCGGCCTCGCGATCATCAACAGCGGCGGCCCGGGCGTGTACATCCGCGCGTGGGCGCCGGAGACGCGCGTGCGCGGCAACTACATCGGCACCGAAGCCACCGGCTTCGCCGCGGGCAACCGCGGCGGCGGCGTCATCGCCGACGGCGACTTCTGCGTGATCGGTGGTTCCGACGCCGCCGACCGAAACCTCATCTCGGCCAACCGGTCGTTCGGCATCCGCTCGACCGGACCGCGCAACGTCGTCATCGGCAACCTCATCGGCACCGATCCGTTCGGCAGTCCCGTGCTCGGCAACGACGTCGGCGTGGTCGTCACCGCGGGCCCGACGCGCGTCGGCGACTTCGGCGTGCCGCTGCCGAACGTGATCGCCGGCAACCGTTGCGACGGCGTGCGCGTCGCCGGTACCGACGTCGACGACGTCTGGGTCGGCTCGCTGCTGTACGCGAACGCCGCGGACGGCGCGGACTGCCGCAGCATCGCGCTCGGCGGCAGCACCTACGTCAACGATGTGGACGATCTCGACGACGGCGCGAACGGCGCGCTCAACCATCCGGAGATCTCGTCGGTGCGCGAATCCGGCGGCGACCTCGTCGTCGAGGGGCGCATCAACTCCGCTGCGAGCACCGAGTACCACGTCCAGCTGTTCGCCGATTTCAGCGCGGGCGCCTGCGCGGATGCCGGCGCCCCGGGCGAAGGCGAGGTTGCGATGGCCGAGTTCACGGTCGCCACGCCGGCCGGCAGTGGCGTGCGCACCTTCACCTGGCGCGCTCCGTTCGCCGGCCTCGGCATCCGCGCGGTGGCCGCGACGGCGAGCGTCGGCGTGGCTGAAGTCGCGGCGTTCTCGACTTCGCCGTTCAGCCCGTGCGCGCTCGTCGCAACGGATGACGGCATCTTCCTCGACGGCTTCGAGTCGGCGACGAGGCTCGCTGCAGGGACGGTCGTCCTGCATTGACCGGAGGTAGCGGCGGCGGATCGAGTGATCCGCCGGCCGAATGGGAACGAATGAGCGTGCGTCTAGCGGCCGGGGCGGATTTGCTGCCGTTCCTGCTGGCGGTCCCACGCGCGCAGTTCGTCGCGGATGTGCGCGATGCGCTGGCGACCGAGCGCGTTGCGGCCTTCGTCGAGCACTTGCGCGTCGAGCAGTTCGGCGAGCCGCTGCGCGGTCGGCAGCAGCATTTCCCATGCGTCGAGCGCGGGCAGCGGGCCCGGCAAGGTCATGAACAGCGTGACGCCGGGCGTCTGCACGTCGTCGAGCTGGGCCATGTCGAAATGACCGGGCTTGACCATGTTCGCCATGCTGAACACCGGGCCGTCCGCCTTCTTGCCGAGCACGAGGCGGTGGAAGATCCCCATGTCGCCGAACTCGAGGCCGGCCTTTTCGGCGGCGACGACGATGTCGGGGCCGGCGAGCGGTTCACCCGCGCGCGACGCGACGAACAGGGTGACGATGCGTTCGATCGCGCGGTCGGGGCGCGCGCCGACGCTCGGGCGCGGCGATGCGGGGCGCGCGGCCTCCGCCTCGCGGCCGGCCACGCTGGCACCGAGCCGCTCGAGTTCACCGGCGAGCGAGACGTCGAGTTCACCCTGCGCCGGCGTCGCGTCCGGATCGCCGAACGTCGGCTCGACGCGCTCGTTGTCGAAGCCCGAGCGCCGCGGGGGCCGCCGCTCGCCCTGCTCGAGCTTCCTCGGCCTGCCGAACAGGTAGATCAGCAACAGCACGATCGCGCCGAGGACGATCAGCGGTATGCCGACGCTCGCGTTCCATTCCATGATGCTCGCCTCCGCCGTGGAACCGGGCGGCCCGCTCAGGCCGCGCCCGCGAGTTTAGCCGCTTCGGCGAGGTCGACCTGCACCAGGCGCGACACGCCGGGTTCGCGCATCGTCACGCCGCAGAGCTGCTTCGCCGCCTCCATCGTCGCCTTGTTGTGGGTGACGAAGATGAACTGCACCTGTTCGCTCATCTCCGAGACGAGCGACGAGAAGCGTCCGACGTTCGCCTCGTCGAGTGGCGCGTCGACCTCGTCGAGCAGGCAGAACGGCGCGGGGTTGAGGCGGAAGATCGCGAACACGAGCGCGACCGCGGTCATCGCCTTCTCGCCGCCGGAGAGCAGCGAGATCGAACTCACGCGCTTGCCCGGCGGGCGCGCCATGATCGCGACGCCGGTCGACAGCAGGTCCTCGCCGGTGAGCTCGAGGTAGGCGTGGCCGCCGCCGAACAGGCGCGGGAACAGCTCCTGCACGCCCGTGTTGACGCGGTCGAAGGTTTCCTTGAAGCGCGCGCGCGTCTCCTTGTCGATCTTGCGGATCGCGCCTTCGAGCGTCTCGAGCGCGGTGCCGAGGTCGGTGAGCTGCGCGTCGAGGTAAGTCTTGCGCTGCGACTGCTCCTCGTACTCCTGGATCGCGGCAAGGTTGACCGGCTCGAGGCGGCGGATCTTCTGGTCGAGTTCGCCGAGGTCGGCCTGCCACTGCGCCGCGTCCGCCTCGCCCGGCAAGGTCGCGATCAACGCCTCGTAGTCGAAGCCCGCTTCCGCGATCGCGCCGGCGAGCGCCTGCGCACGCAGGCGGTGCTCCTGTTCGCGCAGGCGCAGCTGCGCGACGTCCTCGCGCTGCTCGGCGAGCCCGGCCTCGAAGCGGTGCCGCTCCTGTTCGAGGCGACGCAACTCGGCCTCCTGCTCCTGCTGCGCCTGGCGCGCCTCGACCATCTGGCGGTCGACGAGCAGGCGCTGGTTGAGGCAGGTCTGGCGTTCGTCTTCGAGGCCCGCGAGCGGATCGTTGCTCGAGGCGAGCTGCGCGGCGATCTCGCCGCGGCGCGTGTCGAGCTGCGCGAGCTGGCCGTGCATGCGCTGCAACGATTGCTCGAGCGCACCCGCGGCGGTGCGCCGCGACTCGGTCGACAGCGCCGCCTGGTGCGCGGCGTCGCGCGCCTCGCGCGCGTTCATGCGCGCCTCTTCGCGCGCCTCGAGCAGCTTGCGCCGCTCGCCATCGAGCGCCTGGCGGCGCTGCTCGAGGTCGCCCATGTGGCCGACCGCGGTCTCCAGGCGGCCGCGCGCCTCGCGCGCCTGTTCGCGATCGGCGTCGAGCTTGGCGACGACGTCCTCGAGCTCGCGCGCGACCCGGTTGAGGCGCTCCTGCGCGCTGTCGATGCGACCGCGTTGGCTCTGCAGCTGGCCGCCGACTTCGGCGAGGCGACGGTGCGAGGTGTACAGCTCGCGCTGCGCGTCCTCGCGCGCGCGCTCGGCGTCGATGCGCTCGAGCTTGCCGCGCTCGAGTGCATCGGCGTGCGCGTCGATCTCGGATTCGAGCGCGGCGATGCGCTCGCCGAGTTCGCGGATCTCGCGCTCGCGCGCGAGCACGCCGACCTGCGCGCCGGAGCCGCGCTGCACGCGCACCGTGCCGTGGCCGAACCACTCGCCTTCGGCGGTGACGATCGACTCGCCCGCGGCGAGCGTGGGCGCGTGCGTGCGCGCTTCGCCGAGCGAAGCCGCCGTGCGCACGCGCGCGAGCACCGCGCGCGCGGCGGCCGGGCCGCGCACGTGCGCCGCGAGCGTTCCGGCCGCGCCGCTCGGGCCGTCCTCGCGTGCGCCGATCAGCGCGACGTCGGCGTCGCGCAGCGCGGCGAGCTCGTCGGCGAACATGGCCGGCTCTTCCACGAGCACGGCTTCGAGCCAGCCGTCGAGCACGGTCTCGACCGCGCGCTCCCAGCCGGCGTCGACCTGCAGCGCCTCGCCGAGGCGACGTGCCTGGCCGAGGCCGAGGCCGTCGAGCCAGGTCTTCGCGGCGCCGCCCTCGCCGAGCGCGGCGTGCTGCAGCGTTTCGAGCGAACCGAGGCGGCCGCGCAGCTTCTCGAGCTCACCGCGCTTGCCGCTGAGCATCGCCTGCGTCGTGCGTTCGAGTTCGAGCGCGGCCTCGGCGGCGTGGCGGCGCTCGTCGAGGGCGGCCGTGTGCGTTTCGACGTGCTCGCGCAGCGCCGCGTGCTCGGTGTCGAGCGCTTCGAGCGCCTGGCCGAGTTCGTCGATGTTCGCCGCGGCCCGCTCGGCTTCGAGCGCACCGCGCCGCTGGTCGGCGGCGAGGCACTGCTTGTCGAGGTAGTCGAGGCGCGTGCGCTCGACCTCGGCCGCCTGCCCCGCCTGCGAGGTCGCGAGCGTGTGCTGGTCCCACTGCGTCTGCCATTCGGACAGCTGCAGCTCGCTCGTGCGCAGCGCCTCGGCCGCGGCCTCGTCGGCGTCGCGCAGGGTTTCGAGCTGCGGCGCGGCGTCGGCGAGCAGCGCGCCGAGTTCCTCGAAGCGCTGGCGGTCGGTCTCGATGTGTTCGGCGAGTTCGGCGTGCGCGCGTTCGGTCTCGTGGCGCGCGCGGTCGAGCTGTTCGGCGAGCTGCTTGCTGTGCTGGATCTGCTGCTCGACGCGTGCGATCTCCGCGCCGACCTTGTACACCTCGCCCTGCACCGCGTTCATGTGCTCGACCGCGGCGGCATGCCTCTCGCGCCCGGTCTCGAGCGCGGCTTCGGTGTGGCGCTGCTCGGCGAGCTGCTGTTCGATCGCGAGCTCGGCCTTGCGCAGCGCGCCCGACTGGCCGTCGACTTCGGCCTGCGCCGAGCGCAGCGAAAGCGCCTTGACCTCGGCTTCCTTCTTCTTCTGCTCTTCCTTGAGCTGCTGCCAGCGCTCGGCGGTCTTGGCCTGGCGCTTGAGGTGCTCGAGCTGCTTGTCGACCTCGTCGCGCACGTCGCGCACGCGGTCGAGGTTCTCGCGCGTCGCCTTGATGCGGTTCTCGGTTTCCTTGCGGCGCTCCTTGTACTTGGAGATGCCGGCCGCTTCCTCGAGGTGGTTGCGCAACTGCTCGGGATCGGACTCGACGATGTCCGAGATCATGCCCTGCTCGATGATCGAATAGCTGCGCGGGCCGAGGCCGGTGCCGAGGAACAGGTCGGTGATGTCGCGACGGCGGCAGCGCACGCCGTTGAGGAAATACTGCGACTGGCCGTCGCGGCTGACCAGGCGCTTGACCGATATCTCGTTGTAGCTCGCGTACTCGCCGACGATGAGCCCGTCGGAGTTGTCGAACAGCAGCTCGACCATCGCGCTGCCGACCGGCTTGCGGCCGTTCGAGCCGGAGAAGATCACGTCGGTGAGCGCGTCGCCGCGCAGGCGGCTCGCCGCGCTCTCGCCCATGACCCAGCGGATCGCGTCGATGATGTTGGACTTGCCGCAGCCATTCGGACCGACGACGCCGGTCATGTTGGTCGGCAGGTGCAAGGTGGTCGGGTCGACGAACGACTTGAATCCGGCCAGTTTGATCGTAGTCAGACGCATCTAGCGGTTACCTCGGGAATCCATGACGCGAGCTCCCCGCTCGCGGACGTGCAGGCGGCGATCGACTCAGCCCTCTTCCGGCGCGCGCGCGTCGATCGCGAGCGCGTGGATGTCGGTCTGCATGAGCTCGCCGAGCGCGGCGTACACCGCGCGGTGGCGCGCGAGCGGCAGCTGGCCGCGGAATGCGGCGCTGACGACGCGCACGCGGAAATGACCGCGGCCATCGCGCGCACCGGCATGCCCCGCGTGGCGATGGCTCTCGTCCTCGATCGCGAGTTCGAGCGGCGCGAGCGCGGCGGTCAGGCGCTCGCGGATGCTGTCGACGCGCCCGCTCAAGGCGCCACCTTGCGGAACGGCCGCACGCTGACCTCGGCGTAGACGCCGGCAGCAACGTACGGGTCGGCGTCGGCCCATGCCTTCGCGGCGGCGAGGTCGGCGAACTCGGCGACGATCAGGCTGCCGCTGAAACCCGCCGGGCCGGGATCCTCGGCATCGATGGCCGGGAACGGACCGGCGAGCAGCAGCCGCCCCTCCTCGCGCAGGCGCTTCAGGCGCTCCAGGTGGGCCGGGCGCACCGAAAGCCGGCGCGCGAGGGAGTCGGGCACGTCGCTACCGACGATCGCATACCACATGAACGGGGCATCCTGCGGACAAAGACGTATGTTAGCCGAAGCGTCGCGCGACTCGGCGGCGACATGCGGCTGTCACGGCATTTGCGCATCGGCGCGTTTCCCCGTAGTCTAGGGGTGAATCGAGAGGGCGGAGTCCCGCGCGCGCCGACGCGGAGCGTTTCCAGCCCACCTCCCGACCTTTTTAGGATTGCCGACCTCCGGATTCCCCAGGAACCGGGCGTCCTCGTTGCAGGCCTTGCGCGCCGACGGCGGTTGTTGCCGCGTGCGTCCGGCCGCACGCCGTGATCGTTGCACGACCCGCCGCGCCGTGAGGCGCCGGATGGCGTGGAATCGGGATCATCGATCGAGCATGAACCAGACCGCCGAACAGCCCAGCACAGACACACCGGCCAATACGTTCCCGCAGGTACCGCAGCAGCAGGAGATCCCGCTCGCGGTCGTGCGCGGGCAGCCGGTGCTCGAGATCCCGCAGGACCTGTACATCCCGCCGGATGCGCTCGAGGTCATCCTCGAGGCGTTCGAGGGACCGCTCGACCTCCTGCTGTACCTGATCCGCCGGCAGAACCTCGACATCCTCGACATCCCGATCGCCGAGATCACGCGTCAGTACGTCGACTACATCGAGATGATGCACGAGATGAAACTCGAGCTCGCGGCCGAGTACCTGGTCATGGCCGCGATCCTCGCCGAGATCAAGTCGCGCCTGCTGCTGCCGCGGCCGCCGGCCGAGGAAGGCCTCGAGGACGACCCGCGCGCCGAACTCGTGCGTCGCCTGCAGGAGTACGAGCGGTTCAAGAAGGCGGCGGAGGACATCGACGCGATGCCGCGCCAGGACCGCGACTTCGCGCCGGCGCACGTCGTCGTCGACGACCGCAACGTGATCCGCCTGCCGCCGCCGGTGGAACTGCGCGAACTGCTGCTCGCGCTCAAGGACGTCATGAAGCGGGCCGAGCTGTACGGCCATCATGCGATCCAGCGCGAGGCGCTCAACGTGCGCAGCCGCATGAGCGACGTGCTGAACGCGCTCGGCGACGGCGAATTCCATCGCTTCGAGCAGTTGTTCGACGCGACCGAGGGTCGGCGCGGCGTCGTCGTGACCTTCCTCGCGATGCTCGAACTCGCCAAGGAACAGCTCATCGAGATCGTGCAGGAAGCATCGCTCGCGCCGATCTACGTGAAGTCGCTCGCGACCGCCGACGGCACGGCCGCGTCGTCCGGCGAGGCGGCGAACGACGCGCCCGAAGCCGGCGACGAACCGGCGAGTCAGGCGTCCTGACCGATACACGGATTCCACCGCGGTCGACGCGACCGCACCGACAGGCCAACGAAATCCACCACTGATGGAACCGCAGCTACTCAAACGCATCATCGAGGCCGCCCTGCTCGCCTCCGCGCAGCCGTTGTCGCTGCCGCAACTGTCGGGGCTGTTCGACGAGTTCGAGATGCCTTCGCACGAGGATCTCGCGAAGGCGGTCGAGGAACTCAAGGCCGACGCCGAGGGGCGCGGCATCGAACTCGTCGAGGTCGCCTCCGGCTTCCGCTACCAGGTGTGCAACGACGTGCACGCGCACGTCTGCCGCCTGTGGAGCGAGCGCCAGACGCGCTATTCGCGCGCTCTGCTCGAGACGCTGTCGCTGATCGCCTATCGTCAGCCGATCACGCGCGCGGAAATCGAGCAGATCCGCGGCGTCGCCGTTTCGACCAACATCGTGCGCACGCTCGAGGAACGCGAATGGGTGCGCGTGGTCGGTTACCGCGACCTGCCCGGCAAGCCTGCGTTGTTCGGCACGACCAAGCAGTTCCTCGACTATTTCAACCTCAAGTCGCTCGACGAACTGCCGCCGCTCGGCGAGCTGCGCGACATCGAGGAACTCGACCCGCAGCTCGCGCTCGACGAGCCGCGCGGGCCGATCCACGCCCAGGTGGCGCCCGACGACGCGGGCGACACCGCGGCCGCCGGCAGCGAACACGCTGGCGAAGAACCCACCGACGAGACCGCCATCGCCACCGTCGCCGAGCACGGCGACGAACCGGCTCCCACCGACGACCGCGAAGCGCCGACCGACGGCGACGCACACGAAGACACCCCGGAATCCATCGCATGAGCACCTCCGCCCGTTCCATCCTCAAGCTCAAACGCCCGGCCGAAGCCGCCGATGCGCCCGCCGTCGAGGAGCGCCTGCACAAGGTGCTCGCGAACGCCGGGCTCGGCTCGCGCCGCATGCTCGAGGCGCGCATCGAAGCCGGCGAGGTACTGCTCAACGGCGGCGTCGCCACGCTCGGCCAGAGCGTGCGCAGCGGCGACCGCGTCGAAATGGACGGCAAGCGCTTCGTCGTCGTCGCCGACAACGCCGAGCACGCACAGGTCCTGCTCTACAACAAGCCCGACGGCGTGGTCGCCACGCGCGACGATCCCGAAGGCCGCCCGACCGTGTTCGAGCAGTTGCCGCAGCTCAAGGGCGCGCGCTGGATCGCGGTCGGTCGCCTCGACATCAACACGACCGGCCTGCTGCTGCTGACGACCGACGGCGATCTCGCCAACACGCTCATGCATCCGCGTTCGGAGATCGAGCGCGAATACATCTGCCGTGTGCACGGCGAGGTGCCCGACGAAGTGCTCGAGCGCCTGCGCACGGGCATCGAGCTCGAGGACGGTCCCGCGCACTTCGACGAAATCGGCGTGATCAGCCGCGGCGCGAGTCATTCCTGGTTCCGCGTCGTGTTGCGTGAGGGACGCAACCGCGAAGTGCGCCGCATGTGGGAGTCGCAGGGACTCATGGTCAGCCGCCTCAAGCGCATCCGCTACGGCAGCATCGAGCTGCCGCGCGGACTGCTGCGCGGCCATTCGACCGAACTCGACGTCGCACAGGTCGCCGCGCTGCGCGAACGCTGCGGCGTCGGCACGCCGGACCCGCGCCTCACGCTTGCCCCGGTGATCGGCCAGCGCCGCGCCGCGCCGACCGAATTCCGGCCGATGCCGAAGACGCAGCAGGCGTGGACCGGCGCGCGCGCCGATGAAGCGCGCGAGTTCGCCGCGTTCGACCGCATCCGCGACGACGGCTGGCGCGGCGCCGCGGCGAAGCCGCGCAAGGCCCGCGGCGGCGGCCCCGGTCGCAAGGGACGCCCCGGTGCGCAGGATGCGCAGACGCAGGGACAACGCCCCGCGCGAGGTCCGCGACAGGGACAGCGCCCGGGCCAGGGTCCGCGCCAGGGCCAGGGACAAGGACAGCGCCAGGGTCAGGGACCACGCCAGGGCCAGGGCCGTCGCGGCCAGGGCCAGGGACAAGGCCAGAAC
>Ga0207639_10001625_pt1 | contig 15122 bp, 17 predicted proteins | sample KBSCornC32_FD_184299 | JGI IMG/M metagenome (GOLD analysis project Ga0207639, IMG submission 184299) | Corn rhizosphere microbial communities from Kellogg Biological Station, Michigan, USA - KBS Corn C3-2 (SPAdes) (version 2) | ecosystem: Host-associated > Plants > Roots > Rhizosphere > Soil ...
ACAAACCCCGAGAGTGTCCCGCCCTGAGCTTTGACGCCGCATCGGGCCGCTACAACTATGTGTGGAAAACCGACAAGCCGTGGGCTAACACGTGCCGACAACTGATCCTCAATTTCAACGACGGGTCGGTTCAACGCGCCAACTTCAAGTTCACCCAATAACTGCTCGATGGGACCGTCGCGGTACACCCGTGACGGTCCGATCAGCTATCGCCGACTTGCCGACTCTCAAAACCGCTCGACCCATGGCCTGACCTCCACCTCCCACGTCCACGCGCTGCGCGGCTGCATGAGCACGTTCATGTACGTTTGCGCGATCGCATCCGGATCGAGCGTGGAGTCGTCGTTGTCGTCGCGGCCGCGCGGCCGGATCGCGCCATCGATGACGAAGTGGGCGACGTGAATGCCCTTCGGGGCGAGTTCGCGTGCCATGCTCTGCGCGAGGCCGCGCAGCGCGAATTTCGCCATCGCGAACGGCGCCGACTCGGCGTATCCCTTCACGCTTGCCGAGGCACCCGTGAACAGAATTGCGCCACGGCCTTTTTCGAGCATCGCCGGCACCGCGCGCTGCGCGACCAGGAAGGCGCCGAAAGCGCCGACCATCAGCGCACGGCGCACGTCGTCGGGCGCGAGCGTCGTAAACGGACCCCGCACGCGCGCACTGGCGTTGTAAATGACGACGTCGGGCGGTCCAGCGAAGCGGCCCACAGCATCGAACAGCTTCGTCACTTCTGCCGGATCCTGCGCATCGCATGGGAACGCGGCCGCGCCCGTTTCCGCACACAGCGACTCGAGCTTGCCGATATCGCGCGCGGCAAGCGCCACCGAGCATCCCGAATGGACGAGTCGGCGTGCGAGCGCGGCGCTCAGTCCCATGCCGGCGCCGACGATCAGAGCTGATTGAAAGGATGCCGTCATCGATTCTCCATAGCTGCGCACGCGCCACCCCGGCGTGCAGTCTTCGCCAACGACGTCCAACGACGTCTACTTCGGCGCTGCAATCAGCCCGCGCGCTGCGAGTTGCCCGATGATGAGTGCCGCGAAGCCCGGCGTCTCTTCGCCGACCGTCGATGGATTGAAGGTCTGCGTCGTGCCAGCCCACACGACCCGCTTCGTCTTGACGTCGAACAGGCTGGTCTCGACGTTCGCGATGTCGTACTGGGTGACCTGGGGTACCGCGACCATCGACGGACCCCACCAGGGACCGTAGTACGGGCCGTACATCGGACCCGGCATCATCGTCGTGTACACATGGGTCCTCGTGTCCACGCCCAGCAGCCGCACGAGCAGCAGCCCCTCGGCGCCCGATTGTGCGACGCCCGCATTCCAGGCCGGCTCGTTGGTGCGCGCGTCGTCCGCAAGGAACTGGTACCCGGGTATGCCCTGAGTCCCGGTCGACGAAAGCCTCTGCGAAAAGATGTCCTCGAACACGCGCCGGTTGGCGACGTTCGATCCCACGCCGACGACGAGGATGCGCTTGAACACGCCGCCCTGGTAACTCGTGTCGTACCAGGCGCTTTGCAGCGACGTCGAAGCGCAGGCGGCGACCATGAGCGCCGCACATGCGCCGAGAAGGACGTTTGCGAGCTTCGACATGGGTGGTCTCCTCGCGGTTGAATCAACAGAAACGAGCATACTCCTGGGCATTGACGCCGGCGGCCGATGTCCAAATACTTCGGCTGCCGCCATCCCTCACGGAGAACGCGATGCCTGCAGGTTCGCACGTCAGAACGACCAACGGACGCGGTCGTCTTTTCGACAGCGTGCTCGACACTGTCGGGGACACGCCCTGCGTTCGCATCAACAACCTCGCTCCGAAGGGCATGCGCATGTACGTGAAGATCGAGGCGTTCAACCCGGCCGCCTCGGTCAAGGACCGGCTCGCGCTCAACATCATCGAGGCTGCCGAGCGCAGCGGCGCGCTGAAGCCCGGACAGACCGTCGTCGAGGCCACGAGCGGCAACACGGGCATCGGCCTCGCGATGGTGTGCGCGCAGAAGAATTACCCGCTCGTCGTCACGATGGCGGACAGTTTCTCGATCGAGCGCCGCCGGCTCATGCGCATTCTCGGCGCCAAGGTCGTCCTCACGCCGCGTGCGGCGAAAGGTTTCGGGATGTACCGGAAAGCGGTCGAGCTCGCGGAGACGCACGGGTGGTTTCTCGCCCGTCAGTTCGAGACCGACGCGAACGCGGATATCCATGAATCGACGACAGGGCGTGAGATCGTCGGCGACTTCAAGGGCGAGCGCCTCGATTACTTCATCACCGGCTACGGCACCGGCGGCACGGTCACCGGAGTCGCGCGCGTGCTGCGCCGCGAACGTCCCGAGACGAAGATCATTCTGAGCGAGCCGACGAACGCGCAACTCGTGGGCAGCGGCAAGCCCCAGCCGCGCAACGCCGACGGCTCGCCCGGCGCGAGCCACGCCGCGTTCGAGCCGCATCCGATCCAGGGCTGGACGCCGGATTTCATCCCGCTCGTGCTGCAGGAGGCGATCGACAAATCCTATTACGACGAGTTGATCCCGATCGCAGGCGCGGAAGCGGTCAAGTGGGCCAGAGCGCTGGCGCAGAAGGAAGGAATCTTTTGCGGCATTTCCAGCGGCGGGACATTCGGCGTCGCGATGCGGATCGCCGAGAAGGCACCGCCCGGCAGCGTGATCCTGGCAATGCTCCCCGACACAGGCGAACGCTACCTGACGACGCCGCTGTTCGAAGGCATTCCCGAGGACATGGACGACGCGGAGCGAGCGATCTCGAAATCGACGCCGGGATATCAAATGCCGTAGCGAATCAGCCGGCGTTCTGCCAGCCTGGAAGATTTATCCAGTAGCGCGTACCCCGGCCTTTGTCCCATGACGGCGAGCAGGCTTCGTGTGCATCCCGTCTATTTTGCTTCGGCGATCTGCTTCAGCGTGAACGTGTAACTCACTTTGTCGAGCGGCTTGTGGCACGCAAGGCACTCCGCCTGGTTCACTCCGGGGCGCTGTTGCTTGTCGGTCGTGAACACCGCGTAGTTCCAGTCCTCGTTGCGCAGCATCTCCGGAAAGTCCTGGCCCCAACCCGGGTTCCGCGCCATCGCCGTGTAGAAGATCAGCTTGTCGGGAACGAAGAAACCGTCGCTGCCCGTCACCGGCTTTTTGTCGGCGTCGAGTTTCGCCGCGTAGACCTCCGCGAACAGCACCGACCCGTCGGGCAGCGCCTTGCCTTCTTTTGCCGCCTGCACTGCGGCCTTGTTGGCGTAGTAGTAGCGCACCTGCCCGGTCGCGGGGAAATTGATCGCGTGATACTTCACGAAGGTTTCCTTGTAGCCCTCCGGAAACGTCACGTGGCTCGTCGCGAGATTGGGCAGGAAAGCGGACTTCGCCCCCTTGTCCGGGCCAGGCTGCGAGGAGAAATAGGCCGCGACGTTCGCGATCTCGTCGGCGGAAAGCTGCGCGGCAATCGGATTCATGATCGGATTCTTGCGCGTGCCGTCCTTCAGCGCCTTGAGTTGCGCCTCGAGGTAGCCTGCCCGCTGTGCCGCCAGGTTGGGGATCGTATCGCTCACGCTCACGCCGGTCGCGCCGTGGCATGCAGCACAGACCGTGCTCACCTTCGCCTTGCCGGCCTCGATGTCTGCTGCGTGTGAAAACGGTGTGAGCACGAGAAGGCACGACATCCCGAGCACGATCTTCATGGAGCTCTCCTTGTGCGATCGGCGGCCTTTGGCAAAGGCTCTGCCCGAAGGCGCGGAACAGCGGACAACCGAGGATTATTCCACCTGCGTTCGGGCCAAGTCACCTTTCCGCGCCACGGTCAGTCCGATTCCTGCCCAGAGCGGATAATCTGCCTCGGTACGGCGACCGGTACTGGTCGACGAATCGACCAATGACGGAGGGGACGATGACGGTGGTACGCAACCCCGATCTGTAACCGTCGCGGTGGCGGACGGCGCCGCCGCAATCCGATTCTTCGAAGGTCCCGAGGGGATAACGCTCGAGCTGTTTGCAGTGGGCAGGCTCCGACTCCGACCAGCGGTGATCACCCGGATCGTTCATTACCTCGACGTGATTGGAGAAACGACATGACGAAACCCGCCAGGAACACGATCTGCCTTTGGTACGACCGCGAGGCCGAGGACGCGGCACGCTTCTACGCCAGGACCTTTCCCGATTCATCTGTCGGCGCGGTGCTTCGCGCACCGGGAGACTTTCCGTCCGGGAAGAAAGGGGATGTGCTGACCGTGGAATTCACGGTGATGGGAATTCCCTGCCTCGGGCTCAACGGCGGCCCGGCATTCAAGCACAATGAAGCATTCTCGTTTCAGGTCGCAACCGCGGACCAGGCTGAAACCGATCGTTACTGGAACGCGATCGTCGGCAACAGCGGGCAGGAGAGCGCGTGCGGCTGGTGCAAAGACAAGTGGGGATTGTCCTGGCAGATTACACCGATCGCGCTCACCCAGGCGATAACCGATCCCGATCCCGCCGCCGCCAAGCGCGCGTTCGATGCCATGATGAAGATGATAAAAATCGACATTGCTGCCATCGAGGCGGCGCGCCGTGGCTGAAGCAGCCGGTTGTCCCCGTTCGTGAGTAATGCTCATGGTCCTTCGCCTCGCCCTGCTGAGCGCTGCCCTGTGCTGCGTTGGCGTGCCGGCGCATGCCGACGACGTCGGGTGCACGTCGACCACCTTTCACCTCTTCTCGCCGAACGACAAGGTGTGCGTTCAGGCATTCGACGATCCCCGCGTATCCGGTGTGACCTGCCACATCAGCCAGGCGAAGACGGGGGGCTGGAAGGGTGCCGTCGGCGTGGCCGAGGATCCGTCCCGCTTTGCCATCGCCTGTCACCAAACGGGACCGATCACGTTGCCCGATGGATTGCCGCGCGAGGAAAGCGTCTTCAGCGAAAGCACGTCGCTCGTCTTCAAGAACACCAAGGTCGTGCGGATGTTCGATCCCAAACGCAACACGCTCGTCTACATCGCTGTCAGCAAGCGGGTGCTCGAAGGGTCGCCGATGAACGCGCTCTCCGCGGTTCCCATCATGCCTTGGGCGGGACGCTAACGGGATCGCCAGCGCGTCTTTCAGGAGCGCTTCGGCCCGATGGCGGGCCATGCGGGCGGCGGCAGACGCTTTCGACGCTAACTGCACTTGCTTGCGTCGTTCAGCAGGGGCGCCCGGGCAATCACTCACTCCATGCAAAAGACCCGCCGCGGCGGGTCTCGCGCGCCGCGGACCGGCGCGTCACTGCTGTGAATTGCGGTCGAACGGGATGTTCGTACCGCCGTACGGGTCTTCCCGGCCGGCTGGCGGGGCCATCGGGCGTGCCTGATTTATGTCACTGCGCCTCTGATTGTCGTCGCCACGACGGTAGTCGTTGCGATGCCGGTCGTAGTTGCGGTCGTAGTTGCGGTCGTAATTCCGATCGTAGTTGCGGTCGTAGTTACCGCGATCGTAGTCGTGGTATGTGAAGCCCAGGCCGACCGACGGCCCAACGTAATACGAAGGCCCATAGCCGTAGTAATACGGGCCGTAACCATAGGAATACGGGCCGTTGTCGTAGCCGTATGAGTACCCGTTGTACGGCGCGTACCCGTAGTCGTACGTTGCGCAGCCGGCGAGCGCCACACCGGCAACGACGGCGGCAAGCGCGGTTCTGGCGAGTGATTTCATGTGCTTTCTCCTTCCGTTGACGGTCGCATTGCCGAAGCCGCGCCGCCGTTGCCGGCGACGTCTTCCAGCTTACTTCGGCCGTGATCGTGATTGCCGCAGCAGTTCCTTATTCTCGCGCGGGACGCCTTCCCATATATGCAGGGAAGAGCCTGTTGCGACCACCTTGACGCCGCTGATTTGGCTGTCGGGCGACGGCCGACAGTGGAGAGTCCTTTCTCGGCCGGGCTCAGTCGCGCAGCGGCCCTCCAACCCACACCTGACACGCGTGCCCCAATCTTTACACGTGTGTGCAATGTTACCGCATATTTATACGGTATGCTGACCAGCTACGGTCATGGACATCACCAAGAAGCTGACGATTCTCGCGGACGCCGCAAAATACGACGCCTCCTGCGCGAGCAGCGGTGCCGCGGACCGGGGGTCGACGGGCAACGCCGGCATCGGCTCCACGAGCCGCATGGGGATCTGTCACAGCTATGCCCCGGACGGGCGTTGCATCTCGCTGCTCAAGATCCTCCTGACCAATTTCTGCCTGTACGACTGTCAATACTGTGTCAATCGTCGTTCGAGCGACGTTCCGCGTGCGCGGTTCACGGTGCAGGAAGTCGTGCAGCTTACGCTCGACTTCTATCGGCGCAATTACATCGAGGGCTTGTTTCTGTCGTCCGGGATCATTCGCTCGCCCGATTACACGATGGAGGAATTGACGCGCGCCGCGCGGACACTGCGCGAGGTTCACGACTTTCGGGGCTACATCCATTTGAAGACGATCCCCGACGCGGACGAACGGTTGATCGCCGCTGCGGGGCGCTACGCCGATCGACTGTCCGTGAACATCGAAATGCCGACGGCGGAGTCGCTAACGGCGCTGGCGCCCGAGAAGAACGCCATGTCGATCAAGATCACGATGGGGCGGATTCGCGTCCGCCGTGATGAAGTGAAGGCGGAGCCGCGGGCCGGGACGTTCGCCCCCGCGGGCCAAAGCACACAACTGATCGTCGGGGCGGATGCGTCGACGGATCATACGGTGTTGCGCACGGCCGAGACGCTTTACGGAGCCTATCGCTTGCGGCGCGTGTATTACTCGGCATTCAGTCCCATCCCGCACGCTTCGGCGAAGTTGCCGACGCGCGCGCCACCGCTCTTGCGCGAGCATCGCCTCTACCAGGCGGATTGGCTGCTTCGACACTATGGCTTCACCGCGGATGAAATCATTGTCGATGCAAGCGGAGGCCTCGACCTCGACCTCGATCCGAAGCTCGCGTGGGCCCTCGCGCATCGGGAGCACTTTCCTGTCGATCTCAATCGCGCAGCGCGTGAAATGCTGCTTCGCGTGCCCGGTCTCGGCACGCGTAACGTCCAGCGGCTGATCGCGGTGCGCCGGCAGCGAAAGATTCGCTACGCCGACTTGGGGAGGCTGCGCTGCGACACGAAGAAGGCGTCGCCCTTCGTGATCACAATCGACTACCGCCCGGCGCTCGCGAGTTGCGAATCGAACGCGCTCCGGCCGGCTTTCGTCGCGGCGCCGCGGCAGACTGGACTTTTCGACGCCCCATGCAACCAGCGCCCGAGTTCGATGCCTGGCGTCTGAAAGCGCGTCAGCTGCTCGCGGCGGGAAGAGCGCCGGAGGACGTTCATTGGGACGACGCGATCCAGGCATCGCTGCTGGACAGCCACGATCCGGCGCAGCCGAATTCAACGCGAAGCGCTCGGGACCTCAACGTACGCGCCGAAGACATCGCCAACGCACGGATCCGCATCCCGTCTCGCCTGCTGGAGCTGTTGGAAGCATGTGCGTGCCATAGCGATCCCCGGCGCCATGCGCTCATGTACCGATTGCTGTGGCGTGCGACGCGCGGCGAGCGCGAGCTGCTCGGCGATGCGGCCGACGAGGACGTCCGCACGTTGACGCAGATGGCGAAATCGGTCGACCGCGACTGCCACAAGATGCACGCATACGTCCGGTTTCGCGAATTGTCGGCCACGGCAGACACCAGCGGGCATTTCGTGGCAGCGTATACGCCCGAGCACCACATTCTCCGCCGGGTGGCGCCATTTTTCGTCAAGCGCTTCGGCACGATGGTCTGGACGATCGTCACACCCGACGGCGCGGCGCACTGGGACCGTGCGCGACTGTCGTTTTCGCCCGTCGATCCTGGGCTGACCGCGCCGGCCGCCGACGCCAAGGAAGCGTTGTGGCTCACCTATTACGAAAGCATCTTCAATCCCGCGCGCCTCAACGTGCGCGCGATGCAGCATCACATGCCACAAAAATACTGGTCGAACCTGCCCGAGGCGGCGCGCATTCCGGTGCTCATCGCGAACGCAAATCTGCGGGCCGGCCGCATGATCGAAACGGTATCGCTCCGCGAGGTGCCGTTTCGTGGCCCCTCACGGCGCCCTACCAGCGAACTAAGCGCTGACAAGTTTGCGATCGATACCTGCCGGCGGTGCGAGGTGTGCGAACGCGCCACCCAGGGTGTGACGGGAGAGGGACCGGCGGGCGCGGCCGTGATGATCGTCGGTGAGCAGCCGGGCGATGAAGAAGACTTGGCGGGAAGGCCGTTCGTTGGACCCGCGGGCTCGCTGCTCCGAGCCGCGATCGCCGAGGCGGGGCTCGCGATCGAAACAGTCTTCCTTACCAACGTCGTCAAGCATTTTCGCTGGGAGCCCCGCGGCAAACGCCGCATTCACAAAACGCCGGCGCAAAAACACATCGACGCATGCAGCGTCTGGCTCGATGCGGAAATCGGGCGTGTCCGCCCGGCAGTGATCGTTGCGCTGGGCGGGACGGCCATTCATGCGCTGAGCGGCGAGCTGCTGAAAGTTGGAGATGCGCGCCATCTTCGCATAGGGCATCGCTCAGGCGCGCAGCTAATCGCGACGTATCATCCGTCGGCGGTGTTGCGCGCACAGGACGAGCGCGAACGCGAACGAATGCGAACGTCGCTCGTGGCCGACTTGGCAAGGGTACTCGACGGTGCCTAGTATTTCCTCAATTCGTGCATCTTGCCGATATCAGGCTCCGTGCGCGTGATCCAACCCTTGACAAGCTCAAACAAAACGACCGGCTTGGGCTTGTCGACTTCCAGGAATTCCGCCGCGTGCATCGTGACGCCGATAAGCACCATGCGGGGATCGTCGGCCGTACCGTGCCGGGGATCGCCTTCTTCCGCAAACCACATCTTCCAGTCCGGCGCGTACAGCTCTCGAATCTGGTCGCGATCGCGCGAGAGGGTGGCCATTCCCGATACCGAGATCCATTCCTTGCTGCTATCCCGGTAATACGCGAGGTTCAGATGGGGATCGTGGTCGAGGTCGCCCAACTTGTCGCTGCCCTCCGCCGTGACGAACCACAGGTCAGCGCCGGCAGCGCGCTTTTGATTGGCCATCGCCCGCGACCGCAGGTGCCCGTCGGTTCGGCGCGTCGTCATCATCGCGATTTCGATGTCTTCTACCAGCTCGTAGAATTTTTCCAGCTCGTGCTTCATCACGTCGTCCTCGCTCTCGAATCGCGCCCGCCCGGCACAATGCAAACCGCGTCCGAGAATGCCGGTTGCGCGCCGGCAGCGTCATCGCGCAGCGGCTGAAAGATGTGTAGGACGTATCCGCCCCGGAATCAGATGAGGCGCCCCGCTTCGTCTTCGGTCGGCACCCGGCCATCTGGCGTGAACTTGTCCACCGCGGCAGGCAGTTCACGTGTCAGCCTGGACAGCAACTCCTGCCGCGAAAGGCCGGTGTGCTGCGAAAGCGTATTCAGCACATCGGGGCCGATCGCCTGCTCGAGCTGATCCGGCTTGAGCTGTTGATTGGGGCCTTTGTTGACCCAGGATTCGGCCGCCTGGCCGTGGCCGTTCTGCCTGAAGCGCTCGACCAGATCAGCAAGGCCGCCGCTCAGCACACTTCCCGCGCTCGCACCCCCGAGGAGCCCGCCGAGGTTGCCGAGCACGCCACCCTGACCGCCCTGCCGATTGTTATCGCCGGGTGGGGTCCCCGGGTCTTGCTTCGCCCCCGCGAGTACTTCAGCGATCTTGTCCCGGTTCTGATAACCCGCGACGGCGAGGAGTCCCAAAAGCGCCATCATGGACGGCATTCCGCGGTTCATTTCGTCCTCCTTCACATTGTCTTGCGGTTGCATAAGGCGGCTTCGTAGAACACGCGTCGGCACCTATGTGCTGCGTGCGCGCCACGACGCCTGGGTGTATTGTCATGTCCGAGCCCGGCCCTGCCGAGCCCTTCAAAAAGAGGAGCCCATGGGAATCATCTGGACGATCGTAATCGGGTTTGTCGCCGGAGTAATCGCTAAGTTCATCATGCCGGGCAAAAACGAGCCCTCGGGCTTCGTGTTGACGACGATCCTGGGCATCGTAGGCGCCGTCGTTGCCAGCTATCTTGGGCAAGCGCTCGGCTGGTATGCGCCGGGGGAAGGCGCTGGTCTGGTCGGCGCAATAGTCGGCGCCATCGTCGTTCTCTTTGTTTGGGGACTCATCGCCAAGCGACGCGTGTAGGAGTCTCTTCCGACGAAAGCGCAACGCGTTTCGCTCGCGCAGCACTCATCTCGCTCCGATATTGTCAACGCCGCGATATTGCCCATGCGGCGTCCGATTCATGGCAGTACGGGGGGATGATATTGGAGCGTGTAGGCCAACGCCCAAAGCAGGAACAGCACCACTGGCAGGTGAACGAGCAACTGGAGGAACGTGAATCCCACGATCTCGCGCGCGCGCAGCCCCAGCACGCCGAGCAGCGGCAGCATCCAGAACGGGTTGATCAGATTCGGCAGCGCCTCGGCGGCGTTGTAAACCTGCACCGCCCAACCGAGATGCACCTGAAGGTCGTTGGCGGCCTGCATGACATACGGTGCTTCCAGCAACCACTTGCCGCCGCCCGATGGGATGAAGAACCCCAGGACGGCTGAGTACACGCCGATGACCAGTGGATACAGATGCTGGCTCGACATGCTCACGAACGCATGCGCGATCTGATCCGATACCGTCAGGCCCGCGCTGTTCTTCGCCTGGGTCAGGATGGCCGCGATGGCGCCATAAAAGGGGAACTGGATGAGCACGCCCGCGGTCGCTGGCACTGCTTTCGTGACCGATATGAGGAATCGCTTGGGCCGCCAATGGAGCAGCAAGCCCAGCATGATGAAGATGAAGTTGTAGGTATTGAGACTTGAAATCGCGATCATCCAGTGCTGGCGGGAAAACTCGTAAACAACCCATCCCGCGGCAAGCAGCGCAAGGGTCACAGTGAGCACCGGCGAGTGCTCCAACCACTCGCCCGGCTGCTTCGGTCCCGGCACCGCTATCTGGTCTTCGCGTGCGAGGTCCATTCCCAAGCTCTCCGCTGTCACCGCGGTGTCCGGACCGGGTGCCGACCAGATCGCAATGGCAACCGAAATGACCAGCAGAACGACCGTCACCACAATCGACTGCCACAGGAAGATCGTTTCAGAAAAGGGAATCACGCCCGTGATCGGCAGTAGCGACTTGGGCAGGCTCGCAGGATTCGCCTGCAATTGGGCGGCCGAGGAGGACAGCCCCATCGCCCAGGTGGCGCCGAGTCCGAGGTATGCCGCGGCAGCCGCTGCCCGGTAGTCCATCTGCAGCTCGCGCCGTTCACCGAGCGCCCGCACCAGCAGGCCACCGAAGATCAGACTGAGACCCCAATTGAGCAGCGAAGCCAGAATACTGACCGCCGCCACGAGCCCGACCGCACCGCGCCCGCTCGTGGGCAAGTGCGCCAGACGGCGGATGAGTCGCGCTGCCGGTGCAGAGGTGGCGACGACGTAGCCACCGATGGCCACGAAGGCCATCTGCATCGTGAAGGTGATCAGGCTCCAGAAGCCGTTGCCGAACGACTGACTGACCGCGCCCGGCGAGGCGCCGTTGACGAGCGCCGCAAGCGCGACCACCACGACCGCGATGGCCACGAAGATGAACGCATCCGGGAACCAGCGTTCGGCCCACGCGGTGAAGGCGATTGCAATCCGTACCAGGACGCCATCCTGCGTCGCGGCGCGGCCGGCCGCTGTCTGTGCAGTCGTTCGTGTCTGCGCCATCGCAATCTCCCGATCGTCGCTACTGGCCGAATGCCGTCGCCGTCAGGATAACTCGACTGGGCCCGCGCCGCTCGGGCGCCGCACGCCGTGGCCCTGTCGCCCTTCGAGCCTGCTATTCGCAGGAGCCGTATTCGCGCTCCAGGCAAACGAACGCATCCGGTGGTGCACCGAGGCTAACCAACCGAACATCGAGTGCGAAAGCCCTGATGGCGGCGAGCGCGCGCCGCATGGCTGCATCGATCCAGTCGTCATCATTCCCGAACGCGCCACCCCCTACGCGAGTTAGGTACACCGTGTCGCACGATGAATCGGCTGCGTTCAGCACGGCCGCCCATAACGTCGCCTCGTAGGTCGCCTCCAGGATCAGTGTCGCGAGCGATTCTGCGTGCTGCGCCGGACTGAACGACGACTCGTTCGCCCGATCGCGATGCAGGTCCGCGACGTCCGCTCCGGATATGCACGCTGCCCCGAGCGGGCCCTGCATGCCGCCCGAAACGGCGCGCGCTCGCTTTCGCAGCTCGGCGAGCGTGGGCGTCTCGAGCTCACCGATGGCAAACACCTGACCGTTGACCCTCGACCGCAGGCAACCGTCCGCTACCGCGAGGAGGCTCTGCGTGGCCGAGTATTCGCGTTCGCGGAAGCCGGTGAGGCGTTCGAACCAATCCATCGAGGATCGAAGTTGTCCGAAGAATCGCCCAACGGTAGAACGGCGCGCAGTTCACGCTGGCGCCTTTGACACATGGAGCGGCCGCTTGCCGGTGGTTATCGTTTGCGTCGCGCTCCGGTCTTCGTCGTACGCGCTGGAGTCCTCTTTGTCGTGCGCGCTCGAGTCTTCGGCGTACGCGCTGGAGTCTTCGTCGTGCGGACGGTGTCCAACCGTTTCTCGGCCTCCCGCTTCCCGACTGTTCGCAAGGCGGCGATCTTCGCGAGCTGCTCCTTGCGTGGAGTCGTCTTTCCTGATTCCCAGCCATAGACCGAGTTCGCAGTGACGCCGACGAGTTTGCCGAAGTCACCAGCGGAAAGCCCCAAGCGGCTGCGATGTGAGCGCAGGCCTTTCGCGACGAAGCGAATTTTTGTCGATGACGAATCCGATTCTGATGCGGCCGCAGATCCCTGCTGCAATCGAGCCATGGTTCGCGTCAGCGTCGAGACCTGTCGTTCGAGCTGCGTTACCTGGTTCTTCAAAGTCGCTATCGCATGACGGTGCTGATTGGTACCTTTCTTGGTCGATTCGGTTGCCTTTCGGATTTCGCGACGAGACAAACGACCGATTTCTTCGCGCAGAATACTTGCAATGTTGGCCATTCCTGCCCCTGATCGGATGTGAAGGCTGCACTCTAGCAAAGCTTGCCTTCGCTGGCGAAACCTTCTTTCAGAGCATGCATCGCATCGCCGGATGGGGAAGCGGTCATTCGACAATGGCACGTTTGGAATCCTCGGTTCCTTGCTAGACCGTTAGCTACAACGATTGGGTGGACGGAATGGTGAGCTGCACCGAAGGGACGAACGGGACCTTCGCGATGAGCGAGATCGCGGGTAGGCCGCTGAGCGTGAGCGGGCGCGTCTCGGTGAACGGCATGATCAACCTGCCGCCGATGGCATCGTGCACGATAGCTGGAACGTTCGGCCTGCTGCGGTGATCTGGGGCGTCCAACCGGCATCAGCGTCCCGACCAAGTGGACGCGATGAGCTGCTACAACAGTCCGCGTGCAGCTATCCGTACGGCTGGCCGAGACAACCGGTAAACCGCGCGATCAAGCCAGTAATGCAGGAATCCGGTCGAAAAGCCCATGGCCAGTAGAACGGGCACCCACGCCGACTCCCTCAACTCCACGGCGAGCGAGCCGAAAAGGCGGTCGCCATAGTATGTGCCGTCGGATGCGATCGCTTCGACTTCCATGACGGGAAGCAGCAGAACAGACAGCACGCCAAGCACGAGAAGAAAAGCCCATGGTCGCCGGTTGATTGCGTGCAAAACCCGCCACACCGGCGAGTCGGATGACGCCGGCTCCGCACAAGCGACTCGAGTGGCCAGCGCCGTCGCTGCCAGCCAGTGTTGTGCGCCCCATACGGCGACAAACAACATGGGCCTGTCCGTATAGAGTCCCACGCTGACCATCAGGGCCACGCCGGCGATGTACAGAATGCGCGGGGGCGAAATGCAGCGAGAGCGCGCCTCCGCGATGAGTAGACCGAAGGTCACTGCGATGACCATTGTTTCCGCCACGATGCGCAACGGGCCAGACATATCGTCGATCCACTCGGTGTCGACCCACGGTCCGGTCCATACGTTCTGGAACAAAGTCGTTTGCAGAACCGCTTCGACGACCACGACGAGTGCGCCTCCCACGCCCAATGCGAAGACGCGATCAAGACGCCGCGTCCAGATATCAGCGCCCCTCCCGCTGCGAACCCGGTACAGACTGAGCACACCGAAGTGCTGCGCAGCGAAGTGATACGTAACGAGCGCGAAGTCGAGCGTCGTAAGCGCCAACACGCGCTCGGAACGGGAGAACGGGAGATCGTCGTCCCCCGGCAACAGGATTGCGAAGCAGACTGTGGCGATTGCCACAGGAACGAGCACGTAACGTGAGGGTTCGGCGCGCATCAGCGGCCGGTAAGCGGTCGTCGCGTACGCCAGCCATGTCGAGCCCAACCGGTGGCTGATCCAGAACACGGCAGTGAGGCCAAAGATCAGCCAATCCAGCGGGCTTTCACCCGGGTCCTCGTAGCCAAACGCGAGCAACAGGGCAAGTGGCGCCAGCCACAGCGCCGACTGCAGCCAGAAGCCATCCCATACGAGGCCACGCACCCAGCACACCCGCGTTTCGCCGAAGCCCGTCGGGTGCGAGAGAGCCGAAGTGTCGGACACCGGTGTGGCTCTCGCGCGCAGGAGCGTAACGAAATGGGAAGAATACGCTGGCTCGGCGTGGAAAGGCCAGCGGCCGTGAGCGCCCCGAAACGCAGGCGCTCAACCGTCAGAAGGGAAGCTCGCGTGCGGTGTCGAGCTCATGGACCATCGCGAGCAACGGGCTGCGTTTGTTGGCGGGGAGCTGTATCTATCATGGTTCCCACGCCGGTTCCAATCAGAGCTCCGGATACCGGGTGACCAGTGGCAAAGCCTACCCCGGTGTAAAGATTACTACACTCTCTTGCGAGAGTATCGCTCGAAATGGGCAGCGAGCGCGCAGTGCCGAACTTGCGACCAAGGCGGGTAGGGATCGAACCTGCCGCCAACGGTCAGTGGCCGTAAAAAGGAGCGGAGCCCCTCGTCGCGGCCCCGCTGGTAGTGCGAGAAAACCCCGTCAGTGCGTCGCCTGCGAGTGACGGCCTCCGTGCTTCGAGATATTGGCAACCGCGCTGCCGGTGAGGGCCTCCTCTTCTTTGAGAGCGAGATCG
>Ga0207639_10001626_pt1 | contig 15121 bp, 13 predicted proteins | sample KBSCornC32_FD_184299 | JGI IMG/M metagenome (GOLD analysis project Ga0207639, IMG submission 184299) | Corn rhizosphere microbial communities from Kellogg Biological Station, Michigan, USA - KBS Corn C3-2 (SPAdes) (version 2) | ecosystem: Host-associated > Plants > Roots > Rhizosphere > Soil ...
GCGCCAGCACTTGCTCGTGACCATGCGCCCGCGCGCGGTGCGCACGAGAAAGCCCTGCTGGATCAGGAACGGCTCGAGCACGTCCTCGATCGTGCCGCGCTCCTCGCTGATCGCCGCGGCGAGCGACTCGACGCCGACCGGGCCGCCGTCGAAGTTCTCGATGATCGTGGTCATGAGGCGGCGGTCGAGCGCGTCGAAGCCCTCGGCGTCGACCTTGAGCATCTCGAGCGCCGCGCTCGCCGCGTCGCTCGTGATCGTGCCGTTGCCCTTGATCTCGGCGTAGTCGCGCACGCGCCGCAGCAGACGGTTGGCGATGCGTGGCGTGCCGCGCGCGCGGCGCGCGATCTCGGCCGCGCCGTCGGCGTCGCAGGCAATGCCGAGGATCTTCGCGGCGCGGCGCACGATCGCGGTGAGTTCGAGCGGGCTGTAGAACTCGAGCCGCTGCACGATGCCGAAGCGGTCGCGCAGGGGCGCGGTGAGCAGGCCCGCGCGCGTGGTCGCGCCGATCAGGGTGAACGGCGGCAGGTCGAGCTTGATCGAGCGCGCGGCCGGGCCTTCGCCGATCATGATGTCGATCTGGAAGTCCTCGAGCGCCGGATAGAGCACTTCCTCGACGATCGGCGAGAGACGGTGGATCTCGTCGACGAACAGCACGTCGCGCGGCTGCAGGTTGGTCAGCAGCGCGGCGAGGTCGCCCGGGCGTTCGAGCACCGGGCCCGAGGTCGAGCGCAGGTTGACCCCGAGTTCGTTCGCGATCACGTGCGACAGCGTGGTCTTGCCGAGGCCGGGCGGACCGAAGATCAGCACGTGGTCGAGCGCCTCGCTGCGCCGGCGCGCGGCCTCGATGTAGATGCCGAGCTGCTCGCGCACGGTCGGCTGGCCGAGGTACTCGGCCAGCCGTTGCGGACGGATCGTCGCCTCGACGAGGTCGTCCTCGCGCATGGCGCTGGCTGACGTGAGGCGGTCGGTCATCGTGCAGGGGTCGGTGATTCGGGCGGCGCAATTATGCGGGTTTCGTCATCGCCGCACGCGCGCGAACCCATATGGAGCATGAACGGGCTCGATTTACCACCGCCGACCCGCGCCCCTCCGCCGTCGGCGCTCAGATCTCGACCTGCGTGCCGAGCTCGATCAGGCGGTTCCCCGGGATCTGGAAGAACGCGGTCGCCGGGATCGCGTTGCGCTGCATGAAGGCGAAGAGCTTGTCACGCCACAGCGCCATGCCCGGTCGGTCGGTCGCGACGATGCTCTCGCGGCTGAGGAAGAAGGTCGTGTCCATCATGTCGAACGGGTGGCCGCAGACGGTCACGGTCTCGAGCATGTTCGGCACGTCCGGGTCCTCGGCGAAACCGAAGCGCAGGGTCACGCGGTAGAACTCGTCGCCGAGCGATTCGACCCCGACGCGCTCGTCGTTCTCCGCGATCGGCGTATCGACGGTTTCCACCGTGAGCATCACGTTGCGCTCGTGCAGCACCTTGTTGTGCTTGAGGTTGTGCAGCAGCGCGTGCGGCACGCCTTCCTGGTTCGCGGTGAGGAACACCGCGGTGCCCGGCACGCGCAGCGGCGGGTGCGCGACGATCGAGGAAATGAACGGCTCGAGCGCGAGGCCGCCGTGCTTGATCTCGCGCACGACCAGCTCGCGGCCACGGCGCCACGTCGCCATCAGGGTGAAGATCACCGAGCCGAGCACGAGCGGGAACCAGCCGCCGTGCTCGACCTTGTCCGCGTTGGCGGTGAGGAAGGCGAGGTCGACGAACAGGAACAGCAGGCCGACCACGGCGACGCGTGCGCGGCTCCAGTTCCACATGCGGCGGAACACGATCATCACGAGGATCGAATCGATCGTCATCGTGCCGACCACGGCGATGCCGTACGCGGCACCGAGGTTGTCGGACGAGCGGAAGCCGACCACCACCGCGAGCGTGAGCACGAGCAGCATGCGGTTGATCCACGGCAGGTAGATCTGCCCCATCTGCTCGTGCGAAGTGTGGCGCACCTGCATGCGCGGCAGGAAACCGAGCTGGATCGCCTCGCGCGTGACCGAGAACGCGCCCGAGATGACCGCCTGCGAGGCGATCACCGCGGCCGCGGTCGCGAGCACCAGCATCGGCACGAGCAGCATCGGCGGCACCATGAGGAACAGCGGGTTCTCGGCTGCCTTCGGGTCGGCGATCAGCAGCGCGCCCTGGCCGAAGTAGTTGAGCACGAGCGAGGGCAGCACGAAGCCGAACCACGACCAGCGGATCGGCTTCTTGCCGAAATGGCCCATGTCCGCGTACAGCGCCTCGGCGCCGGTGATCGCGAGGATCACCGAACCGAGCGCGAAGAACGCGGTCCAGCGCGCCTGCGTGAAGAATTCGATCGCGTAGTACGGCGACAGCGCGCGCAGCACGGCCGGGTGCTGCGCGACGTGCCAGACGCCGAGCACGGCGAGCGCGAGGAACCAGAGGATCATCACCGGCGCGAACACCGCGCCGACCTTGCCGGTGCCGCGGTTCTGGAACGCGAACAGGCCGACGATGATCAGCGCGGACAGCGGCACCACCCAGCGCGCGAGGCCCGGCGCGAGCACCTCCATGCCCTCGACCGCGCCGAGCACGGAGATCGCCGGCGTGATCACGCCGTCGCCGAAGAACAGCGCGGCGCCGAACAGGCCGAGCACGACGATCCACCAGCGCGCGCGCTGGCTCGACCGCACGCTGCGCTGGGCGAGCGCGGTGAGCGCCATGATGCCGCCCTCGCCCTTGTTGTCGGCGCGCATGATGAAGCCGGCGTACTTGACCGAGACGACGAGGATCAGCGACCAGAACACGAGCGACAGCACGCCGAGCACGTTGGTCGTGGTCGGCGGCGCACCGTGCTCGCCGAAGGTTTGCTTGATCGTGTAGAGCGGGCTCGTGCCGATGTCGCCGTAGACGACGCCGATCGCGCCGAGCACGAGTGCGCGCGTGCGAGCGCCGACGTCGCCACCGTTGCCGATGTCCTGGCTCATGTTCCCGCCTCTTTCGTTAGCGCAGCGCCGCCTTGAGCGCCTTGCGGATGATGTCTTCGGCACGATCGCCGGGAGTGGCCGCGTCACGCACGAGGCGCGTGACTTCGGCCGGCTTGTAGCCGAGCGCCTGCAGCGCGCCGCTCGCTTCGGCGACCGGATCGACCGCGCCGGCGGCACCGCCGATCGTCGCCGGCATGCCGCCGCCGAGGCCGTCGACGCGATCGCGCAGCTCGACCACCATGCGTTCGGCGGTCTTCTTGCCGATGCCGGGGATGCGCGTGAGCGCGGCGACGTCGCCGCCCTGCACGAGCCGCGCGAACTCGTCGACGCTGACGCCCGACAGCACCGACAGCGCGATCTTCGCGCCGACGCCGGACACCTTCTGCAGGGTGCGGAACAGGCTGCGTTCGGCCTCGCGCAGGAAACCGTACAACGCGACCGTGTCCTCCTTGACCGCGTAGTGCGTGCACAGGCTCACTTCGCGGCCGAGTTCGGGCAGGTCGAAGAACGTCGACATCGGCGCTTCGAGTTCGTAGCCGACGCCGCCGACGTCGAGCACGAGCCACGGCGGCTGCTTGGCGACGAGCACGCCCTTGAGGCGGCCGATCATCGGCGCCGCCTCCACGCTTCGCGCGGCAGGCCGAGGCGCTGCAGGCTCGTGCGCGTGTGCGCGTGGGCGAGCGCGATCGCGAGCGCGTCGGCCGCGTCGGCCTGCAGCCGGCCCGGCAACTGCAGCAGCAGGCCGACCATGTGCTGCACCTGCGCCTTGTCGCCCGCGCCGGTGCCGACCACCGCCTGCTTCACTTCGCGCGCGGCGTATTCGGCGACGCCGAGGCCGTGGTGCATGACCGCGCAGATCGCCGCGCCGCGCGCCTGGCCGAGCTTGAGCGCGGAATCGGCATTGTGCGCGACGAACACGCGCTCGATCGCCGCCTCGTGCGGCGCGTACTCGGCGACGATCGCGCAGATGCCGTCGAAGATGCGCTTGAGCCGCGCGGCGAACGCGTCGTCGTCGCCCTCGAGCAGGTTGAGCGCGGTGTGGAACACGTGGCGCGAACGCCCGGCGGGATCGACGTCGATGATGCCGATGCCAGTGCGCTGGCTGCCCGGGTCGATGCCGAGGATGCGCACGACGGCGAGCGCTGGCTGGAGGGCAGTGATCGACACGATCCCGTTTGGCTCGGCGAGAAGGGTGGAGTCTAGCGCAGCGTTCAGCGCGGCGTCGGCGCGAACTGGCCGGCGCGCAGGAACGCGACCGTGAGGTCGGCGACTTCGGACGAGAACAGCAGGCCAGTGTGCGACGCGGCGACGGTGCGATGATCGCTGATGCCGGCGAGTTGCGTCTCCTCGACCGACACGGTGCCGTCGTGCGGCGCGACGAGCGGACCGAGCGTGATGCCGAGGCCGAACGGCAGCTTGCCCGCGATGACGCCGACCGGACGCGATCCCTTCCACGCCTCGACGCCCTCGATCAGCGGCTCCGCGCTCTGCCCGAGCAGCAGGCGCCCGCCCGGGAATCCCGTGAGCGCGCGCGCGACCGCGCTGCCGCGCAGCGGCGGGCCGATGCAGACGATGCCGCCCTTTGGCAAGCCGCGCACGCCGCGCGTCGCTTCGAGCGCGACGAGCGAACCGAGGCTGTGGCCGACCAGGTGCACCGCCGCGGCGTCCTGCGCGAGCATGCGTTCGCGCAGGCGCGCGACCGCGGGCTGGATGCCGCGGAAAACGCTCGCGTAGTCGATCGTCTCGACCGTGTAGCCGGCCTGGCGCAGGCGTCGCGCGAGCGGCAGCAGGGTGATGCCGCGCATCCAGATGCCGTGCAGCAGGATCACGTGCTCGCGCGGCGCGGAATCGACCGCCGCGCGCGGCGTGCGCGCCGCGCGCGGATCGATCGGCCGGCGCGACGCGCGACTCATTCCGCCTTGCGCTCCGCGATGCGAATGTGCACTTCGGCGAGCTGCGCTTCCGGCACCGGCGACGGTGCGCCGGTCATGAGGCACTGCGCGCTCGTCGTCTTCGGGAACGCGATCACGTCGCGGATCGATTCCGTGCCGGCCATCAGCGCGGCGATGCGATCGATGCCGAACGCGATGCCGCCGTGCGGCGGCGCGCCGTACTTGAGCGCGTCGAGCAGGAAGCCGAACTTCGCTTGCGCTTCCTCAGCGCCGATGCCGAGCAGGTCGAACACGGCCGACTGCATCGACGAGCGATGGATGCGGATCGAGCCGCCGCCGATCTCGTTGCCGTTGAGCACCATGTCGTAGGCGCGCGCGATCGCGTTCTGCGCGTTCGCGCGCAGTTCGGCCTCGTCGTCGACCGCGGGCGCGGTGAACGGGTGATGCAGGGCGACGTAGCGCTTTTCGTCGTCGTCCCATTCGAACATCGGGAAGTCGGTGACCCACAGCGGCGCCCAGCCTTCAGCGACGAGGCCGAGATCCTTGCCGAGCTTGAGGCGCAGCGCGCCCATGAAGTCGGACGCGGTCTTGTACGTCGCCGCGCCGAAGAAGATCGCGTCGCCGGTCCGCGCGCCGGTCGCCTTCACGATCGCCGCGAGCGTGGCATCGTCGAGGAACTTGGCGATCGGCGAATTGATGCCCTCGCGCCCCTTCGCGGCGTCCTCGACCTTCATCCAGGCGAGGCCCTTCGCGCCGTACTTCGCCGCGTGCGCGCCGTAGTCGTCGATCTGCTTGCGCGAGAACTGCGCGCCGCCGGGGGCGAGCAGCGCGACGACGCGGCCGTTGGCGTGGTTGGCCCAGTCGGTGAACACCTTGAATTCGCAGCCCTTGACGAGTTCGGCGACGTCGGTGAATTCCATCGGGTTGCGCAGGTCCGGCTTGTCCGAACCGTAGCGGCGCATCGCTTCGGCGTAGGCCATGCGCGGGAACGGATGGGCGAGTTCGACGCCCTTCACTTCGCGGAACACGACGCGGATCATTTCCTCGACCGTGTCCTGCACGTCGCGCTCGGAGACCCAGGCGAACTCCATGTCGAGCTGGGTGAACTCGAGCTGGCGGTCGGCGCGCAGCGCCTCGTCGCGGAAGCAGCGCGCGATCTGGTAGTAGCGGTCGAAGCCCGCCATCATGAGGATCTGCTTGAACAGCTGCGGCGACTGCGGCAGCGCGTAGAACTCGCCCGGGTGCATGCGCGCCGGCACGAGGAAGTCGCGCGCGCCCTCGGGCGTCGCCTTGGTCAGGATCGGCGTCTCGATGTCCTGGAAGCCGCGCGCGTCGAGCCAGCGGCGCAGCGCCTGCACGAGCCGGATGCGCGTGCGCATCATCTGCTGCATCTCGGGACGGCGCAGGTCGAGGTAGCGGTACTTGAGACGGATGTCCTCGCCGGGGTTCTCGTGCGCGTGGAACGGCAGCGGCTCGGCCTTGTTGAGCAGCTCGATCTTCGTCGCGACGACCTCGACGTGGCCGGTGCGGATCTTCGCGTTGACCGCTTCGCGCTTGCGCACGACGCCGGTCACGCGCAGGCAGTCCTCGTAGCCGACCGCCGCCGCCGCGGCGAGCACGGCGGCATTCCCTTCGGCGTCGGACGGTTCCGCGACGATCTGCACGATGCCTTCGTGGTCGCGCAGGTCGATGAAGCAGAGCCCGCCGAGGTCGCGGGCGACGTCGGCCCAACCGCAGAGGGTGACGGTCCGGCCGATCAGCGCCTCGTCGACGAGGCCGCAATAGTGTGTGCGCATGGAAGTCCGCTGGCGCCGGTGCGGCGCGAAAACAAGCGCGGAATGCTACGGAGGATTGTGCTGCGCCGCAATGCGGCGGCGCCTCGAAGTGGAACGCCCGCCGTCGGGCGGGCGTTCCGGATCAGCCGATATGCGCCTTCAGCGCCAGCGGCGATTGACCATGAACTCGGCATCGCAGCCGCCGTCGACCCAGATGCCGGCGCGGTTCCAGCCCCAGTTCTGCCCTTCGACGCAGCGCGTGTTGGAGAGCTGGCGCGAGATGCGCACGTCGCTGCCGCGGCCGGTATCGACCTGGCACATGCGGTAGTTGTAGCCGTCGCTCGCGCAACGCACGCGGATCGACTGATCCCAGCCCGGACCCGGGCGCCAGTCGCCGCCGCCACCGCCGTGATCGTGACCGCCGCCACCGCCCGACCAGCGGCGCTGCACGCGGAACACGCCTTCGCAGCCCTGGTCGACCCAGATGCCGGCACGGTTCCAACCCCAGTTCTGCCCTTCGCGGCACGGGGTCTTGGAGATCTGCTTGGCCAGGCGCACGTCGCTGCCGCGACCGGTGTCGACCTGGCACATGCGGTAGTTGTAGCCGTCGCTCGCGCAGCGCACTTCGATGTCGCGATCCCAGCCGGGGCCCGGGCGCCAGTCGTCGTACTGCGCGGACGAGGCGACGGCGAATGCCTGCGCGAGCGATTGCGGCGCGGGCGCGGCACCGAGCGTGGCGCAAGCCGACGTCAATACGAGGGCGATGATTCCTTGGAATGCCTTGAGCATGACCTACTCCCCGGTCGTTGGTGGAAGACGCCCGGGAAGTCTAGACGATCCGCATGAACCGAATCGAAGCGCGCGTCAGGACGCCGCGCCGCCGTCGGTTTTCGTCGCGGGTTTCGCCTCGGCTTTCGGTTCCGCCTTCGCCTCGGCCTTCGGTGCCTCGTCCTTGCCGGCGAGGTTGCGCTTCGTGTCGCCGTCCTTCTTGAAGTCGGTCTCGTACCAGCCGCTGCCGGCGAGGCGGAATGCCGGCGCGGTCAGGCGCCGCTTCACGCGTGGCTGGCCGCACTCCGGACACTCGGTCGGATCGGGGTCCGACAGCTTCTGCAGGCGGTCGAAGACGGCATGGCAGGCGGAACATTCGAATTCGTAGATGGGCATGATCGAGTCGGGATTCGGGATTCGGGATTGGCGAAGGATACAGCGCAGCGCATGGACGGCCGCAGGCGCGAGCCGGCGGGTGCCGGCCGCGCTGCGCGCGCCCGGCTCGCGAGCCACCGGAATGCTCACGCGCGCGCGAACGCGAGACGCCCGCTCTCGGCGTCGACGCTCACCGTGTCGCCGGGCCGGAACTTGCCTTCGAGGATTTCGCGCGCGAGCGGGTTCTCGAGCTGCTGCTGGATCGCACGCTTGAGCGGACGCGCGCCGTAGACCGGGTCGAAGCCGACGTTGCCGAGCAGGTCGAGCGCCTTGTCGCTGATCGTCATGCGCAGCTGTCGCTCGGCGAGGCGCTTCTCGAGGTAGGCGATCTGGATGCGCGCGATCTGCCGGATCTGGTTCTTGTCGAGTGCGCGGAACACGACGATCTCGTCGAGGCGGTTGATGAACTCCGGTCGGAAGTGCGCTTGCACGACGCCCATCACCGCGGCCTTCATCTGCGTGTACTGCGCCTCGTCGTCGCCGGCGTACTCCTGGATGTACTGCGAGCCGAGGTTCGAGGTCATCACGATGACCGTGTTGCGGAAGTCGACCGTGCGGCCCTGGCCATCGGTGAGGCGGCCGTCGTCGAGCACCTGCAGCAGGATGTTGAACACGTCGTGGTGCGCCTTCTCGACCTCGTCGAGCAGGATCACGCTGTACGGCCGGCGACGCACCGCTTCGGTGAGGTAGCCGCCCTCCTCGTAGCCGACGTAGCCCGGCGGCGCGCCGATCAGGCGGCTCACGGAGTGCTTCTCCATGAACTCGCTCATGTCGATGCGCACCATCGCGTCCTCGCTGTCGAACAGGAAGCCGGCGAGCGCCTTGCACAGCTCGGTCTTGCCGACGCCGGTCGGGCCGAGGAACAGGAACGAGCCGTTCGGCCGGTTCGGGTCGGACAGGCCTGCGCGCGAACGGCGGATCGCGTCTGCGACCGCACGCACCGCCTCGTCCTGGCCGACCACGCGCTTGTGCAGCTCGTCCTCCATCCTGAGCAGCTTGTCGCGCTCGCCCTCGAGCATCTTCGACACCGGGATGCCGGTCCAGCGCGAAACGACCTCGGCGATCTCCTCCGCGGTGACCTTGTCCTGCAGCAGCGTGAAGCCCTTCGTCTCGGCTTCCTGCGCGGCCTTGAGCTGCTTGTCGAGTTCCGGAATCCGGCCGTACTGGATCTCGCTCATCTTCGCGTAGTCCTGCCGGCGCTGCGCGGCCTCGAGCTCGAGCCTCGCCTGTTCGATCTGCTCCTTGACCCGGGTCGCGCCCTGCAGCGTCGCCTTCTCGCTCTTCCAGACTTCCTCGAGGTCGGAATACTCGCGTTCGAGCGAACCGATTTCCTGCTCGAGGTCGGCGAGGCGCTGCTTGGATTCCTTGTCCTTCTCCTTCTTCAGCGCCTCGCGCTGGATCTTCAGCTGGATCAGGCGGCGCTCCTTGCGGTCGAGTTCCTCCGGCTTGGAATCGATCTCCATGCGGATGCGCGACGCCGCCTCGTCCATGAGGTCGATCGCCTTGTCGGGCAGCTGGCGATCCGGAATGTAGCGGTTGCTCAGCGTCGCCGCGGCGACGATCGCCGGATCGGTGATCTCGACGCCGTGGTGGACCGCATACCGTTCCTTCAAGCCGCGCAATATCGCGATCGTGTCCTCGACGCTCGGCTCGCCGACGAACACCTTCTGGAAGCGGCGCTCGAGCGCGGCGTCCTTCTCGATGTACTTGCGGTATTCGTCGAGCGTGGTCGCGCCGATGCAGTGCAGCTCGCCGCGCGCGAGCGCGGGCTTGAGCATGTTGCCGGCGTCCATCGCGCCTTCGGCCTTGCCGGCGCCGACCATCGTGTGCAGTTCGTCGATGAACAGGATGACCTGGCCTTCCTGCTTGGCGAGGTCGTTGAGCACGCCCTTGAGGCGCTCCTCGAATTCGCCGCGGAACTTCGCGCCGGCTATCAGCGCGCCCATGTCGAGCGACAGCACGCGCTTGTCGCGCAGGCCTTCGGGCACTTCGCCGTTGACGATGCGCTGGGCGAGGCCTTCGACGATCGCGGTCTTGCCGACGCCGGGCTCGCCGATCAGCACCGGGTTGTTCTTGGTGCGCCGCTGCAGCACCTGGATCACGCGGCGGATTTCCTCGTCGCGGCCGATGACCGGATCGAGCTTGCCCTTCTCCGATCGCGCGGTGAGGTCGATCGTGTACTTCTCGAGCGCCTGGCGCTGTTCCTCGGCGTTCTCCGACTGCACCTTCTCGCCGCCGCGCATCTTCTCGATCGCCGCCTCGATGTTCGCCTTGGTCGCGCCGGCCGCCTTCAGGGCGGCACCGGCTTCGCGCTTGTCGTCGAGCGCGGCGAGCACGAACAGTTCGGACGCGATGAACTGGTCGCCGCGCTGCTGCGCGAGCTTGTCGGTGAGGTTGAGCAGGCGGTTGAGGTCGTTGGAGACGTTGATGTTGCCTTCCTGCCCGGCGACCCTGGGCAGCGTGTCGAGCAGCTGGCCGACGCGCGTCCGCAGCGCCGGCACGTTCGCGCCCGCCTGCGCGAGCAGCGGCACGGTCGAACCACCCTGCTGGTCGAGCAGCGCGGCGAGCACGTGCACGGGCTCGAGCATGTTGTTGTCGCGTCCGACCGCGAGCGACTGCGCGTCGGCGAGCGCCTGCTGGAAGCGCGAGGTGAGTTTGTCCATTCGCATTGTGGCGGATGTCCTGTTCGAAGGCGGAAAGGCCGCGGCACGCGCGGCTGGCTGGCGCCGAAGATGCGGCCGCGAACGCCGCGATTCAAGCAGAATCACCGCATGGAAAGCGCCCTTCCCTCGCCCGCCCGACCACCCGTCCAGCGCGCCGCAAGACCGTTCCGCATCGTCGTCCTCGGCGGCTACGGGCTGTTCGGCGCGCGCATCGTGCGAGCGCTCGCCGGCGACGGCGGCCTCGAACTCGTGATCGCCGGGCGAGATGCGGTGAAGGCGCGCGGGCTCGGCGAGGAACTGGCGCGTTCCGGCGCCCGTGCGGCGATCTCGGTCGCGGCGCTCGACATCGACGCCGCCGATATCGGCGACCGCCTCGCCGCGCTCGCCCCCGCGCTCGTCGTCCACACGGCCGGGCCGTTCCAGCGGCGCGACTACGCCGTCGCGCGCCTCGCGCTCGCGTTGGGCGCGCATTACATTGACCTCGCCGACGGCCGCGACTTCGTCGCCGGCTTCGGCGTACTCGACGCCGAAGCACGCGCCGCAGCGCGCTGGGCCGTCAGTGGCGCGAGCAGCGTGCCCGGCCTCAGCGGCGCCGTCGTCGCCGCGCTGGCCGGCCGTTTCGGCCGGCTCGACGCGCTCGAGACGGCGATCAGCCCCGGCAATCGCACGCCGCGCGGCCTCGCGACGACGCGCGCGATCCTCGGCTACGTCGGGCGCCCGTACGCACGGCTCGCGCAAGGCCGCTGGCTCCGTGTGCACGGCTGGCAATCGCTGCGCCGGCTGCATGCGCCCGGCGTCGTCGGCACGCGCTGGCTCGCGCGCTGCGAAGTGCCCGACCTCGCGCTGCTGCCGGCGCGCCATCCGACGCTGCGCGATTGCGATTTCCGCGCCGGCCTCGAGTTGCGGCGCATGCATTTCGGCCTCTGGCTCGCCTCGTGGGCGGTGCGCGCCGGCATCGTTCGCGACCTCGCACGGCACGCGCCGTCGCTGCTGTCGCTCAGCGAGCGCTGGCTCGCCGCGGGCAGCGATGCCGGCGTCATGCAGCTCGACCTGCGCGGCGTCGATCCTGCCGGCGCGCCGCTGCACCTGCGCTGGCGCCTCGTCGCGGCGAACGGCGACGGTCCGCAGGTACCCGCGACCGCTGCGGTCGTGCTCGCGCGCAAGCTCGCACGCGGCGAATTGCCCGGCGCCGGCGCGCGCGCCTGCCTCGACCTGTTCACGCTCGGCGAGTTCGTCGACGCGCTCGACGGCTATGCGATCGGCACGACGCTCGAACAGCCGACGTCGAGCCAGCCGCGATAGCGCACGAGCAGGCCCGCGATCGGCAAGGCGGCCCGCACGTCGAACGTGTAGCGCCCCTCGCCGTCGGCTTCGCGCGCGCCGACCGCGGCGAACCAGCGCGCCGGCAGCGGCAGGCCGAGTGCACGCACGCGCACGACGCTCCACTCGATCGCACCTCCGCGCGCCTGCAGTCGGAACACGAAGGTGACCGCGCCGAGGCGTTCGTGCAGCAGGCCGTCGCGCGCCCACAACCGCGAACGCATCACGTGCGCGCCGACACGGCGCGACCAGCGCTCGCCCGCAGCGTCGGCGATGATCTCCACGTCGATCGACCCGCGGCCCGCGGGCGGCAGGCGCGTCGCCCGCGCGCACAACCGCGCGAGCGGATGACGGCCACGTTCGACCTCGACTTCTCCCGCGTAGCGGCGTTCGCCGTGATCGCGATGGAGCGTGCGCACGCACGGGTCGAGCGTGTCGAACGCGCTGCCGAGCAGGCGCTCGAACAATGGCGTCACGGCGTCATCCAGACCAGCGAGGCGAAGCGCCCGGTGTCGCGGTCGCGGCGGTAGGAGTAGAAGCGTGCGTCGGCGAACGTGTCGAAGCCGCCGCCGTGCACGCCGTACACGCCCGCGCGCACGAGGCGCCGCCGGGCGAGTGCGGCGAGGTCGCACAGCCAGTGGCCGGGACGCGTCGGCGCGAAGCAGGCGTCGGCGCCGGAATCGGTCGCGACGAAGGCCTCGCGCACTTCGGCGCCGACTTCGTACGAGCGCGCGCCGATCGCGGGTCCGATCCACGCGTGCACGCGCTCCGCATGGAGGCTTGCGAGCGTCGATTCCAGCACGCCGGCGGCAAGCCCACGCCACCCCGCGTGCGCGGCGGCGATCGCGTCGCCGTCGGCGCCGCAGAAGAGCACGGGCAGGCAGTCGGCGGTGAGGATCGCGAGCACGATGCCGGCCTTGCGCGTGATCGCCGCGTCGGCGTCGCGGTCGCGCGCGGGCGCGTCGGCGTCGAGCACGGCGGTGCCGTGCACCTGGCGCAGCCAGGCCGGCGCGGACGGCAGGTCGAGCAGTTCCGGCAATGCCGCGCGATTCGCGGCGACCGCATCGGGCTCATCACCGCTGCGTCCGCCGAGGTTGCACTGCTCGAACGGCGGCTGCGAACGGCCGGGCAACCATCGCGTCGTGACGCAGGCGCGCACGTTCGCCGGTGCCGGCCAGTCCGGCACGATCACGTGGCCTGCAGCGGGCGGTGCCGGCATGCGATCAGCCGTTTTCCCGGGTGTCCGCACGCAGCGCGGTGAGCAGCCCTTCCATGTCGGCCGGGCGTTCCGCTTCGACCGCGACCGGCTTGCCGGACTTGGGATGGGCGAACTCGAGCTTCTCCGCATGCAGCGCCTGGCGCTTGAAGCCGCGCAGCGCGGCGACGAGTTCCGGCGTCGCGCCCTTCGGCAACTTGAGCAGGCCGCCGTACTGCACGTCGCCGACGAGCGGGTGGCGCACGTGCGCCATGTGCACGCGGATCTGGTGCGTGCGGCCGGTTTCCAGGCGGCACTCGACCAGGGTCATCGTGCGGAACCGTTCGCGCACGCGGTAGTGCGTGACCGCGTCGCGGCCGTCCTCGCGTACGGCCTGCTTGAGGCGATCATGCAGGTGGCGGCCGATCGGCGCGTCGACGCGCCCGCCGGCGACCATCGCGCCGTAGACGATCGCCGCGTACTGGCGATGCACGTCGCGCTCGGACAACTGCTCCACCAGCGAAGTGTGCGCGCGCAACGTGCGCGCGACGACCATCAGGCCCGAGGTGTCCTTGTCGAGGCGGTGCACGATGCCGCCGCGCGGGATCTCGGCGAGCTTCGGATCGTGGTGCAGCAGCGCGTTCTGCAGGGTACCCGCGGGATTGCCCGCGCCCGGATGCACGACGAGCCCGGGCGGCTTGTTGACGACGATGACCTCGGCGTCTTCGTAGCGGATGTCGAGCGGGATCTCCTCGGCTTGGGCGCCGATCTCGCGCTCCATGCGCACGTCCAGCTCGATCGCTTCGCCACCGCGCAGGATCTGCCTGGGTGCGACGACCTCGCCGTCGAGGCGCACGGCGCCGGCCTTGATCCACGCGGTCAGGCGTGAACGCGAGTAGTCCGGGAACAGCTCGGCGAGCGCCTGGTCGAAACGCCTCCCGGCGAGCGCATCGGGTACGGTGGCGGCCAGTCGCGGCGCATCGGGTGACTGCTCGTTCAGGCGTGATTCGGGTTCGGTCATGCTCGGGAATGCCGGGAAACGGCGCTTCCTGCGCCGGCGAGGTTTCGGGTTATGATCGGTGTTTCGCGCGGCGCGCGGTAGCGTCGCGGGCCGGTCGATCCGGCGGATCCGGCAGGCAGAGTCAGCCGGACCCACTCCATCCGTCCATCATCGCAGAGCCTGCCCCCCGCATGCGAGTCTCCTCCAGTTTCCGTCCCATCCTGCGCCTCGCCCTGCTCGCACTGTTCGTCGCGCTCGCCGGCTGCTCCCTGTTCCATCGCGGCAAGAAGGGCGACCCGATGGACACGCTGCCGGTCGAGCAGCTCTACCAGCAAGGCAACGAAGCGCTGCAGTCGGGCAACAACGACTACGCCGTGCGCGTGTTCCAGCGCCTGATCGCGCGCTTCCCGTTCGGCCCGTACACCGAGCAATCGCAGCTCAACCTCGCCTACGCGCAGTACAAGTCGGACAAGCCCGACGACGCGTATTCGACGGTCAACCGCTTCATCAAGACCTACCCGACGCATCGCCACATCGACTACGCGTACTACCTGCGCGGCCTCATCAACTTCAACCGCTCGGGCGGCTTCATGGAGCGCTACGTCGGCCTCGACATGACGCAGCGCGACCAGGCCAACCTGCGCCAGTCGTTCGACGACTTCGGCGCGCTCGTCACGCGCTACCCGCAGAGCCGCTACGCGGCGGACGGCCGCCAGCGCATGATCCACCTGCGCAACATGATGGCGCAGGCGGATCTCAACGTCGCCCTGTTCTACCTCAAGCGTGGCGCCTACGTCGCCTCGTCCAACCGCGCCAAGTCGATCATCGAGACGTATCCGCAGACGCCGCAGGCGGGCGATGCGCTCGCGATCATGGTCAAGAGCTACCACGAACTCGGCCAGGACAAGCTCGCCGACGACGCCAAGCGCGTGCTCGAGCTCAACTACCCCGACCACCCTTCGCTGAAGGGTCGCTGGCCGAGCTACCGCTCGAACTGGTGGAAGCTGATTCCGCTGCAGAATCGCGGATGAGTGAGGTCGGCGGCTCCGTCGCTGGCGGCGTGAGGTCGGGCAGCTTCGCT
>Ga0207639_10001627_pt1 | contig 15108 bp, 12 predicted proteins | sample KBSCornC32_FD_184299 | JGI IMG/M metagenome (GOLD analysis project Ga0207639, IMG submission 184299) | Corn rhizosphere microbial communities from Kellogg Biological Station, Michigan, USA - KBS Corn C3-2 (SPAdes) (version 2) | ecosystem: Host-associated > Plants > Roots > Rhizosphere > Soil ...
ATGCACGGAGGCGCGGCGGCGACCTTCAATGCGCTTCAGCAGCGGCTCGGGCGAAAGAACGTCAGCCAGAAGATGCTGGCCTCCTATCCCGCTTTCGTTCGGCTCTACGATATCCTCTTCTATGGCGATGAGGACCTGCGCGACCTCAGCTGGTCCGAGCGGCGACCGCGCCTCGAGCGCTTCGCTTCTGAGATCGATGCCGACCGGTTCGACGTCTCGCAGCTCATCGAAGCCGAGAGCTTCGAGGCGCTCGAAGACCTCCGCCTCAACGCGCGCGATTCGAGCATCGAAGGGATCATGCTCAAGCGGCGTGACAGTCCCTACGTCGCCGGGCGCCGCGCAGGCCTGTGGTACAAATGGAAGCGCGATCCGCTGACCGCCGACTGCGTGTTGATGTACGCCCAGCGGGGTTCCGGAAAGCGGTCCAGCTATTACAGCGACTACACTTTCGGCTGCTGGACCGAGGCAGGAGACCTGCTTCCCGTCGGCAAGGCGTATTTCGGCTTCACCGACGAGGAGCTGAAATGGCTCGACCGCTGGGTCCGCGGCCACACGATCGAGCGCTTCGGCCCTGTGCGCGAAGTCGAGAAGGGCCTGGTCCTCGAAGTCGCGTTCGATTCGATCCACAAGAGCAGCCGCCACAAGTCGGGCCTCGCCATGCGCTTCCCGCGCATCAGCCGTATTCGCATCGACAAACCGGCGGCTGAGGCCGACCGGCTGTCGACCCTCGAAGCGATGGTAACTTGAAGCAGCGTCGTCCGCCGCGCTAAGCGAGCGTCTCTTCCGGGGTGAGGGGGAATTCATGTTCAAGCATCTGCTTGCCGGCGCGGCTGCGTTGGCGCTCGCCGGCACGGCCAATGCGGCAACCTACGCGATCCAGGCCGGCCATCTGATCGTCGATGCCGCTCAGCCGGAACGCGGCGCGTCGACGGTCATCGTCGAGAACGGCCGAATCGCCCGGATCGAGAGCGGCTTCACAGCGCCCGCCGGCGCGATCGTGGTCGACGAGCGCACCCGCACGGTCATGCCGGGGATGACAGACGTCCACGTCCACCTGACCGGAACCTCGGGCGAGCCCTGGTACCAAGGCTATACACAGAAATATTCGGTGCCGTACCAAGCGACGGTCGGTCTGACCCACGCGCTCGAAATGGCGCAGGGCGGGTTCACCACGGTCCGCGACCTTGGCGGCGATACCAGCGCGGTGATCGCGGTGCGCGATGCCGTTACCGAAGGCCGATTCCCCGGGCCGCGGATCAAGGTCGCGGGCGCGCCGCTATCGATTATCGGCGGTCATGCCGATCCCACGACCGGGCTGCCGCCCGAGCTTGCTGCGGCGATGGACGAAGCCAATCTCGACCCATCGGTCTGCACCGGCGCCAACGAATGTCAGAAGGTCGTTCGAAAGCTCGCCGCCGCGGGTGTCGACTGGATCAAGATCATGGCGACGGGCGGCGTGCTCGACCCCGGCACACGCGGCCTGGAGCAGCATTTCACCGACGATGAGATGAAGGCGATCTGCGACATGGCCCATTTCATGGGCCTCAAGGTCGCGGCGCATGCGCACGGCGCGCGCGGAATCGACGCGGCGGTCCGCGCGGGCGTCGATTCGATCGAGCACGGCACCTTCATCGACGATCAGGGAGTCAAGGACATGAAGGCGCGCGGGACTTATTATGTCGCGACGCTGATGGCCTTCAGCGGCGTCGAGCGGGTGATGGGTTCCGGCAAGCTCGCGCCCGCATCCGAGGCCAAGGCGCGCCAGACTTTCGCTGTCTGGGGCAAGGGCTTGAACCTGGCCTATCGCAACGGCGTCAATATCGCGCTCGGGACGGACAGCGCAGTCGCCCCGCACACCGAAGCGAACAAGGAACTCGAGTTGATGGTGACCAAGGGCGGCATGACCCCACGCGATGCGCTGATCGCCGCCACGAAGGGTGGCCCAGCGCTCATGAACCTCTCCGGCGAGACCGGAACGCTCGACCCCGGCAAGTCCGCCGATCTGATTGCAGTCGAGGGAGACCCGATCGTCGATCCGACCGCTGTTCAGCGCGTCGATTATGTCATGGTCGGCGGCAATCCAATCCCGATGAAAGGACGTTGATGCGCGCCGCCCTCCTCACCCTCTCCCTGCTGCTGTCGAGCGCTGCTTTCGCTGCCGACACGCCCGCCGGCGACGTTCCGACCAAGAATGCCAAGGCCGAAGCGCAGAAGACCGACAGCGACACGGTGAAGGCCAGCGTCGAGGAAGACGCTCAGCCGGTTCGGCGCTCGATCCCCTTCCATGGGCGGACGCTCGCCTACACCGTCACGCCCGGCCACCTCACGATCCGCAATGACAAGGGCGAACCGACGGCGAGCATGTTCTACGTCGCCTATACGATCCCGAGCGCTCGCCCGCGGCCGGTCACCTTCCTGTTCAACGGCGGCCCCGGCTCGTCGACCATGTGGCTTCACATGGGCTCGTTCGGCCCGATTCGGGTCGATGCCTCGATGCCGGAGACCATCCCCGGCCCGCCGTTCCGCTATGGACCGAACCCGGACACCTTGCTCGACGTCAGCGACCTCGTCTTCATCGATGCGCCGACGACGGGGCTCTCGCGCGAAATCGGAAAGGCCGAGCCCAAGGACTTCTTCGGGGTCGACAAGGACCTCGACGCTTTCACCCGGACGATCCAGCGCTACCTGACCAAATATCAGCGCTGGAACAGCCCCAAGTTCATCATCGGCGAAAGCTACGGCACCACGCGCGCAGCCGGCCTCTCCAATTCGCTCCTGAACGCGGGTGTCCAGCTCAACGGGATCACCTTCGTCTCCACGGTGTTCAACTTCGCGGATTTCCAGGGCGATCAGTCGCTGATCAATTTCCTTCCGACCTATGCTGCGGACGCCTGGTACCACGGCAAGATTCCGAACAAGCCGCCGCTCGAAGGCTTTCTCGAGCAGGCGCGGCAATTCGCAAGCGGACCTTATGCGGCCGCGCTGCAGCGCGGGAATATGCTCAGCGACGAGGAAAAGCAGTCGATTGCCCAGCAGATGGCGCAGCTGACCGGGCTTTCGCCCGACTACATCCTGCGGTCCGACCTGCGCGTTCAGCCTGGCCGGTTCCAGCGCGAATTATTGCGCGACCGGCACCAGGTCATCGGCCGGATCGATTCGCGTTATGTCGGTACGGAGCCGGATAATGTCGGCGAAGGCGCGGATTACGACCCGCAAGGCAGCGCGATCACCGGGGCCTTTGTCGGGGCGCTGAACGACTATCTGTTCCGCGACCTCGGCTACAAGACTCCTTTGGTCTACCGGCCCAATAATTACGGAGCCATCTACGGCGGCGATTCGAGCTGGGACTTCACGCACTCGGCGCCCACGGCGGGCAAGCAGCAGATCGCGGACACCAGTGATGACCTCGCGAACGCGATGCGTCAGAACCCGCGGATGAAAATCCTGTCGGTGAACGGCTATTACGATCTCGCGACGCCGTTTCATGGCGCGGAATATGAATTCAAGCATCTGGCGCTGGAGCCGCAACTCCAGTCGAATATCGAGTATCGCTACTATCCCGCGGGCCACATGATGTACATCGACCCGGTCTCCGCGGACCGGCTCAAGGCCGACCTCGCCGCCTTCTACGCCGGCGCGCTCTGACCCAAAGGAAAAGGGCCGGCGAATTGCTCCGCCGGCCCTTCCGCCCCCTAGTAAACCTTATTGAACCTCAGCTGATGGGCTGAAGGTTCACCGCGGCCGTTTTGCCCCGCCGGTCGACCTCGAGCTCGAACTCGAGCCGGTCGCCTTCGTTCAGCGTCGGAATGCCCGCGCGCTCGACCGCGGAAATGTGAACGAACGCATCGGGCTGGCCGTCGTCGCGCTGGATGAAGCCAAAGCCTTTCATCGCGTTGAAGAATTTGACGGTGCCTTGCGCCTTTTCGCCGGTCAGTTGCCGCTGCGGACCACGCTCGGCCCGTTCCACCGCCATCGGCTCGCCCTCGATCCGAAGGTTGGTCGCCGAGATGCGTCCGCCGCGATCGACGAGCGTGAACTCGAGCGGCTGCCCGTCGGCGAGGTCGGTCAGGCCCGCCTGCTCGACCGCCGAGATGTGAACGAACACATCCTCGCCGCCGTCATCGCGAACGATGAAGCCGAAGCCCTTCTGCGGATTGAAGAATTTGACGACGCCCTTGCCTTCGCCGACGACCTGCGGAGGCATTCCGCCACCGCCGCCGCCGCGGAAACCGCCGCCGCCGCCACCGCCGCGGAAGCCACCGCCCCCGCCGCCGTAACCGCCCCCGCCACCACGGTCGCCGTAGCCACCACCGCCGCCGCCGAAGCCGCCGCGACCGCCGCCGCCGGCGTAGCCACCGCGTTCCTGGTAGGCGAACTCACCGCCGAATGAACTATTGTCTTCACCAAAACTGTCGCGCTTGTCGCGGCCGCGCCCGCCGCGATCCCCCTTGCGCCCTCTATCGAAACCCATAACCGTCCGAACTCGATCTGCCCACAAACCTCTGAAACCAACGCGCTCGGGCAAAAAGGCGCAACCGGTCATAGCGCGTAATTCACTCACGCACCGTTCACGTCCTTACAGGAAAAATAAGTGCGGCTCTAGTGACTCGAATCGCTCGCTATTTTCACGGGGCTGGCAAGGCAGGTGGAAGGCGGACTAAAGCACTCCAAAGGGCTTGCCCGAAGGAGTAGGAATGGCCGTTTATCTGCACGAGGAAGACCTGCCCGGCGATGTCAGCTTCGCCGATGGGCCGATCGCGGTCGACACCGAGGCGATGGGACTCAATCCGCATCGCGACCGGCTTTGCGTGGTCCAGCTGTCCGACGGGAAGGGAGACGAGCATCTCGTCCGCTTCAGCAAGGGTAGCGGCTATTCGGCTCCCAACCTCAAGGCGCTCCTGTCCGATCCGCAACGCATGAAGCTCTATCACTTCGCCCGGTTCGACCTTGGAATCATGGAAGCCTATCTGGGGATCGTCGCCGGACCCGTTTACTGCACGCGGACCGCGTCGCGCCTCGTCCGGACTTATACTGACCGACACGGGCTGAAGGACTTGATCAAGGAGCTGCTCAACATCGACGTATCGAAACAGCAGCAGACGAGCGACTGGGGCGCGGACGAGCTGAGCGACGCGCAACGCGATTATGCCGCGAGCGACGTCCGTTACCTCCATGCGCTCAAGGAAAAGCTCGACGAGCGTCTAGAACGGGAGAATCGCATCGGCCTCGCCAAGGCCTGCTTCGACTTTCTTCCGGCGCGCGCGTCGCTCGATATCGCCGGCTGGGCCGAACAGGACATTTTCGCCCATGACGGATGAGGCTCAAAGTGGCTGATTCCGCCGCCTCCCGGCTGGCCACGGCCAACCGCTGGGCGAAGCCCGGGAGCACGCACGACCGGCTGGTCCGCTGGTCGAAGATTGCGCTCCCGAGCGCGGTCGGCGCCCTCATCGCAATCCTCGCCGTCGCGCCGCTCGGCAAGAAGAGCGACGTCAGCTTCATCCTCGACAAGAAAAAGGTCGAGAATGCACCCGAGCGGATGCGGGTCGAGCAGGCGCGCTACATCGGCACCGATGACAAGGGCCAGCAATTCACGATGGTCGCGAATCGCGCGATCCAGCCCAGCTCCGATGTCCCGATCGTGGCGATCGCCGGAATGCGCGCGCAGCTCAACCTTCAGCAAGGGCCGTTGCTTATCGCGGCGAACAAGGGGCGGTACAATCTCGATACGCAGAAGGTGCTGGTCGACGGACCCGTGAAGGTCGCCGGCGGGGGTGGTTATCGCCTGGCGACGCATGACGTGACCGTCGACCTGAAGCAGCGCCAGCTCGCCAGCGCGGGACCGGTCGCGGGCGCGATGCGTCTCGGCCAGTTCCAGGCCGGGCAGCTGCGCGCCGATCTTGGCGACCGCACGGTCGTACTCGATCACGGTGCTCGCTTGAAAATCGTTCAAGGGACGGTCAGATGATGGGCGTGCGTTCCGTTGGCATCATCCTTGCTACTGTTGCATTCGCGGCAACGGCTGCCCTCGCCCAGGTGAAGCAGGAGCAGCCAGTCTCGGCGCTCAAGGGTCACAACAGCAACGCTCCGGTCGACGTGACTGCGGAGCGAATCGAGGTGCAGGACCGCGCCGACCGCGCAGTCTTCACCGGCAACGTCCATGTGACCCAGGCGGAAATGACGCTCGATACGCCGCGGCTCACCGTCGCTTATTCGGGCGGCCAGAATCAGAACGGGGGAGTGCAGATCAAACGCCTCGACGCCGCCGACGGGGTGGTCGTCCGCAGCCCATCGGAAACCGCCAAGGGCGACTTCGGAGTCTACGATCTCGACCGCAAGCTCATCACCTTGATCGGCAATGTGCAGCTCAACCAGCAGAACAATCAGGTGAACGGATCGCGGCTGGTCATCGACCTCGATTCGGGGCGCGCGGTGATCGACGGCGGCCCACCGGGCGTGAACTCGAGCGGCGGGCGAGTGTCGGGCCACTTCACGGTGCCGCAGCACCAGCAACAGCAGCACTAGCGTGAACGAAGCCGCCACCATCGCGCGGCCCTCCAGCGAGGCGCAACAGACGGTCGGCGGGCTGGAGGTTCACTCGATCGCGAAGTCCTACGACCGCCGTGCGGTGCTGCACGACGTATCGCTGGACGTGCACCGCGGGGAAGTCGTCGGACTGCTTGGCCCCAACGGTGCCGGCAAGACGACCTGCTTCTATTCGGTCATGGGGCTGGTGAAGCCCGATAGCGGCCGGATCTATCTCGACGGCCAGGACATCACCGAGTTGCCGATGTACCGACGAGCGATCCTCGGTCTAGGTTATCTGCCGCAGGAAACGTCGATCTTCCGCGGGATGACGGTCGAGCAGAATATTCTCTCGGTGCTCGAGGTCACGCAGCCGGACCGCGCGCTTCGCTACGCCCGGCTCGAGCAGCTGCTCGGAGAGTTCGGAATCACTGCGTTACGAGATTCACCGGCGATGGCCCTGTCGGGCGGCGAGCGGCGGCGGTGCGAGATCGCCCGGGCGCTTGCGGCCGAACCGACCATCATGCTTCTCGACGAGCCGTTCGCAGGCATCGACCCCATCTCGATTTCCGACATCCGCGAGCTGGTCCGTGAACTAAAGAGCCGCGACATCGGCGTGCTGATCACTGACCATAACGTCCGCGAGACGCTCGATATCGTCGACCGCGCTTGCATCATCTACGATGGGCAGGTCCTGTTCGCGGGGACTCCCGAAGCGTTGGTCGCCGACCAGGAGGTCCGGCGCCTCTACCTCGGCGAGAGCTTCGCACTGTAACGAGTTGGACTTATGGGCCTGGGCCCCTCTCTAAGCATCCGCCAGTCGCAGCAACTGCTGCTCACCCCGCAACTCGCGCAGGCGATCAAGCTCCTTCAGCTGAGCAATCTCGAGCTGGACAGCTACATCGCCGAGGAGATTGCCAAGAACCCGTTGCTGGAAGCGCGCCCGGACGAGCCTGACGAGGAGCCATCAGGTGATTTCGCTGGCGACGACTTCGACAGCAACGAGACTCCCGACGACCCTGGAGCGGACGAGCTCATCATGGGGCAAGCCGACGACGACCGCCCGCTCGATGTCGACTGGGAGCGGGAAGCGCTCGAGACCGACAGCTTTTCCGACGTCGTGACGTCGGGCGGCGGTGAGGAAGGATTCGATTTCGACCGCGTCCAATACGCAGCCGCGACGCTTGCCGAGCATCTGCAGGACCAGCTGCATGGACTGTCGGGACAGATCGGCGACCTTGCACGGATCATTGCCGAGGCGCTGGACGAGACGGGCTATCTCACCATCGACCTCGAACAGATCGCCGACCTCACTGGCGCTCCGGTCGCCGCGGTCGAACGCGCGCTGGAAGCGGTACAGGGATTGGAGCCGACCGGGGTCGGGGCTCGGTCGCTCGCCGAATGTCTCGCGCTGCAGGCCAAGGCAGCCGACCGCTACGACCCGGCGATGGCGCGCCTGATCGACAATCTCGATTTGCTGTCGAAGGGCCGCACCAACGACCTCAAACGCATCTGCGGAGTCGACGACGAGGACCTCGCCGACATGATCCGCGAGCTCAGGGCCTACGATCCCAAGCCGGGCTGCCAATTCTCCGGCGGCGCTTCGGCGGAAGTCACGCCCGACGTGTTCGTGCGCGGTACGCGCGGCGGGTTCGCGATCGAGCTCAACCAGGCGACCCTTCCGCGGCTGCTTGTCAACCGGCGCTATTATCAGGAGCTCAAGTCCGGACCACAGGACAAGAAGTCGCGGGCATGGCTCAGCGAGTGCCTTCAGACGGCAAACTGGCTCGTGAAAGCGCTCGACCAGCGCGCGCGGACGATCGTCAAAGTGGTCTCGGAAATCGTGAAGCGGCAGCAGGGCTTCTTCGAACGCGGCGTGTCGGCGATGAAGCCGATGACCCTGCGCGAGGTCGCCGAGGCCATCGGGATGCATGAATCGACGGTCAGCCGGGTTACCTCGAACAAGTATCTGCTGTGCGATCGCGGGCTGTTCGAGCTCAAATATTTCTTCGGTTCGGGCGTTCAATCGGCGGAGGGCGAGGGTGCCGCCGCCGAAGCCGTAAAGGCCGGGATTCGCGACATCATCGATGCAGAGACGGAAGTGCTCAGCGACGATGCCATCGCGGCGCTTTTGAAGCAGAAGGGTTTCGATGTCGCGCGCCGCACCGTGGTCAAATATCGCGAAGCAATGGGTATCGGCTCGTCGATCCAGCGCCGGCGCCTGAGGAAGATCGCGGGCTAGGCGCTCACCTTCGCCCAGATCGGCAGATGGTCGGAGGCCCGCCGGGCGACCGCGCTCATGTGAACGCCCGCCTCCTGGATGCTGAGGTCCTTGTGCACGATGATCCGGTCGAGCTGCGCCACCGGATGGCGGGCATGAAAGCTCGGACCGGTCGGCGCGATGTGAAACTCGGGCTCAAGATCGTTGAGGCAGCCGGCGACCGTTCGCCATTCATTGGTGTCGCCCATCAGCACGGTTGGCATCTTCTGCGGACGGCGCGCGATTGCCTCGAGGATCGCCCGCATTTGCCGCCGCCGCCACAGTCCGGACAAATCGAGATGCATTCCGACGACCCGCAGCGGTCTGTCGCCGATCAGCAGCTCGGCCATCACCGCGCCGCGCGGCTCCAGCGTCGGAAGGTCGAGCGCTTCGCAGCCGAGGACGCCGACGTGATGCTTCACCAGAATCGCGTTGCCGTGCCAGCCAATGTTTCGCGTGTTCACCTTGAGCAGCCGATCGGAATGCCTGCGCAATTTATCGAAGGCCCGCTTGTGCCGCACGCCGAGCTGCACCGGCTTGTATAGGCCGTGGCTGTCGATCAGCTCGTGGGGCACAGTCGATCCGCGTCCGCCGATGCGTTTGTCAGCCTCCTGCAGCGCGACGATGTCGGCATCGATTTCCTGGAGCACCTTGAGCACGCGATGCGGGTCGCGCCGGCCGTCGAGACCGACAGCCTTGTGCATATTGTAGCTCGCCAGCGTGATCGTCGGGCTGCTGCTCACGCGAACGCCAATAGCGTCTGCTGGTGAATGGTTCCTAGACGTCGAGGTTGGCGACGCTCAGCGCATTGTCCTGGATGAACTCGCGGCGGGGTTCGACGACGTCGCCCATCAGTCGGGTGAAAATCTCGTCCGCGACGTCCGCCTGCGCGACTTCGACCCTGAGGAGCGAGCGGTTCGTGGGGTCAAGCGTCGTCTCCCACAGCTGCTCCGCGTTCATTTCGCCGAGACCCTTGTAGCGCTGGATGCTGAGACCTTTGCGTCCCGCGGCGAGCACTGCATCGAGCAGGTCTGAAGGCCGAGTGACGGCAACCGGCTTGCCTTTAGTGTCAGCGGCAGCTTCCTCGGCCTCTTCGCCTTCGGCTGTCGGTTCCTGCTCGGCGGGCGCGCCCTTTTTGAGGGTACGAAGCGTCGAAGGCTTGGCGTAGGCCGCAGCCTGCTCCTTCGCGAGGGTGTCGAGCTTGCGGGCCTCGGCGGAGACCAGGAAAGTCGGCTCGACGATGTGGGCGTCGGTCACTCCACGCCACAGGCGCCTGAGCAGATAGCCGCCTTCCGCCGAGACTTCGCCCGACCATTCGGCCTCGCTGTCTCCCGCACCCAGCCACTCGGCGACCCTAGCGATTGCCTTCGCCTTGCCGTCCTTGTCGAGGTTCGGCTTCAGCGCGCCGTTGATGGCGAGGGCTTCGATCAGCGTCGGATCATATTTGCGCGGCGCATAGCGCATCAGGGTCCGCATCCGGCGCGCATGATCGACCATGGCTTTAAGGTCGTTGCCGCCTCTCTGCCCTTCGGCGGTGTCGAGCACGAGACCTTCGAGGCCCGCCTCTTCGAGATAATCGTCGAGCGCGGCATCGTCCTTGAGATAGACTTCCGAGCGGCCGCGGCTGACCTTGTAGAGCGGAGGCTGGGCGATGAAGAGATGCCCGGCCTCGATCAGCTGAGGCATCTGCCGATAGAAAAAGGTCAGCAGCAGAGTCCGGATGTGCGCGCCGTCGACGTCGGCGTCGGTCATGATCACGATCTTGTGATAGCGGAGCTTTTCTAGGCTGAATTCGTCCTGCCCGATCGAGGTGCCGAGCGCCTGAATCAGGGTACCGATCTCCTTCGATCCGAGCATTCGGTCGAAGCGTGCGCGCTCGACGTTGAGGATCTTGCCCTTCAGCGGAAGGATCGCCTGATTGTGCCGGTTGCGCCCCTGTTTGGCCGAGCCACCGGCGCTGTCACCCTCGACCAGGAACAGCTCGGATAGCGCCGGATCGCGTTCCTGGCAGTCGGCGAGCTTGCCGGGCAGCGAGGCGATTCCCATCACCGACTTGCGGCTCGCCTCGCGGGCCTTGCGGGCAGCCTCGCGGGCAGCCGCGGCGTCGATCACCTTCTGGATGATCGAGCGAGCGTCGGCGGGATGCTCCTCGAGCCATTCGCTCATCTTGTCGCTCATCAGGCTTTCGAGCGGCTGGCGAACTTCGCTGCTGACCAGCTTGTCCTTGGTCTGGCTGCTGAACTTCGGGTCGGGGAGCTTGACCGAGACGATCGCGGTCAGTCCTTCGCGCATGTCCTCGCCGGTCAGCGTGACCTTCTCGCGCTTCAGCATGCCGGACTTCTCGGCGTAATTGTTGATCGTGCGGGTCAGCGCGGCGCGGAATGCGGCCATGTGGGTGCCGCCGTCGCGCTGCGGGATGTTGTTCGTGAAGGGAAGGACGTTCTCGTAATAAGAGTCGTTCCATTCGAGGGCGACATCGATGCCGATCCCGTCACGTACCGCCGAGATGGCGATCGGTTCGGGGAACAGTGCGGACTTGGCGCGGTCAAGCCATTTCACGAAGGCGGCAATCCCGCCCTCGTAATAGAGCTCGTGCTCGACGCGCTCATCGTGCCGCGCGTCGGCGAGAAGCAGCCGGACACCCGAGTTGAGGAAGGCGAGCTCGCGGTAGCGATGTTCGAGCTGCTCGAAGTCGAAGTCGGTGATCTTGAAGGTCTCGGGGCTGGGCAGAAAGGTGACGCGCGTGCCCTTCTTCCCCTCGGGGGCGGGTCCGGTGACCTTCAGCGGCGCCTCAGCCTCGCCGTGGCGAAAACGCATGAAATGTTCCTCGCCGTCGCGCCAGATGGTGAGGTCGAGCCATTCCGAAAGTGCGTTGACGACCGACACACCGACGCCGTGGAGGCCGCCCGAGACCTTATAGGCGTTGTCGTCGCTGGTGTTCTCGAACTTACCGCCGGCGTGGAGCTGGGTCATGATGACCTCGGCCGCGGACACGCCTTCCTCGGGGTGGATTCCGGTCGGAATTCCGCGCCCGTTATCCTCGACGGTCACTGATCCATCAGGGTTCAGCTGGATCAGGATCCGGTCGCAATGGCCGGCGAGCGCCTCATCGATCGCATTGTCGGAGACTTCGAAGACCATGTGGTGGAGGCCGGAGCCGTCGTCGGTATCGCCGATGTACATACCCGGCCGTTTGCGCACGGCATCGAGGCCCTTGAGGACCTTGATGCTCTCGGCGTCATAGGAGTTGGAATTGGCGTTGTTTTCGGGGGTGCTTGCCATAGGCCAGATATAGGGATTTTCAGCCGGAAGTCACGCGCGCGTACGCGTGCGCGCACGCGCGAGAAGGCTCTCCGATCGATCAGCCCCGAGCGGGTCGGCGACCGCGGAACTTGCGCTTGGGCTGACCGTCGGCAGGGCGCCGCGGAAAGCGCCGCTCGGACGGAGTCTCGCGATGCGCCTCGGGACGATAGGATGAATGGGTCCGCTCGCCTTGCGATCGTTGCTCGTCACGGCGCTGGCCGTTGCGATCCTGCGCATTCGAGCGATGCCCGTCCGCCCGCTGCGCGTGGCGCTGCTGACCGTTGTTGCGGTTGCGGCGCTGCTGGCCGTCGTGGCGCCGGCCGGCCTTTGTGAACGAACGTTCCGGCCGCTGCGGGGCGGGGGCTTTGGGGGCTGGCCTCAATCGCTTGAAAGCCTCGGCGTTCGCCATGAAGTCGGCGGGAAGTGGCGTGACGTGAATCCGCTGGCGCGTGATGCGCTCGATGTCGCGGAGGTTGCCGCGCTCATCCGGAGCGCAGAAGGCGATGGCGATGCCGTCTGCTCCGGCGCGCGCGGTGCGGCCGATGCGGTGGACATATTGCTCCGGCACTTCCGGAAGATCGAAGTTGATGACGTGGCTAACGCCCGGGATGTCGATCCCGCGCGCCGCGATGTCGGTCGCGACGAGCACGTTGATTTCGCCACAGCGAAACAAAGCGAGGGCGCGCTCGCGCTGCGCCTGACTCTTGTTTCCGTGAATGGCGTTGGCGGGGATGCCAGCCGCCTCGAGCATGCGGACCATCTTGTCGGCGCCATGCTTGGTCCGGCTGAAGACCAGCGCGCGTTCGACCGGTTCGGAGCGAAGGACCATCGCCAGCAAAGCGGTCTTTTCAGCCTGGTTCACCATCGTCACGCTCTGCCGGATGCGCTCGACGGTTGTCGCCGCTGGCGCGACGGAAACTTCGGCGGGGTTGGTGAGATATTTGTCGGCAAGTTCCTTGATCGCTCGCGGCATGGTTGCCGAGAAGAATAGGGTTTGGCGTTTCGGCGGGACGAGGCTGACGATGCGCTTCAGCGCATGGATGAAGCCGAGGTCGAGCATCTGGTCGGCTTCATCGAGAACGAGAATCTCAAGATCACGAAGCGAGAGCGCCCGCTGGTCGATGAGGTCGAGCAGGCGGCCGGGCGTCGCGACCAGCACATCGAGGCCGCGCGCCACGGTGCGGACGCTCTTCGAATTGGGGACGCCGCCGAAAATGACTCCGACGGAAAGCCGCATGAAGCGGCCGTAAGCTTCGGCACTGGCGGCGATCTGCGCGGCAAGCTCGCGCGTCGGGGCGAGCACGAGCATGCGGGCATGGCCGGGCTTGGCAAACTTGCGCTCGGTCGCCAGCCGATCGAGCGAGGGCAGCATGAAGGCCGCCGTCTTGCCGGTGCCCGTCTGGGCGATTCCCAAGAGGTCGCGGCCAGTCAGGACCGTTGGGATTGCTCGGGTCTGGATGGGCGTCGCCTGCGAATAATTTTTCGCGGCGAGCGCGTCGAGCAGGGGCTTCGACAGCCCCAGAGACATGAATGACATTGAATTTATTCCAAATATTATGCGCGCGGCCGACGCATGGGTGCGAGGCCGCGAGCGGGGTCAAAAAAGCGCCCCGCGTGAATAGGAGAGCAGAAAATCGAGGCGCGGGCCGTCCCCGGATCATGTCCGGGGCTCGTTCACGCCGCTTCTAAAAAGCGCCTCGTGTTGCAGCGCAATATAGAGAGGTGGGTTGAAAAGTCCACCTCATGCGGGAATCGCGCTCCCCGGCTCAACCCGGAAGCGGCTTGCGGCGCCAATGCCATCGAACAGTGAGGCCTCGGTTGCGGTCATCCAGACCTGGCCGCGACCTTCGAGACGTGCAAACAAAGCGGCGCGCCGTTTGGGATCGAGATGGGCGGCAACTTCGTCGAGCAAAAGGATTGGCGGTTCACCTCGGCGTTCCGCGACCAGCTCGGCATGGGCGAGGACGAGACCAAGGAGAAGCGCCTTTTGCTCGCCGGTCGAAGAGCTCGCCGCTGGCATCCGCTTCGTGCGATGAAGGACGACGAGATCCTGCCGATGCGGGCCTTCGGTCGCGCGCCCGGCAGCCGCATCGCGCTGGCGATTGGAAGAGAGCGAAGACGCCAGGTCGCTGCTGTCCCAGCCTTCGAGGGCGATCGCCGCGCTTGCGAACTCGTCTTCGGGAGCAGCGGAGAGGCGTTCGTCCAGCGCCGTGACGGCTCGCGCGCGAGCCTCAGCGATCGAGCTGCCGTGTTCGGCCATCGCCGCCTCGAGTGAAGCGAGCCAGGTTTCGTCCCAACGCTCGTCGCTCAGGAGCTTGTTCCGTGCCCGCGTGGCCGCGTCGTAGCGGTTCGAATGATGCGCATGCGCCGGCTCAAGCGCGAGCACGAGCCGATCGAGGAAGCGGCGGCGCTCGCCAGCGCTTCCGGTAAAGAGCCGGTCCATCGCCGGGGTCAGCCACAAAACCGACAGCCATTCCGAGAGGCTGTTGACCGATGCGGACGCGCCATTGATCCGCACCTGCCGCCGCTCGGGTGCTGAAGCTAGGGTTCCTGTTCCGATATCGACATCGCCGAGCTTCGCGGCAACGGCCCAACCGCCGCTACTGCCTTGCCGAGCCATGTCGGACAGCGCAGCGCCGCGCAGCCCGCGCCCGGGAGCGAGCATCGAGACGGCCTCAAGCAGGTTGGTTTTTCCGGCACCGTTCTCGCCAAACAGCAGCACGAAGCCCGAACCGGGCTCAATCGACGCCGAAGCGTAGGAGCGGAAGTCGGTCAGCGCGAGGCGCGAAACGGCGGCCATTATGGCCGGAGTAGCAGTTCGGCGCGGCGGTTAAACCCGCATCGGCATCAGAACGTAGAGCGCGTTCGACTTGTCGTTCTCTCGCAGCAGCGTCGGGGCGGCCGCGTCGGCGAGGTGGACCTCGACCGTGTCGCCGTCGATCTCGCTGAGGATGTCGAGCAGGTAGCGGGCGTTGAAGCCGATCTCGAGGCCGTCGGCACCGTAGTCGGCGGGCACCTCCTCG